>ERZ767114.587-NODE-587-length-19230-cov-1.933640_pt1 | contig 19230 bp, 18 predicted proteins | sample MGYA00374952_ERZ767114 | MGnify/ENA primary metagenome ERZ767114 (study PRJEB28939, sample SAMN06267156) | marine metagenome | isolation source: Columbia River Estuary | place: USA:Columbia River Estuary, USA | collected 2012-05-05 ...
CAACCCGTTTTATCATGCTTAGCAATAGCATTAGCAATCGGCCACCACCATGGCTTGCCGATGCTTTGGGGTTTGTGCCAATTGCGGTTTTAACGGCGATTATCGTCCCTGCCATATTGCTTGATCCGGCAGACCAGACAATTGCCCTTTGGGATAATCCACGTCTGTTTGCCGCCGCGCTAGCGATCATTGCGGCCTTGGTTACGCGGCAGATGATCACCACAATTGGGGTTGGTCTTGTCGCGCTATGGATTCTTCAATGGGCGATGTGATAGGGATCCCCGCGCCGCCACAAGCCGGATCGGCCTAGGCCTTTAACCCGCTATCAACGGCAAGCTGATCACAAATCTTTGCCATTTCCAGATCAAGCGCGGTAATGCCGCCGCACGAATGCGTTGCCCACCGAATTGTGACCTGGCGATACTGATTGTGAAATTCAGGATGGTGATTGGCGCGTTCGGCCATCAGGGCAACTCGCCCCATAAACCCGAAAGCAGCATTAAAATCCATAAAGAAATATTTTTTTTCGATGACTTGAAAAGACGCATCTTCGGACGTCAATTGCCAGCCTTGTCTATCTTCAAGACCGGCGATAATCGCGGCCCGATCGAGGGGGTTATTCATATCTATTTGCCCTTTCCTGCCAAAATCAGCATTGGCTGCGGCGCGCCTTGCACGGCAAGCTGCATATCGTAAATTGAGCCAAAAAGTCGGCTGTCATTGCAATATAGCCAAAACAGCCTAAAGTTTCACCCATGTCAAAAACCCTATTGATCATTGCCCATACGCCATCGCCAAATACCGCCGCGCTTGCCAAGGCTGGGCTTGATGCCTGCCTTAGTTATGATGGCTATGATCATGGCACGGTCAAAACGCGCTGTGTTTCGCCATTTAATGTGACCAGCCCCGATCTATTGGCCGCCGATGCGGTCATCATCGGCACAACCGAAAATATTGGATATATGGCTGGCGCAACCAAGGATATGTTTGATCGTTGTTATAATGACTGGCTGGATTACAGCGATGCCAAGCCGGTTGCGATCTATATCCGCGCCGGATTGGACGGCACCGCAACCAAGCGCGCGCTGACAAGCATTTGTGGTGGTCTAAAATGGCGGCTTGTGGCCGAGCCTTTGATCCTGCATGGCGATTGGAATGACCGATTTTGCGAGCAGGTTGGCGATCTATGTCTTGGCCTGGCGGCTGGGTCGGATGCTGGCATCTTCTAGGCTGATGGCCGGGCGCATGATGGCTTTGCTAATTGCTTTTCGGCATATTCATTGAGTGCGCATCGGGTGAATGCGTGTCGGGTGAATGCGTATCAGATGAATGCGAAGACGGCATTTTCAAATCTGCGGGGCGTTTGGCAAGACCAGTCAGTTTAACCTTTCCCGCCTTTTCAAACATTAAAGTCACTTGATAATTTTTGTCAGCATTCAATGGCGCTTTCAACCCGATCAGCATCACATGCAACCCACCTGGCGCCAGCTGAACAGTCTTACCAGCCGGAATTGCAATGCCGCCGTCAATCTGCCGCATTTTCATGACGCCATTTGTAACCTCCATTGTGTGAAGTTCGGTTTTGTGGGCAAGACTGCTTTCAACAGCCAGCAACCGGTCAGCCATGGCACCATTGTTTGTGATCGACAGATAGGCGGCGCTGCTTGGCATTGATCCGATCGTTGCGCGAAATTGCAGCGACCCAAACATAAGATCAGACGCCATCGCCGGTGACAGCGCCATCAGGCTCATAAAAACAGCAGCAAATATCCGTTGCAAACCCAAAGACAGCATCACATCACCTTTCTTGTGCTAAAAAGAACCTAGCCGCGGCTAGCCATTTCCGAGCCGCTTGACCTCATCAATCGACGACAGGCCAAGCTGCGCCATTACATCGCGAACTTCTTCCAAAAGGATTGACGCCGCATGTTCGCCGCCTTTATTTCCAAGCGCGGCAACGGCATACATGAACCCACGGCCAACAAGCGCAAAATCAGCGCCTGCCGACAATACCCGCACAATATCAAGCCCCGACATGATGCCACTATCGACAATCAGCGGTACATCCTTACCAACCGCAGCGCGAATGGCTGATAGCTGTGCCAAAGGTGGTGGTGCCGCATCTAATTGGCGGCCGCCATGATTTGAAACAACAATCCCATCGATGCCAAGCTTGACCGCCCGCGCCGCATCTTGCCCATGAAGAACGCCTTTAAGATAAATTTCGCCAGCCCATTCGGCGCGGATTTCAGCAAAGTAGTCCCAATCAAGCGAACCGTTTAGTTGATCACCAATGAATTTGGTGATGCCCATCGTCCCATTATTCTTGGCATAGGGTTCCATATTGCGAAAGCGCGCCCCGCCATTCAGCAAAGTTCGCAATGCCCATTCTGGACGAAGCATGCTTTGCCAGATAACGCGCGGTGAAAAGGCCGAATTACCGCGGCTGCCAAGCGGCGCGCCCGCAATCCGCATTCGTTCACGGCGGCTTGGTGATGGCACATCGGCGGTCACAACCAAAGTTGTATAACCACAGCCCTTGGCACGCCGCAGCATATCACGCATCAGATCGCGATCACGCGGGGCATAAAGCTGAAACCAACCCATTTCACCCGCGGATTCGGCGATCATTTCGATTGATTCACCGGCCACCGTGCTCAGCGTGTAGGGAAAACCATGTTTTTTGGCGGTGCGGCCAATAATCGATTCCGCCCCGGGCCAGATCAATGATGACAGGCCAATGGGCGCCGCACCAAATGGCGCTTTGAATGTTTTCTTGCCAAGCTTGGTTGTCAGGTCAGGATTGACCCGCCCCCGCATGAATTGCGGCGTCAGCTCAATCGAGTCGAGAAAGGCCCTGTTTTCGTCTTTGGCGCGATCATGACCTGTTCCTGAGTCAAGATAAGCAAACACAAATTTTGGAATGCGTTTTGACGCGGGCTTTTTCAGATCCGACAAGCGCGGATATTTGTTCATCAAATCCATGATATATTCGCCGTAATACCTTTCAAAAGGGCTATTGCCCCAACACAAACCGGAACTGCAGCCCCCTCCAGGAAAAGGGCCTCAGGTTATTTTGCTGCCTTTAAATAAGCAATCACGTTGGCAATGTCAGATTCTTTTTTCAAACCAGCAAACGACATTTTGGTGCCTTTCAGGTATTTTTTCGGCTTGGCAAGGAAACCGGTCAAAGTTGCCTCATCCCAAACCAGACCTGATCCGGCCATCGCTTTGGAATATTTAAACCCCTCAACCACACCAGCTGCACGGCCGACGACGTTCACCAAATGCGGACCAGATTTGTTTTTTTTCCGATCAACGTAATGACAGGCTTTGCATTTCTTGAATACTTTTGCACCCGCAGCTGCATCACCAGCCTGTGCCGGGGCTGTCAAAAAAAGCCCTGCCATTGATACAGCGATTAAAACATAATTTTTCATAAAATTCCTTCTACGCTCCCCAAATTAGTAAAGTCTTGTTACAACGTTTGGCAACGCTAAACAATAACCTGTGCTGTCTTGCCGCGACCCAAAATTTTCATCAAACTATTGCATGTTTGCAATCTTCTGGTAAGCAGCATTATCGAATCCCTGATGATACGCATCAACGAGGCGTCCATGTCACCCAAAGCCAAACGGTTATCAATTATCGCGGTGATCGCAGCATTGGTTGGAATTGCGGCCATGCTTGTGCTTGGCGCGCTTCGCGAAAATATTGTTTTTTTTTACACGCCAACCGAAATCACCACCTCAGGAGTAAAGGTGGGGCAGGCTTTGCGGCTTGGTGGGCTGGTCAAAGATGGCAGCGTTGCGATCGACGGATTGCAATCTGTTTTTACAGTGACCGATGGTACAACCGAAATTAGCGTTCGCTATGACAATGCATTGCCAAGCCTGTTTCGCGAAGGCCAAGGCGTCGTTGCCGAAGGGTCACTTGCCAATGGCCAATTTATCGCGACCAATGTTTTAGCAAAACATGATGAAAATTACATGCCTGCCGAAGTTGCCGAAAAGCTGAAAGATACAGGCGTCTGGAAAGGCGGCAAAACCAACTAGGCGGCGCTGTCATCGCCTTTCATGGGCGCAATCTTTTTGTGCTTAATCTTTTGGATTTGGTTCTTTTGCATCCATATCTTGCGATGAATCAGCAGCTGGTTCTGCAATCGCGGCGGTTGCTGGCATCGGGCTTGACGTAATCACGTCAATGGATTGGACATTTTCACGATAAAGCGTGTAAAGCCCGCCCGCCAAAATAAGCGTTATCCCCATCATAACCATCTGATCCGGCCATTCATCCCAGATCACAACACCCCAGAAAACACCAAACGGAATCGCGACATATTCAAATGGCGCAATGACCGATGCCTCGACCGAGCGGTAAGCATTGGACGATGCATAGGACAATAGCAGAACCGAAAAGCCGCAAATTATTAGATAGCCAAGGTTGGTCAAAGACATCATTGATGGCGCGCGAAGCAGAAAATCAATTGTCGGGTTGCCCGATTGATCAACTGGCCAAATCATATTCACAAGCATGAACAGCGCGCCAATCGTTAAATAGCAAATATGTTGAACCGCGACCATTCCCGACAGATTGCCAACCGATTTGAGGCGTCTTGTCCATATCTGAAAGGTAGCATAGCTAAAGGCCGACATCACAACAAACAGGGTCTCGACCTGGAACTCAACCCCGCCGGGCCGGACGATAAACAACACCCCAACCATGCCAGCCGATACCGCAGTCAAACGGTGAAGGCCAATTTTCTCCCCAAGAAATGGCACCGATAGAATCGTAATGATCAATGGTGATACAAAGAAAATGGCGATCACATTTGCCAGCGGCAGCGTTCCCAGCGAAACAAAAAACAGAACCATCGCCAGCACAAGACACATGCTACGGGCAAAAAACAGCAAGAAAACCTTTGCTGGCAGCTCAAACATTGCCTGAATACTGCGGCTAAAAATGCCCAGCATGATCAACGTCATCACTGCCCGCAACGCAACCAACTGGCCAAGCGAAACATCACCACTCATCAATTTAATCAATGCGTCATTGAGGGGAATAATTCCCATCGCCACAGCTAAAACGCCAAGGGCGAAATAGGGCATCGACATACGATCAGTAATCACTTTCATTCGCTGCAATCCTATACATGACATTGCGAAAGTATCGCCTGGTGGAGAGCGGTATCCGAAACATTTTGTCTCCGCTTATCAGGAAAAGATAAGTCATGCAAATGATTGCCAAAAAACAGATATACACAGATCAACTAAAGGGGTTGTATTCAAAGCCTCTTTCGGCCAGCATAACGCGACCCAAACAAACGAATTCTTGCAGATATTGGCAGCATGAAAGGCGCGTTAGATCATGTCAGAAACCGGGCAGAATTTTATTGCAGGCTCGTGGTGCGATGGGCAGAGCCCAGTTGCCAACATCAATCCATCCGACCTTAGCGATCAGATCGGCCATTATGCGCAGGCAGACAGCGCCCAGCTTGACCGCGCCGTCGATGCCGCACAAACTGCCCAGAAAAAATGGGCCACCATCGGTCTTGAGGCGCGTCAAACCATCTTGATGAATATCGGCAATGAATTGATGGAACGCCGCGTCGAACTTGGCACCCTTCTTAGCCGCGAAGAAGGCAAGCCATTGGCCGAAGGTGTTGGTGAAATCTACCGGGCTGGACAGTTCTTTACCTATTATGCTGCCGAAGTGCTTCGCCAGATCGGTGATACGGCCGATAGTGTTCGCGACGGCATCGAAATTGACGTTCGGCGCGAACCGGTTGGGGTTGTTGCCATTATCAGCCCCTGGAATTTCCCAACCGCAACTGCGGTCTGGAAAATTGCGCCAGCGCTGGCTTTTGGTAATGCGGTCATCTGGAAACCGGCAAATCTGGTTCCGGCTTCGGCTGTTGCCTTAAGCGAAATCATTTCGCGGCAAGATATTCCGCATGGCCTTTTTAATCTGGTGATGGGACCGGGCGGCAGCATTGGCCAGAAACTTGTGGAATCTCCGGCCATAAACGCGATTAGCTTTACCGGCTCGTTAGATGTTGGCAAACAGATTGCCACCGCCGCAATTGCCAATCTTACCAAAGTTCAAATGGAAATGGGATCAAAGAACGCGCTTGCGATTATGGATGATGGCGATCTTGATCTTGCCGTGGCAACCGCACTTGGCGGCGCTTTTGGCGGGACAGGTCAAAAATGTACCGCCTCATCACGGCTTGTTGTGCATGAAGCCATTCATGACGAATTCGCTGACCGGCTTGTTGCCGCAGCATCGGCGATGAAAGTTGGGCATGCCTTGGCTGATGGTACGCAAATCGGCCCCGTGGTTAGCGCCGAACAATTGGCCGAAAACCTGCAATGGATGGAAACAGCCAAACAAGAAGGCGGCGAGGTTATGTGTGGTGGCGAGACGGTTAGCCGCGACCATGAAGGCTATTACATGACGCCTGCGGTTATTGGTGGCACGAAAAATGACTGGCGTATCAATCGCGAAGAAATGTTTGCGCCAATCGCTTGTATCATCAAGGTTGGCTCGTACGATGAGGCGCTGGATGTCGTGAATGACACTGATTTTGGCCTGACATCGGGAATCATCACCCGTTCGCTGGCGCGGGCAACACATTTCCGCCGCAATGCCCAAACAGGTGTTGTTACGATCAACCTGCCAACCGCAGGCACTGATTATCATGTGCCATTTGGCGGACGCGGTAACAGCTCATATGGCCCACGTGAACAGGGAAGCTATGCCGCAGAATTCTTTACAATCGTGAAAACCAGCTATATTGCCGCTGGCAAGCCGGAATAATCTGATGCATCTCATCGACAATCTTCAATATGCAAATTGGTCAGAAAAAATCTTTCGGCAAATGCGTGAAGGTGGTGTTGATGCGGTTCATGTGACGATTGCCTATCACGAAATGTTTCGCGAAACCGTTACTAATATCGAACAATGGAATCGCTGGTTTGAACGCTATCCCGATCTAATTTTTCATGGCACCACCGGCGATGATGTGCGGCGTGCCAAACGCGAAGGCCGAACCGCAATCTTTTTTGGATTTCAAAACCCGTCACCAATTGAAGATGATATCGGGCTTGTTGAAATTTGCCACAGCCTTGGCGTTCGCTTTATGCAGCTAACCTATAACAACCAGTCGCTTCTTGCCACGGGATGTTATGAAGATGAAGATACTGGCATCACGCGTATGGGCCGCCAAGTCATCAAGGAAATGAACCGTGTTGGCATGGTTGTCGATATGAGCCATTCGGCGGAGCGGTCAACAATGGACGCCATTGAAGTTTCACAACGCCCTATTGCCATTACCCATGCCAACCCCTATTTCTGGCATCCGGCCAAACGCAATAAATCGGATGATGTGCTTCGCGCACTTGGCCAATCAGGTGGCATGTTGGGTTTCTCGCTTTATCCGCATCATTTAAAGGATAAATCAGCTTGCAGTTTGACAAGCTTTTGCCAGATGATCGCCGATACTGCCGATTTGATGGGCATCGACAATATAGGCATTGGATCCGACCTTTGTCAGGATCAACCCGACAGTGTGGTTGAATGGATGCGCGTTGGCAGATGGACAAAAGAAATTGATTACGGCGAAGGATCAGCCAGTAATGCGGGCTTTCCTCCAATGCCAAGCTGGTTTAAGGATAATCGGCATTTCGGAGCGATTGCAGCAGGGCTTGGGCAGCAGGGGTTTTCTGAAGAAGACACAAGTGCCATTATGGGTGAAAACTGGCTTCGGTTTTATGATAAAAATTTTGGCGCTGAAACTGCCTAACTAAGTTTTGTGGCCCCAGCAAGCAAAGTGGTTTAATTGATGGAAAAACCAAAGATGAAACAAGATAATCCTACCGTATCAAAGCCGCCAGTGCCGTCTGTTGCGCTTCGCCCTGCCAGTCAGGTTATGACTTTGGCACGGATGGGATCATCCCATCAAAGCCGTCTCAGCTTTATGCGCGTTTTGCTGCGCCGTCTCAAGGCCGAGAATTGGCAGTTTAAACAAAGCCGTTGGTTGATTGATGCCAAGGGCGTTGGCGTTGCCACCTATGAGGCCATTGGCCCTGAGCGAAGCTATACATTGGTTGCCTTTGCGCATGATCTACCAGCCGAAAAACGGTCAGATCGGGTCATTGCCGAAGCATGGGATGCCACCTTCACGCTTCATGATGGAACCATAGGCGATGCCGATATTGAGCGGCTTAGACAGAATGTTCCGCTGCAAGAGGCTGGCCGTATTTCAGATGATGAATTTGTGCTGTCACGGGCAAACCGGTCGGTTCGGCTATTTGACTATGTTCGTGATTGCCTTGCCGCTGGCACACAACCCGACCCTGCGACGATTGAGCCTGTTGGTTATTTAATGCGGACAACGGCCGTTTACGGATCAGGAAAATTTGGCGCTGCCGATCGTGATATCTGGGCAAACCGGCCTGAATTTTCGGGTTCGTTCCAGCCTGAATTGCTTGCCGTCTGGTTAATCCGGTCATTTACCATTGATATTGTCGAACATATGGCTGCGGTAAAAGCGCCAGCAAAGGCGATCAAGCTTGACCCCGATATTCGCCGCCGCATCGGTGTTGGCAATTCAACCGGTCTTGGCATGGCACCATTCTTGATTAACCATCCATCGTTGATTCACGCATGGATCAATGCGCGTGAAACCGCTTTGGCACGCGTGCGGACGCTTGCCTCAACCGATCAGGCTGGCCTGTCCCGCTTTGTGACGATGATTGCCAAAGCTGCCAAAAACGCGGATGAATGGACAACCGACAGCCCTTATCAGCATGGCAAAACCCAGTCATTGCGTGACGACCTTGTCCGGCTTGACGCTTTTGTGCGCGGCCTTGACGCTGATATAGACCAGCCTTGGGACAACATATATTGCTGGGGAGAGGCCAATCTTAGCCTTGAAGGCCAAGAACAGCTTGTATCGCTTCTGCTTGAAGATCATGGAGACTTGATTGACGATTTGGCAATCGGCATGGCATCTGATGAGGCAGCGCATTTCCGTATTGATGGGTCAATGCCCCTATCACGGCTGCGCCAGATGATGGACACCGCCTATCGCTGGACCAAGGGCATTGATTATTCACAAAATGATGCGCTGGCGCGGGTCTGGTATGTGTCTGAAGAAAAGCTTGAGCCGCGGCTTGGTGAACGGTTTGAAGAACCAATTGAGCCTTATGAGCAACCGCTTGCCCCCGGCCGTGACGCCGTTTGGGCGATGAAGGCCATTGATCGGTGGATGGAAAATCCTACCAGATCAAGCGATAATAATGTTGCCGTGTTTTTGCTGAAACATCCAGAACACCGGCATATTGTCCGCCGTGTGCAAACCGTTTTTACCCTTCCCTATGCCGAAATTCAGGACAATACGATTTCAGCAGAAATGCAGCCAATTGATTTGCTTCGCTGTAAATTGTCCTTTTTCGGCGCGTCAAAATTTGACCCGCGTTCGGATCGGTGGTTGCGCATTACAATGTATCAAGGCGCGCCCTTCCCCGATGAATTGGCAATGCTAGACCCCGATAGCCTGTTTTATCCGCCGCTTGCCAACAAAGGCAAACCGGCTCATGGAAGGGCATGAGCTGGTCGCTTGGTGAAATCGGTGCCCTTGCCACCAAGGCTGCACGCGGAAGCGGCATGGATTGGGGGCTTGCCGACGAAGCTGGCTATGCAGTTAAATGGCTTCAACGCCGTCAATTGCCCGGTGTCGCCGCGCTATGTCGATATCTAAGCTGGCGGCAAGCGGGTGAAATCACCATCTGGCCCGATGATACAGCGCGCGATGGTCATTATTGGCCAATTGCCACTGGGGCGGCCTATGGTGATGGTGTGTTTGGGGATGAGGTACAATTTGCCCGTGTCAGAACGCCATTATTGCTAATCCCCTTTATCGCGCTTCGCGCCGCAAACAGCCCTGTTTGCCTATCAATGGGCAATGCTGTTTTTGCGCTAAACCAAGATAAATTTGGATTTTCAAACAATGACACGGCGATTTTAATGGATGCGTCAGCCTGCCAAATTTACGCAGCATCTGATGATGAATTGCCTGATATGATCAGCATCGCCAATGCCGCAATTCCCCGCACTCCGATAACAGCATCGGCCTGCATCATGGTTTTGAACAGCTTTGCCAAAAACACCTATGCACCAGCAACCGAGGCATCACGCCTCGCTGGTGCTGGTGCTGGGCTGAATGATAATGATTAGACGAATGGGCTGCCGTCACCGACGCAACTGAGATGCATGCATTGAATTGAACAGCCCCGGTAGCAGATGCTAGACAATGCCGCTAATGGTTTTGATCTCGAGAAATTCTTCAATCCCCCAAAACCCGCCTTCACGGCCAACGCCTGACTGCTTGTAGCCGCCAAACGGGCTTCCTGCAGCACGGGAAGCACCATTCACCTGAATCATGCCAGCGCGCAACCTTGCCGCAACCCGCTTGGCGCGCTCTTTATCCCCCGTCTGGATGTAGGCCGCCAACCCATAGGGCGTGTCATTAGCCAGCGTGATGGCTTCTTCCTCGCTGTCAAACGGCATCAGCGCCAGAACAGGGCCAAAAATTTCTTCACGGATAATCGTCATATCGGCTGTCGCATCGGCAAAAACCGTTGGCTTTACAAACCAACCGCGATTCAAGCCCTCAGGGCGACCAACGCCACCAGCGACAAGCCTCGCCCCCTCATCAATGCCAGCTTGAATCATGTTTTGCACTTTGTTGAATTGTGCTTCTGATACCAAAGGCCCGATGTGATTTCCCGAATTTGACGGCAGGTCAACCTCGGTGGCATTGGCCTTGGCTGCGGCGATTTCAACAGCCTGATCATAAACGCTTCGTTGAACCAACATGCGTGTTGCCGCATTACAAGATTGGCCTGTATTATTGAAACAGAAAGCCGCGCCCGTGCGAACTGCCTTGTCGACATCGCAATCATCAAAAACCAGATTTGGCGATTTTCCACCAAGTTCAAGCGAGACGGTTTTCACTGTATCTGCAGCCGCCTTGCTGATCAAAATACCGGCACGTGTTGAGCCAGTAAATGACACAACATCAATATCTGGATGTGATGATAAGGTCGTGCCAACACCTGCACCATCACCATTAATCATGTTAAACACACCCGCTGGAAAACCAGCCTCATCAATTATTTCGGCAAAAAGAATGCTGGACATTGGGGCGACTTCAGATGGCTTCAGCACCATTGTGCAGCCTGCCGCCAACGCCGCACCAACCTTCAGAACAACCTGATTCATCGGCCAATTCCAAGGGGTAATCAACGCGGCAACACCCGCCGCCTCAAAAGTAACATCTTGGCCTTCGACACCTTGCCGCAATGGCCGTTGAAATTCCATTGTGCCAAGCGCTCGGATAAATGCCTTTAAATGGCTGATGCCAGATCCGGCCTGATCACTGACCGCCATATCAATTGGCGCACCCATTTCGGTTGAAATTGTTGCGCCCATTTCATTCTTGCGCGTGATATAGACATCAAGCAATTTTTGCAAATAGCCAGCACGGTCAACAGGGCTTGTCATTGACCATGCGGGAAAGGCGGCTTTGGCCGCGGCAATCGCCGCCTCGGCATCTTTGACACCGCCAAGCGTAATTGTGGCAAACGCATCTTCGGTGGCTGGATTCAAAACAGGAAAGCTATGCCCATCTTGGGATGACACCCAAGATCCATTGATGTAAAATTCGGTTTTATCCAGCATAAAGCCTCCAAGATTTTGGTAGTGGCAACCGCAGCGCCGCAAGCCAGTGCCGCAAGCCAGCGCCGGGAGCCAGCGCTACACCGCCAAATTGCACCTTGCAAACAACTCTTGTCAAGTTATTGATAACTGCGTGATATAGACTGAGTTGCTTAGGTTTTTACCTTGCCGCGCTGCGCCAAAAAAATTCCGCCAAGCACCATAAGCAACGCCACAAGATGATAAAGATACATGGTTTCGGACAAAATCAGCATTGCCAAAAAAGCCGCAAAGATTGGCACCATATTCACATAAAGCCCAGCGCGGTTGGCACCCGCCAGTTCAACTCCACGCATATAGAATGTTTGCGACAGGATTGACGGAAAGATTGCTGAATAAAACAGTAACAGGCTGCCCTTGACCCCAGGAAGCACAAGATGCCCATTCGCATATTCGGCAATCAGAAACAGGCTACAGGTCAAAAAAGCACAAAAAGCTAAAAAACACAAAAGCAAAACCGGTGGCATTTCAAGCCGCTTTGCCAGTGCAACCGTATAGGCACCATAGCAAAGACATGCAGCAACCATTAACAAATCACCAAAATTGAAACGAAGCGCCAAAATCGTTGCAAAGCTGCCAGTACTAACCAGAACCAGAATGCCGGTCAGCGATGAACAAAGGCCAAAAAATTGCAGCCAGCCAATGCGGGTTCGATAAATCAGCCAGCCAAGCAACATAACAACCGCCGGAATTACCCCTTGCATAATGCCAAGATTGACCGCGGTCGTATATTGCGCCGCATAGACAAGAAGCAGGCTGAAACCGGCAAGTCCACCACCACCCATGGCAAACACCCAACGCCAGTTCTGTAAAGCCAACGGCACATAGCGCGGCAAGGTTTTACGATAGATCACCACCAAAATAATAAAGGCACCAAACCAGCGCATTTGCATCAGCAAAACCGGTGAAATTTCGCCAACCGACATTCGCAATGCCACCGCATGCCCTGCCCAGATCAAGGTTGCCATCAGCAATAACGCATGCGCGCTGTCCCAAACGCGACTAAGAGCCGACACGCATTGCTGTTTGATCATGACGTCGCCAAAAGATTAACGAAGCTTCGCAGCGAGCGCGCTTACTTCATCAAGACCGGACTCAATACGGTCAAACATATCGTCAATTTCGGCAGCAGTGATGATCAAAGGCGGACAAAAGCCAATGATATCACCCGGCAAGGCGCGTAAAATCACCCCGTGTTTCTGAATGATGGCGACCGCCTGCGCCGTAATTTTCTGGGTTGGATCAAATTTTTCACCCGTTTGACTATTGGTGGCAAATTCCATTGCACCAATCAAGCCAATCGCCCGCAGATTTCCGATGAAATCAAATCTGGCAAGCCGTTCAATCCGGCTTTTAAATTGCGGGGCAATGCGTCTGACATGGCCGATGATATCGCGTTCTTGCATCAATTGCTGCGCCCGCAAGGCCACTGCAGCGCAAACCGGATGCGCCGAATAGGTATAGCCATGCCCAAAAATGCCAAGCTGTTCTGCCTGCGTAGCAATTGGCGCATAGACTTTTTCCGAGAGCATCACCGCCGAAATCGGCAAATATGCCGATGACAACGCCTTAGCACAGGTCAGCATATCAGGGCGGACATCCATGGTTTGAGAACCCCACATATTGCCCGTACGGCCAAACCCGCAAATCACCTCATCAGCGACAAGCAAAACATCGTATTTTTCCAGAACAGCACGAATTTTTTCAAAATATGTTCGTGGCGGAATAATCACCCCGCCTGCTCCCATGACCGGCTCGGCAAACAACGCCCCCACAGTTTCCGGCCCTTCTTCGAGGATCAGCGTTTCAAGATCAGCGGCACAACGGCTGGCAAAATCTTCTTCGCTCTCGCCATCCTGCGCGCCGTTATAAAAATCTGGCGCGGTTGTATGTTTGACGAAATCCAGCGGGAGGCCGAAACCATCTTGCGCATAGGCAAGCGCAGTCATGCTCGCCGCCGCCATAGTCACCCCGTGATAGCCTTTTCGGCGGCTGATGATTTTGCGTTTTTCTGGCCGGCCAAGCGCCGCGTTATAATACCAAACCATTTTCATGGCGGTATCATTCGCCTCTGATCCAGATGCCGCAAAAAACACTTTGCTCATCACACTGTCACCACCAGCAGGCGGAGCATTGTCAATCAAGATTTCGGCAAGATCAATTGCCGGATTGACCGTTTTGCCAGCAAAGCTGTGATAGAAAGGCAGTTTTTTGAATTGCGCCATTGCCGCATCAATCAATTCAGGCTCAGAAAACCCAAGCGATGTACACCAAAGCCCACTCATCCCTTCATAAAACTGATTACCAGCATCATCGATAACAAAGACACCATTGCCCTTTGCCATGATATGTGGCCCCGCATCACCAAGCATTGCAGGATTGGTATAGGGATGCATATGAAAGGCAATATCGCGGCTTGCCGGTGAATTGCCAGCAAGCTGTTGTTCGGATGGGGCGCTGCTTTGTGTCATTTCAACTGTCCTAGACGTCAATGATTACTAACTCATATTACTGGCCCAGATTACTGGCCAAGCTTAGACATGCTGGCCACCATTCACGTGAATTTCCGATCCATTTAGATATTTGGCCTGATCACTGCAAAGGAAAAAAACAGTGTCGGCAACTTCATCAGCATTGCCGAACCGGCCAAGCGGAATTTGCGGAATGATTGTTGCCTCGCTATCAGGTGACAGAATATCGGTTTTGATTTCGCCGGGCGCAATGGCATTTACGCGAATGCCAAGCCTGCCAAAATCAGACGCCATTTCGCGGGTCAATGCGCTAAGGGCGGCTTTCGATGTGGCATAGGCAGAACCGGCATATTCATGGACGCGGCTGCCGGCAATCGAGGTTACATTCACAATTGAACCATCACCCTCACCAAGCGGTTCGCAAAGTTTTTGCGCCAGCATGATTGGGGCAAACACATTCACCTGATAAACATGCTGCCACAGATCAAGCGATGTTTTATGGCAATCAAGACGGCTGCCATCAGGCGTTTTTGGTGAAATTGCAGCATTATTCACCAGCGCGTGAAGTGGCTTGCCATCAAGCCGCGTCAATAATTCTGCCGCACCACGGCTTACATCGTCAGGCGATGATAAATCAATTTGCAAATGGTCTTCTGGCCCTGCTTCCCAAGGGCAATTTTCAGGGAAACCATGGCGTGAACAGGTTATGACGCGCCAACCAGCGCTGGAAAAACGCTTTACGGTTGCATGGCCAATGCCGCGGCTTGCCCCTGTTAATACCAGAATTTTCCGGTCATCCATGAATGATGAACCCCTTTTTTCTGTCCATTTCAACCAGCCGAGGTCCAACTTGAACTGGGCGCATAAATGGCTTTTACTCTTATATCGGCGTGGCAGTAATAATGATTACAGTCAAACGGGCCGGCTGGCTAGCTGCTGGTGATCCCGCGCAGCCGTTCCGAACGCCGCCGCAATAATTCCAAGACCGTCAACAGAATGATCGACAAGAGCACCAAAAGCGTGGCAACAGCAAGAATCGTCGGGCTGATCTGTTCGCGAATACCTGACCACATTTGACGCGGAATTGTTCGCTGTTCTGGACTTGCCAGAAACAGAACCGCAACCACCTCGTCAAATGAGGTGATAAAGGCAAATAGCCCACCCGAAATGACCCCGGGGATAATCAATGCCATCTGCACTTTGCGAAAGGTGGTCAACGCCCCCGCGCCAAGCGATTGCGATGCCCGAACAAGCGATTTGTCAAACCCAACAAGGGTCGCTGTTACGGTAATGATCACAAAGGGTGTGCCAAGTATCGCATGCGCCATGATTACGCCAAGATAGGTTTGGCTTAGATGCACCTGCGAATAGAAATAGAACATGCCAGCTGCAGTGATAATCAATGGCACAATCATTGGTGAAATCAGGATCGACATAACCAACCGGCGATAGGGCATTTCAGATCGGCTAAGGCCAATTGCCGCCAATGTACCGAGCGCGGTTGCCAAAAGCGTTGCACAAATCCCAATGAAAAAGCTGTTGCGAATAGCTCTGATCCATTGGCCATTATTCCATGTATCGGCAAGCCATGCCCAGCCAAATGGCTCGTCAGGTGCCGACATACCATTGCGCAGAATATCCTCGTACCAACGAAGCGAATAGGCCTCGGGGTTAAAGTTCAACATGCCCTTGGTAAAGCTGAAATAAGGCTCAACATTAAATGACAGCGGCAAAACCACAATGATTGGCAGGATCAAAAACAGGAAGATCAATCCGCAAATGCTGCGATAAACATAATGCCAGATATATTCACCAGTGCTGGTATAGGGAGGAAGCTTTGCCATATTGTTATCCCAGCTTCATGTTATCGATACCGATAACCTTGTCATACGCCCAATAAAGAACCAAAACACCTGCCAGCAAAATACCTCCGAGCGCCGCAGCAAGAGACCAGTTCAACGATTTTTGCATGTGATAGGCAATCATATTTGAAATCAACTGACCATCCTGACCACCAACAAGCGCTGGTGTGATGTAATAGCCAATTGCCAAAATGAACACCAGCAACCCGCCTGCACCAATCCCCGGGATCGTTTGCGGCATGTAAACCTTGATGAAGGCCATTGTCGGTGTGGCGCCAAGCGAGCGTGCGGCGCGCATATATGATGGCGGAATGGTTTTCATCACCGAATAGAGCGGTAAAATCATAAAAGGCAGCAAAATATGCGTCATCGCAATGATCGTACCCGTCATATTATAGATCAACGAAAAACGTGCATCGTCGGCAGTGATGCCAACAAAAACCATTAAATCATTGATCACCCCTTGCGATTGCAAAATGGCAATCCATGCTGTTGTTCGCACCAAAAGCGATGTCCAGAACGGCAGCAGAACCATGATCATCAGCAAATTCGATGTACGCAATGGCAAGGTTGCCAGCAAATAGGCAACCGGATAACCAAGCAAAAGGCACAAGCCCATAACCGTTGCCGAAATCAGCATGGTACGCCAGAACAGCTTTACATAAATCTGCCGGTTTTCATCTTGCTGGACAAAGCCTTGATCAACCGTATAGCGACCATCAAGCGCGGTGGCGTAAAACCCCGGCGTAAGATCTTGAGACGTGATCTTCATGGCCTGCCAGACTTCGATATTGCCCCATTTTTTGTTGGCCTTGATGACGCTTTCTTTTAAAGGTGGTTTTAATTTTTTGGCCTTACGCGCAGTTGATGTGAACAACGATCGTGTTCCGGGTAATTCTTGATTCACACGCGTGGCAGCCCGGCCAATTGTACGATCGGCGCGCGCGGATTTCAGATCAGCAACTAACGCCTCATACATCTTTTCATTCGGCTCAGTCAGCCCATCCCACGTGGTTAACTGCTCGGTCAGATTCGGCATGTGCGATGAAAATCGATCGTTATAAACTCCTTGCCACATCAGCGCAAAAATCGGAATGACAAAGCTTGCCATGACAAAAGCAAACAGGGGCACCACAAGCGAAAAAGCGCGAACACGGCTACGGAATAAAGCCTGTGCCAGCTTTTTCTTTAGCGGTGTTCCATCGGCCGCGGTAATTGGCTCGAGAGAGGCTGTTTGACTATCTGCCATGATGAAAATTAATCTCAGTTAAAAAGTGACTAATAAAAAACGGTCACATGAGGCTCCCCATATGACCGCTTTAGTTTTTGGTTTTACTTTGACAACCAAGCGTTGAAACGTTCATTCAATTGGTCAGCATTGTCTGCCCAGAATTCGTAGTCGTTCTGGAGGGCATTTTTAAAGTTTGCAGCAGCTGTAGGCATATGGTCTGCCATATTGATGCTGGCATCAGAATGGAAAGTGCCAATACGAGCTTCAGATGATGCGCGTGCTGGACCATAAGAAATCCATGACGCCTGTGCAGCAAGTTGTTCAGTCGCTGTTGAGAAAGCAACAAAATCAAGAGCTGCTTCTTTGTTCTTTGAACCTTTTGGAATCACCCAAAGATCAAGGTCATAAATCTGACCGTCCCAAACCATTTCAAATGACTGGCCTTCAGCATTTTTGGCGTTGAACACACGGCCGTTCCAAGCAGTTGAAAACACGACTTCACCGTCAGCAAGTAGTTGTGGAGGCTGTGCTCCAGCTTCCCACCAGACCACGTCGCCTTTAATTGTATCTAATTTTGCGAAGGCTCGTGCTACGCCTTCCTCTGTTCCAAGGACATTGTATACCTCGCCGACAGGAACCCCATCAGCAATCAAGGCAAACTCCATAGTCACCTTTGGTGATTTACGCATGCCGCGTTTACCTGGAAACGCGCCGGTATCGAAAAAATCAGCCATTGTGGTTGGCTTGTTCCAGTTACGTGTTTTACTTGAGTCATAAGCGTATACGGATGACCAAACAATGTTAGCGACCGCACAGTCATGCAAAGTACCTGGTAAGAAGTCCTCAGTTGCCGGCGTACCATCAGGCGCTGCTGGCAGTATTGAATGATCAATTGTCTCCAAAAGACCTTCGTCACATGCGCGAATAGCGTCTGACAATTCAACGTCAACAACGTCCCATGTCACATTTCCAGACTCAACTTGAGCTTTGATCTCAGCGATACCCCCACCGTAATCTTCGGATACAATGGCTTTGCCAGTCTTTGACATCCAAGGCTTATGATAGGCCTCTACCTGTGACTTTGTGTATGCACCACCCCATGACACGATAGTCATTTCGCTGGACATGTGGCCACCTGCAAATGCAGATCCCGCAACCAACGAAAGTGCTGCCGTTGCTAAAATAGTTCTTCTTAATAACATTGGATTCTCCCAAGAAACCCGTTTTTGAATGATAGAATGTGCTTAACGGGCAACTCAGCAAATTCTTTTTTATTGCGCCCCTTAGAGGGCACACTATTCGGTAATTTTTTTATGCGTCTAGTGCACGACAATCGGAAGGCAGCCAGCCAATATCAATTTGTGCACCAGGTTCAAGCCGCACTTGGTCGGGTGCATTTCGAGTCTTAACAATGAACTCATCATTTCCAGCAACCCTAAGACGTGTACGAAAGATATCACCCATATAAATAAACTCAAGCACTTCAGCTTTAAGCGTATGAGCACCTTTTTGTAGCCGGTCTTTGTTAAACTCAACACGTTCCGGTCTAATTGAAACTCTGGTGCGCTCACCAGGTTTGGTCACATTGATTGGATTACAATCAATAAGTTTACCGTCGTCAAGCTGGACTAAAGCAACACCGTTTACTATTTCCTTAACAACACCTTCCAAGGTATTATTCTCACCAATAAACTGGGCAACAAAACTATTTTGAGGTGACTCGTATAACTCGTCCGGTGGGGCGAGTTGTTGAATTATTCCATCGTCAAAGACTGCGACACGATCCGACATCGTCAATGCCTCAGTTTGGTCATGAGTAACATAAACTACTGTGATTCCTAAATTGTTTGCAATTCTTTTGATTTCAAACTGCATGTGTTCACGG
>ERZ767114.595-NODE-595-length-19039-cov-5.173558_pt1 | contig 19039 bp, 23 predicted proteins | sample MGYA00374952_ERZ767114 | MGnify/ENA primary metagenome ERZ767114 (study PRJEB28939, sample SAMN06267156) | marine metagenome | isolation source: Columbia River Estuary | place: USA:Columbia River Estuary, USA | collected 2012-05-05 ...
TTTTACCCACCGCCATTCAACTATATTCAATTTTTTACGCGTTTCATCGATAGCAATCCACAAATCCTTATTTTTTACGGGTGCACCCGCAGATGTCATCCATCCATTTTGTTTCCATTTTATAATCCACGAATTTATTCCTTGTTTCACGTAGTTACTATCCGTAAATATACGCACCTCTTGAATATCTCTCTTCACACACTCTTCAAGAGCTCGCAAAATAGCTGTCATCTCCATCCGATTATTTGTTGAATTAGGTTGTCCAGCGCTAAGCTTAAAACTATCACTGACCACACCCCAGCCAGAAGGTCCAGGATTTCCCAAAGAGCTCCCATCGGTGTATATCTCATACATACCTGTATATAACGGTATTCTTTTATATTATTTTCTCAGAAGAATGTATGATACTTCAACTGATCGGTAGTATATTAATGGGATGGATATGTCTCATAGGATGTTGCGCTGGATCGGTCTATGCGAGTTTCAATTACAACTTATTCAAGATTGTCACAGGCGCCCTCAGGTCACTTATGGCTCCCTTCGGTATTAGGGTCCCAAGATCTACAACTCTCGAAAAAATTTTACGTTGAGAATATTTTTCTATGTGAAAAGTAAGAGTATGATCGGCTCGTTGCTCGTACCAATATGTACAATATTTTGTATGAAATCTTCGTCGTCGATGATGCTATGTTATGCACTTTATAAGTATAATCCATTAGTTTTCTTCCAATGGCTTTTCAAGGAAGCCATCAAGGGTTTATTGAAAGCGGTAAAAGATATAGCCAAATTTGCAAAGAATATAGGTAATAAGATTGCCAAAATTGTCAAGGATATCGTCAAAAAAATTGAAAAGTTCGTAAAGGATGCGGTCAATAAGGTAAAAAATACAGGGAAAAAGGTAGTCAATGATGTTGCGGGAGCTGGTAAGAAGATTGTTCGACAAGTATCTGGTGCTGGTAAAAAGGTTGTCAAGGATGTGGGTAATTTTGGCAAAAAGGCGGTTGGACAAGTGGCGGGTACAGGTAAGAAGATTGTTCGAGATGTATCTGGTGCCGGTAAAAAGGCTATAAACGAAGTCGCAGGTGCAGGTAAAAAGGTTGTCAGTGAAATCGGTAAACAAATATCAAAATTCTAACGATTTTTTTTAGTGGTCTATTATAAATAGCATGTCTAGTTTATCAGTCAGACTGGCTATTGTAATGGCACAGTCTTCGTCACTGGCGGCGTCGACTTTTGTCGTATATAATAATTTCAAACCGACACAGACACTAAAATGGTTTTTTACTGAATTTTTACCAAAGAAACTCATGCAACTTTTCAACCTGTTCATAAAATTGATATTCGATGCACTCAAGGATATCAAGAAGGCGTTACTTAAAATTCTTAAGGATCTTTGGGCCATTATTCAGTACGCATTCAATAAGATTAAGGAATTTGTTATGGGTGTGGTCAACAAAATAGCTGATGGAGCAAAGAAAATTATTAAAGATATTGAAAAAGCGTTTACGGGTATGTTCAAAAAGATTGAAAAAGCGTTCACCGGAATCATAAAGAATATTGGAAATGGGATCAAAAAAATTCCTGGACAAATAACTGGTGCAGGTAAAAAGGCTGTGAAGCAGATAGGTGGTGCAGGTAAAAAAGTTGTTAAGGATATAGGCAACTCAGGAAAACGAGCCGTGAGAGAGATGGAGAATGGTATTTCAAACCTGGGGCGAGAAAGTGCCAAAGCTATCAGAGATGCCCCAGCTCGAGGGGCGGCGGAAGCACGGAAACAATTCGCTAGCTTGTTTAGAATGAGATGATAGTCGTTTTTTTATATTTTGTAATAATAAAACAATAATATGCTTTACAATATTATTGTTTTATTAGGGCTGTCGTCTTCCCTGGCTGCGACAGGGTATGGAGCCTATACATATTTCGATCCTCTTAAATGGATTGGAAATTGGATAAAGACCTTACCCGGAAAAGTTAAGCGATTCTTTATGTGGGTACTGAAGGAGATATTCAAGGCGTTAAAGGGTCTGTGGAAGATGATACAAAGTATAGGGGGTAAGATAAAGAAAGCAGGTGAAGACGTTATACGAAAACTGAAGGATGGTCTTAAAAAAATGATCCGCGATATATCAAACGGTGCCAAAAAAGCCATAAAAACAATAGAAAATGGTGGTAAAAAGGTTATACGAGATATAGATCGTGGTGGTAAAAAGGTTATCAGAACGATTGGTGGTGCGGTCACTAAAGTAACTCGCGATGTTGCTGGTGCCGGTAAGAAAATGGTGAATGAGATTGGGAAGACCGGAGAGAAGATTTTCAATGACATTAAAAGTAAGGTCAATCAGGCAATCCGTAAGGTTGGGCAGATCGCAGGTGCGGCGGCCCAAAAGGTGAAAGAATTGTTTAATAAAGCATTCGAAGAAATTAAGAAGGCTGCATACGCTGTAAGGGATGGAGCTCTAAAAGCGGCAAAGGCTGTCGCAGCTGCTGCTAAGGAGGCTGCAAAGTTCGCCGGGGATGCTGCGAAGGCAGCTGGGCAAGCCGCGGTGAAATTCGGGAATGATTTTGCGAAAGGTGCAGAAAATGCGTGGAACGAAACGAAAGATTTCTTTTGTTTCTCTATAAATACACCAATTAAACTTCTCGATGGAAGGGTGATTCCCATGAAGGATATTAAAATAGGGGATGTGCTTATAAATGAAGTCATGGTTCAAGCTACTATGCAAATCAAGTCGAGTGAAGAAGATCCATTCTATAAAATTTATAGTGAAGAACTCGAGGAAAATGTATTTGTAACTGGGTCACATCACATAAAGTGTGGTGACAAGTACATTCTCGTGAGAGATTTTGAAAAGGCTGAAAAGCTCGATACAGTGGATGATATTCTTCACTGTTTAGTGACGAGTGATCACACGATACCCGTGGGTGAATTTACTTTTTGGGATTGGGAGGACAATCTACTTTAACATACTCCACAGCTTTCTTGGGAGTTTTACATATAGTATCACCACAATGATCCCTATTCTGATAAATCGAATTAATAGACGTTGAAATTTCGTTACATGACTTCAAATTCCAACGACCTAATAGAGGTTTATCCACTTTAATAAAAAGTTCAAAAATCTTTTTGATCATATCTTAATTACCCCGCTCCTTTTTAAACCTGTCGATACAATGTATACGCCGAAAGTCCCGAGACAGTCAACAAGACATATTGGAGTGCGTTTGAAATGGTCAAATATTCATTAATCATAGCCTTCTGTGATTCATCCTTTAATCCATCCCTGAAGAGTGTCACGTGACGAATGAGGTTTCGTAAGATAGAAAACGCTAAAAACAGGGCCATCATACTAAGAATTATGAAGATGATGTTATAGACTTTGTTATCCTTCCCACGGTAAAAGCGAGACACACCGAGCAGAGCTAATGAGATCGATGTGTATAATCCCACATTACGCAGAGATGTTTGATAAAACATGAGAGTGTCCTTAAACGTGAATTCCATATGATATTACTTACATTTTTAAATTTCATGAGTGATGTGATTTAAAAATGATTTTTTTGATTTAATTTACTAAAAGGCAGAGACCAACAAATTAGTTGGAGAAAGCGAGGCCACCCATACCAGATTGGATGCGGAGGACGTTGTAGTTGGTAGCGAACATGTGCATGGAGGTGGCGTAACCGGCACCCATCTTGACGGCAACCTGCGCGTTATCGATGCGGGAGAAGTTGCAAGTGCCGGTGGGCTGGTGCTCCTCGGGCTTGAGCGCGAAGGAGTAGGAGTACACACCGGGAGCGGGGCAGCCGGAGTGATGGTTGTACGCCTGGACCTGGTTGAAGTACTTACCCTTCTGCTCCTTGAAGCGATCCTGGCCGTTAAGGACAAGCTTGAAGGTCTCGAGCTGACCAGCGTTCTCCTCGGTGTAAGCCTCGGTGGAGAGCTTGGTAGCGTACATGGGGGTGCCGAGGTTGGAGATGGGCACATAGCAGTTGGAGTCGAGGGCATCCGCGGTCTGGTCGGACTCGAGGGCAACCTCGGTGACAAGGTTCTTCGCGGTGAAGTTCCACAGGGAAGACTTCGCGGCGGTGTTGGAGAAGCACCACACGAGCTCCTTGACGGGGTGGTTGTACGAGAGGCGGACCTGCTTGGTGGCGGAGGCATCAACGGTATCGGTACCGGTGTGCTGAACCTGCTCAATGAGGTACTCGTGACCCTTCTGGGCGAAGCGGCGACGCTCCTCGGTGTCAAGGTAGACGTAGTTGGCCCACACCTTGAAGACGGACTTGTTAAGGAAGGTGTCGAAATCGGACGCGAGGTCAATATCAATGCGCACCTCATGGTACTGCAGAGCAATTAGTGGGAGGTAAAGTCCAGGATTGCGGTTAAAGAAAAAGACTAGGGGCAAATAGACAGTGGAACCATCAGCCGCGGTAGTCATCTTACCCCAAGTGGCCTTCTTGGCCTCATCGAGGTAGAGCTCGGAGTACAGACGCCACCACTTCTGGTAGTGCTTGTCAATCCTTTGCCCACCAATCGATAATTCGACGGAAGAAACCGCACGCTCGGCGACCCAGTTGCAGTCACCAGCCTCCGCGGTGGCGGTAGCGGCGATGTCAGACTCGAGTTCGAGGTACATGTCACCGACGAGATCACCGTTACGGGCGACGGTGACGGAGACGCGACCGGAGTTGGCGGCAGTACCGTTGACGGTCTGCTCGATGTTCTCCATCGCGAAGTTAGTGTGGCGCTTGTATTTGGCCTGGTAAAAAGTTACCTCAGGGTTACCAGTAAGGTAGACATCCTGGGCACCGTAAGCGACGAGTTGCATAAGACCACCGGCCATTTTGAGAGTTGTTGTACTATAAGCAGAGAAAATAATTCTGGTTGAATGTGCGAAATTTCGCAGTCTACTTTTTCTCCGTCTAATTCAAATGTCCACACAGCCTGAAGAATTTGAAGAGGGTGAAATCGTATCCGACGAATATGAGACTGAGGATGAGATATCGGTAGATGACCAGGAAATTATCGAGGACCTTGAGGACCTTGAGGACGATGAGACTGACATCATAGGTTTGATGACTTCTCTCATGGCGACACAGGATGGTGACACTGTATGTTCAGCTCTCGTCGAGATTTCTAACCAAATGCAGGTACAGAATAAAATCCTTATAAAGATTCTTGCCAAGCTTCAGGATTAAAAATTTAGTTAAAAGAAAAATTCATAGTAAGAGTAAGCATGGAAGATACTCACTTCATCGATAAGGAACCTAACAGGTATGAAGCACTGGCTGAGCTACAAAAAGAGCAAATCCAATCGATGAATGAGGACCAAATAATTGAAATTGTAAGGAAGTTTGAAATCTTCTGGGATCTTCAGACTGAAGATTATAGGAATGCGCGTGAGTTGGGGTACAGGCAATTCATCCACGCCGATAATTGGGACAGTAACAATAACCCCATTCCTGGAAGAATTGATATTCTGGCTATCAAGGGAATCCGAGAGCGACAGCGTCGTTTTATCATTGACTTGAAGAATCGGGTCAGGGATCTCAAGATCGAATCTCATGATGTAAATGGTGATGGAATCACACTGTGGAAACGAGTCAATAACGTCGTCAAACAACTGAAAGATGGTTATGAAAATATCAGACGCCATTTCATAGCATACGAGCGTGTTGTCAACCCAATGGCAGTTCCACAGGTATCCTCAAGCTCCGACCCTTCCACCATGGACGAAGATGAGATTGATGATTGTTCCCCGTATCAAAAGTGTCTCCTCTATACACTCGATGAAGCGTATAAATCTGGGTACCGACGATACAAAGACTTTTGCTGCGAAGAAATCAAGACCATCGATGGGTACTGCACCCGGGCATGGGTTGCGAAGCAGGAAATCCAGAATTTTGTCCGTAACATCGCGCCTAAAGATGATGAATTCTCAAACTGGAAAAACTTTACCAGTCGAGGAACCGTATACAGGGATGTGATTGAATACATTTCTAAGTGCATCGATCCTCAGTTTCCTGAGATTGAAAAGAGACGTCATGTATGGTCATTTAAGAATGGTGTTTTTGTTGGAAAGGAATGGATTCCTGACCGTGGGGTTTATGATTCTCGCTTTTACCCATACGACAGTAAGGAGTTTCGGTGCCTAGACCCAACTATCATCTCCTGTAAGTATTTCGATCAGCAGTTTGATGACTTTTCCCATATCGAAAATTGGCAAGATATCCCTACACCCCACTTTGATAAGGTTTTACATTACCAAAAGTTCGAGCCCGAAGTGTGTAACTGGGCTTATGTTATGGGTGGACGCCTCTGCTATGATGTTGGTGATCTTGATTCTTGGCAAGTCATTCCATTTTTCAAGGGTATCGCGAGGTCTGGTAAATCGACACTCATTAACAATGTTTTCAAGCGTTTTTATGAAAGTCAGGATGTAGGCACACTCGGGAACAACATTGAGAGGAAATTCGGTCTGTCAGCTTTGAAAGACAGTTTCATGTTCATCGCACCAGAGATTAAAGGTGACCTCGCACTCGAACAGGCTGAGTTTCAGTCCATCGTATCAGGTGAAAGGGTTTCTATCGCAGTCAAGAACAAAATAGCGGTTTCACTGGATTGGAAGGTACCCGGGGTACTCGGTGGAAATGAGATTCCAAACTGGAAAGATAATTCTGGTTCCGTACTGCGTCGTATTCTCCCATGGAACTTTACTAAACAGGTTCAGGAAGCAGACCCAAACCTTGAAAAGAAGTTGGAGAAGGAGCTCCCTATTATTCTACTCAAATGTGTGCGTGGATACCTAGATTATTCCAATAAATTCAGGGATAGAGATATTTGGAATGTGGTGCCTAACTATTTCAAGCTCATCCAAAAGCAAGTGGCTATGGTTGCGAGTACACTCACAAACTTCCTCGAGTCTACGAATATCGAGTTTGGTGAAGATATGTTTGTACCTCAAAAGCTATTTGTGCAGGTGTTCAATCAGCATTGCCACGAAAACAATCTTGGAAAGCATAAATTCCATCCCGATTTCTACATTGGACCATTCAGTTCAAGAGATGTTGAAGTCAGGAACGAATCGGTCACATACAAGGGGCGATTGTACCCCAAGCAACCCATCATTTACGGTCTTAACGTGATCGAAGAATCACTCGGATTCACAGACGAGTTTTAAAAAAAATACCTGTACATAATAGTAATGAGTCGAGGAATTCGAGAATTCGTGGAAACCTCAGGCATCAAAATAGAGACCACGGGTCCTAGGCGTAGCCCATCACTTCAGTGGCCACCACCCAGGAGTGCGCCAAATGTCCAGGTTCCCCGTGAAGTGGAACTTAATCTTTTGAAGAGACAAGAAGTTCCTAATACACTCCAAAGGAACATCGTCAATGACAAACGATACGAAGGTATGTTTAAGGAATTCGAGAATGACCCCCTTGAAAATGAGTTCAGTGATATAAACGAAAACGCATTCAAAAATGCATTAGGTAAAGCAAATTTCAACAATACTTCATTAGATTATATTGCCCCTACACGACTTTCAATGAGTAAACTAAACATCGGTATGTTTAATGCCAACGTAAACAGCGGATTCGGTAAAGAAGCCCGTATAAACATAAAAAACATACTAGTAAAAAAACCACTCGATAAAACCTTTATCGGTGAAGGTCTTTATATAGACACATTAGATATAAAGGGAATATACGGTCGATTTCAGACGGGTTATTCACATAGTAAAAACTATGGTCCCAAGGGTAACATAAATAAAGACTACTTCAGTACTCAGATAATATTAAGGATTTCTAATGGGGTGGAATCACATAAGGTTACGTTTAATATATACAAAAATGGTAAAATTCGATTTTCTGCAGGATTTGTCGGTGAGAATATCGGTGGTCAACCAGAGTTGATCCGAAAGTTCGTCATTGACAAATACACGGAACGTGAGTCTTTCTTATACAATCCATTTGAATATAACAATATCAGTGCACAGTTTAAATTTAACGGTGTTTTTAGGAATCTTGGATTGGCTGCCGCCCGGTTCAGGGAATACGGTATGACAAACGTAACGTATGAACCTGAACTCGGTCCATTCTTCTATGCGTACATCGATGATCACAAATACAATATTACCAAATCTGGTAATGTTCAGATTCTCGGTGGTAAAAGCCCTCAAGACATATTGAATGCGTATAATCGTGGACAGCGATTAATCGAAAAAATGAACGATGCAGGTGAAATCAGAATTACAGGGGTATTCTCCGAGGGTGATAAAAAGACACGCACCAAACCAAAAGCCAAGGCCAAGGCCAAGACGACAAAAAAGAAGATATTAAACACCACACAGGTTTCTGCGTTGAACATAAACAGTACAAGGTGTGAACGGATGCCCAAACCCGAACTCATAGATTTAGCTAAGAAGCTGGGTGTGGTGGGTAAATTTGGAACGCGTAAAGAGATTTGTGAGAAGATCAAAAAATTAAATAAGAAAAAAACAGTCACATTCAAAAACACTACCAAGGGTAAAAATGTAGCCATCACCGGAAAGGTAAATACTAAGAACTTCCGGATCGGGCGAAAAATATGTGACCAATATTCTAAGCCTAATCTCGAACTGATATGTAAAGCCATGAAGATTCCTTACGATAAAAAGGATACTAAACTCAGTTTGTGTAAGAAGATTGAAAAGGCTCGTAATAATATAGCCGCTAAGCCAGTTGTTAAAGCCCCGTCCCCGAGGGCAATCAGGCAGAAGCAGAAGAATGCCAAGAATGCAATTAATGCGATGAATCGACAGTTGAAGATAAATAACATAGAGATGAAAAGGCGACTCAATGAAAATTCTATCCGCAATGATCTCGCCAAATATTTTGGTGTCACATGGATGAAAAGATACAAACCCAACCTTAACAATGATGTAAAGGTGGTTCAAAATGAGATTAACAAACTGAATAAAAAGAAGAACGCGTTAGGTATACCTTTCAAACGCGATATCAATGAAATTAAACGAAGACTCGTGAGTCAGTGGAAGATGCAAAGAAAGAGAAATCTTGAGAAGAGGTACCTCATGAATAACACGAACGTAACTGGTGTTCCATACAATTTGAAGAATAATTTCAAGTTGGCACTGGCAAACTATATACTCAACAATAAAAAGGGTAAAATATCTAAAAAGGGAATCGACGATTACCGGAAATATTGGTTAAAGTTTAGGGCTAATATTAATTCAAATGCCCGTCCGAGAGGAATTAACCGAGCGGTTAAAGCTCGGGTTGAAACGTTATAATCACGGTGTGAGAGTAAATGATGACACACGAACTTGGGGGACACCTACAGACTCCTGGCTAGATATGGCCAAGGAGGAACTTTTAGACGCTATCATTTACACTATAGCAGATTACATTAGAAATGTTAGGAGTGAGGGAGAACGCGCGCCCCTCAGTTTTCGTAAAAATGATGAGCTTGATGATAACAAACTAATCATGTCTATAGTTGATGACTGGGAATATGTTGAAAGTCCACAACATAAAATGTTGTTATGGAATCTCTTCAAGATGTTGAACAGTGATATATTTAGGGATTAGGTAATTGCTCCACTACTTGATTACATGTATTAAATGCGGTGAAACACATCAAAGCGACTGAAAACTGGAAAATAGCTTGTTCCCACATTCTAAGAACACAAAATGGTACTATCATGAGCCCCGCGCACGTACCATGAAACACTATAAATCCTATCGATGCTGAATGTTCAGTATGTAGAGCACCCGTCGTAGATACTATCAACACAAAATTGATAATATCTATTGTTCTCGTGTAAAGAGCCAAATTTACACCAGACCCAAGTACGAATATATACGCTAGAGCGCGCGCAACGAGGTGATATTCTAGTAATAATCTGAAACGTGGTCGTGGTCGTATAATTTCGGGGGGTGGTTCCGGAGGTGGAACCTCTTGGTTAAATGCTATCGCGACAGAACCATCTGGTTTTTCAACAACCAAATGTCTGGATTCATCCATGGATATTAAACGTATCTATTCTTTAGATGGAAATAACAGTTTCATCTGAAGGGTGATTTATATTAATATTTATCTAGTTTTTTACCTCGCCGCCCTGACTGCCCTCATGGCATTCTTCATGGCATCATTCACACGTTGCTGAGGGCTTGTAGTTTGCCCACGCCAATCAAGACTGGGTTCCTCTCGGGCACTATTCGCAGCGTTTACTGTATTATTCGCGTCCCGCTCTCGTCTGAGTTCTTTTTGCTGTTTATCTTTATTCTCCATTTCTTCAGCTTTTTTTAGATATTCATTTTTTTTATCAGAATCACTCGCCCTAGAAGCCATAGTTCTATATCTTTTTGCCATTGCTATATAACCTCCGGGGAGGTTGCGAAGAGTGTTCTTCATGATGGATGCAATCCTAAAATAACTTGTCGATGAGATCCGATTCATAAGTACTTTCCATATCACGAGTAATATAATCACCCATGATATCCGTGTTATAGTAGCACTCATCTGTTATATACCCTGAAAATTATCTCATAAGCTTCTTCATCATCCTCTTCGCGGCCGCCGCCGCCTTCTTCGCCGAGTATTCCTCCTTCTTCTTCTTAGATCCCCTGCGCATAAATAAAATGATCGCAATCAGGACTGCGACGACAGCACCAATCTTCATTAAAGTGGGTCGGTTACCCGCCCTGACCTTATTCATGAAAGTGGGGGCTGGGGCAGTAAGGTTTACGGCACTGGCCATTGGCTGAACAGTGTTCGACATTTTATACTAGTAGCTTAGAAAATCTTCACAAGATCAGAAATCTTGTGAATAATGTTATAGAATTCATCATCATTTTTAACTTCCTGAGGGTTTACAATCTCGAGTTCGATTTGATATGAGCATTCTTCTTCAGAATCCATGTCAACGCTGTCACCTGAAGATATGGTCATATCGATACTCAGATTCTTACGCACGAATGAATGGCGTGTCTTGTTACGCTTTCGGTCCATTTCATATTCGCCAAATGTTGGAATTTCCCGTGAAACGCTAAAACGCACATCAATCGGATTACATTTGAAATCCTCCTTGATTACATTGATCTTCTGGACCATCGTCTGTTCACCAGACCCTTCATCGGCTGTGATTCGAATGTTGTTGGCATCATTATAGTAGACATCAGCAACAGAGGAATTCACACTTTCCCATCCCTGATACTTCTTCAGTCCCGTGAGAACACGCTCCCAGGTTTCTTTACCCATGTTGGTATCGAAGAGGGAACCGTTATGTTTGCCGAGGCGTAACTCAACTTCGATATGCTCTTCACCTTTCATAGAATCAAATGTGGGTTTAACCTTGTCGTAAATGGATTTAATGTCCATCATTGTCATTAATATGATGCGACTTTCCCTTAAGTGTTTTTTGTTTATAAATTGTAATGAAAGGTTTGATAAATAACGGAAACACCTGTTATTTCAATACAGCAGTACAATGCCTTTTGTATATTCCAGTTCTTTCAAACTATTTTTTGAAGTGTCCTTATGTTGGAGAATGTGAATTTACACAACTTTATTCTCACTTAGTTGCCATTTACTGGAAAAATGGTAAAGAGATGATAAACGCAAAGCCTCTCCTTGAATCTTTTAAGAAAAAGTTCCCAAGATTCAAAAGTAACGAACAACATGACGTTCAAGAAGCAATCTTGTGTATCATAGATATCATAGAACGAGCCGTACCGAACATCAAACCATGGTTCTACGGGAAGAAAACACAGGAGACTATATGGCCGGGTGGAAAATCATCTAATGTAGAAGATTTCAGTGTACATATCATCACATCTTCGGGAAATGATATGGGTGAGATGCTTCTTAAAAGTACGGATTGGAATACGATAGAAAATTTCGAAGATACCAGTGGCGAGGTGCATAGTGTCGCTACGACTCGCATGTTATTTTCCAAACTCCCACAAGTTCTTATGATTTCTTTTGACACTAAAAGTAATGTAAAAATTATAGAAAACATTCTCATCGATAAATATGAATATAATCTCATTTCTAGTGCGGTTCATGTAGGTGATCAAGATGATGGGCATTATGTCTCATTCGCTAAAAGTAGAAATAAATGGTTTTTATTAAATGATGAATCTACAAAGGAGCACTCTCTACCCGAAGAAGCAGGGTTTTACTTTATGGTTTACAATCTAAAAACTCCTTCATCTTAATATTTTCCTTGATGTTCACGATAGTTCTGTAAAATGTTCGGCGATTATTGGGGTATGTTTTATCATACCGCCTCTTCAACGGTTTCCACCACATGGGTTCATCCCACCCCATGTACATACATTCAACAATTGCACCTTCTTCAAACCACGGTTGATCTTCCATTTTACCGGATGGGATTTCAGATTCAAAAAACAACTTCCCCTTTTCTTGAATATATAACCTCCATGTGAGCGGACCTGGTTTGTATCCAGGCGTTTCTCTCGTTGGTTCACGTTTCATCAAGAAATCGACTGTGTTTTTCATTTGAGGCTTCCACTTGAACATCGTTTCATGTGTTCCTATCCTAATAGGATCATCGATGGGTGTAAACACAAGTCCATCGACTTCTTGTTTTACGGTGGGAAGATACTCATCCATAAACTGTTGGAAATCTCTCATATGATGAAACTCTTTCAATTGAAGACGCCATTTATCCGACTTCATATATATGATTGGCTGCACCACACCAAACTTAGCATAGCCGAGTCGGTCCAACAAATTGGAATTCCAGACCGTTTTTCCCGACACGATTACAGCATCATAAATCATGAGTGTATTCTCATACAGTTCACCATCCAAGATTGTTCCGTCATACACGTCCTTTTTGAGATTAAGTGACACTTCAAACATCTTGAATGCTCGATTGACGAATAGACATTTCTTTTTCCCCTCAAACATCAAAGCAACCATCATGTGTCTCTCACCGTCTGTTTTTTCGCACACAGTGTAATTACCCCTTTTCAAAATAGGGAAATGCTTGTACTCGATTGATATGGGTTGAGGTCCCGGAAAATAGTCCTTACTACCCCATGTAGTATGAATGAATTTCACAACATATTTGTAAAGCGGGGAGTCCGACTTTATAGACATGTCTTATAAAAGTGTATAAACTTTAATTTACTTTCACACCCGCAGCGTTGAGGATATTACTTATACATTCGTGTGTATATGTTGTTGTCAACTTAGCTGCCGTAAATGCATATGTACGAACACCTTGTTCTGCGAATTTTTCAAACATCTTTGGGTAAATTTTAAAACTCCCACTCTTCTTATCCTTTATAGATTTCAGTACATTTTTTGTGTTTATCATCCATACCTTCGCATCCGTGGACGAAACCTGATAAATGTCCTTGGAGATCTTCTTACCTACGCGCGTGTCAAAGTGAAGTCCCATCTGCGATGGTGGTTCTTTACAATCAGATTTGATCTTCTCCTTAAACATATCCCAATCAATTCCCTCATTCACACCCGGGAAAACGAGACAACCCACCGTGTCGTGTGGCTGGAAAATTTGATCAAGGGATTCATCATCGACACCAATCCCAAAATCTATGAAGACGATACGGTCGTGTGTTTTTATATATTTTTGAACAGCTTCAGCCTTTGCGTATGGGTCATCTACCACGTATGTAATTTCATTATTAATATTCCTTTGGAGGCATCTCATATTAAGTCGAAGAATAGCATGGAGAGTTTTTACTGAACACGATTTTGAGCGAGTAGTTATGATGGTAACAAGATTCATGTGTTATTATATATTCTAAACCTTAAGCCTATCATTAAGGCATCCACCGAATGGTAGATTTCCTACGTGTCCAAGGGTTGTATTCACGTCCGCGTAAATCTTACCTTCGCACTGTTGCCACCGCCTACAGAACGCATAATCTTCAGACAAATATCTACGAGTCACGGGGTCGATCATACAATCAAATGCTGCGTGATATTCATCAAAATCCCTGTTCTGATGATCATTCTTGCACCACAGTTCAGGAAACTTCTCTTCCAGTGTCTTAAACACTGATCGTTTAATCATCATGAAACCAGTTGGACCGTCCAGAATTTCTATAAATCCATCTTTGATTGGACGATTCTGTGCACCAAAATTGATGACGAGACTCGACGAAAGCATGGACATATCACGTTCATCTCCACTTTTAACCGCCGACGCCGCTTGATCCCACATCACAACCTTCTTTGGGTAACATGCGACCGAAAGATCGTGCCCAGACTTTATGAGTCGAACGACAGCCTCGGGGTCAAAGTGGACATCTGCGTCGATGAACATAAAATAATCACAGTCAGTTTTCTGCATGAAACGACCGACGGATACATTCCGCGCTCTATGAACGAGTGATTCATTTTCAGTAGTATCAAGGTACATCTGAATTCCTTCCTTTATGAGAAGGAGTTGAAGCTTGATCATACTAGACATATATTTTTCCAAACATAACCCACCATAACATGGGGTAGATAGAAATACCTTGGTCATATGTTAAGTATGACCTTTAACCTCTAAGTATTTTTTTATAATATTCTCTATTTTATTCAATGTTGGTATTGATACCGCACATCGTTCACACATCTCCGTTTTGGAAATTTTAGTTTTCAAAACCATATAAATAATGGATGAAGCTACACTGTTCGGTGTTTTACTCATGAGTTCTACACAATCTTCCACAGTGTTGCACATGTTTATACATTTCAAACGCTCTTCCCGTGTCACTTCAAATGAATTCAAAAGTCTATTCATAACATCGAAAGCTTTCGTCACATAATTCTTTTCAGTTGCACCCATGATAATATCTTTGAACATCTGTGTAGTCCTACTCACATCCTTGGATTGAATCCCAAACATATCCGAAATCTCTTTGGTCGTTCGAGAAACCTTCGCGAGACGACATGCGTATAAAACGCAGTTTGCTTTGATACCCAAACGCACCGCACCTCGTGTAAGTTTTCCCTCGTTGAATTTCCTGTACATCATCTTCGCATCTTTCAATACCGCATCGGGAAGTGTGTGACACGCTTCATCGATATCCTTATATGCATGAAATAATGACCGATCCCGATGATTCATTGACATGTGAAAATTGATTTTAGCCATACGTTTGTTTTCGTATGTAGAGCCTCGTTGTGTGGAAATAACCGTTCCCTTTCCCCAATTTTGAGAAAAGAGTTCTGGGTTTGCATTTGGGTTCCCACATCGAGATGGGTCGTTTATTTTTCCATCGTCTGTCACACCACTCGTCCATTCTGCACTCTCATCTATAAAATAGGAATCGACGAGACCACATTCCGAACACGTAGGTAATCCTTCACGAGAATACACCTTTACACCTGAGCATTCACGACAAAAATTTATATTCACTGGCTTTTCTTCATTTTCTTTTGTATTTAGTAATAGACGGTCTATGTCAGACCATATAGCAGCCAGCATCTTGGTATGATTGACGGTGCTTTTTTTAAAAAGCAAATTACGCAGAAGTACTTAGGTGCCGTAAATTCGTTTCAATCATATCGACAGTCTCTTTAAAACTTTTACCACCCGATGTGGTGGGTTCCCACGCATTCCATTCTTTATCAATAGCCTGATGCCCCGGGGGTAAAGGGATGTCCTGGCCGGTGATTTCACTGTCTGATACGATAAAGCCATCGAGGTCAGACTCTTCATCACCACCTTCGTCATATAGATCACTATCTGTGTCTTCTACATCAATTTCAGAGTACATGACATACTGACCGATACCCAATGCTTTCATCTCAAGATCTTCGAAACGAGTTCCACTTGGGTAATGTTCCATTAAACTTTCATAGGGTACGGGTGAGAGGGTCTCCTGTTCTAGTTCATATACACATGCACTCTTATAAAAGAGTTCAGTGGGATTGAGATATCTCAGGCCGATGGTATTGCCTGTATTCATACCAACAATACCATACATTTCGTCTTCGACTCCGTCTTCGTTTACTAATACTTTGACTATATCATTTTCAATTATTTCAGAGGGCACAATCATGCTTAGAGTTTTCGGACAAAAAATAATAAGGGATAATATCACAGATGAAAGTTATTATTTATTCGAAGGAAGGTTGTGAGTATTGTGACCATGCTAAAACCCTGTGTGAATCGGAGGGTTTCGATTTTGAAAAAATCATGGTCGACAAGGAAGAGCTCAAGGAAGTGTGCGGTGGCTCAGCATCAACTTACCCTCAAATATCTATTGACGGTCGTCTCATCGGAAACTATTTTGAATTTCAGGACTACATAGAAGACGAATATGAACCAATTTTGAACCCAACATTAAATCGATTTACTGTATTCCCACTGAAGTACCCCGAACTCTGGGAACTTTACAAGAAGGCTCAAATGTCCAATTGGACTGCAGAAGAAGTGGATCTCTCTAGTGATATGGATGACTGGAAAACCCTGAATGATAACGAACAAAAATTCATAAAATATATACTTGCATTTTTTGCAGGTTCCGATGGTATAGTTTTCGAAAACATCAACAATAATTTTGCTGATGAGGTACAAATCTCTGAGGCACGATCCTTCTACGCTTATCAGTGTCACAATGAGATGGTTCACGGTGAGACGTACTCTAAACTTATTGACAAATACATCAAAGACGGCGCTGAAAAGAAACAACTTTTCGAAGCTATTCAAACTGTACCCTGTATTGAGAGAAAGGCAAAATGGGCCATGAAGTGGTTCGATACTAAAACCCGTTCTTTTGCTGAGCGTCTCTTTGCGTTTGCTTGTGTTGAGGGTATCTTCTTCTCTGGTAGTTTCTGTGCTATTTATTGGCTAAAGAAAAGGGGTCTCATGCCCGGTCTCTGCTTCAGTAATGAACTCATCTCTCGGGATGAAGGTCTTCACCAAGAGTTTGCGGTTGAGTTGTTCAAACAACTTCGTAATAAACCATCAACTCAAACGATTCACTCTATCATAAAAGAGGCTGTCGAAATCGAGAAGAACTTCATTTTGGATGCACTGCCATGTAACCTCATAGGTATGAATTCTGATAAGATGTCTGAATATATCGAGTATGTCTCTGACCGTCTTCTTAAACAGATTGGACAACCTACCATTTGGAACTCTAAGAACCCTTTCGACTTCATGGAAAATATATCTCTCGATGGAAAGACAAACTTTTTTGAGAAACGGGTAGGTGATTATGGAAAAATGGACGATACATCCGATGAAATTGGATTTGATGAAGAGTTTTAAACATTTTACTATCAATTTACCCAAATTGACTGGAAAATGCACGAATTAAATTTACTTGAAAAGGGTACCTTCGGAATCGAGACCCTGGGGTTCTAACTGGAGACCACTGTCACCCATCTCTACCTGTGGTTCCGAGAATTCGGGCTGAGGAACATCTACCTCAACCATAGGCTTAGGGGCTTCTAACACAGTCCTAGAACCCTTCTTCGCTTTCTTCGCACATGGCGATTCCCTTGGTATGTTCATCATACCCCATACGACAAACATGAATACGACGGAATGAACCGCAAGGCCTAGTGTGGAGGGGCACCCGGTAGGGGTGGCGATCCTGGATCCTAAGACCCGCCTGACAATACGAAAAGTCTCTGGGTTGGCAATCACGAAAAATGTAAGAGCGGAAATGATAGAGATGACCAGTTTATCCTGTTGTTTTTTACCGTTGCATCCACAACCACAATCTTTAAATAAACCCATCTTAAATAGTTACTATAAATTAACAAAAAAAACCTACTTAAAGTTTGATCGCCTTGTATAGATATAACCAACTACAATGTCGCTCTCTATCCAACGCTCCTCCGATTTCACTACTTCTTCTGTAAACTTTTCGAAACTTCGTAAAAACAAGAATGGCGGTAAGGCCGTCTATCTCAACGCCGGCGACAACAAAAAGCTCTACATTCAATTCCCTTTCATGCGCTCTCCATATGGTCTGAGTGCTTTCACCGATGAGGGTACTGGTCGTACTTCTTACTCTCTTGACCTGTCTTTCGACCCCGATAACACCGAGGCGATGGAGCTTCATGACAAGCTCAAGGCTCTCGATGAGATCATCGTAAACACAGTCGCTGAAAACTCTAAGGAGTGGCTCGGCAAGGACTTCAATGTTGAGGTTCTCAAGCAAGCTCTCTACAAGCCTATGGTTCGCCCTGGTAAGGAGCAGTACCCCTCCACTATCAAGCTAAAGGTTCTCACTAAGCCCGATGGTTCATTCGTCCCTGAGACGTACAGTATTCAGAAGGAACAGGTTTCTCTGGATTCTGTCGAGAAGGGTCAGAAGTGTATGGCCATTGTTGATTTCAACCAGATTTGGTTTATTGATAACAAGTTTGGTGTCACTATTCGACTCCAACAGGTTCTACTTGAGCAATCGGTCAAGCTTCCCTCTTTCGCTTTCCAGGGTCTCGATCTACCTTCTGATGAGGTCGATGACGTTGAGGAAGAGGATGAGATCGAGGAGGTCGATGAGTAAATAAATCAAAAAAATCCCAAGTTCCGAGTCCTAATGGACTCGTCCCAACCCTTCTTGGTAAGTTGAAAATAACTTCTTACCAATAAGTAAGTATGTCAATCGAGAGTAACTTGAAAAAATTACTCAAAGGTGAGAAGGCTTGTGTACCAGAACACTTCTTGAAAGTTCCTAGTTACAACTCACCCACCCTTCGCACTGGTAAGGGTAAGCCACTGAGTGAAGGTGCATTTGGAAAGATGTACCGTGGAAGTATCAATGATAATGGAAGGCGGTATGTCGCGTACAAAGAGATAGATACATCGGAAAGTACCAATGGTGCCTTTGAGTTTGAATTCAAGGTTGCCGAAAAATTGAAGGAGTTTGCGGTTCCTGAGATGTACCTCTTTAAGAAGTGCCCCATCCAAGATAAAGAACCCCGAATAATACGCAAAGGGGGGAAACCTGGTTCCAAAATGGGTAATTTTGTCCAGCCATCGCGACGTACCAAACCCAAGGATATTCTTTATATGGAACTTCTTGA
>ERZ767114.598-NODE-598-length-18955-cov-6.110923_pt1 | contig 18955 bp, 11 predicted proteins | sample MGYA00374952_ERZ767114 | MGnify/ENA primary metagenome ERZ767114 (study PRJEB28939, sample SAMN06267156) | marine metagenome | isolation source: Columbia River Estuary | place: USA:Columbia River Estuary, USA | collected 2012-05-05 ...
AGTCCAACTCAAAGCACTACAGGTACATCTATTAGTACTACGTTTGATATTGTAAGACCTTGGTCAAACAGTCAAACTAACCCTAATAAGATATTTCCTATCTTTGCAGAAAGTGGATACACATCTGGCACATTGTTTAATCGTATTAGGTCAGCAGATCTAGGTTTTGATTTTGGTGGTACACCATACATATCTTATGCAGAGCGAGAACAATTATCTATTACACCTAACTTTGATACTGAAACACTAAGCAGTATTGCTTTATGGGCTGATGGTGGGACAATTGCTACTGTAGGTGGTGAGCCTCAAAGGGCAACCTTACAAATACGTGCAAGGTCTACTAATAACCCTGGAGAGTTAGCTTACTTAACGACACCTGAAGATAATACACAGACGGGTTCTAAAGCAAACAAGTTAACTGTAAATGATTTTACTGTTGCAAGTTCTTATAAAACTGATATTCGTATTACAGGTCGTTTCTTAAACTATAGAGTTGATGATGCAGCCGCAGATACTAGTAGCAGTTATACAGGTAGTAACACAAAAGCATGGAATATATCTGGTATGCAGTTAGGTGTTCTAAAAGGAGGCATTAAGTAATGTCAATTCAAAACCCTCCTATTACAGAACAATCTGCTTTAGATTTTACATTACTTGAAATGGTTAGATTACTTAATGATCTTGAACAACAAAACATAAAGTTGCTTAAGGATATTAGAGAGTCTACTAACTTTGCTGATTTGCAATCAAAGGTAAACCAACAATGATAAAACTTATAGAGGACAATGACGTATTTGAAGCTATTAAGCTTATGAATAAGTCAACTGAAGAAAACACATATGGTGGATACGAAAGAAACGAAGCCATATGGATTTCTTTTTTCTTAAATATTGTAGCTAAACAAAAAGAAAATAATCCACATTATATAGCTATTGGTGATTATAAAGACAATAAACTTATTGGGTTTCTTTTAGCTTCTACATTTAAAAGTTATTATAATAACATGTATACTATGGATGTTAAGGATTGTATTGTAGATAAAGATACAGCAACTTCTTTTACTGTAACTAAATTATTCGATGCGATGATTAATCATGTAAAGATTCATGGTGGATCACGATGGAGAGCAGACTCTATTCGGATGATAGAACATTCAGAAAACTATGTTAATTTACTAAAGTTAAAATACGGTGCAGAGACTTACTACTCAGCACATGGTATTATAAATCAGGAGAATGCAAATGAGTAGTGGCGGCGGCGGTGGTCAAACACAAACTTCAGGAATCCCAGAAGAGTTTAAACCTCAAGTTAAGGAAGGTTTGGATATTAACTTAGCAAGACTTAGGGATACACAAAGAGATCCTAGTCAATTAGTAGCAGGTCTTAATGCACCACAACAACGTGCTCTTGCTTACCAACAACAACTAGGTGAACAAGCTGTTCGTGGTACTGGTATATATGATACTCGTGGCGCAGAAGAACGTGCTCTTAAAAACCTTATGGGTTCTTCTCTTGGGATGGCATCGGGTGCTGGATCGTTAGGGTCTGCACGTAGCCAAGCAGCAATGCAAGGTGCACTAGCAGATCGTGCAGGTCAATACCAATCAGACCGTCAAGCAATGGCTGGTATGGGTGTTGAGCAAATTGGTCAAGCTGGTACTACATTCCAACAACAAGCACAAAAAGAAGCTGAGGCTAAAGACACATCTCTTGCTAACTTCTTTGCTAATCTTGCAGGTGCTGGTACAGAGACTAAGACAACTGGAGGTGGAGGTAAGTAATGGCTATTGAAACAGCCCCAGTAGGTGGCGCTAATCGAAGACCTGCTGCAAGATACCAACCTTTATCTTCTGGTCGTCCACAAGATCCAACATTACAAGAGCAAGCTGCTGCTATGGCTAAACAAAAAGCTATGGCAAAAGGTGAAGAGCTTGCAACACCGTACTTAGATGACTTATTTACTTCTGGTGTTGACAAGGTAAAAGGGTTCTTTAACCCTGTTAGCACACCTGCAGTTACTCAAGCTGCTCCACTTGCAGAGGGTGCAACAATGGCTGAGGTAGCTGCAGGTGCTGGTGGTAATGCTATCGGTACTGTTGGTACTGGTTTAACTGAAGCTGCTGCTGCTAACGCTGCTACTGGTGCTGCTGGTACAGGGGCTATGGCGGGGTTAGGTGCAGCTGTTCCATACATTGGTGCTGCTATGCTTGCTGGTAAAGCTTTTGGTTTGTTTAATAAAGGTGGTTATGTTAACGGGCCTTTATCCAAAGTACGCTATAAACAATCAGGTGGGCCTGTCAATGAAGAGATTGAAGTATCCTACGGTGGACCTTTATCTAAAGGAGTTTAACTATGGCAATACCATATCAGCCAAATTATAAGTTACAACCTAAAACAGGTTTTAGATATTCTGCACAACCTTTTGTACCACCACAACAACCAATTAATGCACCCCCTCCTCTTGGGTTAGACGGAAGTGCTGCGGCCCCTCCACCTGTTATGGGGGGTCAACAAGGTCCAGCTTATGCTAATGATCCTTTTGGTGATAATGACTTCCAACAAACGCAAAGAAACTATGCTAACGACTTTGGTTACACTCAAGGTACTCAAAACCCTGCAGGTATTGTAAGGGGTATTCCTCTTGTTGGTAATTTTATGGCTGACTCTTTAAATATGGGGCAAGATTCTAAATATACTTTCGGTAATTTTGGTACTCAAGATACTAAAGGTAATGTGTTTGGTCCTTCAGGTCAAGCTATCGACCCTGCAACTGGACGGGTAACCTCTTCATTTGGACCCCAAGTAGGTGTAACCGATATATTTGGTTCTTCAATGGGTCAGTTAGGATTTCTAGGTTATGATGAAAATGATATGATTACACCACCCAACATGAGGGCAAATCAAACCCAAATGGACATGGGCTTAACGGATGCTAGTTATGCAGGGCTTATGTCTGTTCCAGGAGAAGTTTCTATACTTGGTGCATTAGACCCAAATAAAAGTTATAATGATATTGCAGGTGGTAGGTCTTATAATGATCTTTCAACTTCGGGAACAGTCATTGATGGCCTTGGCAGAGCAGTAACTAGTACTAGACAAGATGGGACTAAAGCAGCAGTCACTACAGGTGATGCATATGAACAATCCGCTGCACAACAGGCTTATCAAGGTGCTTCTAAAGATATGGATGCAGGGTTAACTAGCGCAGCAACTCAAATGGCAGGTGGTACTGCTGCTGGAGCATATAGTGGCTTTGGTAAAACGGCCTCTGATTACAACGCTAATACGTATGATGATGATGATAGTGGAGTTGCAACTGAGGGTCCAGCACAAACAAATGGATTTACAAGTTATTCAGGTGATGATGTAGAAGCTTCTTATAGTGTAACAGATTCAAAACCATCAGGGCAAAGCCCAGGTAATTGGAATACAGTATCTAGACAAGTAACTACAACACCAGCGCCAAGTAGAAACACCGATAGCAACGATAGCGGAGGTAAGTAATGAAACTTAAAAGTTATACTAATAAAGATCGTTACGGCAACATGACCTCCTTTGAGTTCTATGAAGGAGCTAGTGTTGATATGGGTGACGTTCCCCCAATGATGCAGGGTATACCTGATCATCCAGGGGATCCTAAGGGAACTGACACAGTGCCCGCATGGTTAACCCCTGGTGAGTTTGTTATGAACGCTGAAGCTACTCGTATGTTTGAGCCACAGATAGAGCAGATGAATAACGCTGGTCGTGCTGTACAAGCTCAACAGGGCGGCACAATCCCTGAGTATGCTGCACATGGTAAACCTATCTATGCAGCAGCTGGTGGTAACAGTGGATTTCTTGCTAATATTCTAAAACGCCTAGAGGGTGTTAAGAGTGAAGCATACTTAGATTCTGCTGGTAAAGCAACCATTGGTGCTGGTAGTACACGTGGTGTGCAAATGGGTGACACAGCTTCTGATGATCAAGTTGACTCTATGCTTGCAGAAGATATTGCTGTTGTTGATCAAGACTATGGACAACTTGTGTCTGCAGATCTAAACACTAATCAAGAAGCAGCAGTCAAGTCTTTGTTGTTTAACATTGGTGGACCACAGTTTGCTAATAGTAAGGCACGTGCTGCACTTAACGCAGGTGACTTTGAAAGATTTAAGAAAGAAGCTGCAGAGTTCCGCAAGGTTGGTGATAAGGTAATCCCTGGTCTTGAAAACCGTAGAGCACAAGAGCTTGCTTTGTTTGATTCACCTGTTGGTCAAGATCCTTGGGGTATTAATAAACGTCAAGTATCTACTCGTGATGATCGTGTAGCTAATTTAATTGCTGCTGGTCAACCTACCGATCTAGCTATGCAAGCTGCAATACTCGGTCAAGATGCAGAGACTACTGGTGAGATTGTAACACCCCCACCTGTTGATCGTGGACCTCCATCAGTTATGTCTATGATTTCTGGTGAAGAACAAAATGCTTTTCAAAGAGATGTTGAAGCAGCACAGAAAACTGATCCTTATACACCAACTGGTGATCTTAGTGATCCGTTTGCACCTGAGTCACCACTTCCTGGACCTGACGAAGAAATGCTTGCAGCACAAAAAGCCACTAGTAAAAAAGGTATGTATGACCCTGGTGGAAACATGGAAGCTATTCAAGCTGGTATTGATCAAGCTCAAATCTTAGAAGATCAACGGCGTATGCAACAAGGGCAAGTTCCCTCAATGACAGAAGTTAATGTTCCCTTACCCGATGAACTTGTTGGTCCAGAAATGAACAATGTAGATGATCGTGGTGCTCTTCAAAAGTTTGGAGAGTCTGGTGGTTTAATGGGGGCACTGTCTCGTGGTACTGATAGTCTTAATGAGATAAAAGAAAAGTTCCAAAAAGAAAACATAGAGCAGAATAGAGTTAACAGGGTACTATTAGAACAAGATCGAATGCAACAGGGGCAAGTTCCTGAGATTAAAGAATCACCTAAAGTATCTACGTCTTTTGATGATAAAACTAATTTACCTCCTGGATTTATTCTTAATGAAAAGACAGGTAAGGTAGAACGTGCTCCTTCAAATCTTCCTTTATCTAGTGCTATAGCTAAAGAAAGTGATCAAGCAAAACTTACTCAGTTAGAGTCAGCAAAAGAAAGAAGACAATCTATTATAGATAATGGTGGAGGTCCAGGAGATCCTATCTTTGATCAAGAGCAAGCTTATATTGAAAAACTTGAAAAAGCAATTCCTGGTACTAAAGAAAAAGTTGATGCTCTTACAGATAAAACTACAAAAGTATTTACAGATGGTGAACTAGAAGTTACAGATGCAGCAATTGAAAAGAAAACAATTCAAGCAGAAAAACTAGTTGACCTTGGTTTATCTGATGCAGCTAAAAAAGTTGAGCAAGAGGTTAAGGATCTTAAAGCTAAAAAAGAAAGATTAGAAACACAAAGTAAAGATCTTACAGTACCTCCTATAGGTGAGCCTCCTAAATCTGACCCATCTCCTTTTGCTAAGGGTGGTGAAGATACACCTATAACTGATTTAACAAAGACAGTTACACCTGAAGAAGTTGTTAAAAACACTGACGGTAGTTCTGTTCCTAAAGGTACAACACCAGAAGATGCAACAAAAGCAGGTGGGGGAGCACCACCAGAACAGGTAAACAAAGCTGAGTCTTTCTTATCAGGTATCTTTGGTGATCTCTTTGACAAAGGTGAGCTTAAGCGTATGGCTATCATGTATGTTGGTGGTCGTATGTTAGGTGGTTCTCATAGTGGATCTCTTAACTTTGCTGCTAAACAATATGTTAAGCGTGTTGATTCTAAGGCTTCTGAACATAAGAAGTATGTTAAGGAATTAACAAAAGATGGTTCTTATACTCCAAAATCTATTGCTTTATATAACAAAACTAAAAACATAGCAGACCTTGAAAAGAAAGGTGCTTCTTATGCACCAACTGGTGGTGCTCCTATAACTAAAATGGTTCCTCAGTTTAATAAAGAGGGTCAAGTTACAGGTTATAAGAAAGCAACTTTAGTTCCTGTAAAGAATAGTATTACAGGTGGTACACATTATCAATCACGTAGTGGTGCTGTAATGCATCCTGCACAGGTTTCAAGCCTTAATGATTATCGTGAAGAGCTTGATGATAATACTGAAGCCTATAAGCAAAGACGTAGTAGAATCCTTGGCGATATGAAAGGCTACTTTGAAGAAATCAGAGATAGTTCACCTGATAACTACACAGAAGACGGTGGTAAAAGAACATACCGTGTAGGTGTTGGCCCTGAGAGAGCAGCATTAGCTTATTATGATTGGGCTAAAAGACAAGGGGTTGACCCAGACTCTACAGCTGGTCGTAAGGTTATGACTCAAGCGTATGAAACTATGGTTGCAGAAGCTGCAGGTAAAGATATTAGGTATACACCTAATGATTTTACTAGATTCTTGGAAGATCAACAATTACGAGAAACTACAGGTGCTCCAGAGTTGTTTATTATTAATGAAGATGCAGTAATGAATAAAAAGGCAACTCCAAAATATGTACAAGCAGATAAAATGAGTTTGCTTTATCAAAATCTTGATACTGTTATTTCAGGTATTCCAAACTCTAGTACTGATCGTGGAGATATCATAGGTATTGCTATTCAGAAATGGAATAAATTAGATTCTTCTGAAGAAGGTCGTACTTTAAGAAAGAAATATAATGACAGTGCAGAAAAGAGTGCTGGTGAATCTGGCTTTTATAAGTACATGATGGACACAGCACAGGCATTACATGCTGAACTTAACAAACCTAAAGAATAAGGAGTATTGCTATGCTTGATGTATCGGATTATGCTAACATCCTTAGTGATGATGCAAACCAATTAATAGGTGCAAAGAACAAGACTACGTTCTTAGATGCAGATACTATCCGTGAAGAAGGCAATGATCTAGATGTACGTTTCGGGGGTATAGATGCTCCTGAAACGTACAAAGAATGGCAAGGTTTAAGTGCTTCACAAGAAGTTGGAGCAGTTCAAACAGCTGAACAAGTACAATCTTTAGCTAATCAACTTGGTTATACTGAAGTACGTAGACGATTTAATCCAGACGGTACTCCAGAAATGGATGCCACTAAGACTCGTCAAATGGGAGATCTTGTTCATCCAAAAACTGGTAAATCTTTTTCTCGTGAGCTTGCTATCAATGGTGTTGTAGATATTGCTAATGGGTTTGATCCAGGGAATACACTACGTAGTTCTAGAACTTATCAAGATTTTCTAAAAGGACCTAGAGCAGATCAAACCTCTGCTGAGTATCAACCAAATGAGTTTGACAAAGCTCGGATGATGATTCAAGAAGGGGTTGATGAAGAGCGTAGGTTTGCTCAACAATTTAAAAGAGCACAGAAGTTTTCTGGTGAGATTGGTATGCTTGATGAGCAGATCAAAATGGTTGAAGATGGGCTATCTGAAATGCGAGAAAGTGGAGAAGAGCCTACAGATCAAGACCTTGTAGGTCTCCAAATGCTTAAGAAACAAAGGGCTGCTATTAATGAAAGTGCTAGACCCGACATTGATTATTTCGATAGAGATGATGTAACTGGTCGTGCAAATAACCCTATGACTGTTGCTTGGGAAACTGGGTGGAATAGTGTAGCTGAATCTGCTTACGCTCTTGCAGATATGCTTGGAGAAAAAACAGATTGGGAAGCTGCAGAAAACTTTGGCGAAGCAGGTATGGAACGTGCTCGTACTCGTATGGGTGAGAACGGAAAGATTATCACAGACTACAAAGATGTAGATGGTTTCCTAACAGCCGTTGAGTTCTTAGGAACTAATGCTGCAATGTCTTTACCATATATGGCTGCATCTGGTGGTGCTGCTTTACTTGCACCAGTAACTGGAGGATTAAGTTACTTAGCACCAGTGTCTTTATATACTGGTAACACATGGTCAGAAATGGAAGGCGATAATAAAAGTGCTACCGTTGCAATTGGTGCAGGTGTTCTCCAAGCTGCATTAGATAAGATTGGTATTAATCTTATATTTAAACAGGGCATTACACCTAAGGCTATGTATAAGGATGCCCTAACTGCATTGACATCTAAAGGTATGGATCCAGGAGATGCTCAACGATTACTCCTTACAGCAACACGTAAAGAACTTGCAGGGTTTGCTGGTGATGCAGCTAAAGTAGCTCGTCAACAAATTACAGGTAAGGCTATCTTTAAAGACCTTGCAACACGTGGGTTAATTGGTGGTACTGGTGAAGGCGCAACTGAAGCTATGCAAGAAGCTACTGCTTACCTTGGAGCAACCCTTGGTTCTGATAAGGTCTTTGATTACAATGAACTTACTGATCGAATGATTGCTGCTTCAATAGCTGGTACTTCTTTAGGTACAGCCTTTGCAGTTCCTGGAGCCGCAGTTAATGCTGGCGCTTGGGCTGATGTAGCAGTACGTCAGTTACCTGCAGAAGCCAAACGTCTTTCTGAAGAAGGAGCACAGGCTGAAGCAGAGCGTAAAGCTAATGGTGAAATTGCTTATCAAGAAGCTCGTGCTTTTAAAATACAAGAATATAAAAACAGACAAAAAGTAACTGGCGTTAAAGTTCAACCTGATATGGCTGTTGTTAGAGAGTTTGCAGAGCAAGCCCGTATAGCTGGTAGTCGTGTTAAGTCTATTGAAGAAAAACAACAGGAACGTAATAAAGAACTAGCTGAACGTAAAGAAGCTGACTCTAATTATAAACCTGCAGATTTAGATGATCGAACAGAAGCCCATAGAAAAACAAAGTCTGAAAGGACCCTTGGGGAAACCATTGGTGAAATGTTTGCCTCGGCTCCTGCACTTTGGAGAAGGTCTATTGATTATATTATTCCTGCTGAAGTAAAAAGAAGGTCTGATTCTGCTAGAAAATTAGCTGCCCAATTTGGTGGTGGTTTACAAAAAACATATAGCAGTGCTGATTTTGAAATGGCTAAACGTAATCGTGTTTCTGTGTATAGGAATAAATTACAGAACCCTGATGATTTTTGGAATGCTTGGGGGAACGGTCAAGTCTTAAGTCAAAAAGAAATAGATATTCTTAGTGATGATATTTATCGAAGACTAGAACCTGTTGTAAACGGTAAAGGTCCTGTAGATACCTCAGGTCTTAATGAAACACAAAAAATAGTAATTAAAGCCTTAGCCGAGCAAATGGATACAGTATCTGAGGATATGTATAATGATCAAGTAAAAGCAGGTGGTGAACTTAACCAACGTAAACATTATCTTCACAGATTTAAAACATTAAACAAAGTTGCTGTTCAAAAGAACCGTAATGAGTTTGAGGCTTTATTAGTAAAGACATATCCGCAGATTAGTCCAGGGGATGCTAAGATTTTAGTAGATGAGATACTTAACTCTGATACTATTACTGACATTGATGAGGCTGGTGCTGTTGCAGGTATTGAATTTGTAAAAGGTTTTGATGTAACTAAGGGCGGTATTGTTCCTGGGTCACACAGAAGTAATACTCTTGGTATGTCTGATAAAGTAGGTGCTGATGGTGAACTTATATTTAAAGAGTTTATGGAACAGGATATCTATAAGAACATTCAGCACTCTATTAAGTCAGCTGCTAGATTTACAGCACATAGGGATTACATTGGTAAAAATGGTGAGAAGATTGCTTTTCTTTTAGATAAGATGCAAGCAGAAGGTGTACCTGCTGCAGAGGTTAACCGTATAGCTAAGCTTATGAAAGATTACCTTAATGCTGAGTCAGGAAACTATAAACGTCCGACATCAGACATGGGTAAGATGCTTGTTGGTATCCAGAAAAACCTTATGTTCCTTACAACTATTGGAACATTAGGCATGGCTGCTGTGTCATCTCTTCCAGAACTTGCATTGTCTTCTCGTGCTCTAACTGCTGAACAGATCTTTAAAAGAAAAGGTTCATCTTCAAATGATACAAGTTTACAGAACTTTGGTAAAGAACTAGCCTCTGGGCTAGGTGCTGCTATAAAACAAACAGGTTCTGTTATAACACGTAGAGAACAAGCCTTAGGGAACATTGATCCAACTACAGGTGTCCCTTTTGCTAGTAGATCTAGAGGTCAGAACTTACGTAGAGAACTAGGTTATGATGCGTGGGAACTTGGTGCAGCTACAGTGACTGGTGTTTCAGAAATGAATCCATCACATCAAAGATTCTATGAGATCTTCTTTAAGGCTACTGGTCTTACTGGCTTTACTAACATGACTCGTTCTATGAGAGCAGCTATATCTGCTGATTATATTTTTGATCATGTGAATATTATTGTTGATCAAAGAACAAGTGGTGAAGTAAAAACCAATGAGGTTCAACAGTCAGAAGAAGCTTTAAGAAACATTGGTATTAATGTTGATGACATGGCTATGTTGTTTACTGAATCAAGAAAAAGAGATGCTGTGGGTGATACTAGAACACAAGAACAAATACAAGCTGACGATAAACTTATGCAAGACAATTTAAGAATTGGATCTATGAACTTTATTGATGATGCTATAGCACTCCCAGGGGTAGCTAACAGACCATTGATCTATCAAGACCCAAGGTTCTTTTTGTTTACACAGTTCCAGGGATTCATTGCTACATTTACAGCAAACCATATTCCTAAACTGTGGGGTGAGTATGTAAAGCGTGGTACTCCAGCAATGAAGTACAATGCGTTTGCTATTATGGCTACTATGATTATGATGGGCTTTGCCTCTCAGTATCTAAAGGATCTCATTAAGTATGGTGGTTTGGATGAAGACGAATACAAGTCAGGTAAGAATCCTCACCTAGAAACTGAAGAGTATATCCAACGTGGTATCCGTTCATCAGGTCTACTTGGTGTTGGTGAGCGTGTGCTTGATCAGTTCTTCCCTATATACGAACAACGTTCTGGTAATGCTGGAGAGTGGTTGTGGAATACAACAACAGGTGAAGCACCTGCTACTGGTACATTAAAACGTATTGGTAGAGCAATCGGTAAGACAGCAACAGGAGACTTTGCTGGTGGTGCACAAGAAGGTAGTAGGTTAATCCCTGCCCTCGGTGTCACTGGTGGATTCTCAAGAGTTGGAGACTTTGCACCAGACTCATGGAACTTTAAAGGAGAATAATATGGCAGGTAAATCTAATGTAGCAGGTCTAGATACTGGTGCAGTACTACCTTCAGAACAATTAGAGTTGGCTTTAGGATTTGAAGAGGTGTTAGCGGGGGATACAGCCCCGCCAGCAGCCCCTGAAGCCCCTGAGGTTACTACCCCACCAGTAGAACCTGTAGCGCCTGTCACAGAAGCTCCTGTAGATACCCTTCCAGAAGCCTTGCCTAGTACGGTTGACGAAACAGCGGGGGTTGTGGAAGGGGTGACTGAGGGTGAGCCGGAGGTGTTTGGTCCTCCAGATCCTGCAAGAACAGCAGTCCCTATGACACAAGCAGCAAAGGGTACTCAACCACAAGCACCTACATACTGGTCAGCGTTTGAAGCACAACCAGATCCTGATGCTGTTGGATCTTCTAGTGCTATGCCTAACGGTGACATTGAGGGAAGAGCAGCAAGGTTAGCTGAAGATGTTGCGTCAGGTGCTATATATCTTGGTGGTACTACAGCTGCTGCAGATCAAGACAATAAACTTAACTCCTTGTTAAACAATACCAACGCTCTTGACAATGGTAATAATGATTCTGGTAAACCAAGAATGACCCCATTGTTTGCTAAGGTATTAACGTATGTAACTGAAGATGCCTTGTCGCAAACCTCTTTTGGTAAGAATGAAGATGGTCAGTTTGATCCAATGGATCAGGTTACTGATGATCAACTTATGGGTACTGGTGCTTTTTCTAAAGCTGATGGTAACCGTAGGCTTGGTCGAGAAATACACAGGGCACATCAAAGAATTATTAATGAGCAGCAGAAGAAACCTACTGATGCTTATACTGATTTGTCTCCTGATGATGCTTTCTTACTAGGTGATATAGCAAAAGAACTATATTACCAAGGGATGAATAGGCAGTACGGTGAGAATGTTTTTCTTAATAGACAAACACCAGACGTTAATGTTCAAGGTGAACCAGTCATGTTTGAAGTAACCGACACTGGTTCTTCTCTTTTAAGGCAGGGTAATACACTTCGTAAGAAACTTTTACCTAAAGATCATGTTCGTCCATTAAAAACACCACCAGTAGATGGTATGTTAGGTGGTGAGATAGGCAGAATAACAAGGAGTGTTACTCAACGAGTTTTTGTTCCTGGGGATGCTGTAAAGGCTGCAGAACTTAATGAGGCTATGAGAAACTATTCTCAAGTAGCTCATGTGGTTGACCCTCAACGACTAAAGATTTTGTTAGCTACTGCTATGCCAGCATTAAGTTCTCCAAATAATCCTTATAGATCCATCAATCATATTGGTGAAGATAAGATGAATGAGTTTGTTGCTAGGCAATTAATTGCTGAGTCTCAGGGTCGTAGGATTATCCCTGATCCAAATGACAGCATGAGAGCAATCGAGAATGATTTAGCCCAAGCGTTGTACGGTATATGTCTTGATCGAAAAGGTGCAAACTATCTTACGTTTTACTTACAGGGTGCAACAGGTCGTATTGCTGTACAACAAACAAACTTTGACCCGACAACTAAAAAGTCTGTTCGGTTTGTTACTCGTAGCGCAACCCCTACAATGATTAACAAAGGCTCTAGGTTTGATAAGGCTCTTAGACAAATGTATGCACAATCTTTAGTTGAGGGTGCAGATGCGATGACTCCTTCGGTTAGAGAAGATGCTCTTTCTAGATCAGAAGAGACTCTATATAACAAAGGTGTTAGACTTCGCACTGCTTTAGCTGCAATCTCTGATAGTCAAGTTGAAAAGGTAGCTGATGCTATTGCTGCAGGTATGCCTTTAAGTGACCCTAACTTTCCACAGATGCCAGCATTACAACTAGATCCTAATAACGAATCAGATGCAATTCTTATGGCAGAGATTCAAAAGAAAGGTGGAGATGGTCAAGCTTACATTGATGGGCTTATAGACTTTGCTAATTACAAAGAGGCTATGGATGCAAATGAAGGAGCAGGTAGACCATACCATACATACTTTAATGCGTATATAGATGGTAAGACTAATGGTCTTGCTGGTAATGGTATGCAGCTTGGTGATGAAAAAGTCGCTACCAGAACTGGTGTACTTCGTGATACAGTAGGTAGAGGCTCTGGAGTTGGACCCCCAAGTCCATTCTTTTTAGATGGAGATCAAGACATACGGGATGTACTTGAAAATACTCTTACTAGACTATCAGTTAATAGCGAGTATGAAGCATTTCCAAAAGATGATTGGCCTGAAGTATATGAAATAGCCAAGATTGTGTATGGTAATAGGGGTTTAAATAAAACCACATCCATGACATTTGGTTATGGTAAGAATGCTGAAGGTTTTAAACAAGACATTGAAGAGTTTATGCTAGTAATGCAGGGTGAGGGTACTCCCGAATCCCAACGTCTTAATGAATTAATGTCAATCTTTGACAGTAAATCTTCAAGTAAAGGGGATTTAATTGACGCTATACATTCACATTATGATACTGCGTTGAGAGAAGTTCTTGGTGAAGACACTATGCAGTCTCGTAATCTTATGAGGGGTGCTGCATTCTTACACTCTATAACAAATGAGTTGTTTACTATTAATGGGCCAACAGGTTCTAAGCTTAACATGGGTGGGATGATGTCCACTGGTGCTAAGAAAGGTGACGCTACTTCTTTAAGGATTTTTGTCAATCAAAGACCTGAAGATGTAAATGAAAGTTATAAAAAGAGAACAACACCAAAGTCTCAAGTGTACGGTGAAGAGGCTACGTCTGCGGCTCCAAAGTTTAGAACTGACCCTATAACAGGTGAACAAACAACTGAAGTAGGTGGTACATCTTGGGGTGCTGCAATACCTATCCCTGTTCAATCAATCGATGCTGCAACAGTAGCAAGATTAGCATCTGATAAAGGTGGTTATTGGAAAGACATTAAACAAAGATCACAGAACCCTAAACAACAACCGTATGTGTTCCCTATCTATGATGCATTTAAAATGGATGCTGCTTCGTATGATGCTGTTCTTAAAGATGTAAACAAAGCATGGGTAGATATTAATTTTGAGTGGTCTTACCTAAAGCAAACACAGAACTCTTTAAAGCAATTGAGACAATCCTTAAATGAAAAGTTTAAGAATCCAACTCAAGTGTTGCAAAGTAATGAAAGGGCTATGCTAGACTATCTCTTCTCAACTTATACAAGTAAACAAGGTAATCCTGTGTTAAATATTAACAATAAACTGGGACAAATTATGTACCCTGTACCTGATGATATTTTTAAAGCAGTTCAATCTTTACAATCTAACATGGTAAAGAGAGGGTTTAGGGGGTTTTCAAGTGGACCAAAAGGGATTAGTGTTATTGATCCTAATACAACCTTAACAGTTAAAGACCTTCAAATATTTACACAAGCTCTTGAAGATACTACAAAAATTAATACAAAGCTTGAGTCTTTTATTAAAGAAGTTGAAAAGCGTAAGTCTGCATTAAAGTCAAAGATTATAGCTAACATGAATAGCGATAACCCTGACCTAGCAGTCCTTCAATACTATTCACATTAAAAAAAATACCCCTACTAGAATCCAATTAAGGAAACTAGTAGGGGCTTTTTTATTTAAGCATACCGTTCTTAGCCAGTAGCTCTCTGATGTCACGCTCAGCATCTTTCTTTATCTGTGCAGCTGTGTCTGGTTCCATACCACGTTCAACTGCTTTGTCATAGTTATACTGTAGCATGTCTTCGTTAATCTTATTTGAGTATGCAGACTCTGGGGATAACCCAAAGGTTTCTACATACTCCATGTCATCTACTGGTGCTCCACGTAGAGCCAAGTAGTTGTACGATTTCTTATCGCTCATTGGTTTCTCCTTAGGCAAAGAAGTAATCAGACTCATAGATCTGTGTTACGTCTAGGTTGCCTAGCTCTGGTTGCTCTACGTCAAGGTTAGTAGCATCAGTGATGATGTTTTGTTGTATCAAGTCGTAGTAATTATCTTTATCATACATATCGATAAAGCTTTGTTTAGTCCTCGCTAGTAGTGCTTCGACATCACATGCATGAGTGCTAAAGGAATCATGTACTGCTCCGAAATCACCATTCCATTCCTCAATAACCAATGCCATATGACTGGCATCCTGACTGTGAATGTAGTTAGGACTGACACCACACATAAATCCGCGAATGTCTGGGGTCTTCGTAGGTACTCTTGCCACATGGTTCACTCCTTTGTGTCCTTTAGATTCAGACTTATAGCCACTTATAGTACCTCTACATTTTCGTGTAGCTGTAGTATAGTTCTGATAGATTACTTTGAACCCTGATGGTGTTACCCATGAGAGGTCACTTCTACCATTGCCATGTATCAGTTTACTTTTGTATGATCTAAGAAGTACTGTGAGTGTGTTGAGGTGTTCAATCTCCTCATCAGTTTTATCTTTCTTTGTGTACAATTCTTTCTGATCCTTGACCAGTTGTTTGTATTCTGGTCCAGCTGGTTCGTCTTGATCATTGTACTTTAAGTATTCACCTATCTCATACTGTGCTAGTCTTTGCAGGTATGCCATAGTATGCAGTGGTCCTGGGCATACAAGGTTGATTGCTTTGATTAACAGCTTAGCTAGCTTGTCACAATCATCTTGTGTTATCCCATATTGTATATGAAAGTCCTCTGCTTTACAGTCAAAGAACATATTCTCAGCGATCTTCTTTGCACCTGCTGAGTATGCTCTTGTCATACTACCACGTTTAGATATAGCTTTTCTAATATGTTTCATTGGCATCTGATCAAGGATGTCTTTAAGTCTCTCATCAGTTGTCAAATGATATAGCTGCTTAGCAGTCTGAACATAGAAGTCATGTTGTATATCTACTGGTATTAGCCCTACAAGCCTCCCTGTCTGGCTGTCTTTAGAAATAGCACCTAGATGCTGCCAACCATTGTTAGACCCGTCTATGGGCACTGGAAGGTGGCTAACGTGGATTCTATTATCTTTGACTGCTCTTTGGTAATCAAACCACTCAAAGCAACAGGCTAGGAATGACACAGATTTCTCTGCTATATCTGCTACGATACCTCTCCTACCCATTTCGACAATAACTTCCATGTTATCGTTAGTCCACCTTACCCTGTCCTCAAGGGTAAACTTATCTACGCTTATAGACTCTAGCTTTTCTTCTTCTAGGTATCCTGCGTAGTCAGTCTCACACCAGTCAGGTATCTCATCTATGTTATAACTCTGGTTGAATGTATTGGCTGTGTGTACAGCTAACCAGAAGAGACCGTCCTCTGTCATAGGTTTACCCCTAGCAAAGGTCATCATACCTCTGGCTAGGTCAGACCCTTGATAGTTTAGGAAGGACTCTGAGTAGTATAGCCTACCCCTATAGTCTGCTTGCATGAACTGATAGAAGACATCGTGATCATATAACAGCTTAGCTTTAGTAGTAATGAAACCCCACTCTACCAGTTTGCTTCTACGTTTCATTTCTTTAGCATCATTATCATCTATTGGTGTTGATGACACAAATGAATCTTTGTTTTCTATAAGAGTATCATACACACGCTGGTTGATCCTCCATCCAGTGCGTTGTAGTTTGTTTACTGAAGTAACCCAAGGGGTTCCAATCATAGGTTCAAACCTTGCGTTGTCCTCTTCTGTCCACTCTTTAATTACAGGTTCACCGTCCTGTTGTATGATCTTTGATATTCTATCTGGTCTTTCTAACACAGTGTGTGTCAAAGAGATCCTCATCATTGCCTCTGGTATATCGGCAAGGTCTATCCATTTAGCTGTAGCTGATACAATATAACTAGTGTCCCTTGTCTTTGGGTAGTATATGTCTATGTATCCACAGTTATAGAACGCTTCTATAAAGAGATCACCCAACCTCACATGCATGTTCCAGGGTAACCCAGGGGGTTCCCTTTTGATTACACGTGCTATACGTTGACCTATTGCTGTAGATACAGCTGTCAACTGTGCAGTCCCTGCAGGACTATCTGAGGTATCGTAGGTGAATCTCATTTGTATTGTTTGGAAAGCCACGTTTACTAGTCGTGGCATCTCCTCTTTATATTCTTTATACAATCTCAGAAGTACACCACCTGAGTTTGCCTTAGGGTTATTTGGATTAACCCTTGAGACCTTATCAACTAGGTACTCTGAGATGTTATCGAATGGATTCATACAATCCTCTTTCTGTTATTATATTGTAAAGTAATCGTCAAATCCACCAGATGCTATTAGTCTAGTGGTTTTGTTGTTGTATGTAGCGGATCCTGCAGGTCCAGTGAGTCCTGTGAATCTGGACTTGAGTACCTTGAACTTGATTGTGTTTCGTTCTGACTCTGACTCTGCAACGAGGTTCCTTGAAAAGGCAATGATGTCGAACGAGATCTGCTTGATCGAACCACTGCCTTTGATATCATCGATAGATGCGATGTTCCCTTCCTCAAAACTCTTACCTCCTTGTGCTTTACGTAGGTGACTGATAAGACCCAACCATACATTGTGTTTCTTAACAACCTTAAGCAGGTCAGACATCACCTTGTCTATCGCTTCGTTACCAGATAACCCTTCAGAGCCTTCCGATACCGCGATAGTAATGTGATCAAGAACGAGGTACTTGCAACCCATAAGGGCCATGTATTCGATCTTGTCGATAAGAGATGCGTCCCCAACGGAGCCTTGGTGATCCAAGAGAACCAGTCGCTCGTCACCAAACACAGCTTCGTATCCTGACCGCAATTCACTTTCACTAGTTGGTGGAGGATCCATGATGTTGCGTTTAAGTTGCATTGAGATAAACTTTTCGGCTGTATCTCCAACACTTTCTTCCAAACTAATGAGTCCAACCTTATCACTTGTCTTAGCAAGCAGGTCAAGAATAATCTCTTTAATGACAGTAGACTTACCACTACCAGTGCCAGAGGTAAACAAAGTAATCTCACCATATCTTATCCCCTTGAGTTTCTCATTGAGTCCTTGAAGACAATCAGGGTAAGGAACCGACTCAACATTCTGGCGTTCCTTGAGCTTTTCCCAGACTGCTTCGCCCATGATAATTCCTGCAGGGGACCACGTTTTAGCCCCCCATATACTTTCCACGATAGCATCTGGTCCATGCTTGAGGAAGAGTTCTGATGGGTCTTTGCATCCTTTAAGTGACGCAACCTTACATCTCCCCGTACCCACGATACGTGCCGCTTTCTCCACAGCTTGCGATCCAGCTTCGTCTGAGTCGAACATGAGTATGACAGACTCATACTTAGATACCCACTCCCGCTGCGCCAGAAGTGTATTGATTCCTGAAGCACTGGGAAGAGATACAACAGGGTAGACCCTTCCATACTTTTGTTTATATGCCTGAGCAACAGCGAGTGCATCCAACTCCCCCTCGGTGATGACGAGCATCTTGCTACCCACCGACTGTTCCTGACCGAATAGTTCCACATCTTTAAAATCTCCATGAACACTAAATGTTTTAGGTAGTTTTCGTTCTTTGTATGCTACGATCTTACCGTTCTTTGTGTATGGGTAGAAGTGGGATTGAGGTAGTCCTTCTGGGGTTACACTCATTTTTACTTTAAAGTAATCTACTATTTCTTTAGAGATACCACGAGAAGAAATACCATAGCTACGATAAGAATCGATATCGGAGAATCTAGTAAGCTCATTAAAGGTGGCGGGTTCATAACTATCCATTTCTGTTTCTACTTTCTTTGATTTGCCACAGCTGAAGCAGTGTCCTACTCCATCACTGTATGTTGTAAATGCATCGGAGCTACCACATCCAGGGAATGGGCAGGGTCCTCTAGTATATCTTTTATCATCCATCTAGTTCCATCTTTCTTCTTTAGCTTGACGATTTAGTTTCCTCTTGTA
>ERZ767114.604-NODE-604-length-18855-cov-7.968474_pt1 | contig 18855 bp, 28 predicted proteins | sample MGYA00374952_ERZ767114 | MGnify/ENA primary metagenome ERZ767114 (study PRJEB28939, sample SAMN06267156) | marine metagenome | isolation source: Columbia River Estuary | place: USA:Columbia River Estuary, USA | collected 2012-05-05 ...
AGTCCCCTATTGTAGATGGTCTTCACAGTCTTTAGAGGAATGCCAGTAGCCTTCGCAATATCTGGCAACGACTTGACATCTGAGCCGTACCTTTTCCGGAACTTTTGGGTGTAGGAGGAAGTCTTCGTCTTTCGTCCTTCGTCTGTTCTAAACTTGGTGTAGTCTTTCTTGAGCATCTTCTTGTAACGAGTTTCAACCTCCTTGAGAGTCTCAAGCCCCCTGAAATATTTGAGGGGTGCATAGATTTGACCTTCCGTTCTACGCAGTTGCCCAACTTTTCGAGTAATTTGAGCATCTGTGAGAGGCATCTTATATTTCACTGAGATTTTTGTTTAGGGTTTATTAAGTGCCTGGTAACCCATTTCACGCATCATTTTTGCAACCAGTCGTTTCTCGCCAGCTTCTCTAGCGCGCATGATGATACGTTTAGCTTTCTCGAGTTCACGCTGACGATTTTCGAGTTCGCGGTGGGTATTCGTTTTTAAGTTGGATAAGTTAGTTAGTTTTCTAACCCGAGTTTGTACGGATTTATTGTGGCGTTTACTTATAGATGTGAGCATAGAACTCGGGGACTTCTTACGCGCTGGCATCTTTACTATTGATAAAGAAATTAATCTATATTTATAGTATGGCACAAACATGCACTTTAACAATAACCGATAAAACTACACCAAAACATCTGGATTTATTTTTTAACAGTGTGTGGACGTTTAACCAACCCGTGAGACTTGAATTGAACACGGTATATTGTGATAATTTATCATTGGGACGAATTTTATCTATGAAGAAGGTTCTCGATCGTCATAGACCAAATTCACGAAAATATGTAGAATTTAGTACGGTGGTGGTGAAGACACAGCTTGCACGAAGACTTTTACAAATAGGGCTTGCTATTATACGCACGGAACGTCCGGTATATGTCAGGGTCGTCCAATAAGCTTCTTCATATGTTCTACGAAAGTCTCCCCACGATGAGACTCTGGAAATATTTTGAAGTACAGTGTATAAACATCCGTATCGTTTAGGTGAACATATACAAGATAAATCAACAATACTATAAAATTAAATATCGCATCATTCGTGTGCAAAAGAGATCTACTTGGATCTTTTACGTAACTGAGAAATGCAAATAGGATCTCCAACACAATTATAACTACCTGCTTAGACCAATGATAATCACTCTTAAATCTAATAGATACGAGGTACACGGCAACTCCAACCGCTATTAGTAAAGGTAACAGGGGTGAATAGGGGTTAAAACCCAGATAATATGATAAGGATAAAGCCCATAGCCACCAACTAAATACGAGACTCTTATTCGTCATCTTACTTTGTGACAAGATATTTAACCGCAACTTCGATGCTCGGGTATACCCTGTCGTTAAACTTTACACGACCTGTAGATGAATTGTAATATCCGGTGTAGCCGTTTAAAACTGCCTTGTGGATATATCCCATATAAAAAATACAAGATAATAATAATCAGCGAGATGGGGCTTTCGATTATCATGGGAAATATGTTTTCAGGCAAGACTTCGGAATTGATTCGTCGCCTGAAGCGCCTTAAGGTTATAGGTAAAAAAATACTCGTCGTAAACTCTGCAAAAGATACGCGATCACCTGACGAAGTACTTAAGACACATGATAACGTAAAATTCAACTGTCATAAAGTATACGATCTATTTGATATCATTTACACCGACGAGTTTGACGAAGCTGATATAATAGCCGTAGATGAAGCGCAATTTTTTCCACGTTTGAAGAAGTTTGTAGAATGTGTATTGGTGACGGGTAAAACCATTATTCTTACTGGATTGGACGGGGATTCGTATCAACGGAAGTTTGGAGAACTGATCGATTGCATTCCACTTGCATCGGAGGTCACTAAACTCTCGGCTTTGTGTATGGTATGTAACAATGGAAACCCTGGTCCATTTACACAACGTAAGGTGGCGGATCGAACGCTAGAACTCATAGGAGGAAGTGATATGTATAGCGCTGTGTGTAGGAAACATCTTAATACGGCATAACGTTTTCAAGGTTAAAATTTCTACGTGTTAAAGGGCTTTTAGCCATATATCCCCCATTTACGAGAAGACGAATAATACCATCCCTATCGTATACGTGTTGCACCTTAGCATTGCGCACGTCTACGTTAAGATACACTCGTTTATGTTTCTTTATATGCTTCACGGCACCGGCGTTGGTAAAATCACTCAGGTAAAATCCCTTCACGTTGGTTTTATTAAGATTGCGCCATCGTTTCCCATCCCAGTGCCGACCACCCGGGATCTGGCCACTTGCGATTAAACGTCGTTTCATACTGAGAGATGCTTTCATCCTCTTTCTATCAGCCTTTTCTCTTAGTTTCTTTGCTGGTGTGGGATTGTTGGCTACCACAGGACTCCCCATTCGGGGTAGATTATTATTGTTATTAATCGCCATGGAATTTCCAAACCTATTAAAGTTGTAGCGTATCTGACGTGTATTAGATGGGGGAGACGAAACGCGTGCTCGTACTTGTCTAGTGAAAGATGATGAACTGGAATTGGAATTGGAATTGGAATTGGAATTGGAGCGGTTCGTCGCCGGCGACCGCGTTGCCCTGGCTCCGGGAAGCTGTACCCCAGCCGCTCGCATTCTACGAATTCTATCTGCCGTCATTCGCGCACCGCCTCTTAAACGCAAGACAAGGTGAAGCGTCGACTCCTTTTGGATATTGTAGTCCCCGAGAGTTCGACCGTCTTCGAGTTGCTTACCCGCGAAAATGAGACGCTGTTGATCGGGTGGAATACCCTCTTTATCCTGAATTTTAGCCTTGATATTGTCAATTGTGTCTGACTGTTCAACTTCTAAAGTGATTGTTTTTCCTGTGAGCGTTTTCACAAAGATTTGCATTCTGTTATATGTTTAGATTTAATTTTTATAGACGGCGAGTACTTCAGCCACGGCTGGGTGACGCAATACATCTTCATCGGACATATTTACATATTCTAAATGATCCATTTCTATACAATCTACGCGATCAATGATATCTTCGAGTCCATTCCTTGTAGGAAGATCACTCTGTTGAAGATCGCCGAGAACTATCATTTTTGAATTCGCACCCAAACGTGTGAGAAGCATCTTCATTTGATTAGGGGTACTATTTTGCATCTCATCCGCTATCACGAACGTGTTATCAAATGTTCGACCTCGCATAAATCCGAGTGGTTCTATATACACGCGCGACTGAACCTGGTTATGAGTCAAGTATTTCTCTATGAACTCTAGCATCGGAATAGCCCATGGCTCCATTTTACTTCCCATGTCTCCGGGAAGGTATCCCAAATCTTCGTCCGCGGCCACCACCGGCCGTGTACAAATAATCCTATCATACTGACGATGAGCCAAACGCGTAGAAGCCTCTTGACATGCAAGAATGGTCTTACCCGAACCAGCTGGACCCGTTGCGATTATTATGGGTTTCGCTGTTTGAAGAGCACGAAGATATGTACACTGTCCAGTAGTTTTAGGAAACTGCATATACAATATTTAAGGTTTTAATCTTAAAGTATAATAAGAATGACCGATTTTTATTTTGTTTCACTTAAACACGTGGGCTCTGCGACTATACTCGACGGGAAGGCAAAGTCTAGATTCATATGTTTTAAAGATAATAAAATAGCCCATAATTATGCTTCGTATATTTCGGAGCATAGGGCTGAATTTGGTAAATGGCCTTGTGTAAATTTATCTATGCCTATGATTCCAGTTGAAAAGGCTAGCCATTATTTTGAACATGATTCCGAAATGTATAAAGGCCTGTTAGAAGTTACGTATAAAAATCGACAAGACTTAGACGATTTGTCTATTATGTCTGGTATAGAGTATTTTTATTGTCACACATTTGAATACGACGATGTTATGTCGTTTAAAATGAGTGGGCAAGAGGTAGACGCCGTCGTTGATGAAATGTTGTATAGAGAAATGTTAGATTACAGTTTAAAGAATATGTAAGTGTATATTACAAAATGTCGTTCGTATCTAAGTTCGACCCCACCAGTGAATCGCATGTACTATGGTTACAAAAGGTTGACGATGCGATGAATGATATCATGACTAATAAGAAAAAAATGGATATAGTACAATTGGTCAATGATAACCCGTGTAAAGCTAAGATTAAGAACCCTCTAGATTGGGCGGATGTACATTTTCAACTCGCGTTGAAATATTCACAGGCCGTTCTGCGTGGATCGGCGTTTATTCCTGAGTCTTTTGTAAAATAAATTTATTGTATTCATCTAATGTAAAATCTTGTGGCTCGGAATCTATATCCATTCGCATTAGTAATACTTTACCTAAAACCTTTTCCTTGTTGAACGGCGGCGGAAGAATGTTTTCGTTTCTTTCTATATCAGCCCATGGATCACCACCTCTTACACATTTCATGATTACTACATCAATTTCAGGCCACTGACCTATGAATGTAGCTGGACCCTGTAATACTCTAAATATTTCATTTTTTACAGGTTCCGTATCTATGTCTATATCTACCACGTCATCTAACTTCTCGTGTATTAATACAGCTTTCGTCATCTAGGATATGTAAATAAAAAAGTTGTTATTAATATATGGAGATATCCTTAAAATTTGCAATACTTTTACTGATTGTCGCCGCTGTGCTTATTGAATGCAACGAGAAGTATTACGTCGGAGTCACTCATCTACTACAACTGGATTCACACTGGAAGGGTGTCAGGAAACATCCAAACGATGGTAATAGAGTTAGAGATCCTTTCAATACATGCTCACCTGAATCATATGACGAGTGTGCTAGAAAAGCGATGCCCCACTTAAGTCGCTATTAATTTATCATAAAAAATAAAATGTCGAGAGAATTTGTAACTAAGAGATTATCGGAATTAATCGATTTACCTGTAGATGATACCAGGTGTGTTAATTTCGAGAAATCTATTTATAACTGGGCAATCAAACAATCTAACAGTGTAGGTGATACACCTGCATCCGATAATCATCGCCATGTAAATAGGTATAAGACCAAGTTTCTCGAGATTCAGAGCTGTCTTAGAAACTCTGAATCACTGAAGACGAGAATACTCAATGGTCAGCTGAAAGCATACAACATCGTTAATACACCACCTAATTTTTTATGGCCGGAGGGTCCCCTGGCGCGTGAAATGAAAAAGAGTATGGAGAGAAACGAGGTAAAGGAAGGTAATTTTGTATTGAAAGACCCGGATTACAAGGGGGCATTTAAATGTGGAAAATGTAGAGATTGGAAAACTACGTATTATGAGATGCAAACGAGATCAGCTGATGAACCCATGACCGTGTTTATTACCTGTCATATATGCAAGTCTAATTGGAAAGTCTAATTGGAAATCTTAATTGCATACTTAGAGTCCGTGAGATCTGTATCCATATCTCCCACGGATATCATATAATTATACTTGGATTGTCGTTTATATATCGATTTTCCTGAGGGAGGAGTAAATACTAATTCATCGTATGTAATATTCAATTTACTTAACTCACTTTGAGTGTTTTTTACGTTATTCTGAAACCCTGGTCTCGCTGTAATAATGACCATTTTATAACCCATTTTTTGCAACTGTACATATAGTTTATACACATTCTCCTTGATTTTACCTGTACTAGAATCAATGAGGGTATCGTCGATATCAAACATCGCTGCGTCATTAGAACTTTTAGCGGGTGATATATTCATTAATATAACGTGAGAAAATGTTACTTTAAGAATAAAACAAGTAAATAACACATGGAAGGTCAATTAATAGATGTTGAATACGTGGAAGGCTTTTCTGAGATATGCAAAATTAAAGCCGTACATCATCACGTATATGACGTTTATTCATTAGTATTTCAAGAAGACGAGATTGCTTATAAATTTGATTACGACTCACCACATTCTATACCCCGTGATTCCGTTTCAGGGTATTACGATTCTCAACGTTTAGAAGATACAGGAAATTACGTATTGCGGTCAGACGGTATACATTACGACTGTTTAGACGATTCAGATTTCGATTTGGACTATGAACAAGACTCAGACGAGACAGACGAATCTGATAATGAATCCGATATAAGTTTATACGATGAACAAGAATACGAGTTTGAATAATATATTTATATATTATAAAATGATGTTCCTGACCTCCAATGCGTTTATTAAACAGATGGGAGCTTCTCTCATAGGTATTATTTTTATTGCCCTTGTTTTATGGTTGATAGATTACCTTTCGAAAAAACAATCAGGAGGGGGCATGGATCGGAATAAAGGAAAGTGATTATTTTATTTGTATAAGATATAAAACAATGGCCAAGGCTAATTTATACAACAAGACCATGGGCACTATCGCCTTTATTGGATTGCTTATACTTGTAGGTGCGTCTGTATATGGCGCGGCTCATAAAATGACAGGTGGCCCCAAGGCCGCCGAAAAGTACGGATGCGGAAAACACGGCAAGGAAGGGTACGCTACCAAGTGTTGTGGAATGTAAACATACTTAAACGAAAATCGCGTTAAGTAGATAAGATGGCGCCGTATACACCACCAAATACACATTATAGCCAAATGGACGTCTCCGATTATTCGGAGAATGATCTTTATAAGTTCATCGGTAAAAAAGGTAAACGATTTTACTGGCTGACTAAATTTCTTGATCTTTCTTACATTTGGTACGATAAGAATCGCAAGGTGATTGAATTATGGGGGCCGTATAGTTCTCTTCAAAATTTCCAGGCTCATCACGTAATTGGGTGCGAATTGGATTATTGTTGCGGTAGAGTGTGAGTAAATGGAACTTAAGTTAGAGAATAGAATTATAATATTAATATAGATGTTGAAAAGACCCACTCGTCGTTTTCACCCACCACCCACACCTTTCGTTCGACCCGTGAAAGGTGTAGTTGCCGATATAATTAATAACAAATCTTCAATTGAACGTACACCAATTAAAAAGTTTTCGGTGCAAAACGCCGATAATTATGTAGAAGCACTTCGTAAAAATTATGAAACATACAATGTACCGTTTAAAAAACCGGATGTAATTGAAAGTGTTTGTAGGTACCCGGACATAAAAGCTCCAGAGAAACACGTTGATTTCGTGGACAAGGTTTACGTGAAATGGACCATATTAAAATCCGGAAAAGTAAGACTAAAGATTATTCCGCATTTTCTTATACTATGGGATACGTATTATTCTAAATGTGAAACACCTCCTTTAAAGAATGTGATTGCAGCGTACAAGGCTGTTGGATATTCTGACGTATTTATCGAGAAAATTCATAAAAATGCAAAAAAGCGCGTCGAATTTACGAAAAAACTTACCAGTATAATTGAAAAAATTTTCGACAAATCGAATACAAGAAGGAAGGTTGTAAAGGCGAAACCCGTACCTATAGTTGAGAAAGAGGACGACGCCCCTCCCCCAGAAGATGACGCCCTTCCACCAGAAGATGACGAAGACGATGACGACGATGCACCCGAAGAAGATGAAAGGTTAGTAGATGAGGAAGAAGAGGATGCCGATGATACAGTGACGGAAGACGTTGGTGTAGATGACTTCGATGAATAATGTTACTTAAGTTAGAAGTTTAATATAAAGATTTCAGTATCAAAAATAACATGGGCTACATCGCATGGGATACAGAAACGTCTGGTCGTCCACCCAAAAACGTCGACCAGGTTACTCCTGAGACATACCATTTATTCAGTGGATGTAGAATGGCTTCTATAGCCGCAGTCCAATTTTCGTTGCATGGTCGAGAAATTGAATCTCTTCATTCTATTGTATACCCAGATGGATATGTGTTAGGTTCGCATTCAGAAGATACACAAGGAGCTACACATATTCATAAGATTACACATTCGCATGCTTTATGTAATGGTTTACCTTTCATTCAAGTATATAAAAAATTTATCGATTTTATCGAGAAATCGAGGTGCACCACACTCGTTGCTCATAACGCGAGTTTCGATAAGAATGTTTTGTTTAGCGAATGTTACAGATATGGATTATCTACAAAACCGTTCGAAAGTTTAAATTTCGTGTGTTCACTTGATATGGCTAAGATGTCTTACTTGGACACACCTGATAATAAGTGTCAAACATTATTTAAACATATTACGGGTGAAGGATTTAACGCCCACGATGCTTTGGAAGATTCACGTGCATGTGGAGTTATTTACTCTATTGTACGTGATATAAAGTTCAAGTGTACACCTAATGGGTTGGATACTATCAACATTAATGTATCAGACGTTCCATCAATCTCCGGTGCGAATTGGTTTAAAAAGCCTATAGATATTGCTAAAATAGTGATATCTAACTATTATTCCCTAACCGACCGTGGTATAAGGCGAAATGATATTGTTCATAGGTTTCAAAGGGAAAGTAGTGTGGTATACAGGATTATCGTCGATGCTCTATTGTTTCAATCTAAGCGTATTAGGGACGTTGAAAATAAGGTAAAGGCTGTTAACGTTCAACTCGGATTGAAAACCAATTTGAATGATACGAAAAAAACTCTTATATGCGAATATATAAGAGATACATTATATTGTAAGATTGGTAACAAAATTTCCAACAAGAAATACTACAAACATCATATATGCACTATTCAGGGTACAAAATATGTACTCACCGGATATGTTGATAAGCTAATCACAGATTCACAGGGAAAAAGTGTAATTGTGGATGTAACTGATCGTACCGACAGTAAGTACCATGGAATGACCGAGGTCGACAGGGTCAGATGTCAGACTTTGATGCAAATGCTAAACGTCGATGAATGTAGATTCGAGGAGCAAAGGGGTGATGAGACTCACACCGAGATGTACATACGAGATGACGAGAAATGGAATAGTGTTATTACCCCCAAACTAAAGAGATTCTGTGAATATGTTCACAGTAGATTATCTAGATAATTGTAATTTAAAGAAATGATTTATATTTTTTATACATGACTGAAGTAGAAACAATTCATAAGAAGTCGATTATATTCGCGTTTCCGGGAAAAGATTATTCCGGTGATTTTCTAATGATGTGGTCCGAATGTCTTATGAAACTCACTGAATCTGGTTATAAAGTAGCACTCGCTAATAATTATTCAGCTTACGTCCCATTTACGCGCATGATGAATCTAGGGTTGAACATTTTACGTGGGGCTGAACAAAAGCCGTATGATGGTAAAGTTGAATATGACGTCTGGGTAACGATCGATTCTGATATTTTATTTTCATTTAATCAGGTAATTGAACTAATTGAGGATACCGATAAATACCCGGTGATTTCCGGTATATACAGAACCATGGGAACCGCTGATTCAATTTCCGCCGTGAAAGATTGGGACGCTGCACACTTTATAAAAAATGGTTCATACAAGTATATAGGTTTAAATGACTTAGATAAGGACACGAAACATCACGAAGTTGTATACAGTGGTATGGGTTTCTTCGCGTGTACAAGGGATGTTTTGGAAAAGATCGAACATCCGTATTTTAATTATCCTCATGAAGAAATATCGGTTAACGGTAAGAACGTTATTCAAGTTTTTTCAGAAGATGTATCATTTTGTAAGAGAATTACCGATGCCGGATTTAAGATATGGATAAATACTGATTTGCGTGTAGGGCACGAAAAAAAGCTTGTGATATAATATGAACATTAAATTGGTGCTCACTTGGTTTACATCACTTGCAGGTATCGTATGGATAGACATGTACAAGGATATAAAGGGGTATAAAAAAAATAAACCATCGTAATATATAATGAACGAAATTGAAGAACTCGAAGAACTTGAAGATATTGGATCCATTTTCGGACCGGGTGTCGATAACTTCATGGTAGAGTGGTCACGTGACGTCAAATTATATTTATATGCTATCGCTAAGACGTTATATTTTAACGCACCTTTTTATACGATGAATATATTCAAGTGGGTGAAATGTGCTACAGTTGATGCTCCGTGTAGAATTATTCTCGACATAGATATTGAGTATATCGCTATCAAAAGACAAAAGTGGCTCAAACGGAAAAGGTGGCTCGAGGAGAACAACGCCGACTTAAGTAAAACTAATAACGAAGAAAAAATTAACAAAGAAGATTAATGGATTTTTACGTGAGTGTTTATTCTCACGAATTTGCTATCGCATTTTTACAAGCTACTGCACCCCTCTGTCCAGATATTCAACGTCGTATCTGGAAAGAAGTTTTGTACACCCCATACCCCATCGACCCTCCACCCGCTCCCAGAAAATGTCCAGTTTACTCAAGAACATCTACAACGCAATTACTATACCCACAAAAGCTTTTCAAAAACGGGAATCGTTAACAGAAAAGATTACAAACGGTGTATATATAGTCGCATATAACGAATGTAACGAAAGACGAATTATACACAATTCGGGTGATGTATTGCAAAAAACAAAAGAAAACATTATTTTCAGCAAAAGACAAGATTTAAAAGTACTCGTTTTGAAATGTGAGAATTTACTTGCATATTTCAAAAAAAAGGTTATGGGACCAAAATACCGTATTCCTGAAAGAAGATCTAAAGATGATAAGTTATGTCGCGACCTAAATACCTTGATAGAGTGTATTTATGATGAATTGGATTATAACAACGAAAGTGGGTACGAACATTTCGTATATCGATACGAAGAGTTCAGAGATGTAATTAAGAGACATTCAACTTCGTTTAGAAACTTAAATAAGACTTAAGTTATTTTAATATAAAGTAAAAAAATGCGACGTTCTTCGAGACGTGTTCTTCAACAAACTGCACAACGCGTGAGAAATTCATTTACACAATCTTCTCAAAGTATGGATATGTTCCATTCTCTCATGGCTCTCATTGATAAAAACGCAGAGGCTCTTCCCGACGGCGATTACCTTGAGATTGCGAATCTCATAAAGGAAATTCGTGATAAAGTCAAACCCCCGAGTTTTCTGCTTGATCAGAATGAACCAATGACAATGTCTCAGATGCCCGAATATTCACCGTCGATACGTTCAGCTACCCCTGAACAAGCGAACGTCACAGTGGATGTGACTTTACTTCACGCTGATTGGGCAAACACGGATAACGCTCGATATCCAGATGAGGATGATGAAGATGAGGATGAGTATACGTCATACAGGTTTAACACTGTTCCCGATACACTGGATATTGACTCGATTCCGGGCCATGTCTACGACGCGATCATGGCTTCACCTGACGGTGTAACTACGCGCTCGTATCGTCGAGTGAGTGAGAGTGATTCTGACACGTACTACGAGGTTCAGTTTCCGAATGGAAGCACGACTACATATTGTCCGCAGAGACACATGGAGTTTATTCACCGATAAGGTCGATCTCTTTTTCGTACGTTTGTGACATGAGTATAGTTTTTAGATCACGTGTAAATGTAATATATTGTTTAGGAATATCTCCCCATAATCGTTCGTTAGTTACAAATGCGTCTATATTTCCATCTTCGAGAAGAGGACGCAGTAAAATCCAATTTGGTTCACTGTATTTTATTTTTGAACACCCTTTTGCAAATTTTCTAGAATATATATACCAAGCTGCAATACTTTTATATATATGTATAGGGCGTTTACCTTGCTCTAAACATTTACGCAGCGACGGTACTATAAACGTGTGAAATTTTGTAAAACCATCCATACATATACGTTCTAGTTCGTCTGTGTTAAGTTTACTTGATATGCGTTTTTCTACCTGGTCTACGTACTCGTACACATCAAACGGTAGGTCTATTTCTATTGAAGGTATAATTTCTTCGGATTGTAATCGCCTGAAATGCTGACGATGCAATTTATCATTCATAACCTCATCAAACGTGTTATAACCAGAAAGAACACCTATATAAGCTAATGACGTGTGAGCACCGTTCAAAATGCGGATCTTACTTTCTTCGTATGGTTCGATATCATGTGTTATTGTTACCCCAACTTTCGTGAGATCTGGGAAATCTGTTGCGAATTTTTCTTCTATAACCCATTGTGTATATTCTTCCGTTTGTACACATGTAAGTCCGAAACCTGGGAATGTATTATCTATTTCAAATCTGAGTTTATCTGTAGTACGAGGTGTTATTCGATCAACCATACATGACGGGAACTTGACATATTCCCGGATCCATTCGGCGAGTTCAAATTGATTTGTTTGATATAAATATGCTAAAAACTGACTTTCTAATACAAGTCCGTTACGTTGATTGTTATCACAAGACAATATAGTTATAGGTGTATTTCGATTTCGTAATCCACAGGCCAAATATTCAAAAAGAGGAGAATTCGGTGCATAACCACTTTCCGTAACGGTTATGGTTATTAATTTTACAGAAGGTAAAGTGAGCATATGCTTAGCGACTGTTCTATTTTTAGTCCAATCTAAATAGTCCAAATGAGACCGCACAAGTCTATAATTGTTCGGGGTTTTAACGATATAGTCGTCTATTTCCCTAAATCCTTCATTACGTAAATTGACTGCAACAATCCCCCATCGCAAGTCCCCGGTTTGCTGCATGTAATCATCTATATACACAGCCTGGTGCGCGCGATGAAATGCACCGTAGCCTATATGTACTATCCCCGTCTGACAACTAGACTTATCATACGTCGTTCTGTACATTACCTGAGTTAATGTAATATTTTTTAATGTACATTATCGCGATTAAGTTTAAAGAATAGACTTTATTACGAAATAACGTTTAATGGAAGATTTAAAACAATTGATGCAACTTATAGACGAACATTCACATAGCCTACCTGAAGGAGATTATATGAAAATGTGTCAGAACATGAAGAATTTATTTCCGGTTATTGAAAATAAACCAGAATATGAACTGCCTGACCTAGAAGATCTGGACAGTTACCAGGTCCCGGGATATCTCTCGAGTGGCGGTGGGACGAACGAGCCTGAGTCATGGTTAGACAGTCTGATTTACGAAACTCGAAATGCATGGGGACCAGAACGTCCTCACCAGGACCCTGAGGTAGAACGTGTCCTTCTTCATATGGAGTATAATTCTATCGGTGTAGAATTCAAAGACAAGAAGAATGAAATGAAATTATATGGAGTGATTCGGAATGCAACTCGTCACGTGAAAACTAAATCAGTCAAAGACTACTGTCGCTCTAGATTTTTGAGCCTACCTGAGTATACGTTTAAGAAACTAATTGAAACGTATCCACAGTGTTTTCCTTTTGATAACACCTCGATGGACGTGTTCGCTGGGAGAGGTACTTTGGAACAACTAAACAAAAGATATACTAAAAAACTACTAAAATGTGTCGAGCGGCACTTTTATAACGAATACATCAACAGACAAAATGATATACACAGAGAACACCGCGAGGCTATCTCTTACGATCTAGATAGACTGTTAGAGAAGCGACGATTTATAAGCTACACATATTCTAGTTTTGGTTTTACGCCCCCACTTTTCCTTTAGGAGCGTCTATAGCGCTGATTATTAATACGTTTTCTGACACCACCATTTATTAGCTCCCAATACCTCGAAAAGGATATGTATCAGGGCGCCTGCTATAAAAAGTTTCCACATGAGCGGTATTTTACGCAACGATGATACCTTAGTAAATACCCAGACGATAAACATGTTCATTAAACCTATTACACCCGCTTCTATCAGGACGTCGGTGGTTGGTCTCATTTATTATTACACCCAGAAAAAAAATATCAGTACTTTATAAACTAGTATGAAGATCCCCAAGACCTTTACCAGCAAGCCCGCTTATTTTGTATACGGTATTATTATTACCATTCTTTTCCTTTGGGCTACAAAGATGCTCAAGGTAGCCGAGGGTTTCGAGGAGAGCCCCGAGGCGCTCGAGAAAGAACTTAAGGGGCTTCTCGACGAAATGGCCGAGGCGCCAGAGGTTCAGGGTTTAGATGACGACTCTGATTCAGAGGATGATGAGGATGAAGTCGATTCAGAGGACGATGAGGAGGATGACGACTCCGATGCTGAGAGTGTCGGCCCTTCTCCCATGGGCATGTAAATTTTTTATCGTCTTACAGTAAAGATGACCGAAAAGTCTGTTTTCACAGCTAAAATTGAATCTACTCAACCGAAGATAGCTGCAGCTCTTAAAGCGGCTATCTCTGAAATGAAGAGAGTTCTCAAAATAAGAAGAGAGTTTCTATCCACTCCCCCAGAAAAACAGAATTTACAGGCTATGAAAAATTTCGAAGGTGATATGATTAAAGCTATGGACATGGCCATGAAAGCTATAAATCTTAAAGAGTCTATTAAACTTTTAAAACATTTAGATAAGTCGATTGATGAGACTAAAAAAATGAAAGATATACAGGCGAGGCAGGCTAATCAAATTAATACCCAGGAGGCAAAGGCTGTTGCACCCATTAACTAATAAACGATACGACGATGATCATTATCATCAAACGCACCGATACACTCCCGGACGTTTAATGAATACACTTAAGTTAAAATATGTTTACACGAAATTTCATGATTCGTTATGAAATATTGCACTGTTCAAAGTTCAATGTCGAAGGGTGTACTTGTGATAGATAGTAACAGTCACATGTGTGCAGAAAGACAATTAATACGCCGTTTGTATATACGATGTTTAAAACATGGATATAAACCACACCAATTCCGTGATTGGCTAATCAGGAAACACGGTCATCTTATTATTCAGAGATCAAACACACTCGGAGATGCTAAATCGGTTCCATGCGTCATGTGTAGAAAGATGATAGAGCGATACGATATACCGTGGGCTGCATATGATGGAAATAAATGGGTACATAGTCAAAAGGATATATGCTTGCCCGTATCAAAACCAACAAATAAACAACGTAGAATTTTAGGATTTGTAACAGAATAGATATTATTTTATCATGTAATTATAATGGGAGCTATTTTATCATTATTAGGCCTTGGTCAACCCCAGCAGCAGGCCGCCACTAATAAAGTGGTTGAATACGGTAAAAACTTAGAGAAACGTGTAGCTAAGAAACAGAAGAAAAATGTTGAAGAAACTAAAAAAGCAGTGATTGAAGCCGACAAAGAAGCTGTTACTAAAAAGAAAACTATAGACGACGATGTAAAGTTAGATGAAATTGTTAAAGATTCCATGAAGAAAGAAGTAGATACAGAGACGGCTGTAAAGAAAAAAATGATCGTTAGTAACGCTAAAGTGACGGAGGATGCTTTGAAAGCTGAGCGGGTAAAGAATGCAGCTAAAAAGGCTGAATTAGAAGAAAAAATAAAACTTCTCCAGGCGCAGCGTGATGAAGCTGTAAAAAAGAGGAAAGCGTCTGAAACTAGAGAAAAAGAAGCTATAAAGGCTGCTCAAGTTGCAAAGGCTGCTCGAAAAGAACAGGAAAAAACCCTTAATAAAACTACCAAGTTCTTAAAAACAGTTAAAGCTGAAGAAAGGGACGCGAAAAAAAGAATGCTAGATTTGCGAACGAAATGTTCACGTTATGAGGAACGAAGAACTGATATATGTCGATCAATGAAATTTTGTAATACTGCCACGAATGCAATTGATAATAAAGGAGAGTTCAGGGATAGATGTAGACCCCTGTTTAAAAAATTAAATATACCCATGTCCATGTTGAAAAAGATGGAAAGACGTATAAGAAAGCTGGCTAGAGAATCTAAGAAAAATAGGTTTAAGCTCCCCAAAATGCCCAAAATGCCCAAAATGCCCAAAATGCCCAAAATGCCCAAAATGCCCAAAGGATTTCCAAACAAACTTACACGCGAGGAGCGCCGCGCGAGATCACGCGCGCGTCGGGATGCGCATCGTCACGCGAAGAAAGAGAAACGCCGAATAATGACACACAATGGGTTGATACAAAGGTGTCGTAGCAGTAGGTACTACAAGATGCGAAATCGTGAAAGATGTGAGGTCGCGACTGAGAAGGGGTTCATCACACTACCATCGAAAAAGGAGCTCACGAAGCACTTCATGAAACAGAGTGTTACTGTGCGTCCCCCTCCCCCGGACGCGGACGCCGTCGCTAAGCGCATCGACGAGGAGAACTGGGGTAAAAAACTCACCAGGAAGGATAAATTTATCCTCCGCAAGTGTGCCCGCATTCCTCGCGATGGTAGCCCGCCTTGGCGAGAGCGCCGTAATAGGAACGAAAAACGTTGTAAAAGGTTAGAAAAAAAACGGGCGAGAATTTCTAAAAAAGCTATAGGTTCGGCGGGGTCCAAAGGATTCATCCCGCCGTCGTACGGACGACCGCCTCCACCCGCGCCTCGCCCTCCCCCAGTGAAATCTAAAATGTCGTTGAGCGCGCGAGAAAATAATACGTTGAGAAATTGCAGAAGCAAGAACTACCGCAGGATGCGACCAGGTAAATGTCGCCGTATACGTGATAAGGCTCGCGCACTGAAATTGCCGACGTGGAATAACTATTAAACACCGATATTTGAAATTATTCAATATGCATATGATATTTCATTGTAAAAACATGATATGCACGTTATTTTTTTGTACTGTAATAGTAATGGGAGCTATATTATCACTCTTTAGCTCAGCTGCCCCACCGAGCCCACAGCAGGCGGTTGAAAAAAAGGTTGCCGATTATGGAAAATCTTTGGATAAAAAGATAGCTAAACGACAAAAATCGATTGTGGCGAGTGCAACACAAGCCAAAAAGCAGGTCGAACAGGAATCCAACGCTAAACAACAGGCTATTGAGAAGACCGTTAAAGACCCGGTAGTAAAGAAAGCTTTACAGGAAGAAACGAAGAAAGTTCAAATGTTTAAAACGAGTCTCATTGCAAAGCGTGTAAAGTCCGACGAAAAGGTACGAACAGCGGAGCAGGTTAAAGCCGATGCGAAAAAGGCTGCACTTATGCAACAGCTTAAACTTTTACAGGCTCGCAGAGCGGAAGCTATAAAAAGGAGACAAGCTATTATTGCAAAATCGAAAGCGGCTCGAGAAGCTGCTACGGCGGCCATGGCGGCGGCTTCAGCTCAAACACCTGAACAAAAAGCCGCCGCAGAAAAGGTAAGAAAAGAAAATGAAATCGCTATTGCTAAAGCCAGAAAAATTGAAGCTGATGCAAATGCTGCCCGCAAAGAACAGGAAAAGAAGACTGCTGAGGCACAAAAGAAATTAGACGATTCCATAAAAAAAGAACAACAGGCTCAAACGACTGCAGAAGAAAAGGATAGGAAAGATCGGAAAAAATATGACAAGCAAGTTTCCGATGCTAAATCCCAAGCAGACAGAGAAATCAACCAAGGTAAAAATTTTGAGAGTAAGGGTGAAGCGGACCGACGTAGAATAGAATCGGGTGCTAAAAGAGCGTCTGACCGTGCCTCGGGTTCTGCTAATCGGAGCAGCAACGCTGGGAAAGAGTGGAAGATTCCAGCGAAAAGGAAGATTCGCCTCAACCCGACTGAAAAAAGGGATTTAGGAAGATGTAAAACAGCCCATTATCTTAGGATGAGAGGTTACATGGGAAATACGTGTAGAGCACTCGTAAAGAAGGCGTTATCGGCGGGTATCCTCGGAAATAAAACTTTAGACATGATTTCTCGCTCTAGAATCAAGGGTTTCGAATCGTTCTTAAAGAAACGACGTAAGGATGTCCGTAAGCGTGATAAAAAGTTGAAAAAATATAAAAGCATCCTGACCAGAACAGACATTTCGACTATGCGAAGATGTAAGAATCGAAACTATAGGCGCAAACATCGTAGAAGATGTCAACGAGTCCGGAAGAAGAAATCTATGGATAGAAAATTAAGCATTCAGTGGAAACGCAACTTCAAAAAGAAGCGCAGAAAGTCCGCTCCCAAGGCACAAACGGGGTCATCCAGTCTTTCGAATGCTACGATTAAACTCTTGAAGAAGTGCGCAAACACGCGATACAGATCGAGAAATCGTAAAAGATGTTACCTAGCCCGGCGACGTAGTGGAAAAATGGTTCGTAGCTGCAGGGATAGAAGATATTATAGACGAAATAAAAGTAAATGTAAGTCGCTTTTAAAGGCGTTGAGAATAAGATTACCCTCATTCGGTTCGAAGGGTCCTTCTCCATCGCCTCGCCCCGCGCCAAAGCCACCACCGAAGAAGGCGAAGTCGAACTGGCAAAAACGACAAGAAGCAAAAAAGAGAATGGACGATGCGAACCGGAAGATGCAACAGCAGATGAAGGAGATCATGAGGAAGGCCAAGGCCAGGGCCAAGTCCAGGGGAAAGGGCGGTGGTGGGAGATGTTTTTCTGGATATACAAAGGTGAGAATGGCTTCGGGTGAGAATAAATGTATCAAAGATATAACACTGGGGGAAGAATTGAAAGGTGGTATACTTGTTGATGCTACGATGCAAATTAAAAATAGAACAAATGATCCATTTTACAAGATAAAAAGTGAAATATTAAACGGATATGTATATGTAACGGGGTCGCATCATATACTTCACGGTGATAAATTCATTCGAGTAGACGAACACCCAGATGCAGAAATAACTGATAACTGTGATTTAGTTCTGTATTGTCTAGTCACGAGTACTCATATAATTCCCGTAGGAGAACTTACATTCTGGGATTGGGAGGATGACCTCGTAAATGCTTAATAGTATATATTTCAAAATGATAACATACATATAATAGTATACATAACTACACTATTATAGGAATGACTTTGCATAAGTATGACCACGACAGTTAAACATGTGAGTGACTAGTATCTAAACTAAACGGTGATATACTATTTTACTGGAATTATTTAGGCATAAAAACATACACAGATCTTACGTATCAAAAAATAGCCCGTGATTCGTCTCCTGGAGAATTATGAAAAGTG
>ERZ767114.605-NODE-605-length-18853-cov-3.829357_pt1 | contig 18853 bp, 16 predicted proteins | sample MGYA00374952_ERZ767114 | MGnify/ENA primary metagenome ERZ767114 (study PRJEB28939, sample SAMN06267156) | marine metagenome | isolation source: Columbia River Estuary | place: USA:Columbia River Estuary, USA | collected 2012-05-05 ...
ACAATGGGTTAAACAATTACACTTTAGGAGAATTTTACTTAGATAAAAAGTACAACCCTACTAATATACAAAATCCTGGTCTATTTAAAGATTTGAATTACACAATAGAAAAATTACGATATGCCATCTTCAAGGATAATGAGACACAAGCTGATTATTATTTTAATAAATTAAATAATGCCCAAACTTTTAAACTTTCATCTTCTTCTGAATTTTCTAAAGAAAAGGTTATAAGTAATTACTATGCTTTTAAGAATTCTTATAAGAAAGCATACAGCTATTTAAAGAAATCAGATAGTTTACAAAATGCTGCAAGTATAAAAATGGATAGAATCAAATTTGATGTAGAGCAATATTACGTTCAATTGGATGAGGAGTTAAGTAAGATGAAACAACTTAACCTGGATAAAGATAAAATGCTTGTAGTAAAAAGAAAACAATATTTTATGATAGGCTTCTTGATTGTTTTTGTTTTTGCTTCTATTTTTTTAATAATCAACGAAAAACGTAAAAAAAAGCAGTTTCAACTTGAAGTTTCTTTAGAATCTCAAAAAACAATTTTAGAATCTAAAGAGAAATTTTTAGAAAACATGTCTCATGAAATTAGAACACCTATCACCTCTATAATAGGTTATTTAAACTTACTTTCTGAAGAGAATTTAGTGAATGAAAAAAGAACTAAATACACGAAAACAGCAATCAAGAATAGTAATAAAATGATTTCGTCTATTAATAATTTTTTAACTCTATTAAGGTCAGATAAGTTATCACTTGTACAAAATGAAAGAACATCATTCAATTTAAATGATTTTATTTTAGAGAGAATAACTTATTATATTCCAGATTTTGAAATCAAAAAGATAAAATTATACTACAAAACTAATTTTAATGATAAAGTAGCTATTATATACGATATCGAGAGCCTAAAAGCCATTATTAACAATTTGATTTCTAATGCTATTAAATATTCAAATTCTAATACATCTGTTTATTTTACATTTAATATTACAGAATCTAATCTAATTATTTCAGTTAAAGATGAAGGCCTTGGTATAAGTGAAAAAGACAAGGAGAAGATATTCGAACGTTTCTATCAAACAAGCAATAATAAAACAATTGGTGGGTTTGGGATTGGATTATCTTTAATTAATGAGTTGGTAAAAAGATTAGAGGGAACTATCGATTTAGAGTCAGAATTAAACAAGGGAAGTCTATTTAAAGTATCGCTCCCATATAAATTATCTGATTTTAACACAAATACATCCTTAGTTAAAAATGACTTCAAATTATTGACTGATTTTATGCCTCAGGACAAAGCATTCAATTCTACGGAAAACTATCCTAAAGTTCTTATTGTAGACGATAATACACAAATGATTAGCTATTTAAAAGATATTTTTTCTGGGTTTTTAGATTGTAGATTTGCTTTTAATGGAAAAGAAGCCATAACTAAAGTTAAGGATACTGATTTTGATCTCATTATATCTGATGTGAGAATGCCAGAAATGGATGGTTTTCAATTCAAAAAAGAACTTAATGAAATTTCTGAATATAGAGAGATTCCCTTTATATTAATTAGTTCAGTGTCAGATAAAACATCCAAAAAATTACAAACTGAATTAGGAATCAATGAATATTTAGAAAAACCGTTTACTAAAAATGAAATAATTTCTAGAGTTCAGCTTTCTTTAGAAAGAACCCTCAATAGAAAAAAAATAGTAGGAGAAAAAAATACTACAGTTTTTGATAGTGGTTCAAATAAGTTGATAGAGGAAATTAGAAAATGTATTATCTCAAACATAACAAATCCAGCATTGAATGTAAATATGTTAGCTGAAACCTGTGGTTACAATCAGAAAAGATTAAATGAAATTTTAAAATTTAAATTAGGTTTAAGTCTTGTGAATGTGATTTTAGAAGTTAAATTATTAAAGGCTTACGAGCTAATAGTAAAAAACAAGTTTCCGACAATTAAGGAGGTGATGTTTTCAGTAGGTATAAATAGTAGGCCCTACTTTTACAAGAAGTTTAATGAAAGGTTTGGAATTAAAATAGGAGAATTAAAAAATAAATACTCGCAACTTAGTTAGAGGTGTTTTTTATGATTTAATTTAAATTTTAAAAAAGAAAAAAAGGGGTTAATCTTAAAGATTAACCCCTTTTGTACTGAAGACGGGACTTGAACCCGTACGTCCTAATGGACATTGGATTTTAAGTCCAACGTGTCTACCAATTCCACCACTTCAGCATCTTGGTATGTTATAAAAAAGTATCAGAGCGAAAGACGAGATTTGAACTCGCGACCCCCACCTTGGCAAGGTGATGCTCTACCCCTGAGCTACTTTCGCAAATTATTAATGAGCGTTATTTATGCTAGCATAAAGAGGTGCAAATTTAACACAATTCTAATAATAGCAAAGTTTTTTTAGCATTTTATGCTCATTTCTTTTTTGTTAACATACGCTTTATTTCATTCAATTTCATCAAAGCTTCAACAGGTGTCAAAGTGTCTATATCAATCGCTTCAATATCAGATTTTAAGGCTTCTAAAATGGGATCATCTAAATTAAAAAAACTTAGCTGCATTTCGCGATCTAAATCTTTAACTTTTGCTGTGAGCTCATCACTGGAGTGAGATTTCTCAAGTTGCTTTAGTATTTTTCTAGCACGTTGTAATACCTGCGGAGGCATTCCTGCCATTTTAGCCACATGAATTCCAAAACTGTGGTGACTACCGCCTTTAACCAGGGTCCGCATAAACAAAACAGTATCTTTCATCTCCTTCACAGATACATTATAATTTTTTATCCTTTCAAAAGTTTCTGTCATTTCATTTAATTCATGATAATGGGTTGCAAATAAGGTTTTTGCATGAGATGGATGTTCGTGCAAATATTCGCTAATCGCCCATGCAATTGAGATCCCGTCATAAGTACTGGTGCCTCTTCCTATTTCGTCTAATAAAATTAAACTTCGCTCGGATACATTATTTAATATAGAAGCAGTTTCGTTCATTTCAACCATGTACGTTGATTCACCCATAGAAATATTGTCGCTTGCACCCACCCTAGTAAAAAGTTTATCAACTAATCCAATTCGAGCATGAGTAGCTGGGACAAAACTTCCAATTTGGGCCATTAATACGATTAACGCTGTTTGACGTAGTATAGCAGACTTTCCAGACATATTTGGACCCGTAATCATTATAATTTGCTGTGTATCTCGGTCTAAAAATAGATCATTAGCAATATAGGTTTCTCCAAGTGGTAATTGCTTTTCAATTACTGGGTGTCGTCCTTGTTTGATCTCTAAATCAAATGAGTTATCTATCTCAGGGTAGGTGTAGTTATTTTGTTTTGCCAAAAATGAAAAAGCAGCTAGACAGTCTAACTGGGCAATGAGCTGCGCGTTTAATTGAACTTGCATAATATATGAGTGCATCCAAGATACAAGCTCAGTAAAAATTGTTTGTTCTATTACTAGAATTCGATCTTCAGCCCCTAATATTTTAGCCTCATACTCCTTTAGTTCTTCCGTAATGTATCGTTCGGCATTTACTAGGGTTTGTTTACGAATCCAATTTTCTGGGACCTTATCCTTCTGAGAATTTCTAACTTCAATATAATATCCAAAAACATTATTAGAAGCTATTTTTAAAGAGGTAATCCCAGTGGCTGCACTTTCGCGAGCCAGCATTTTATCCAAATAATCTTTCCCAGAGTGAGCAATATCCCTTAGGCTTTCTAGTTCATCAGAAGCAGAGGACAGAATGCTATTACCTTTTAAAATATTTACTGGAGCCTCCTCTCTTAGGGTAGTCTTGATCTTTTCTCTAAGGACTTCACAACTTTCAAACTTATCACCAATACGTCTTAAGTCAGAATTTTCGCACTGAGTTGACAAAGATTTTATAGGCACAATTGCTTCTAAAGAATTTTTTAACTGAATGACCTCTCGAGGATTGACTTTAGCGGTTGCAACCTTAGAAATTAAACGTTCTAGGTCTCCTACTTGTTTTATGTAGTTTTGGATTTTAAGGTGAGTGTCGTCATGATTTAAAAAGTACTGCACTACCTCGTGGCGGGATTTAATTTTATCAATTGTTTTTAATGGTAGTGCTAGCCATCGTTTTAAAAGACGTCCTCCCATAGGAGATATCGTATGATCAATCACATCAATCAATGTTACAGCATTAGCATTGTAAGAATTGTAAAGTTCTAAATTGCGAATAGTAAACTTATCCATCCATACATAATCATCCTCTAAAATACGTTCAATTGCTGTGATGTGCTGAAGCTTATGGTGCTGTGTTTCGGCCAAGTAATGCATCACAGCTCCGGAAGCTATTATTCCTTGTGATAAAGTATCAACTCCAAAACCTTTTAATGTTTTACTTTGAAAGTGTTTACAAAGAGACTCATTAGCATAATCCTGCTGAAAAACCCAATCTTCTAAATAAAAAGTATGAAAGTTTGTTCCAAAAGTGTCATTAAAAGTTGTGCGTTTCTGTTTTTCAATTAAAACTTCACTTGGATTGAAGTTTTGAAGTAGTTTGCCTATATATTCAGTAGAACCTTGAGCCGTCAAAAACTCCCCAGTCGAGACATCTAAAAAGGCAACACCTACTGTTTTTTCAAAATATACTGCCGCTAAAAAATTATTAGTTTTAGAGCTTAAAACCTCATCATTTAGAGCGACCCCAGGCGTTACTAGCTCCGTAACCCCTCGTTTAACAATTGTTTTAGTTTGTTTTGGATCTTCTAACTGGTCGCAAATAGCAACTCTCTCACCCGCTTTGACTAATTTTGGTAAATATGTGTTTAATGAGTGATGTGGAAACCCTGCTAGCTCAGTTTCACTTTCACTTCCGGCGCCACGTTTAGTCAAAATAATATCTAATATCCTAGAAGCCTTAACCGCGTCACTTCCAAAAGTTTCATAAAAGTCGCCAACGCGAAATAACAACAAAGCATCAGGGTACTTGACCTTGATTGCGTTATATTGCTTCATTAAAGGAGTGACTTTCTTAGCGTTCTTACCCAATTGTTTTTTGATTTTTATATCTTACTTTTGTATCAATGTAATAATGCTAAAGTAATTAAATTTAGCCTTTTTATAAAGCCTTAAGAATTAAGAATTAAAAGTAGGATGCGAAAGTTAGAAAATAGCGAATTAGATCGATTAACAGTGGATGGGTTTAAGTCCGCTAATAAATCACCTATCATTGTGGTCCTTGATAATATCCGAAGTCTAAATAACATTGGAAGCATATTTAGGACTAGTGACGCTTTTAGAATTCAAAAAATATACCTCTGTGGTATTTCGGCAATACCGCCCCACAAAGACATTCAAAAGACAGCCTTGGGAAGTACTGAGTCTGTTGACTGGGAATACGCTGAAAACACATTAGCACTAGTCAAAAAACTACAATCAAATGACATCCAAGTTCTGTCAATTGAGCAAGCCGAAAAGGCTACTATGCTTAATGAATTTAAGCCTAAAAAAAAACAAACCTATGCCCTTGTTTTTGGTAATGAGGTTAAAGGGGTTTCACAAGAAGTTGTAAGTCAAAGCGATCAAGTTATTGAAATACCTCAGTTCGGAACCAAACATTCTTTGAATATTTCAGTGAGTTGTGGAATAGTCCTTTGGGACGTATTTAGTAAACTACGCTAAGAACAAATCTGCTCTAAAATCCAGAGATAATCGATACGGTTTTTTACAAAATCTCTGTTAGAAATGTCAATGATTTTAACCTTAAATTCCGGATGGTTCTTTATAAACTCTAAATAACCTGTATTTATTTTTTCCAGATAACTAGACTCAATCGTTTGTTCGTATTCACGACCTCTAAGTCTTATGTTTTCTTGTAAGCGTTCGGTGTTTTGGTAAAGATAGATATACATGTCAGGCCTTGCAATGTCCTTGTAAACTTGATAAAAAAGTTTTCTATAAAGCATAAACTCATCTTCACCTAGAGTGATTTTTGAAAAAATAAGTGACTTAAAAACGTCGTAGTCACTCACAATAAAATCACTGAATAAATCTAATTGTGACAAATCATCAGAAATCTGTTGATAACGGTCGGCCAAAAATGACATCTCAAGAGTAAAAGCATAGCGCGTTGTATCTTCATAAAATTTTGGTAAAAAAGGGTTATCAGCAAAACGCTCAAGAATTTGTTTTGCATTAAAGTCGTTAGATATCATATGAGTTAAGCTTGTTTTTCCCGCACCTATATTCCCTTCAATAGCTATGAAATTATAGTTTGAGAAATCAAAGTTCTGAATTGGGTTTTTTAAACGAATATCTAAAGGCAATAATGTACTGTTATCTTTGCATGTCTCTAAGAGAGTTTCTATTGTATTATTTAAAATTGGATGTAAAAAGTGGGGTGCAATATTTGTTAAGGGTTTAAGAACAAAAAGACGCTCATGAGCTCTAGGGTGGGGTAATTCTAAATACTCAGATTTTGAAATTAAAGAACCGTAAAACAAAAGATCTAGGTCTATTGTTCTAGAGTGGTAGTAACCATCTTTGTGACGCACACGTCCTAACTTAGTTTCAATGGTTAACAATTTTTCTAATACCTGAGCTGCGTCTAATTGTGTCGATACTTTCAAGCAACCGTTGATAAAGTCATCCCCTTCAAATCCAAGAGCTGGAGTTTGATACAGTGACGAAATTTTGATTATACTTCCCACCTGAATGTGAATAGCATCAATAGCTGATTGAAGGTGATTTAGCTTATCTCCTACGTTACTACCAATTCCTATTAAAACAGTTTGAACTTCCTTCATAATGAATTAGCAAAATAAGTAAAAGAATAATTAATATTATATCTTTGTTGGAGAATTTATCTAAAATTTTTATGACACTCAGAGACAAGGTTTTAGCTCAACGAATATATTTACTTCTTGGTGTTTTATTTATTACCTCACTAGTAGTTTCAAATCTAATTTTTAAAAAATTCTTTTACTTCTACCCTATTGAAACATCTGTTTTTGGTGTCAAATTATTTGAAATTTCTGTAGGAATTCTTCCCTATCCCATCACTTTTTTAATTACAGATTTGATTAGTGAAATTTATGGAAAACAAAAAGCAAATCAGGTAGTAGTAGGCGGAGTAATCGCGTCTTTATTTTCAATGGGAATCATTTACATAGCTGCTAGTGTCCCAGCAACTGAATGGTCGCCAGTTTCTGATGAAGTGTTTAAATCCGTTTTTGGCAGTACAGGAGTGGCTGTTTTAGCGAGCATGCTAGCTTATTTGTTTGCACAGTTTATAGATATTCAAATTTACCATTACTGGAAAAATCTTACAAAAGGAAAACATCTTTGGCTAAGAAATAATTGCTCTACCTTTTTATCTCAAATTGTCGATACATCAACAGTACTAATTCTTCTTTGTTTATTCAATGAAATATCATGGGATTTATTTGCAGGCTTGCTTGTTGCTGGAGTAAGTTTCAAAATCCTAATTGCAGCAGTTGACACTCCATTTCTATACTTAGGTGTATTTCTATTTAAAAAAAGATTTGTGTTAGGGATAAACGAAGTGATTCAACTTGACTAGGCTATATCCAATCCAATAACTAATCCTTCATTACTTCTGACGTTAAAAACAGTATTGTCTTCAAATATTAGATACTGACCCTTGATACCTTTAAGAACTCCGGAGTAAACTGGTATTTTTTTTAGGTTTAAGCTTTGGGGTTTGTTTGGGTATTGGTAAACTGGAAATTCAATCTCAAGTGGTTTTTGATTGGGTAAAAAAAAGGGTTTAGTTTCTTCAGGAATATATTTAGATAAGCGGTGTCTCCAGTCTTCCAAGCTGTCATCATCGTTGATGCCTTTTAGCATTTCTCTCCAATTAGTTTTATCGCTAATATATTTTTTAAGAGCAACTTCAGTAATCCCTGCTAAATATCGGTTGGGGACTTCCACTATTTCCAATGCCTGTTGAGCTCCCTGGTCAATCCAACGTGTAGGCACTTGTGTTTTTCGGGTTACTCCAACTTTTACATTACTAGAGTTTGCGAGGTATACTATATGAGGTTGTAACTGAACACGCTTCTCAAATTCCAAGTCACGATCTTCTTTATTGAGATGGGCCTTGCTTAGTTCTGGTCGCATAATCCAGTCGGCTGCTTGAGGTAATTCGAAAAAGCACATCTTGCAAAAACCTTGTCTAAAAATAGGTGAATCAGTACTACAATTCAAACATTCATATCCTTGGAAAGACAAAGTTAGATTCTTATTTAATAGCTGATTCATGTTCAAAATATCGTTATTAAGTACTAAAAAATATTGAACAGGTTGAGAAAATTCTGTTTCCATTTTAGTTAAAACACCTTGGTAGAGCATTAGAAGATTTTTATTACATTTATCAATGTAAATATATACATTTATATGGCAATTCCATTAGTGAATTCTGTGGCATCATGGTTTTTAAAGAAGCGGTTTCACCAAATTGATCTGTTTCTCAAATACCCACATGAAGTTCAAAATGAGCTACTAATGAGTCTAATATCCACCTCTAAAGATACCGAAATTGGGAAAAAATTTGACTTTAACTCCATTCGTAACTACCGTGATTTTACTCAACGTGTTCCTGTTTCAAGTTACGAAGACTATCAGAATTTAATTGAACGATCTAGAAAAGGAGAAAAAAATATATTTTGGCCAAAGCCTATAAATTGGTTTGCAAAATCGAGTGGAACTACCAGTGCGAAAAGCAAATTTATTCCAGTAAGTGCTGATTCATTAGAAGATTGTCATTATGCGGCTGGAAAAGATTTACTATGTATGTATTTGAACAATAACGAGAACTCAACTCTATTTAATGGAAAAAACTTACGACTTGGAGGAAGTAAGGAACTCTACGAGGAAAACGGTACTACTTTTGGCGATTTGTCAGCTATATTGATTGACAATATGCCATTGTGGGCTGAGTTTAGCAGTACTCCTGGGAATAAAGTTTCTTTAATGAGCGACTGGGAATACAAAATGCAAGCTATTGTAAATGAAACTATAAATGAAAATGTGACGAGTCTAGCAGGAGTTCCCTCGTGGATGTTGGTATTGCTTAATAATGTACTGGAAAGTACTGGAAATAAAAATATTCTTGATGTTTGGCCTAACCTGGAAGTCTATTTTCATGGCGGAGTTAGTTTTCTTCCATATGTAGATCAATATAAATCTATAATTCCTTCAAAATCCTTTAAATATTATGAAATATATAATGCTTCTGAAGGTTTTTTTGCAATTCAAGATAGAAATCAATCAGATGAGCTTTTACTAATGTTGGACTATGGAATCTTTTATGAATTCATACCAATGCAAACTCATGGAACGCCGACAGAGGTATTAATCCCTTTGTCTCAAGTTGAAAAAGGTATAAATTATGCTATAGTGATAACAACTAATGCAGGTCTGTGGCGCTATAAAATTGGGGATACTATATTGTTTACATCAACAAAGCCTTATCGAATAAAAGTTACGGGTAGAACCAAACATTTTATTAATGTATTTGGAGAAGAACTAATTATTGAAAATACCGACAAAGCATTGAAAATTGTAGCAAAAAAAACCAAAAGTGAAATTTTAGACTATACTGTTGCGCCAATATTTATGGAGGGAAAAACTAAAGGAGCGCACGAATGGATTATTGAATTTAAAACTCCTCCAAAGGATCTTGGATATTTTAATGAACTTTTAGATAATTCTTTGAAATCAATAAATTCTGACTATGAATCAAAACGCTACAAAAACATCACTCTTAACAAGCCTGTAATACATTCTGCAAAACAGGGGTTATTTTATAAATGGATGAAGCGTAACGACAAGCTTGGTGGCCAACACAAAATACCTAGGCTGTCTAACTCACGTGATTTCCTAGAAGAACTTTTAAAAATTAATTAAGAAACAGCTTTAAGGCGTTTGATCTCGGTTCTAGTAAGATGCTTTTTCGCATAGGCTTTATCAACGACTAACTTCTTGTCATTTTTACTTGGCATCAAAAACATAGCATCAGTCAAAATCTCTTCACACAAAGATCTTAATCCTCTAGCGCCTAGCTTATAATCAACAGCTTTTTTGACAATAAAGTCTAATGCGTCTTCTTTAAACGAAAGAGCAATTTGATCCATTTCGAAAAGTTTTTTATACTGCTTTATAATTGCATTTTTGGGTTCCGTAAGAATGGCTCTTAACGCTGCTTCATTTAATGGATTCATGTAGGTCAAAACAGGTAATCTTCCCAAAATTTCAGGAATCAAACCAAAATCTTTTAAATCTTTTGGGGTAATATATTGCAATAAATTCTCCTTGTCTACCTGCTCCTCTTCTTTGGAAGCTTTATATCCGATGGCAGACATATTGAGTCTCTTGGATATATGTCGATTAATACCATCAAAAGCCCCTCCAGCAATAAATAATATATTTTCGGTGTTAACTTCAATAAATTTTTGATCAGGATGTTTCCGACCCCCTTTCGGTGGCACATTAACTATTGTCCCTTCAAGCAATTTTAGAAGTGCCTGTTGAACACCTTCTCCTGAAACATCTCTTGTGATAGAAGGATTGTCACTTTTTCGAGCAATTTTATCAATTTCATCAATAAATACAATTCCTCGTTCTGCTTTTTCTTGATCGTAATCAGCCGACTGAAGTAGACGAGTTAACATGCTTTCAACATCTTCTCCTACATAACCAGCTTCGGTTAATACCGTAGCGTCAACTATAGCTAGTGGTACGTTTAACATTTTTGCAATGGTTTTGGCTATTAGGGTTTTTCCAGTTCCTGTTTGCCCAACCATAATGATATTACTTTTCTGAATTTCAATATCATCGTCGTTAGTAGTTTGTAATAACCTTTTGTAATGGTTGTAAACTGCTACTGACATCACTTTTTTAGTTTGCTCTTGACCAATAATATACTGATCCAAAAAATCTTTGATTTCTTGAGGTTTTTTCAGCATAACATCCGAAGACAATTTGTCTTGTTGACTTTGATTAGATTCTTCAACAATAATGCCATTTGCTTGCTCAATACAGCGATCACAAATGTGAGCATCTATTCCAGCAATAAGCAAGTTAGTATCTGATTTTTTCTTGCCACAAAATGAACATTGTAATTCTTCTTTTTCCATAGTTGATTTATAGGAATTTAATTTCTAGATAATATCTCATCAATCATTCCGTATTCTAGTGCCTTTTCAGATTTCATCCAGTAGTCACGATCACTATCATTATATACCTTTTCATAATCTTGACCTGAGTGTTTACTAATGATTTTATATAATTCTTCTTTCAGTATTAAAATTTCACGAGCAGTAATTTCAATATCACTAGCTTGACCTTGTGCACCCCCCAAAGGTTGGTGAATCATAACTCTAGAATGCGTTAATCCACTGCGCTTTCCTTTAGCCCCAGCACACAATAGTACAGCCCCCATGGAAGCAGCCATACCTGTGCAAATAGTAGCAACATCAGGCTTGATTAGTTGCATTGTATCATAAATCCCTAAGCCTGCATAAACACTTCCTCCGGGGGAATTAATATATATTTGTATGTCTTTGTTTGCATCAGTACTTTCTAGAAATAATAATTGAGCCTGAATAATGTTAGCCACTTGGTCATTGATAGCTGTACCCATAAATATAATTCGATCCATCATTAACCTTGAAAAGACGTCAAAGACAGCAACATTCATTTGGCGCTCTTCAATAATGTTTGGCGTCAAACCCATAGGAGTCATACTGCTTACAATTTTATCATAGTAGAGGCTACTAATCCCTTGATCCTTGGTGGCAAATTTTTTGAATTCATCTCCGTAATTCATGCTGTTTTATTTAATTTTTAATAATTTAAATTTAAAATTACTTTTAGTTCAAAACTAGGGTTAAAGGTATAAAAAAAACACTTCCAAAGAAGTGTTTTTTTCTTAATTATTTATAAGCATTATTTGCCATAAGCTTCTTTAACAAAAGCATCATAGGATAATTTTTTATCTTTACAACTTACTTTTTCTTTATAAAAGTCTAGTAATTTTTTACTTGTTAATTGTTCAGAAATACGCTTGACTTCGTCTTGGTTTGATAGGACACGTGCAACAATATCTTCGATTTCCTTTTCTGTTGGGTTCATTTGACCATATTGAGCCATTTGAGTCTTAATCATTTCTGAGGTGTATGCTTTCAAATCATCAAAGTTTACTTGAAGATTGTTTTCCACTACAAGCTTGCTCTCAATTAATTGGTATCGCATACTTTTCTCAGACTTTTCATATTCTTCTTTAGCTTGAACTGCATCTAATCTTTCTTCACCGGCCGTTTGAATCCATTTTTGTAGAAACTGGACTGGTAAATCAAACTTAGTTTTGTCCACCAAGAATTCAGTTACATCGTTTAAGAATTTTTGATCAGCTTGTTGAACAAATTGTTTTTCAGCATCTTCAGTAATCTTTGCTCTAAGTTCTGTTACAGTTTTTATATTGCCTGGTCCAAATAATTTATCGAAAAGCTCCTGGTCTAGTTCGGCCTTTTCTCTAGAGTTAATTTCACTAATAGTAAAAGTAACCTGAACATCCAGACCGTTTACTGTCTCATTATCTAATTTTAAGTAGGTCATTAAGTCTTGACTCTCTTGAAATAAACCTTTTGTTTTAAGTGTTAATACATCCCCTATCTTAGCTGTTGTAAATGATTTAAGGTTAGACTTGCCTTTTAGCTTGTCTAAAGTGAATGTAGCAGTAGATTCAATACCTTCTGAATCATTAAAAAAGACACCTGTAACCTCATCATCTTTATCAATAACAGTCTTAGGAGTTAGTTTTCCATATTGCTTTTGAATATTGACCAATTGATCGTCAATCATTTTCTTATCTGCGGTGATAGTATATTTAGTAATTGCTTTTTTCGCGTTTAATTCAATATCAAATTCTGGGCTTAATCCTATTTCAAATTCAAAAGAAAAATCTTCACCATCCCAATCTACATCACTATCTGTTTTGGGCAATGGACTGCCTAATACATCTAGTTTTTCATCTGTCAAATACTTTCCTAAAGATGATTGAAGGATTTTATTAACTTCATCAACCAAAACATTTTTACCATGTTGCTTTTTCACTAAACCCATAGGGACCTGTCCCTTTCTAAAGCCGGGGATATTTGCTGTTTTCCTATAATCTGTTAAGATTTTTTCAACATTGTCAAAGTAATCAACTTTAGTGATTTCTATCTTAACAACTGCGTTTAATTTGTCAATACTTTCTCTTGTAATATTCATTTTGATGTAATAAAAATTGGACGGCAAAAATACAATATTTTTAAAGCCTAACAAATATTTTGAAACTTATGTGTTTCAAGTAATAAATGAGCGAACACTCTCATAAAACTCTATCGGATTTTCAGCATGTAGCCAGTGGCCGCTATTAGTAATTGATTTAACTGAAGAATTTGGAAACTGTAATCTTATTTGAACTTCGTCTTGCAGTGAAATGTATTCGGATTTATCGCCTCTCAAAAATAAAGTCTTCTTGGAATAACTTAACGATGGTGATAAGGCTTCACCAACCTCTGACAAATTATCGCGCAAGACAGGTAAATTGATTCTAAGTCCCAAAACTCCTGTAGACTCCCAAAAGATGTTTTTTAAGAGAAACTGTCTAGTCCCAAGATCTTGAACGTAGCGCGAAAGCTGTAAATCTGCTTTTTTTCTAGTTGTTATTTTTTGGAAATCAAGAGAGGTTAAGCCCTCCAAAATCGCCTCATGATGAACAGGATAAAATCTTGGTGAAATATCTGCTATAATTAATCTTGAAACCAGTTTAGGATAAAGTGCTGCAAAGAGCATCGCTGTTTTTCCTCCCATTGAATGACCTAAAACTATACAGTTTTTAATGGCATAATATTCACAATAGTGTAAAAGATCAGAAACAAGAACCTCGTAATTGAACTCTGAATCATGAAAACTTCTTCCATGATTCCTCTGATCAATTAAGTGTAATTCAAATCCTAAAGCTGAAAATTGCTTTGCTAGAGTTTTCCAGTTATCTCCCATTCCAAGAAAACCATGAAGTATTATAAACGGCTGGCCCTCACCAATAACTTTAGAGTGTAGCAGCATTATTTCAATTTATTCAAATACATATTTATTACATTGTCTATTCCAAAGTATAAGCTTTCTGAAATCAAAGCATGACCAATAGAAACTTCCAAAAGACCAGGAACATTTTGTTTAAAAAACTTAATATTATCTAGTGATAAGTCATGACCGGCATTTAATCCAAGATCTAATTGCATTGCAAGCTCAGCAGACTCAGAATAAGGAGTTATTGAGTCTTTATTTCCTAGAGAATATTGAAGGGCATAGGCTTCAGTATAGAGCTCAATTCTATCAGCTCCTATAACTTTAGCACCTTCAACCTGCTTTAGTTTTGGATCCAAAAACACTGAAGTTCGTATATCATTTTGCTTAAACTCCTTTAGGATTTCTGTTAAAAACCCTTTATGCTTGATGGTATCCCATCCTGCATTAGAAGTAATAGCATCCTCAGCGTCTGGCACTAGAGTTACCTGATTTGGTTTTATTTTTAAAACCAAATCAATAAAATCTGGTATTGGGTTCCCTTCAATATTATATTCGGTATGAACGACCTGCTTTAGGTCATAAACATCTTGATAGCGAATGTGCCGCTGATCTGGACGAGGGTGTATTGTAATACCCTGAGCTCCAAATTCCTGAATTGAACTAGCAAACTCTACCAGATTTGGAGTGTCCCCACCCCTAGAGTTTCTTAAAGTTGCAATCTTATTGATATTAACACTTAATTTGGTCATAAATTAATTAATTTGAAACAAAAATACAAAGTAGTTTAAGCTTAAAGTCTATTATTTTTAATTAATTTGCATGTAGTTTATAAACTTAATTATGTCATTATCTGAATTTATTATTAACGACTTAACTCCTTCAAGTACAGAAACACTTGTTGGAGAGCTTCATGATATTTTCAAAGGCTTAACCTACTCCCATATCCCTGTTTTAAAAAAAGGCACTTACCTAGGTTGTTTGTCAGAAACTGATGTTTTCTGTTTTGAATCAAAGGATAAAGTAAATGATGTGAAGTATGCTATTGAAACGTTCTATGTTCGAAATTCTACTTTATGGCTTAATATTTTAAAAGCATTTGCAGAAAACGACAGCAACATTATGCCTGTTCTTGATAAAGAAAATAATTATTTAGGCTACTATCGATTAAATGACATCATCTCAATGTTTAACAACATCCCTTTTTTCTATGAACATGGAGGGGTTATCGTCGTTGAGAAAAGTAATATTGATTTTTCATTCAGTGAAATAAGTCAAATTGTAGAGTCTAATAATTCTAAAATGTTTGGGGCATTTATTTCAAATACTGATAATGAATTAACACAAATTACGATTAAAACTGGAAGCTCTAGCTTAACACAAATTCTTCTAGATTTTAGGCGTTACGGATATAATATTATTTCTGAACATGAAGATGATGGATTCTTAAAAAATTTAAAGGAACGTTCCGACTATCTAAATAATTATCTAAAGCAATAAGTGACAAACTTAACTCATATGAAAATAGCAGTTTATGGGCCACTTTATAACGAGCGCTCAAAAAGCACAATTAAAATTTTAATTGATTATTTAAAAAGCAAAAAAGCAAATGTACTTTTTGAAAGAACCTTTTATGAGTCTATTGTTACAAATTCGAGCATCGATTTAATATCGCATGGATTTAATACGTTTAAAGTTTTAGATGCTTCGTATGAACTTTTAATTAGTGTTGGAGGAGATGGAACAATTTTAAGAGCTATAACTTACGTCAAGGATTTAAATATCCCGATTGTAGGAATCAACACTGGAAGGCTGGGCTTTTTAGCAACAATTCCAATGAATAAGGTTGAAACTGCCTTGAGTGAAATTTTTGAAGGTAATTACCGAATTTCTAAACGAAGTCTGTTAGCGATAAATATTGACGGAAATGAACCTGGATTTGACTTGAACTTTGCTCTGAACGAAATTAGTGTAAGTAGAAAAAATACCACTTCTATGATTTCGATTGAAACTTGGTTAGATGATGAATACCTGGCTTCGTACTGGGCAGATGGTTTAATCGTTTCCACTCCAACAGGGTCTACTGGTTATTCGTTAAGTTGTGGAGGGCCCGTGATAATGCCTGAATCAGACAGCCTAGTTTTAACTCCGATTGCACCTCACAATCTTAATGCTCGACCCATAATAATCTCAAGTGACAAAGTTATTAAGCTAAAAGTTACTGGAAGAGAAGAAAAACATCTAGTTTCTTTAGATTCACGAATAAAAACTTTGCCAAATAACACTACAATTACTATTAGTAAAGCATCATTCCAAGTTCAGATGATAGAGCTTAAAGATGAACGTTTTATCAAAACATTAAGAAAAAAATTACTTTGGGGTGCAGATCAAAGAAATTAGACAATATTAAAACAGATTTGAAGTTAATAAAATTAGCCAATAGACAAATTATAAGATAGTGGAGTAATTTTCTATATTTGCAATCTTTTATATCTTGAATGAAGACAGTTTTATCGACTTTATGTATTGTATCAATTTCTAGTTTGAGTTTTTCTCAAATTTATGAGGTTGGTGGATTTTTTGGAGGGAGTAATTTCATCGGAGATGTAGGGTCTACTAAATTTATTAATCCTAATTCATATGCCTTTGGGGGGGTTTTAAAATGGAATAGAAGTCCTAGACATTCATTTAGAGCTAGTTTAATGTTGACAAAGCTTTCGGCAAATGATAATAACTCAAACGATCCTAAAAGAATAGACCGAGGCTATTATTTCAATACTCCTATTGTTGAAGCTTCTTTAGGTATTGAGTTTACTTTTTTTGATTTTGACCTGCACTCAGGCACACCTCAATCAACTCCTTATATCTATACAGGAATCAGTATGGCTAACCACCCAAACTTTTTCTTTAACAGCAACACCCTAATTGACGAAAAAACTAAAAGTAACGCCTATGGAATCCCAATAGCTCTAGGTTTCAAAACGACACTAATAGATCAAATAGTTATAGCTGTTGAATTCGGGGCTAGGTACACCTTTTCAGATGAAATTGATGGTAGTAAACCTGATTCAGAAGAAAATCAAATTGCTCGCTTTGGGAATTTTAATAACAATGACTGGTATATGTTTAGTGGTTTAACAGTAACTTATACCTTTGGAAGAAAACCCTGCTATTGTAATTTTTAATTATGAGTTTAAAAAAAGAAATAGAAATAAATAATTTACCTAAACACATTGCAATCATAATGGACGGCAACGGGCGCTGGGCTAAAGAAAAAGGTTTTTTAAGAGTTTTTGGACATGAAAGCGGCACAAAATCTGTCCGGGGTGTTGTGGAGGCTTGTACTGAGCTGGGTATCGAAAACTTAACTCTGTATGCATTTTCTAGCGAAAACTGGAATCGTCCAAAATTAGAAGTTAAAACACTAATGCAGCTATTAATTTCTTCACTAAAAAAAGAAATGTCTACGATGGAAAAAAATTCGATTAGACTAAACGCAATTGGTAACCTTAACAATCTTCCCAAAAAAGTCCAAAAAGAGCTTCTTCATGTAATAGATTCTACCAGAAAAAACAAAAAGATGACTCTAACACTGGCTCTTAGCTATGGTTCGAGGGATGAAATTACAGATGCAACCAGACAAATATGCGATAAAGTTAAAAATAATATAATTTCGATAGAAAACATTGATGATACGCTAATAAATCAGCATCTTTACACACGAAATTTACCAGATGTAGATTTATTGATTAGGACCAGCGGAGAGAAACGCATAAGTAACTTTCTGTTATGGCAAATAGCCTACGCAGAATTATATTTTACAGATGTTTACTGGCCAGATTTTGTAAAGGAAAACCTTTACGAGGCTATTATAAACTATCAAAAAAGAGAACGACGATTTGGAAAAACAAGTGAACAGCTTAATTAAAAAAGCTCTTAATTATAATTACATAATTCTCTACTCATGTATATTCATGAGTAGCTTTACTATACTTTCTCAAAACAAAAAACCTGTAATATCGGATTTTAAAATAGCTGAAATATCTGTTAGTGGAGAAACAGTTTATGGGGCTGAAACCATTATAACTTACTCGGGTTTAAAAAATGGAGAATCCATCATTGTTCCAGGAGGAACAAAAATTAGTGCTGCGATCAAAAAATTATGGGATTCGAATTTATTTAGTAGTATTGAAGTTTTTGCAACCAAAACAGAAGGTCGTAATGTTTACTTAGAAGTGGCCTTAAATGATTTGCCCGAATTAAAAGAGGTTAAAATAGTTGGTGTAAAAAAAGGGAAAGTAAAAGAGATTATTGATGAAAATAACCTCACTTCAGGAGTAAAGGTTACCGAAAATTTGATAACCACAACCAAAAACTATCTTGAAAGTAAATATAGAAAGTTAGGGTTTTTAAACACCAAAGCGACCGTTACAACAACCAAAGTAATCGATTCTGTTGCCAAGTCTAGAGTGGACATGCTAGTAAGAATTGATAAAGGTCAGAAAATAAAAATAAAAAGTATCGCCTTCACCGGAGCAGACAAATTAAGCGCCAAAAAACTGCGTAAGGCAATGAAAAACACCAAACAGAAAAACCACTGCAACGGGCGGTGCAATGGCAGCTGCAATTTTATTAATGGCTTCGAAAATGCTGGTGAATTTATCACCTTGTGTAGACCACAACATGGCCAAAATCATCACCACCACCGACGCATATCGTCCAATTTTTATCTGAGCTTTGTCTGACGTTTCGGGTTTCATTC
>ERZ767114.607-NODE-607-length-18831-cov-11.368508_pt1 | contig 18831 bp, 10 predicted proteins | sample MGYA00374952_ERZ767114 | MGnify/ENA primary metagenome ERZ767114 (study PRJEB28939, sample SAMN06267156) | marine metagenome | isolation source: Columbia River Estuary | place: USA:Columbia River Estuary, USA | collected 2012-05-05 ...
AGGGCTTTTATTTAACATCTCGCTTCTATCACGCCAGTTTGGTAAGTAGGTAGGTAAGTAGGTAGGTAGGTAGGTAGGTAGGTAGGTAGGTAAGTAAGTAGGTAGGTAGCCATTTGACTTTCTCATCAGTCGCCTCAGATAACGCTCTCTGCAACTCAATACCTGCTGTAATTCGTGTTTGCATCCGATGGCTAGCTACGTTGGATGTCCTAATTGTGTTTACGTTGGATGTCTTAATTGTGTTGCCTCTTAATTGTGTTGCCAATGCCGAAAGGCTAGCATGACCATCGATTTGGCAATTACGGGCCTTGCGGCGGAGACAACATGGGTAAGAAATTTAATACTGAAAAAGTCACCGATGTCGTTCATTGGAACGATACATTGTTTTCTTTCAAGACCACCAGAAGCCAAGGGCTACGTTTTCGAAATGGCGAATTCATCATGATTGGCCTTGAAATAGACGGCAAGAACATCATGCGTGCCTATAGTATTGCCAGCGCAAACCATGAAGAGCATCTGGAGTTTTTTAGCATTAAAGTGCCGGATGGTGTTTTAACATCAAGATTACGACACTTGAATGTCGGCGATGAGGTGTTAATTGGCAGCAAGCCCACTGGTACATTGGTTATCGATGACCTGCGTGATGGTCGCAACCTGTATTTGATTGGCACAGGAACAGGACTCGCGCCTTTTTTAAGCATTATCAAAGACCCAGAAACCTATGCCCGGTTTGACAAGGTCGTGCTCTTTCATGGTGTCAGGTTCGTCAATGAAGTGGCGTATCACAAATTGTTGTCAGTGGAACTCGCAGAACACGAATATCTGGGTGAGATGGTTTCCGAGAAACTAATCTATTACCCCTGTGTTACAAGGGAAGAATACCAAAACCAGGGCCGGATAACGGATCTGATGACATCAGGGAAACTCTATAGAGATATCGGATTGCCTGAAATTGATCCAAAACTCGATAGAGTCATGCTATGCGGCAGTCCTTCTATGTTGAAAGAAACCTGTGCCATTTTGGATGACCTTGGCTTTGAAGAAAGTAGACGGAAAGGGGTGCAGGGCGACTATGTAGTAGAACGGGCTTTTGTAGAGTGATGTAAAAGACCCGCCTAGAGGGAAATATTGAAACGCCAACCATTCGCTGACCAGAGACAGTGGCTTTAACATAACGCCTAACTTGACAAGGGTCACTACAACCAACAATACCGAACCTGTGCGTGACTCTTTTTTGTTATTGCGATCTGTTTCTCCCTCCCTAGGGATTATACTGGCGGAGCAAGAATACGAAGAAAAATGGCTATGAATGACTGTAGGCAAATTCAATAAACAAACGAGAAATCAATGGCTAAGCACTTCCGAAAAATACCCGCATCCGATTTGCACTACTTACCGGCCAGTCAGATGCACCCGGCCAACACCTATTTCCACTTTTCCTTTGCCAATTACCACAACCCCAACAACATGAACTTTGGGGTGTTGCGGGTATTAAATGACGACGACGTTAAACCACACGACGGCTTTGGGCAGCACCCACACCGTGATATGGAAATTGTCAGTTACATCGTCAAGGGCGAACTCACCCATTGGGACAATGCCACCGATGCGCCAGAGACCCTAGGTCGCGGCAACGTACAGATTGTGACCGCAGGTACCGGTGTGTGGCATTCTGAGCTCAACAAGCACGATGGCTGGACCCGCTTTTTACAGATTTGGATATTGCCGCCAAAATACGACCTGCCTGTGCGTTATGAAAACCATGACTTTCAACCAGAGCAGCGCGACAACAAGTTGCTACATATCGTTGGGAACCTGTCTAACAAAGACCAGGTGCCACTGCACCTGAATCAAGATGTAAACCTCTATGTATCGGAATTGACCGACAGCAACGCCAAGGTGACATTCCAATTAAATGAAGGACGACAGGTCTATATCAACAATATTGAGGGCAGCGTGACAGTCGACGAAGACACAAGGCTCGACGAGCGCGATTCGTTAGAGGTGATAGGGCCCGCAGAATTGGTGTTCACCCTGGCAGGTAGCACTGCACACTTTATCCTGATAGAAATGGCCGAGCGTCACGATTAACGTCGGCCAAGAATGGCTAGGTGTAGCGCTTTAGGAGGACAACCATCGTAAGTCACAGCCTTAGGATGGGTGTCCTATTAGTGCACATTAGATTTTAGAAAATAGAAATACTATGTCGATATTTTTGAATAATTACTATAACGGTCGATATAGCAATAAGATTAAGGGAGAGCTATGGCACAAAATCCATTTTATGTTTATGCACTTAAAGACTCTAGACAAAAGCCAGCTAAAACATTCTATATTGGCAAAGGCACAGGGAATCGCGCGTGGGAACATAGAACTCACATCGACAATACAGAAAAAGGAAAGGTCATCCAAGCCATTCATGATGCGGGGTTATCGGTGTTACATACGATAATTAGTAATAACCTAACTGAACAGCAAGCTCTGAAAATAGAGGCAGAGCTAATTTCTGGCTTTGGGATTCGTTCTCAAGGAGGCTTGCTTACAAATCGGATTAAGCCAAACCCAAACAATGTCTCAAAACGCTTAAAGATAAACATCCCCGATGGTTGTTATGAAAAAGCACAAATGGGATTAGAGATACTTAAGTCTGCTGTAATGGAATTAGCCAAGGCTAATTCTGACGGGATAAAAAATTCTGATGCAGCGAAATATCTTGGCCTCCAGTCAGACTATGGTGGCGGCTCAAAAGATTATCTCAGTTACAGCATTCTAGGTATTTTGATGAAAGAAAGCCGTATTGTTCGAAACGAAAAGAAGAAGCATGTCGCCAACGGAGAATAGGCACTGGTGGCGATATGTAACTGTATCAATTGGTGTATAGCAAACCGGTTGTGGCTGCAGGTTGTGAAACAATAGACCACCATATTTGGAATGGTTTAAAGTCTAAAATTATTCATTTAGAACTTTGCTTTGAGATGGATCGACAACAAGGAATTCTCATATGTTAGGGACATCAGACAGAAACGTTTCCGAGGTTGAACATTTTTTTGAATCACGTCATATTGCCGCTGGCTACCTCGTCCCTACAGAGACGGGGTTAGCGAAGTCGATCATGGACGCCCACCAGCAACTACGTAGTTTTTTTAGGCATGTCGGTTTACATGATTACGAGTTGCAAGAAAAAGGGCAAGAAGCAAAGATTAAAATTAAGACGTTTCTAGTACATTGTAACGAGATGACAGAGACTTATACCTCGCTATATCGACCCTTGACTAAATTAGGCGATCCCAGGTTATGGATATCAGGTCTTAACGGCTATACGGTTGCTGGAAACTTAGTAGTTCTTTTGGTCCATGAAAGTGAAATATACGCTGTCAATACTAGTGTTGAGGGTCTGCTTGATTCTTCCAGCGACCCGCATAGTCCCTTAAGCTATCTTATTGATTTAGTTTCCGGAGCAAAAAGAAAACCCCTTGTAGATAAGTTTAGTGAATGGAATCTGCGCCTTTTGCGTAGTTTCTTTTCTGAAGCATCCAAGGGCGAAGAGGTGTTTCTGCGTGTTGATAAAAGTTTTCTTGACCAGATTGGTCAAGACATAGGTGGTGACGTTGGATTTCTTAAGGCCGTGCAAACTGGTCCGTTTTGGGCAATGCCCAACACTAGTCTGGTAGAGCGTGCTAACCAACTGGTCAGACAACGTAAATTACGAACCCCTGATTACAAGGATCCAGGAGTGTTTGATCCCACCTATCGCAGTTTGCGAGCTCCCGTTTACCTCCCTTATCTAGCTGCGCTTGTCAGAAACGACTCTGAGACAATTAATGGCTTCTACAACCGCCTTGCCGATGAATTGAAATTTAAACATGAATTTGGTTCATCAGAAATGGCGAAATTAGAGAATGTTTGGCTAGATTTGGAGCAGTGGGCTAGTCAATGTGGTGGCCAATTCGGGCAGTTTCATTTTCGAAGACTCGGCGGCTATGGCCGAATTGGAGTACCTCGATCGCAAAGTATTCTTAAACCCCAAGATTTTGAACGTCTTCCTCATGTTTTTGCTCAAGCTCAAGTAAGACCCGGGTTAGATCTAACGGATTTGCAGTTAACACGCATACTCAATGGAGCAAGAACAAACGAGTGGCATTTCACCGTAGCTTTTAAAAATGCACTAAACCATAGAGAGTTTGATCAACCAATTCGATCGCTTGTAGCTGCAGCATACACCGAATGGGACGGTACAATTCCACGTTTCGGAGCCCAAAGAGGTGTCGGTGTCGGTGGCGGAGGCGTAGGGTCTAACTTGGAGATTGCGGCAAATGAATTTGGGCTGGCACTTGTGGTGGAGTCTCAATATCCTTTGAAATTGTCGCCTCGCTGGCATTTGCCAGCAGTGCAAGATGCCGGGGGTTTTGAGTTGACACATTCAGAATTCACATGGTCGGGCAAGTTTTCTGGAACCAGAGGCGTTAGCACGCTGGCAAAGCCGAGCCAAGAAGTAGACTTATGGAATATTGCCACTCTTGCTGCTGCCGGCAATCCTCAGGAATTTGAAATGTGCTATGGTCGGGGTGAAGACTCGGAGGCGATAGCATGTTTACTCACGCTATCGACACGACTTTTGTGGATTCTGATTCCCTCAATAAATGTCTTGAGCGGTGAGCCTGAATTAATGGAGGGTGGTCTCCCTGCGAGTGGCCCAGCATACCTGTTGGCACCACCATCCTGTGTCGCATCCCTAAAGAACTATCTTGATCGTGAAAAGCCAGATGGAGAAATCATTAATGCTTCTGGCATCCCAAATAATTGGCTGCTTGTATGTCTTTTCGATTGTGCTTCTTTAAGTGAAGAACAACGCCTTCTACCTGATGGTCGAGAACATGGGCACCCAAAACCACACCCAATCCGTTTTACAGGTGGTCGATCCATTCGGCGGGGTTTTAGTCGAATGTATTTGCCATACGACCTTCCGGAAATCGAATTAGATGCTCCAGACGAAGTTTGTATCGTAACTGCTGACGGAATCGATTTGGAAGCCGTACTTGATCCGTGTTTAGGAACCACTGAGCAAGCAACTTTGTTGAAGCCTCGCAGGAGGTTTACGGTTAAAATTTATAGCACACAGAGTGCTTCTTATGAGCTAAAAGCCATTTCAACTAATGGCGAAATGCTTGGCCGCGCTAGACTCAAGGTAGCCGGGTTAGGTGGTGAGGTCGTGGAGACTAGAGATACGTTTAGCCTTGATAACCTTGGCAGACCAATGTCGTCACTCGAGGGTTTAACAGGTGCTCTTTTGGGACTTTCACAACCGAGCCCAAATAATTATAAACCAGACATAATAGAGGGTTTCCAGATTAGCTCTAGCGAGCTTGGAAATCGCGTTAAATTTACCAATGAAAAATGCGGAGTGCATGAAAACTTCCTAGACAGGTTGGCTCAGTCTGGCGGGCTCGATTATGGCGTCGCCAGAGATCTGCTCAGACGGCTACTGCATTCACAAGGTAAAACAGATGAGCCCGTGTATATCCTTTTGGAGCTACGTCGACGAGGGCACCTAGAATTGTCAACGACGCAAAAGGGGCATATATCAAGAGTTTATTCTGTTAAACCGACACTGTACTCATTGCCGTCTACATCCTCAAACAAGCAGGTGTGGGCAATCTCAGGTACTTTACGGTTGGACCACTGGAGGCTCATATCAATTGAACAAGATGCTTGGCTTGCCCTGAGTAATGACAACGACGAGACATTTAATTCGTGGCGACTACTCATTACTAGCCAATTCGAAGCTGAAAAAGCATGCCGCCAACTGGGATTTGAATTTGTGCAAATGCCTTGTGTTCGCATTGCAGACTGGTCCGGCAGTCTCGAGAGGTTCAAAGGTGAAACGTTTCACAACACAATGGAATCCATTGGCAGCACGCAAGACGATTTGAAAAGGTTCAATTCGGGAAAAGGGCTGTTTACTGCCATCCCATCCGGCAGCTTAGTTGAACTTTTGGAGGTGCGAGATCTAGACTCTCGTATGGACCGGTTATTTGTGCTCGCTGATCAAGGGCAATACGCCTTCGTGCGAGATAAAGGGTGGGGGAAATGGCTTGCCATAGGTGAGTTTGCAAAATGGGTTAGTATCAAATATCCGGGCATGGCGGATGTATACCCTCCACCGATTACTTATGAATCTAAGTATGGAACTGTCTGGATTCCTGCACGAGTTGGATTGCCCAGTGTTTTGGAGCGAGTCCTAATTCTATGTAGCGGACTTTCACCGGAAATTTTTTCGTTACAAAGGATGGTGCAAGAGGAAGCTCAATCTGATGGAAGGATTTTACTTTCTGTACCGTCAGGCTACTTGGCCATACTTTCTGCTAATCCGTTTTATGATGAGATGGTTCAAGGAAGGTGGTGTGCGTATCATCACGTACCAGAGCAGGTTGCCCGTATCGTCGCAGAAAAGCTTGGTGCCGTTCTTGACATGATTTAGCAATATGGCCTATTTCAATTCAAAGGGAATAAAAATGAAAGACCCAATTGGCGCGTTCGAAACACTTCAGGATGGGGTCAAGAGATACATCACCTCGGCATTTGGTACTAATTCACCTACTTTTGAGCAAGAAAGAAAGGGGTTGCTGGATCATCCAGGAGTGCTTTTTCAAATCCCATTTATTGAGCCAATTCCATCATACAAGTCGGGTAGCAGCCTTACCGAGTTATCAGAAGTAGACCTTCCCGGCTTGAATATCGCTGGACGCGAGGCATTTAAGGACGTCATCAGCACGGGTCTTTTTAGTGGAGGACACCCACTATACTTACACCAGCAGACTATGCTTAGAAAGTCTTTGCAAGGTAAGCACTGCGTCGTAGTGACCGGTACAGGTTCAGGAAAAACCGAAGCCTTCCTCCTTCCTGTCTTGGCTAACATTATTGGTGAAGCAACTAACCCCTCTATGAAGTGGCCAGCGCCAACCAAGACCCCCAAGAAGTGGTCCAAGGAGAATCTACCACGCTGGGATGACACCCGAAAAGAATTGCGGGGGGAGAAACGTGCAGCAGCCGTTCGAGCGCTCATCTTGTATCCGATGAATGCCCTTGTGGAGGACCAAATATCGCGACTGCGCCAAGCGCTCGATTCTAGTGGCGTTTTATCGACTCTTGATCAGCATTTAGAAGGTAATCGAATTCGGTTTGGTAGATTTAACGGCGCGACGCCGGTTTCAGGCCACCCATTCAAGGTAGACGGAAAATCAAACACGCGGAAGCGCTCCGAGTTAACCCGCGAATTAAAACAAGCAGTTGACGAATACTGCTCTATAAGTCAAAAAATTGAATTCTGCCGCGAACAGCTTGCTACTGCAAGGTCGGTCCGAGATATAGAAGCAATATCACAAGCGGAAAGCGACCTATCTGATGTGCAAGAGGAAGCCAGTTTTATCCGTCGCATGTCTCCGGATGCTGCTGAAATGTTCCACCGCTGGGAAATGCAGAAAACGCCACCAGACATCCTCGTTACCAATATCAGCATGTTATCGATCATGATGATGCGGAATACAGCACCTAGCTTGGCTAGCGATCGTGCGGACGCTGACATGTTTGAGGCAACAAAAAAGTGGCTTCAAGATGATCGTGAAAATCACGTCTTTCAGCTCGTTATTGACGAGTTGCACCTACATCGCAGCTCGGCAGGCACAGAAATCGCCTATCTGGTACGCCTGCTTCTTGATCGGCTGGGTCTCAGCCCTGAGAGCCCCCAGTTACGCATCCTCGCATCCAGTGCATCCCTAGATGGCAGTGACGATGTAACATTCGAGTTTTTAGGACAGTTTTTTGGCTTTACACCAGAGGAGGCAAAGTCTCGTTTCCACATCGAGTCTGGCGAGCTCTCATATTCGATGGATGGGGATACCCCGAATTTCGACATGGCGGTAATCGATGCCTGTCTTAAAGCAGGACATTCTGAAGGTGACGATGGCAACATTGAAGTGAAGAGTGTGGTCGAGATCCTTGCTGCCGACCCAGATAGAAGCAACAAGTGCATCCTCTCCGCATTCGATACCAACGGGCAGGTTCGTGCAAGATCACTGGATGAAGTTGCTGATTTTTGGTTTGAGAACCTTTCAAAAGAGCAGCGGCTGGTGGCGACTAGAGGGCTATTTCGCGCCATTGGTTCAGATTACAGCAAGGCGTTAATGTTAACTTTCCCCCGACTTCGCTTTCACTGGATGGCTAAAAACGTTGATGGACTTTGGGCTACCATCGGGCTGGCGGAAGAGGATAATAAGCGTCGCTCCGGCAAACTCCTGCCCGACAGAAAACTCACCTTTGAAGGGCAGCGAGTTCTCGAAGTTCTCTATTGCGAATGCTGTGGGACGCAGCTGCTATGTGGTAATAGGGTTTCAGACAAACCTGCAATGCCCGGATTGCCAGCTAGATTTGAATTAACCTCGCTTGAAGTTCAAATCGAGGGGCTTCCTGAGACCACGGTTGAGACCCGCACCGATGCGCAGAACTATAGGGATGTGGGCGTCGTGTGGTTACGCAATCCCGATAGAGATCCTGATGTAACCGCTGGTGACTTAACATGGCAACACGGGACCATTGCTACGCAAGATCTGGAGAACCGGCCTGGTAAACCCCTTGATAGCAAGCAAGCTAGCTGGGTGGCAGCAACGATAAATCCTGTGACTGGTCTCGTCTGCGTTGGACAGCAGGAAAGAGGCTTGCCTTGCTTGCTTTTTCGAGCAGAAATACCTGAGACAGAACTCCATAAATACTCCGCGATGCCTCAACGTTGCCCCTCTTGCCAGATCGATTATTCAGAGCGCTATGGTCGACGCACGCCGATTCGGTCCTTTGTAACCGGCTTGGCACGTATGTCCCACCTGTTTTCCAAACACCTAATGGGTGTCTTACCGGCGGGGAAAGCGAGGAAACTGGTGGCGTTTTCTGACAGTCGGGAGGCTGCCGCGAACCTTTCTGTTGGCGTTGAGGAAGAACAGTGGATGTTTCTTCTGCGTACCTTTATCAACAAGGAACTCAAATTAAGAGCGACTCATGGAATTGACCCCGCAATGAAAAAAGCGCTGTCCCAGATTGAATCAGGGCAGGTTGGTGAAATCCCAAAATTACGAGGCCAATTAAGAGAGAAATTTGGCCAAGACGATGGAAATCTAGACCGGTTCAATCTTTTTGTGCAGGCAGCGAACGCCGTAATCATGGACCCAGAAGGTGCGATCAAGAGTCAACGTGAAAGTGTAGAGCGAATCCGAGCCTATCAACCGGGGTATGTTCGCATTGATGACATCCTTGCCAAACCAGACATAGAGACAAAACAGCTTAGTCCGTTATGGCGGGACCTGATAGACAATGGCGTCAACCCGGGTGGCGCATCGATAGATAAAAAAAGAATCGGCAATAACGATTGGACCTCTATTTTTCGCTCGGAAGACGGCCGATTACTTGCAGAGCTAAAAGATGACGCTACAAACGAGGATATACATCGTATTGGCCTTTCACTTCGAAAGACCGCTTGGCGTGCATTAACCGGGCGCCTTCTATACGACCTAGAAGAGCAAGCCGTGGGGCATCTGGCTTTTCCGCCCACAACAACGCGTGACGCGCCCTCAGGTATGTCTCAAGAAACCTTCCGACAGGCATGCGATAGCGTTCTTCGAATTTTATCCGAGGAGAACCGACTTGACCCTCACCCATGGACTGGATTCGCAACCGGGTGGACATTTAATCAACCTACAGGCGCCGTCAATGAAGGGACTGCCAAGATGCGAATATACCGCTATCTGCAGCAGGTAGCAGAGGCCCAACGGATAAGTTATGAGGGACTCCATCATGCCATCGTGGCTGCCTTTATGGAGGCCGGACACGCCCAAGGTAAGGATCACTGGGGTGTCGTTAGACTGGAAAAGTTATGGGTCCGCGCTGTTAATCCTGATGAAAGCCCGTGGAAGTGTGCAAACTGCGGGAGAACTCATTGGCAAGCATCGGCGGGGGTATGTTCCCGCTGCTTCAGCAGGCTCGAAGCTCAACCGGAAGGCAAAGTCTTGGCCAGAGAGATAGAAGACTCGCACTACTATGCACATGAATCCAAGGATAAATCCGCCCTTTTTCGTATTCACGCCGAGGAACTGACGGGACAGACCCTAGACCAAGCACAACGACAGCGGCATTTCCGGGATATCTTTTTTGACGATGAGATCGTTGAAGATGTGGGCACCCGTGATGTCTTAAAAAATGTTGATTCGATAGACTTCTTGTCCGTTACAACCACCATGGAAGTGGGTGTCGATATCGGCTCATTACAAGCCATTATGCAAGCCAACATGCCTCCGGAGCGATTCAACTACCAGCAGCGGGTGGGTCGCGCCGGTCGGAAAGGGCAAGCCTTCTCCATCGCTTTCACCTTCTGCCGGGGTCAAACCCACGATCGCATTCACTTCGAGCACCCCAGCGACATGACGGGGGGAACCCCACCCCAGCCTCGCCTGTCGATGGGTGATGATCAACGCATATTGGCCCAGAGATTAATGGCCAAGGAAATCTTAAGACGCGCCTTTTTAGACGCGGGTGTGTCGTGGATCGAAACGAGCCAAGAGCCAGATATCCACGGTGAAATGGGGACACTCACCGAGGCAGGGGCCAACATTGACACGATCCGTGATTGGATTTGCCAAAATCGAGACGTCATCACGCAGGTCGCTAGCACCATTACCGCGGGTTCTCAGGTATCGGCTAAAGAGCTGGTGGGTTACACGCTTGAATTGCCGGAAAAAATGACAGCGGCCGTAACGAGCGATGAGTTTGTGGCCAGCACCCTCGCGCAGCGCCTAGCGGAGGCAGGCGTGCTGCCCATGTTTGGCATGCCGACAAGCGTTCGCGAGCTTTACTTCAAGTTGCCCCGCGGTAGGGAAAGTGGGATGCGTGCCAAGTCCCTAGATCGGCCTGCAGATCAGGCCATCGCGGATTTTGCTCCTGAATCGGTGCGAACATGGGACAAGCGTCGGCTCACGCCAAAATATATCACCGGACCACTGTTTAATAACCCTAGACTGGGGCGCTGGAGCGCATCGGGGTCGCCCATTGGCGCCGCTTTCGTCCATGTTCACTGTCCGGCCTGCAGGCAATTACACGTTGAATCTATTGACGTAGCAAATTTCAAGACGCACTCCAGCGGTTCAGGGATTTGGAATCCAGACTGGCTGCAGCAACCTCCCATGGGTGTTGTCTGCCCGAGTTGCGGCTATCAAGCAGCCAAGCCTTACATGGCCGTATCCCCGCGAGCATTTGCAACGGACATGGACACGAGCAAGCCAGCCCTAGGTGGAGGAGAAAGCCGGGGGCGGTCAGGTGGAACAGATATCGCGAGCCCAAGACTCAGCCCTAAGGGTTACCAACCCGCTTGCAACGCACTAATCAAGATAGAACGGCAAGCTCTGGTATTTCGTACCAACACCAATAGGGGCGAATACTTTGGCTTCCGAGAAGTCAGTGATATCAACGAAAGGGGCTGGTCTCATGCGCAGGGAGAGTCTATTTGGCAGTCAGAAGACCGTAATCCCGACCTAAGGGTTGCACTTACCTCGTCCAAGACAACGGATATTCTTGCCATCCGCATGCTCGACGCCAATGGCCTTAAGTACTTTGAAGGTCCTAACGAAACACGCCTTTCTAGGCGTCGCGCAGCATGGTATTCGGCTGCAACAATCTTGCAAAGGGCCATAGCGCTTGAGTTAGATGTCGACTCAATGGACATCGAGATAGCATCCGTCCACGCACTGACTGCCCAAGGCGAAGGAGGTGGAGAGCTGTATCTGGCCGACGCACACCCGAACGGTGCGGGTTTGGTGGATTCTGCAAAAGACCAATGGGAATCAATCTTACGTGGCTGTCTGTTTGGCGAAGGTGATTTGTCACGGATGGGGAATCTGATTCGCAAGGAAATCGAACTGTCTTCAACCCAAGGCAACGAGTGGCGAAGCCCGGACATTCTGCTACGAGGTTTTAGGAATCGTCAGGTTCATGGCCTTCTAGACTGGAGACTCGGTATCGAGCTGCTAGCGTCGATGCTTGATGCCAACTATAAGCCTGGCCTAGATATAGTTGCCGCAGGAAAACCGCTTCCCATTGGTAATGAAGGAGCATGGAGCGAGCAGGCTAGGCTGTTAGCCGACGAGTGGGTTGATAATGGTTTTCCCGCTGACACCGTTGTCCATGATGGCATCGTGCACGGGTGGGCAAAGGATGGAGTCTTCAATGTGATCGTCCACCCCTTATGGGATGGATACGCCAGTGAGCGAAACGCCATCGGCGATGCGCATAGGGTCGCTGCTAAAGAAGGTTATGCCAAGCTCCGGCGCATCGACTCCTTCAACCTATCTCGTCGGTTGGTTTGGGTGCTTTCTAATCTTTATAACGTCGATGTATTCGTTGTCGAAGATGTCGACCCTGATTCGATAACGGGGGCGCCGAGTAATACCCAGCCAGAATCAAATCACATCTCTAACCTAGGCGAGTTTAATAGTCTGCAACCCGGTGAGGTCTTCTCTTTTGCTGGCCAGTCGTGGAAAAAAGAAACACCCCACACATTGTATCAACTCAAAAATGGAGAAGCGTGGCTAGCGATCAGTCCTTCTGGAAGCCTTCTAACAGTCACCGCCTCTGTGATAAGCGGACTGCCTGCACCAAAAATACGTTCTAGCAATGGCTGGGTTACAAAGCCAGAGGCTGATAACTGTCAGTTCGTTGCAAGGTTAGCTAATTAAAGGAATGAGAATGCATGCCTAGAATCATTGGAAACCTACCAGCTGATCGTTGGGAAAATGTTGTACTACAAGAGCTTAAACACCAACTGCCTGATGATTGGGTCGTTATGCCGAGCGTCAAATGGACACTCGAGAAGAACGGGTACGTTCGCGATGGTGAAGCCGACTTCATCGTGCTCGCTCCCGGTTTAGGTCTTGTCGTCATTGAGGTCAAGGGATCAAAAGAGTTTAAGGTTGGTGACGATGGTATTTGGAAGCGCAGGCAGGGGAATGACACCTGGGTAAAACTCAAGGAGTCACCGCCAGAGCAAGCCACACGGATTATGTACGACCTGACAGAGGTGCTGAGGGATAAGCACCAATGGGTGCAATTTCCGGGTCGTTTTTCCTACCTCGTCGTATACCCACAAGGAAAAGCACAGAGCCTTCCCGACATGTTCGATGAGTCAACCATAGCTACCCACCGACATATGAACCAGTTGGTCTCTCGTGTAAGAAATTCGCTAGAGAAGCGCGGGGGGAGCTACAAGGCTGAGCAGTTCACCCCTCAAATCGTCGAATCGATTATCGACCAACTCAAGAACAGAGCATTTCATATACAGAAAGTAGATGCCGGGGAGGACGTATCCAGTGACTTGAACCAGATCGATCAACTCACTCAACAGCAGTTTGCCAGCTTAAAGGGGCTTTTCCAGCTCCCGAACGTCGCGATTATTGGTCCTGCAGGGTCGGGTAAAACAATTCTGGCGATGTGGCGCTTGCAGGCACTCGTAGATCAGGGGCAGAAAGCTATATATGTTTGCTACAACCGTGCACTAGCGGAGTCACTTCGCCTTCGGAACCCGGATCATGCCGAGTTTATTTGGAATGTCGACAAGTTATTTCTCGATATTTGTCCAGAACATCGCAACAAGGTGGGACAAGACAACTTTCATCGGGAACTCTTACCTAGTTACGTCATGGACAAGGCGTATGAGCTCGAAAAATGCGATGCCATTATCGTTGATGAAGGCCAGGACTTTTCAGAAGAACAGGTGATTGCGCTACTTGACCTGCGTTCTGATGATGGACAATGGGCTTTCTTTGCCGACTGGAAACAAGATCTTTACGGAGCTGGAAGCGGAACCCCTATTGGTGCAGAAGTTATATTCCACCTCCATCATAATTGCCGCAACACGGTAAAGATAAATGATGCTTCTAATCGCTATTTCCAGACAATGATTCAATCGATGCCAGGTATGCCCCTTGGAGAGTCGCCATTGGTTGAATCGTCAAGTAGTCAATCGATGCGCGCTTGGGAGCTTGCCAGGCAGTGGAGTGGGGAAGGTTCGGTTGCCATTCTTAGTCCGTTCAAGTATGAAAACTCTGCTATGAACGGTCAAAAATATGGCCATGGTCTTCGATTAAGCACTGATATTAAGGATCTAGGGAAAAAAGACACCGTATTCTTCTCTACAATTAAGTCATTCAAGGGTATTGAGGCCGTATCAGTAATTGTGGTCGATGTTGGCATTCCAAATGAGCACAAATCATTTACTGGTGAAGATCTTTACGTAGCCTGTACCAGAGCGATAACTCGGCTGGCATTAATATCATCAAAGAAAGCAATCGCAAAATATTATAGCTAGAGCAGAGACGCGTGACTTTTGATTTCAAGCGGTTTAATCATTCCATTTTTGTAGGCTCTTATACTTTTCATCGAATTGCGCTGAGAGAGGCGTCAATGTAACCAGATCTAAGATTTAAGATATCAAAAGTATTGAGACGAATGGATTCTTGATTTTTTTATGAAGATAGTTCTGCAATGAATTGTTTGAAGGACATAAGGTGCTCCTGCTGATCTGGTTTATAGGTTGTCTGAATTACTACTGGAACGACAAGTTGTAGGCCTTTGTCACGCATCTGGTTGGTCTGTTCTGATGAAACTGCTGGCTCCAATGTAATAAGGTGCTTTCTTTCGATTTGGTTGGCTTCGGCAAGAACCTGGCGCCAACGCTCCTTGCACGTTGTTTTTGCTCCAAGCATTCGGAGTCTTGACCGATCGAAGGTCTCGTCATGGTAGGCTAGATGCCCTGGAAATAGAAAGTCCGGTTTCTGCTTGCCTTCTGTACATACGCCACGTTCAAAAGTGATTTTATTTTGTCTTAGTACCTCTTCAATATGATTCTCAAAGGCGTGACCTACTCTCGATTTTCGACGGTTCTGAATGCTGAGTGATATCCTGATAAATTGTTCGACATCCTCAAATCCCTGTTCTATCTGCTGCTGAACGATATGTCTTTCAAACAATCGGAATATATGTTCTTCATTGTTCATCCAGCCTACTAAGACAGCATCTGGATCATCAATTGCTGAAGGAAGATCACTAATAGAGCGTGCGAACGTTGAGAAGTCTCTGGTTTTTGGAAAACTACCACCAAAAGATTTAACAAGGATATTTGTTAATGATTCATCATTTGGCCTTTTTTGTACAATCTCAATGCCATATCTGGAGAGTAAAAGTCGAATAGGAGTGGCAATCGAATTCTCATTAAGCTGTATTTTTTTGAGCCGATTAGCAACCGCGGTACTGCGTGCTCCAAATAGTGCGCGCATTTGAACTTCTGAATTGCTACCTTGCGGGCAAAATATCAATAGTAGCGTCTGCTCGTTGGTTAATGCAATAACCATAAAATCAGATTCTTTTAGCTGATTTGTCACCTGATTGGATTGATAATAAAGCCGTAACTCGGGGTTTCTTTCGGTTTTAGATCTAGAGTCATACCATGTCATAGTTCCCTCACTAATAATGGTATTTTCGTCAAAATCGTCAATGTAGGCTAACGTAGCCTGAAAATGGATACGATTGCCGTCAGTTGGGTGCCCCAATTTGGCGGCAAAGCCCGCTTTAACTAGCCCCCCTATTTCGTGTTGATTTGAGGTACTTGGCTCCACATCTGATGCTGTCAGATACTTCATTGCAACACCTATAAAGATATCGGATAGGGTTTCAAACATTTTTGGATATCCTAGTAATATGTTAACGAAGGCTTCATTTGTTATTTAAGTAAATGAGTGATGGCTTGGCCAAGCTTTAACCCTAGTAATGGTGGTACTGCATTTCCAACTTGAGTATATTGGGGCACCTCAAATTTTCGCATTTGGCCACCCGTTGTGATTTTAGAACGGAAGATAAAATTGTCAGGAAAAGATTGTATTCTCGCCATCTCCCTCACGGTTAGAACACGTAGTTCGCGTGCATCATAATGACAAGCATCATCAGGTATTGACAGCGCAGCTGGTGCTGGAGCATTTGCGACTAAAGCTCTTTGTGTTTGTTTTTTAGTGGGATGCGCATGAAGATATTTCTCAAATGTCACTTTTGAAGTAAAACGATACAATTCTCCATTTTCATGAAGGTATTCAAAAGGGTTTAATGCTAACCATGCCATTTCGCTTAGTTCATCTGATTCGCCCTTAAGTACAGCAAATACTGCGTGTGTAACTTTTCTGTCGTTTATCTGCTGAAGAATTTGATATAGACGAAAACGACGTTTGACTAGTGGGCTGTTATTTCTTGCTTCGTGGTTTTGAATTGCTACATGTTTGATCAGTTTTGTGAAAGTATCATTTAGTTCATTCACGAAATGTGATGGATTGTCGGGATTGTTTCTTTTTAAGTCGTCAAGCGCATCTTTTACTGAAATCTCATCATTGTTAACTAATCCACCTAAAAAGCTGTTGCTGAATACTGTTATTCCAGCAGATTTCGTTGCGTCAATGTAATCGAGATGTCCAAAAGGCAGCTTTTCTTTAAACTTCTGCACCAACTCAAAAAAGTTCAGCGCTTTACTGAAAAGCATGAAATCGTTTTGCAAGCTATTTTTTAGAAGTTGAGATAGATGATCATAGCGAACAGCGATCATTATAAATCGAGGTCGATTTTGTGGTACTCCTGCCTGTCTGGCGTTAATGTGCAGACAAAGTGGGACGTACCCAATTGAAGCAAAAACCTTTGCAACTTCGTACCAAGCATGAAAGCTCTTGCCGTTGCTATCTTTAAAAGGACGAAGAATACCTGTCACATTTTCAAAAAGTACAATTTTGGGTTGAGTGATTTTGACAAATTTTGCAAAAGCCCACGGTAATGAGTTTTTATCACTTTCGAGTTCACGTTTGCCCGCCATACTAAATCCTTGACATGGTGGCCCTCCAGAAACGAGATCTAATTCTCCGGCTTGACTAAATGCACTTCGTAATTGCGAAACAAGTAACGGGTTTTCATCGAGAAGAATATTCAGTTCTACGACGCTACCGACAAGCAGCTTACCCTTCAAATTGGTCCAGTTTCCGTCATTTGGTAAATCGCTGTACCCATTTTTGTTGAGTTTAGGGAATTTAAAGGGATTTTCTCTTAATCTTGATTTCAAGTCTTTATATTGGCTATTTATCCAAAAAGTATGCGTTGGTTCAGTGTCTTGATTTGCAGATTCTTCTAAGTTTTCTTTATAAAAATTATAAGCAAATGACTCTGCGGCCATTGGGGATAGCTCGTTTGCCAAGACTAATTCGAAGCCTGCCTGCTCTAGGCCAAGTGAAAGTCCACCGCATCCGGCAAAGAGTTCAATGTGATTCAAGATGAGTGCCTCAATGGGGGTTATTAAAAGTGATTTTAACTATAGTCATAGTAACAATTCAGGGATTTGGCCTAAACCTAAATATTTTTTATCTAGGTTTAGGGTTATCTGTGTCATTCCGAAATTCGTAAAGCGTTAAATATAGCGCATATACTTAGCTAATATCCTTGGTTTTTTTGCATTACTCTTCAGAGGCAACTGCAGTAATTGAACACATTTTCCCATCATTGAAAGTATCTAATGCTTCCAGAAAAATTGGTTCATCGGGCTTTGCCAACATAAAGCAGGTCATACACGAGATGAACTTCAGATTGGACGGATAGGGCAAGATCTCTTCAAGTGGCTTACTGGAATGATCCAAAACCAATGCCGTACATTCTTTGAGCCTTGGATAGAGCAGGGGGTGTGCAATATAGGTTGCCACCTCTTGTTTGCTACCCAATTCGTATTTGACAGAGAGTCGGCTGCCGCCTAACCCCTTGATCTGTGGAAATATATACCAGATCCAATGCTTGGTCTTTCTGCCTTCCGCCAGCTCTAAAATCACCCGGTCATATATGTGCGATTGGGCGGTTACGAATCGGTTCAAGTCATAGGTCATAGTCACATTCCTTTTGCTATTAGTCCTAGGTTTTGTTGTATCACGGAGAATAAATGGCTGCCACACACAGTGTGTTTAATCAGTATTTACGAAGGCTTTTTCCCTTCTGACTTTCTAATGCTAAAGAAGCTGATTCCTTGAGAAAATAGCGGGTCATTTGGTGGAAGTAGGCTTTCCGAAATGATTTTTCCCCCTTTGATATTATTATCCTGGGCCAATGCAGGGCCATCAATGACAGCCTCTTCCAATAAAAAAGACATCAATGATGTAGATAATGCGCTGTCAATTCCTTCGACTTTTTCACACATGAGCATCCAGTCTTTGGTGGTTAAAACATCACTCAGGTGATCTGAGTACCAAGCGCCGATGATAAATTCATAGAGTTCCTCTCCGTTGCTGATATTTCCATCTGATCGATCATTCGACTCGTCGGATTCAACATCACAGGTCATTTCGTGAATGTAATCACAAAGAAAAAGGTTCTCCTCCAATCGTGTGAGGGTGAAAACCCTATCCCAACTGTCAGACAGGCCCGACTCAGCGACTCGCAAAAGCTCAATACTATTTTGCATTGGGTGTTTTCTCCTTTTCTGAATAGAGGTTTCGAATTACCTTTACTCTCGTTTTCATCTTCATGTTGAACCTCCAACTCTTTTAACGCGTTTCCAAATCGTCTGGCATTCGATCTTTGTTTATCAGTTCGTCCTGCCCAAGGCACAGTTTCTGTGGCAGGTTCTCGTGCTGTCATTCACGACGCAGGGCTTCCAAACCCTGCGTCTGTTTTCCTTAAGTTGGAAGGCCTTTCATCAACTTCTCAAGTTCACGTCCGTGTGTATGAATTTCTATT
>ERZ767114.618-NODE-618-length-18683-cov-3.039181_pt1 | contig 18683 bp, 23 predicted proteins | sample MGYA00374952_ERZ767114 | MGnify/ENA primary metagenome ERZ767114 (study PRJEB28939, sample SAMN06267156) | marine metagenome | isolation source: Columbia River Estuary | place: USA:Columbia River Estuary, USA | collected 2012-05-05 ...
ATATGAAAATTTGGTTTCTTCAAAATGAAACCCGCCACGGCGTTTTGCATCTGGACGGGATTCTCCATTTTCAATGCACACACGACAATTACCAGACAGCCAACCACCCGAAGTCGATTCCCAATCGGGTGGAATGTGTTGTTTTACAAATTCAATTAGTTTACTCATTCATACAGTTTAAATGGAGTATTGGATTTTGTCAACTTTTCCGCTAGTTAAGTCTGTCTTGAATCTCACATATGTATAATTTCCTTCAAATACAAACGATGTGACGTCCGTATCATTAACAAATTGTGCTGCATTCTGTGTTGGTGTCAGTGGAATCTCAAACCAATCATAAATCCCTGGTTCAGATGCCAATGTTGCCTCTACGAATACACTACCTGTTGCGGCTGCGGTGTAGATGGCAATGGTGTTGAGACCAGACCGTGTTCCAATCGTGGAAGAACCTGCAACTTGTCCAGAGACAGCAATGTTTCCAGTGCCTGTTGCAAGGAATAATGAAATATCAGAAGCATTAACTTCTGTTGGGATTACATTTTCTACCAATCGTAAAATATATGATGCACGGAAATTCAAATCCACATGCACGGCAGTTGTCTCATTGTGGGATGTTTTATAAGTTAGTACAATTTCATATAGACCAATCTGCATTTTGGTGGTGTCGGCTGATGTAATGGTCAGCGATGCCACTCCGTCTATGTCACTAATACTTTTTAAATTCTTTGTAAATTTTTTAGTTTTGTCATAGTCTTTGATTACTGTTGCTACGACCTGCTTGTCTGACAATGACACAGGTTTATTTTTATCATCTACGATAAAGAATGTAATAGTAGTATCTAACCCCTTAATTGCACTGAATGAAGTGAAATTGCTTGGATGCCTACGAGTCGTCTTCGTACTCTGTGTATAATTAAAACCTGTTCCTGAAATCATAAAATACCTCTCTTGTCAATTATTTATGCTAATCACTAAAAATAAAAATGATAAGTAATAGTATGAATATACCAAACCATTATAAAGATTTACTAGCCAAATTCCCATTCCTAACAGTGGCACACTGTTCTGGTGAATATCTAGGAATTATACAAAATCAAGATAATCAAATAGTCAGTATGTATTTGTATGAGAATCTACGATCAGACGACCATAAGAAGTTATTTCTAGAATTGGGGAGTGAATGGTATTGGGAAACAAACAGAAAGATACCAATCAACATCGTAATTGGAGAAAGATTCTCTAAATTTAGATATTGTCTGGCTACATTCAATATGAAAGATTTTGAAATAATACACGGCGAAACGGTGTGCTTAAAAGATATTATGCAAAAAAGAGTAAAGCGAAGGAATGTACAACTTATTCGTAAAGTTGATTAGATTCCTTCACAAATAAGATTCATGTGAACCATGACTGCCATGGCATAAGAATAGGCATGACTTCTCTTGAACGCATAACTTCCATCGGTCACAGGTTTCCATACATCACGCATTACTACATCCCAGCTTTTTCCAATGAGATGCCGCTTGGCTGGGCGTATTATGGCTAGAACCGCGGCCATTTTTTCTATGCTATCTGGTTTCATCCGTTGACAAATACCATGATGACCACTAAGATGGAACACCATATCACAAAAATCTTTTTCTTGTAATAACTCCCATAATGGTTCTCGTGCAACAAGTTCATCCAAATGTGATGGACTTCTTACATCTTTGTACATATTAATATTCAATATGTCTAGTTTAAAATATCCCAATGCTTCTGCGTCTTTATGATCAATCGTACATAACCCACTAAATGGATCACTTGGTACATCGTGAAAGTAGACGCCAGTATTGTGCTTGGTCACTGTCCCATCACGGTCGATCATGGCAGGAGTATGTTTGAATAGTCGCAATGCAGCATTCCTGTCTGCGACATCTATATCGATATCTGTAGTAACAATCATCCGATTACCTCGTTTATCCATGTAACATCATGTTTATTGAGACTGACCTTTCTCTGCCAGAAATCTATATCCATGGAATTTGCAATCAATGGTAGTAAATCTGACGGAACAGTGTCTATAAACTGTTGGGCATTACTACTAGAAAATAAAATCCACGGACTTATTTTCCCATTAGTAATATCATCAATGATTCTATTCATATTTGCTTTGTCCCAAAACGTATGCCATGCATTACCAGTCTCGGATTCCCACTTACTAGTATGTAGTACGAATCTCTCCAATGCACGGGCAGCAGTTTCTTGTTTGCTAAAATCTCGCAGAAACTTATTGTATTGAGTGTCTTTGTTCCATCGCTCTAATTTTATTTTATTTTCAATTAACCACTCAACATATGCGTTTGGTGATATTGCGCGGACGTTTATGAGATATGTTCCGAATCTAACAAACGCGGTATAATATTGACTCTTACTGAATTCATCATAGGTTTTATCACGTGGGTGACCCATTGCTATTTTATACCATAAAATAAACATGCGGTATCCCATCACTACGTTCTGATCTTGGCGCTGTAAGAATCTGCGTTTTGGCTCACAAAAATGCACCTCTAGTGTAGACAGTCGCTTGAATGTGCGTTTACAATAATTGCAGGTATTGTCATCAACCATTGGTTATCACCTTATTTTAGTAGCAATTTAATTTCTTTGTCAGACAATCCACATTCTGCTGCCAATTCTTTAAAATCGTTGGTGTCATTTTGTGAAATCATAATGTCAATCTCATCATCATTCATGTGTGGATACATATCTATTAACCAATCTGCTAATTTGTTTTTCTTTTCGCGCTTGGTAGGTGGTATCCACGGATGATACTGTGGTGTTCCAACACCAACAACTTGCAGTAGCCTATGCTGTAACTGAGGATGGTGGCGTACTGTATTAAAATTCACATTAACTAATTCATTTGTCATTATCAAATAATGATCTCGGATGACATCAACATTAGTGTCACATGCTGATACATATCTCATAAGAACCCACATACTTAATTTTTTAGATTCTTCATCTGACAGAGAATCATACCAACCCACCTTACGGCAGTCGATGGCATTCATTTCTTCTTTAATAGTAAGTTTGCTACTCATTTAAAATCACCACAATTGAGATATGTCCAGAACTTCTGGAATTTTATTAGTGTCTTTGACAATAAATATGCATGGGGGAGACTTCTCCGTTCCCAATGGAACAGCCAATATATGACCATATTTTAATTTTGGAAAGTGCCACCTAACCTCAGTGAATATGTTGGTTATGTTTACTTCCTCATAAGTTGGCATAAAGCCAGTAAGTGGGTTATACACGAATGCCTGTAATCCTCTATCATTCAATGCAGTGATAGACACAACTTCTGGTTCTCCAATTTCTGGATCACAAATTACAATACTCCAATCCAATGGAAGTTTTAATGTATATTCTCCTATCGACATCACCGCAGCGGGGGCATTGAAAATTTCCAAAAATACTAGTGGTGGGAAGAAATAATCAATATGTTGTTTGTCTCCATAGTCCAATATACAATAACGTATGTCGTCTATTTCTTCTGGTACATAATCAAGTTCATATGCTTGATTTTCTACGGTAAGTATTCGGATGGTGTTTCTCCTAATGTATTGGTTATTCTACATCATATACCAAATTTGTCAATTTACTATAATTTAATTTTTTCTATAGTGAACGGATAGTTTGCATCTTTGTAGAATTTTTTACGCTCGGTCAGGTGGCGCTTTGAAAATTTGGCATTACTCGTTATGTCATAAATGTGAACATGGTCTTTATCTTCTGCTTTACGGATGCCACGTCCAATCGATTGGATAACACGAACAAACGATTTACCAGGTTCAACAAGTATAAGATTAAAAATACGGGGAATATTAATACCAACAGCAGCCACGCCGTACGTGGCGATGATGATTTTTTCTTCAGACACACTAACCTCATTGTACTGCTCCTTACGTTTAATACTTTTCATAGCACCACTAACGAACACCGCATCTTCGTCCAAACGCTCAATTAGACCCTGACCTGCTTTCACCCGATCAACTAATACTAGTGTGTTGCCATTCTTACTTATCTCTGAAATCATATTAGCCAGATAATCAAGGCGGCGGGCATCAGTTGTCAGATACGTTAATTCAGTTTGATAATTGTCATATAATACATTATCTTGAATTTGTTTAATGTTTACATGACACGTTGACAATACTCCCTGATCTTGTAATTCAGACGCCGACAATTTGCCAACTACATTACCTAAACTAATAGTCAACCCAATGCGATCACAATCTTCTTTTGGAATAGTTCCTGTCAATCCCCAACGAATAGGGATATTAGCGAATGACCCTGTTAACAATTTCTTCAACACATCTGCTTTCACTTGGTGACAATTGGCGACAACCGCCCCACCAACAATGTAATTGTGGTCGTTTTCTATATGAAGATTGTACACAGTGTTAGGTTTTTCGATTGGTCGTTTGCTTATAAGTTTCATATAATTTCTCTATTTTCCTATAGGTATTTTCATCAAATTTTTCAGGACTAGGAATTTCGTGTTGAACTAGAAATTCTTCATCTGCTAATATCATTGTGTAGTTGTTTTCTTCACACCACCCACCAAGTGCATCTATCTTTGCTCTAGTCTTTTTATCATTGTGCATTTTCTTTGGTTTAACTTCGATCGCGTGTTTGGTAATATGGTTTACAAAATCCACGATGTAAATGCAATCTGTATCATTGTGTGTGTAGGTAATCCGCAAAGTCTCATACTCCGCATCATTGTCTATACTCTGATATAATGCTTCCCATGAACTTCTAAATGATTTTCCATCGCATGTCGATTGCCAATGGGTATTTCGATTATTGGTGTTGGGAGTAAAACTACCATCCAGAATCGCACGTTTCATTCTGTTACTGGCACGAATTTTATTTTCCTGTGACATTGTCGTTCCATACATCGGGTTCCCTGATCCTTTTCTGGATTCAGACATTCGTTTTAGTGCCGGGTGATCATCCTTCGTTAACCCAGTTTGCCACGTAACGAGTCCTGTCATTCCTTTGTTCCACGGAATTCCAACATTGAGATTATTTCTGATCTTTTCTCCGTGTTGTTGTTGACATGCCACTCCCCCAAGACTAGACGTCAGTGATTTGGCCTCGGACAATGCCAATGTCGCATCTGTTTCGTCTTCTGAATACAATCTGTCAAATCTCTGTAAATAAAAAACTGCATGACCCATGACACGACGTTTACATCTTAGTATTTCATTCGGTTTCGTAATTGTTACTTGATTGCTTAATACTATTTCCTTACCATCAATATGAATGGCGCGGATTTTCTGATCATGCTCCGACAATATAAGATTGAATTTATCAATGTCAAATTTCTTCGGCATAAATACATCTCCTTTAGTTAGATGTATTTATGCTTTTTACCTCCATTTCGTCATTTAATTGATCTGCACGTACCCATCCGTGTGCCACTGTCAGGAATTTATGATTTGCGGTTACTTCAATCTTTGTGCCATCATCAAATTCTAGTTCTAGCATGTCTTCCGTTGAAGACTTTGTCATATTAGAAAAGGTATCAACGACCTTATCTTCTTTATATGCGTTGGTCTCTTCGCAGTAGTTAATGACAGTATCGCCTTGGTTAATATCCTTGATTGGCCTATATCCATCTGGTGTTAATACTAGACTGGATGGTGCAAAACATTCATCGACCATCACACACGACACACCGTCGGCAAAATCTACCAAACTCCAATCAGTTTTACCACTTTTGAAATCTTTCTCAATACGATCAAGTGATTGCCAAGTGCAAATAGTGTGTGTTTTTCCGAAATCTTTTCTATCGCCGAAGTATACGCCAACATCCAATCCAAGGTTAATATAATCTTCCTCTGTCTGATTCACCAAGTCTTTATTTGGTACAATGACGATACTACGACCAAACCGTTCTGTGATGTTTGACAAGCATGCTGTAATCAGTGTTTTGCCTGCACCAGTGGCAATCTCTTGCAAACACTGTGGATTTGATAAGAATTGATTAATGATGGCAACCTGATAATCACGAATAACAATAGGCTGTCCTACCATTGGATGACCAACTGGCCATTGTTTGTCGCTGAAATGATCTGCGGTGATTTCTGGAAATATCAATTCTTGGTGGGTGTTTCGTTGATCTACTATTTCTGGGGAGTATCCCTTAGAAATCAAAATTGGTATGATTTCTTCTAATAAATTTGTGTAGGTGAGTCCACCAACTGTGAAGTAATTTACTTTCCCATCCCAACGTCCCAATTTAAACGCGGGAACGTGGTAAGCATATGGTAACATAAAACTAAACTTCTCTTTTAATAAATTTCTGGTGGTGACATCAAGTCCATCAATTTTTGTATTTACTTCGTCTTTTAAAATTATCCTACAGGTTGACATTAGGCATTCCTCTATAAAGGTAGCCCTAATGGGCTACCCACTGTCTTTTGGTATTAATTTTATCTACGCAGACATGTACTCATTGCATAGTGTTTCCACTTATCGTTATCTAACCTTTTCAAGTCTGCAATTTTGGTAACCATACGCAAACTCAGTTCGCGTAACTTGGTCTTATTCTCATACACAAAATCTAAGATTTCGACATTTTCATCTGCTGTGAAACCGTATGGAGTCAACATGCCATCATCAATAATTTGCTTACATCGTAAGAATTTATCACGAAGCGTATCCATTGCCAAATCTAGATAATGACAACGTGACATAATTGCATTTAGGTGCTCACCAATTTTACCCCGCGTGTCCTCGAAATTTAGGTTTGTTATGAAAATTACAGAGCCCTTAAATTCAAATGAATCAGGAATGTCATTTTTCTCTAATGACCTACTACTAGTCTTCCACGAAATCATACGGCGCTTTCCCGAATCTAGTGCCGCCTTTAATAAATTTAGGGAGATTTCATCATACAAAATACTATCAGAGTCATCTAGTACCAATACGCTGCCGTTAGATGAATGCTCGTGCAGCATTGTATACAATGCTACTGGTGTACTAGCACCTTTTAAAACACTAAACACTTCAGTGCCACTGCGACCAGCCAACTTGGAGATGTTCTTAGCCTCTGCCAATATACGTTCAACGCCAAAAGACTTGCCGACACCTGGAGGACCAGTTACAATAAGTCCACGAACAACACCAGTACACGCGGCATGTGCCATGTCATCTAGGATATTGAATCGATCACGAAGTCTGGAAATTACCTCTGCATCAGTCTCTATTGCAATTGGATCAGATACTTCAGATACTGCATCAACGACCTGAATAGGATTTCCTGATGGGTCCAACACACTAAAAAGTGATTCATGTGCAACCAAAATTCGCACGTTACGATCAGGGAAACCCACGACTGGTGTTCCATCTACTGTTACATAACCACCATTCTTTCCGACTTTAAAGCCCTTGGTCATAGTGAATACTTGACCCTCGACCTCCGTGTTGTTGAACATACCACGGTGAATTTTAACTTTAGTCATATTGTTTATCTCTTGATCGTTGAGTGAGGGGATATAATACACGACTAAGCGATTGCGGTCAATAAGTTTTTTAAGTTTTATTTTTTTATTTTTCTGTAATATCTTTAATAACTACCCTGTTGATTACAGTTTCTGGACAGTTACTGAATCTACTAATACTATGAAGTTTGACAAACGCAGTAACTTCTAATGTTTTACCAATCAATAAATCAGAAATGTCTGGGTCTTTGTTCCACCAAAATTTGACAAGATTGTTTTCGGATTCCAGAGCCGTCACCATATGAATATTCTGACTAGCTATGAACTTCACATCTACAATGTGTAGAATGTGTTGACTACGTTTGCCAACAGTTCCTACATACAATGATGTGTGGCGCTTTGAATTATAGAATTCTTCCATCTCATCTCGTTTGATAGAAACGTTATAACTATTTGGCATACTTGCGACCAAACTAATTTGTGATACTGTTATCCCATCAATTACCGACATTACCTGTAATATTTTTTCATCAAATTTTGATAGTGTTCCTTCTAATTTTTGCATTACGAGTTTACTATTAAAATAGTCAATAATTCCTGTGGCGGACTGTCTGTGACCTTCAGTTATTGTGATTGGTGGTAATTCTGCAATGTCTTCCTCCAATAATTTATACACTAGGGTCTTATTATCGGAAACCCACATGTCAGTACTGAAATTGACATAACCATCACCACTTTTGATAAATCCTTGGTGGTCATAAACGGCCACGGCAACTGACATGACTTCGTGTAGATCATATAATTTCACTTGTTTACGTGGTCGTGCCATGGTATATCCTCTTGTAGTTTGGCTTCTTATATACAGTGTAACACATTATTCGGTGTTTAGTAACTAAAACATTAATTTTTGCCAATTATACACCTTCGCCAATCCATCACGTACATGAATTGATGGTTTAAAGTCTAACACTTCTTCCATCAATGTACAATCACAACTCCGACATGCTACTCCGCGTTCGCCAGACACTACATTTATCGGTAAAAGATTACCAGTCGAGTGGGCAATTTCATTTGCAATATTTGCCACTTCTCCAATAGTTACTGTCATGTCACTTCCGATGTTTATCGGCTTATCATAATCACTACGCATAAGACGCATGAATGCTTCAACGCAGTCGGACACGTACATAAAGCTACGCACTGTATCTAATCCTCCCCACACATCCAATGTGGTTTTAGAACTTGATGCTTTTCTCATTAATGCATTGGGTGCCTTCTCTTTGATATTATCAAATGCACCATGTGTGCCATAACATCCATGAATTCTAGCGATTCTTGCATCCAATCCACGTTCTTTCTGTGCAGCGATAATCATCTGCTCTGTGAGTAATTTTACCCATCCATACACACTATCTGGGTTGGCAGGATACACATCGCTTTCTTTTAAATATACTGTGTTACTAGTATCTTGCTGTAAGTCTTCATTGTAAACACATGCGCTACTAGCAAAAAAGAAAGTACCACTCCCAGACTCAATATGATATTTTAGTACATTTGCATTTATGCTTATGTCCAATCCACATTCATATTCTCTACTTTTCAGATACCCAATGCCACCATGATCACAGGCAAGGTGCCATGTTTCGTCAAATCTCTGACAGAATAATTCTTTCGCAACCGCATCGTCACGTAAATCACCAACAACATACGTCAACGTATTGCCATTGTCGTTAAATTCTGGAATCCAATTGCCGTCAACGTTCCAATCATGAGTTGGCTTAATGTCTGCCAAAACGATTACTGCATTTTTATACTCTAGGCACAATCTCGCAACTAGGTGTGTTCCTATAAAACCACCTGCACCTGTGACTAGGATTCGTTTTTCACTCATTTGATATTCTCCGAATTATAAACTCGTTGGCATTCGCCAACATATTGTCGTTCTGATGGATGTTGACCAAAGTATCGCACATATATACTTTTACCATCTCGCTCATAAATTTTACGTTGTTTGTATTCTTTCATTTTTTAACTTCCTCAAATGTATTAGTAGTATCTTTGTCGTGGCGGACTTCAACCAATGTAGGTAAAAACAATGACCACACATCAGAATTCTTACCTAAGATTAACTCATTGTATTTAACAGTTACAATTTTGCCCAAAACCAAATCTGGGTCTTCCCAATATGCTATTCGATCTTCTTCGGAAAATCCAGACACATCAGACACTAAAAATGTAACTGATGTTTTGATCATACCATCATCGGTGGCACACACAATAGATCCCAGTGTATTTGCATTTTTGGTGCCTTGACCGCCAGAATTGATATCAATAATTCTCAGATCGATCTCATTGAATTCTTTGAATTTCACAAGATGCTTAGAACGAGTATTTTCCCACGGTGCCTTTTTATTTTTAAGAATAGTTCCTTCTTCGCCATTGGCACGGGCTGCTTCAAATAATGCATTTGCTTCATCGAGTGAAAATACTTCTGTTGTTTCGGCAATTTGAATTGAAGGATAAACATCAACGTAACTTGCAAGAGCATCTAGTCTATTGCAATACGGACGAGTAGGATTGTCAGAATTGACAAGATCCCATGCGAGATAAATTGGATCATATTTCTGTTTGTCACTTGCCGTTAGTGTGCCCTTGATGGATTTTGATGCCAATCCATTGCTTTGTTTGCGGTTCAGTAATACTCCAGTGGTTGCATCTGCGAATACCAACTCACCATCGATGAAAGATGCGTGTCCAAATCCATCGTTTAGAATGCTATTCGACATCAGGCTACTAGCATCTTCGTGTACCGCATCAATGTCATAAAATAGTGAGCCGTTCCGTGTTTGCAATACCATTTTACCGAGTTTCGCAGACCATTGTGCGATCAATCGTGTGCCATCGTATTTCGTCTGTGAATACGCAGGATAAGAGATGTTAGCCAAATTCTTTACACTATTCTCTCGTGCCTTTATGCAAGGCACTTCGGGAATGAAATCATCACCCCAAATTTTATTAAATGTTTTGGTAGTTGCGCCAATGCGCAAATTCTTTAAGATTACACGTTGGAAAATATCAAGCATTTCTGGTGGCATTGATGGCATATATTCGAGTAGCGCGTTATATGAAGCGTTGCCTCGTAGGCCAACTGATGTAACATCTGTCTTGAACAGTTTAATGACATCAATCAAACTCATGTCATAATGCAACTGAGTAGTTATTGAAGATCCGAAGTTCGGCAATTGCTTAATGTAAAAATTATGACGAGGTGAACATGCCAGAAAAATCAATTCTTTTAGCAATGCATTATTGCGGTGTTCGTTCAAGATATCCAATTTGGACAACTTAGATGGCTCGCTTTCAAGGGCGAGCATTATTTGGTGGATCTCTTGAAATTCGTAAGACATATATGTTTCTCCTAAAAATAGTGACGACGGGTGCCGTCTGTATTATTAAATCTAGGGTCTTCAGCCCACGTGTCAACTGTAGGATAATGTTCTATTGATTGGCGAATACCGGGCAGTTCTCCCGTTGGTACTTCATCCAAACCAAGATACCTGAAGCCGTGGTAATTCTCAGAGCCGTGTAGAACGTTTTCCAAAAGGTGAATCATGCCCATTCGGGCTTCTGTGGAATGAGTCGAATATCGTAGAGATTGATTTACCATGTCACGAATGGTATCTACGGGGAATGTTTTTCTGGGCTTAGACATAATAATTCCATCCATTTAGTTAACGATGAAAGAAGTATATAGTAGTCACGATGTGATTGCAAGTGTTTATTGACACACAAACAAAAATGTCAGCCTAAAGGCTGACATCTTCTAATCCCGCTGCTCTCAATTTAACAATCGAATTGATTGAAAAGGATTTTTGTTCTAGTGCTTTTATGATTCCCATGAATTTATTACGTACAACTGCAAACTCATTCACAATATGACACATAGCGAGAACGTCTAGATCGGCATCTGCAAATTTCTCTTCCTCTCTACTAGACAGTACCTTGTTATAATGTTCAAAATATTGTCTGTATTTTGCTCCACGCACCCTACGCAACTCGATATTCAGGTATTCTAAAATAGATTCCATATCTTGTAGTTGTGAAAACCGTTCTTCAACTATACCCGGCATATCACGTGTGCTTTTTTCCAAGTTACCTTTCAAACTGATGTTATATCGAGATTCTATCCACTCTTGTTCATAATACTCAATGGCCAACGATACATTTCCAAGATCATTGCGGATTTCAGATAACCAGTTGGTACTCATTACTAATCCTCCCAATCTTCACCATCTGCCAAGTCAGCTTCTGATGTATAATGCTTTAGTGCCATATCCAACGAACTACAATTACCAGAGAGGTCTCCTGTATGCTCGTGAACATCACATAGTCCAGATTCATCCAGTACGGATAAAAATTGTTCTGCGGCATGGAATCTTTCTTTTTTTGGAATGAAATTTCTAACTCCTAGCCATATTTCCACAAATGATTCAGTTGGTGTGTTATGGTGCATAATTATTCCTCTGGGTCTGGTTGTTCCAATCCATTGGCTTCGTCATCAAATCTTTTGTGATTCCATTCATCAATAATAATATCTAACTTTTCATCTGTCCACTTTTTACGAAATTCTGAAATTTCTTCGCCAGTCGATGTGATGTATTTTAGTTTATTCCCTTGCTTTTGTAAAATGCCTTTTGACTCGAAAAATTCAATCAATCCACTGTATGGACTCATGCCCGTCTCGTATGGAATTTCTACTTGAACTCCCTCGAATGGTTTAGCGTAACGAGTTTTCATGATTTTACAAGCTGCACGGATACCATGCACTTGGGATGTTTTATTACCATCTGCATCGGTTTTGAGTTTTAATTTTTTCATCGCAACAACAATACTAGATGCATAAATGAAACCTTGGCCACCAGAAATCTTATCATCTGGATCAAACATATCCTGCGAAGCATACGTATGGTTCGTAGCTACCATGCCTATGTTGAATTCACCAAACAGGTTGACACTATTTCGCACTAGTGACGCAAGTGCTTTGGGCTTACGACCCATGTCACCCTTCATATCACCTTTATTGAATTGATCAACATCGGTTGGGGTTAATAGCATACCTAGTGAATCTACAACGAATAACACTTTCGGACGTTCTGATTCATCCTTATCTGCATAATCTGCTCGATATTCTTTCATAAAGTCTGATACTATTTTTGCAACATCATCAATCATCGCTACATTAAGTTTCAACAGTTTATCTGCATCGGTACTGACTCCGAGAGCATATAGCCACTTTTCATCAAGTGCATTTTCGGTATCAATCAATACTACAAAAATTCCCTGATCCTGTGCATTTTTGACAATATTACCAGAACAGATATACGATTTGCCTGAACCAGATTCTCCTGCAAATACTGTTACCTTTCCTAGAGGAATGCCCTTTGTGAACTCACCACTGATTAGTTTATTGAGACAAAAATTACCTGTACTGACCCATGTGTCTGGGTCACGAAAGCCGACACTCATACCCGGTACGCTTTTCGTTATATTCTTTCTAAATTTGCTAACATCAAATGCTCTAGCCATTTATTTCTCCTATTGTGTGGAATTAAGAGATTGGCAAGGACTGCCAATCTCTGATGTGTATCAACGTAGTTTATCGGTTACGGATTGCTGCTAGAATATCTGCTGCGCTTTTTTGACCTGTTTCAGCACCTGATGCGGATACTGTTTCTTTTACTTTTGGTTCTGCTTTTGCGTCTGGCTCAAAGGGAATATCATCAGTTGTGTCTGTGTTAGGCACAGATTGTGCTGTGATTTCGGTCTTTGTTGCGCCTTCAAACTGCATACCAGATGGACGGAAATATGCACCCCAACGTTCTGGATCATATAATTCTCCATCGAAACTAGCATGAAACATTTCTTCGATGATAGAAACTTCTTCTGGTGTTGGTTTTTTTGGCATGAACTCTTTAAGATCAAATAATCCATGATCTGCAATCGCATCACGTTCTTCTTGATTTAGACTGCGTTCCTTGCGGGCATATGATGATGTGCTATAATCTGCGTATTCACCTTTCTGGGTTTTGATAATTCGGAAATCAACACCTTGGTCATAATGACATGGCAATTCATCATAATCTGGACTCATCAGTGCAGTCTCGATGATTTTTTGGATACTAGGACTAACGATGAATCTGCGAATGCTGTTACGAGAAATGCCTTCACCTTCTTCGACCATAGTAGTTTCAGTTACGAATCCCTGATACAAGAACGACTTCTTCTTCCAATATTTCTTTGCTGTGTCTAAATTGGTATTAGCCTTATACATCGGTCTAATATCTCGTAGGACTGGACATGAGCCGATTGGTTCCCACATTTCCATGCAGGGAACCTGAACGATAACTTCCTTTCGTTCATCTTGACCTTTGATTCCAGAAAATGGAAGTCTGATCATTTGACGTTCTTTCCAAAAAAATACATTTTCTGGATCTGCGTCTGGTAAAAATCGGAGTGTAGTGCTAGTGCCACTGTCTATATTCCAGTGTGGGTAAATGGCGTTATCGAATGATGCGCCCTTGCTGCCTGATTTTGTTTGTTCTGCTTCTAATAATGCTGCGCGTAGTTCTGCTAATTTTGACATTTGGTTGTGCTCCTGAGTTAAACTGCCTGTGGTTACGTGCCAGAGTTATTTCTTGGTTACGTGCCTTAGTTTTAGTTGTTACTTGCCTTAATTGGGTCGCAACTTCTGTTACGACTCAAGTATTATTACATAGTTTTTTTATCTGTCAAATTTTAAAGTAAGTTCTTAATTCCGAACTTATTCAAAACAGCATGCAGAGATAAAACTGCATGTCTATCCATGCTTTCTGCGATGACAGATTCTTTTTCCATAACCATAGCATTATTGCTAATATAGGTTAATAGTTTTTCGGCCATCGTTTGGTGTGATGACTCCATATTGTAGATATCCTCGCCCAGAGATTCTAACATTCCCTGTAGCGAGGTATCTTCAACATACTTTGAAAGATAACCAGATAGTTCTGATAGACGCTGAATGTTATTCTCAAACTGCATGTTATCTGGACTATCTGGATCTTCATTGCATAGGGGCTCACGTAGTGCAATCCCCTCACTTGCTATGACTTTGTTGGCTAGGGTCTTGAACCTACCCAATCGTTCCTTACTTTCAGAAACTTGTTTAACCAATTTAGCGACATATGGCAATGACGATGATATATTTTCATCAAACGTTCTTACGGTAAATTTGTCTTTCAGTGAATCTACATTATCTTCATCCAATGCTTCTGGTGAATCTGTATATCCCTCAACAAATTTTGCATAGCCTTTCGGGCCACTAATTGATTTTAATGTTGTGCGGATATTGCCAATTTGTGTTGCCACATTTTCTACAATATCTGCCTGATCTTCACTAATGAGTGAATTCTGTTTTGCATATCTGCGAAATTTTTGCAGTTCTGCATATTCTTCTGATAGACTAATAATACGCTGACCGATATTATCGTATGGTAGTCCACCTTCTTTAACGTGACGTAACAATGCACGTCCCGCTGATAAATTATTGTGTGGCAGTTTAAATCGTTCGCCATCACCACTTTCAATGAAAATAGCGCCAATGTTTCGACTTCTGCTACCTCTGACTTCTTCGTCAACTACTTTGCGATGTCGTATGATCATTTTTGCATTTTCTAATTGCTGATAACTGCTTTTCTTTGATCCAAATGCTCGTGACATGCTTTCTTTCATATTCGCAGCCTGAACTGCTTGATATGCGAAATCCTTCGGTGTGATTTCCTTGCCAAATGTTCTGAGTGTGTATGCTACTAGATTACTGGATGCCAATTGACGGATGCTGTCTAATATAGGCTTTATACTAGTTACATCTGTTCCCTTACTGATATTCACTTTTAGGTTAGGCTGAGATTCTGATGGATTAAAATTGACCATCATTTTTATTTTTGGTATATAAAATCTACAAGCATTGGTCGGATCAATTGTACTCTTTCCTTCATCTGTGAATAATTTAAGAGCCAATCCATGTGACTTCAGTGTTTTGAAAATTTGTTCGCTAAAATTAGTTAAGTTAATCATAATAGTATTTATGCCTTTGTTATTAAATTATGCCAATTGGCATAGGTGATAGATAATCGTCATCACCAAATGTATCTCTCATGTCATCAAATGTCTGTTCGTCATAATGACTAATAATCAATGTCATTCTGACTACTAACAACAATGCCATGACTAAGTCATCTGTTTCGCCCTCTTTTGCTTTGAATGTCACACCAGATGCTACGAAATTTTTAACTTCTCTCAATGTATTGTTACTATTTATACTAAGTTTGTATGTTTCTAACCATTGCTTGAATTTCGCACATGCAGAAATTTTAGATGTGTTGGTAGTCGTAAATCCTTTTCGTTGTCTCCTAGAACTGCCATGTTTTTTTGGTTCTGATAAAAATACACCAGGAATGTGTTCCTCTCCTAATTCCTCAATGACAACCAATGCAGCTTCTCCCAATGTATTATTCTCAACGCTCCAATAAATCTCGGAGGACGGGGCGCATTTTCTTATATATTCGCATATCTCTCGTAGTATACGCACCTGTCCTTGCACTGGGGTTTTATTGTGCTGCCACTCTCCTACTTGACGCATTCCTGGTAGGGCGAATATTTGAATAGCAGCTGGGTCACCTCCAGTTCCGAGACTTGGATCAAGACCAATAACAAACGTGTTACCATCTTGAATATGTTCATAAAATCTAACCTGACCCAACTTGAAAAGTGGATCTTTTGTTTTCATATCTGTCATGAACATGCTATTGATTAATGTTTCGTCAAATGCAATAAATTCGCAGCCATGTTCACGACGAAATCTTTCCTCACCAATCTTGCCTTCTTCTTCAGCAGCCCATTCGTCATCACGTTCAGGATGTTCTCTCCAATCTACAATGTATGACTTAAACCCATTTTTCCCTAACAGTGTTTTATTACCAAATTCATCTATAGTATTACATGCAGATTTCCATATTTGAGCAAACTGATCATCGTCTTGGTTTGGTGTACTTGTTATAAAACATTTACCACCTGTACTCAACGTAGGTGATAATGATGTCCAGAACTCCTTGGCGACTCTAGGAGGGACGAATGCAAATTCGTCTAAGTAAACTAATGTCAATGATAGACCACGTCCTGTGTTCTCTGTGGTGGCCTGTGCGAGTATTCTAGATCCATTGTCAAACTCAATACTACCTTTATTGTACGCCGTTGTGCCTGCTCTGACGTGGTCTGGGCATGTCTCATACATAAACCGTATGCGCGACATGATTTCTTGGGCACCAGCGTACTTGTGTGCGGCGATTAGAATTGTACTATCTGGATTAAACATAGCATACCATAGTAGGTAGGCAGCTGCACATGTAGATTTTCCAGTTTGGCGGGGCAACATACTAATACTGTAGCGGTTATTGTGATACACATCTACCAATCGTTCTTGGTAACCATACATATCAAATTTCATCCTTCCCCTCACTGGGTGCTGAATATAACAATGATGTTTAATGAAATATTTTGGATCTACAGAGCATAATGTCAATTCTCGTAGTTCATTTACCGTCATTGATGTAGTAGTATGTGGTTTTTTTGTTAGATCGTTATTGGCTGCCATGAATTATCCCATAAGTTAATTGTATTTATACAAAAAATACCACTAATTAGTGGTATTTTTGGGGGAAATGCTTGGATTACATTTTGATTGGATAATCTAGAACCGTTCGTCAGGATCTTGTAGTTCGTCAAATGACCAACTATCTGCTTTTAGTCCGTATCTTTCTTCAAATTCTTCATCAGTCATGTCAGGAGTATAACCTGGAAAATACTTTTGAAGTCTTTTCAAATGATTTGCTTCTCTGGCAAATTCTGATCTCAGATCATCTTGTTCATCATCGTAATCATAATATGATTCGTGCATGTCGGGTCTTTTACGAGAACGCAGTAACTCAATAGCAATATCTGCTATTTTATTTAGACGATAAACGACAACATCAGTCTGTCTCGGTCTAGATGCTCGCATCACTGCAAAATCATAAACTCGTTCCAATATATCATCATTGACGTTTTTCAATCGTGATGTCAACGCTTTATCATTTTCGTCCTTCATATATTTGCGCAATGCTATTTCAGTCGAAGCAGCAGTAATTACATTTTCTGTCTGCATAGTTGCTTCTACCGATTCCATTATTGCCATCAAGGCCCTAATTTGTTCTGCTTCACTTTTCATACAATTACCTTATTTTTTGGATTTTTTCAATGCAGCATATTCTTCTTTCAATCGTTTGTGAATCTGGCGGTCGGTCTCTGCCATACTAACTGGCTGGCCTTTTGCTGCCATGTGTCTACGTAGACTCAAATCACCCTTGTCACTACTAGGAACTGGATGTTTGCGCTGCTTCCCGTCAAATTCAGCGGTGCTATTCGACCATTCTTCTTCCTCTTCTTCCAACTCGTCTTCTCCACTGAAAAGATTCATCATCGATCTCATGTCTTCTGTGGCATCATAGCTCTTTGCACGTGGTTCCATCAATTCAATTTCGCCATTATCCATCTCTGGCTCAAATGAATCTTCTTGGTAATCATCGAAATCGTCTGGTGATGGTAGTTCTGCTACTGGTTCAAATTCTGGATCGTATTCTAGTTCTGATGACTCATCTGGCGATACATCCATAGAACTGTCTAAATCCATAGAAGGATCCATATCCATAGAAGGATCCATATCCATATCCATTTCTGGTTCAAATTGTACTGGTGCAGGCGAAGGGATAATACCCGCTAGTGCCTGAAGTTCTTCTATTGAGTTAATCTCAACCGAATTGATTTTCATTGTTATGCTCCCTTATATTCTGTTGTGTGTTGCTTACGATTTTTTTCTAAATCGTCTAAAAATTTAGTCTTGTGTAGTTCACCGTGATAATCCGCTTGGTTGACCGATTCTGCCTCTGAGTATTTGTCATCGTGCAATAACGCGCCCTTCGGCTTGTCATCTTCATCTTCCATACTTTTTTGATCTTCTGTTTCAGCGGGTTCTAAAATATTTCGCACACGAATATTTCGTTCATTTATTCCCAATTTATGACATAGTTCTGCCATTACCATATGAGGACT
>ERZ767114.619-NODE-619-length-18666-cov-4.263704_pt1 | contig 18666 bp, 24 predicted proteins | sample MGYA00374952_ERZ767114 | MGnify/ENA primary metagenome ERZ767114 (study PRJEB28939, sample SAMN06267156) | marine metagenome | isolation source: Columbia River Estuary | place: USA:Columbia River Estuary, USA | collected 2012-05-05 ...
AAACGAATGGGAATCTTGGCTGTTGAAATGGAAGCAGCGGGACTTTATGGAGTTGCAGCAGAGTTTGGTGCTAAAGCCTTGGCTGTTGCGACTGTATCTGATGTAATAGAGAAGAATTTGCAAATGTCATCAGAAGAACGTGAAATAGGTTTGAAAACAATGGTTGAAATTACACTTGATTCTGTTGTCTGAATATTGATTATAAAGTAGTAAGTAATTTCGCTCTTTTATTACTATTCACAAATCCAGCTTCTATTGTATTTTTAGTAATTTGCAATATTTCTTCTTGGGTGAAAGTAAAACTTTCAACAAGTTTATTTACTTCTTGTGACATGGTTATGTTGCTCATAAGTCTATTATCTGTATTTATCGTTACATTGAAACCATCATCATAAAGTTTTTTGAAAGGATGTTCAGAAATTGATTTACAAGACCCACATTGCATGTTTGATGTAGGGCATAATTCAAGTGGGATGTTGTTATCATATACAAACTTTGCTGCAGGGTTTTTAAACTTTAACCCACCATTAGTGTTCATATAATCGTTTACGATTTGAGAACCATGCCCAATCCTGTTTGACTTAAGATCTACAATTACTTCATGTATACCTTCAGGTACTTCCCAATCAGCATGCAGAGTAATGTTGATATTATTTTGATGTGCTATTGCTATTGCATCTTGGTGATTTAGTGCAGAAAAGCCAACCTCTGGACCTGCAAGATCGAAGGCAAGTACATCTGTGTTTTCAACACATAATTTGACTACATTTTTAGAATTATTCAAATGTCTCATAGCACACAAAATAGCTCCAGATAATATGTCGTATTTTTTTGTACCATCTTTTATTCCATTTAGCACTGCATCTACAACTTGCTTTGGGTTAAGTCCATTTTGGCAATGAACAAGTGGAGCAAATCTCAGTTCTGCATATACAACTCCATCGTTTGCTAAATCTTCGAGTGCTTCCATAGTTACTCTATAAATCGAATCTGCATCCTGCATAACAGCGATTGTATGATCCCATGCTTCCAAATTGATTGCTAATGATTTGTTTGGTTTTGGTTCGATCCAAGCTAACAATTCAGATTTGTCAGTTGACGGTAAATTTTTATAATGTTGTAACTCGGCTAATTCAATAAGAGTACTTACACGTAAACCACCATCAAGGTGATCATGAAGAACAGCTTTAGGTGTGTCTTGTATCCAGTTTTTCATAAATTAATTATATTGATAATTTACTTGGTATGTAAGATTCAAACAATATTAAAAAATGTTTGATATAATTTTTGAAGTGAATGAAAAAATCCCATCTAAAATAACTGGTTTTTTTATAACAGTAATCGGTACAGGTATAGTGTTAAGAACTTTAACTACCATTATCGATAAACTTTTCTTTTCAACTAGCGATTTTAATATATCCGAATATCCGAATTTTGGAATAGGAATCTTTTTAATGTCATTAACAATGGGAATAATTTGGTTGCTTAATGTAAAAAGACTTTCAAAAGATAACTAGATTATTAATTTAATTTACAATTCACTTACAACTAGGACTTATTCAACTAATAAAGGATCTCCCCATTCCCATGTAATTCCTCCACCTTTATTTTCGTTTTGAATCAAAAGCATATCTTCTTCCTCGATAACAAATGAAAATTGAAAGTTTTCTTGAAGTCTCGCAATTTTTATTGTTTTAGGTAATATTGCATATTTCAGCTGAAGAGCCCACTGTAAAAGTATTTGAGATTCTTTAACATTGTATTTATTAGCTAAAATTTTAAACAACGATTCTACGGAGCTACCTTCATTTTCCATATCTTTAGTCTTGAGACTATTCTCACCATCTTTTTTTCTCCAAGTAGATAGTGGGACAAGGCTACTGTAAGCAATTATGTGTACATTATTGTTTTGCAAGTACTCTACAAGTTCTGGTTGCTGGGCCCAAGGGTGTAATTCAATTTGATTTGTGTCAGGCAATGGAAGATCGGCATCATTAATCTCTTGTAGATGTTTAATATTCCAGTTTGCAACCCCAGCATATGTAATCTTTCCGTTACTTTTTAGTTCAAGAAGTGCTTTCCATTGTTCAATTCGTGTTTTATTTGCATGAGCTGAGTGAATTAGATATAAATCTACATATTCTAATTTAAGTCTCTTAAGACTGTTATCCAAAGATTCTGTTACATCATCAAAAGTTTTTTGACTTTGACCCCATATTTCGTTACCCGGGAATACTTTTGTTGTGATAAATAATTCAGACCTTGAGACCAATCCCTCTGACAATGACCTTTCAATACCTTTTGCAACACCTTGTTCATTTCGGTACACTTCGGCAGTATCAATGTGTCTGTATCCGATTTTAATTGCCTCATAAGTCATTTCTTCTGCTTCTTCTGGTGACATCATGTAGGTACCGAGTCCTATGCTTGGAATTTTAGAATGTATAGTCATGTCTCTCCTCACTTTATGAAAGAGGAGTTCAGACAGAGAACTCCCCCTTCTAGTATCTAATATCACAAGATGTATCAGTGATATAAGATTTAACTAGTTTAGTTGAATCTCACCCTAAAATGTGATTGGCAAGTTTCTATCACTAGTACTTGCTAGGAAAAGGGGGTTTGCCGACTCCCTTTTCTATTTTTTATTAAATAGTAAATAAAATAACTAATATATGTTTATGAAAGATTTCTCAATTCCTGAAGGCAGACGTCAAAAAAGAAAAAAGAAACACGTTTCTAAGAGGAAAGGTCGACTAGATTTTAGAACCGGTCGCACTGGGAAAAGAAAATAATCTCCTACACATGAGGTATTAAATATGAAAATTGCCAATATAACGGGCTATAAATTCACACCGATCGAAGATGAATTACATCTTAAAGAAACTATATTACAACGTTCAATAGATCTCAACTTAAAGGGAACAGTTCTAATCAGCAGCAAAGGACTTAATTTTTCAGTTTCAGGGACTAAAAATAACATAGATAAATTCATAGTTTTTATTCATTCAGATAGTAGATTTGCTGATGTTGATGTAAAAATAACCTATAACGAATATCAACCTTTTCGAAAGATGTTAGTTCGTATTAAAAAAGAAATTATCTCCATGGGTATAGAAGAAATTAATCCAAATCTATTTACAGGCCAAAAAATATCTCCAAAAGAGCTTAACGATAAATTAGACAATAATGAAGAAATTGTGCTACTTGATACAAGGAATGAATATGAAGTAAGATTAGGTACTTTTAAAAATGCTCTTGATCTCAATTTGGATTCCTTTCGAGACTTTCCAGAAGAAATTGAAAAATTAAGAGAGGATCTTAACGGTAGAGAAATTGTTATGTTTTGTACGGGTGGGATTAGATGTGAAAAAGCTTCAGCATTAATGCTTGAAAATGGATTTCAAAATATCAAACAAATAGAAGGTGGGATTATCAACTATTTCAAAGAAACTGGCGGAAAACATTGGAATGGAGATTGTTTCGTATTCGATGATAGAGTTGCTCTTAATAAAGATCTTGTTGAAACAGATTATGTTCTTTGTTTTCGATGTAGAGAACCTCTTAATAAAGAAGAGATAGGTTCAGAAAAATACAAAATAGACGAGTACTGCCCATACTGCTTTGATGAGGTGTTAGTTAAATCTAAATGATTGTATCTTTTAACTTATATTAAAAATAGATAATGCTGACTGATATCGTAGGTCATATTTTTAAAATGAATATTTTAAATTATTCATACAGTACGTAATTGTACGCACTGAGAAAATCATTTAGTATCTCTTGGCCTTTATCCGTTAAATTTCCTGCATTTGTCCCTGTATTACTTGGTCTATAAAGACTTCTATCTATATTATTTAAAGCTTTCTCAACTTCTTGTGCAGCAGTAAGGTTTAATACTTCCTGGGAATTTGGAGTAGTTTTGCCTATGACTGTATTTCTTCTAAAGAATGATGGTTGAGCAATAAGCCAAATTGCGTATGGTTCAGCCATAAAATAATTACTATATTCAATATATTCAGTTGCAAGTAGAACACTCTTTAAATGCATTGAAAATTGTTCACGTGGTGAAGTGTCTATATAGTTAGTTATGTTGTTTTTATCCCACATCGGAACAGGAAGAATTTTGGTTAAGTCGTAATCGAAAACCATCACACTAGCAGTTCTAACATTTTCATATATATCTTTTAAAGTTATACCTAAGTTCTTTTCTTCCATATGTTCTGTTATTTGAAAGTCGTAGAACTTATTTTTTTTCAACTTGCAATCTATCGTTATGACTAATCTATTTTCGGTAGCATGAAGAGTTCGTCCTTCAGTTGGAATGAGGAATTCACTCATTGGAAATTCATACTTAAAGACTCCATCTGGTGAATAAAGTGAACTTGCCCAAGAATCATAATCTTTTTTAATTACTACTTGATAGTCGCTATCAACAGGTTTGTAGGATATTTTCATGAAATGAGCTAAATTTACAACCTAAACGGTTAAATTTCTAAAACTAAGGTTAATAACTATACATGGGTAATTATATGTATTTATCATCAATCATCCCCAGCCCAATTTGGGTTCCCCTTATATTCATCTAAAAACTTATCTTCGTACAAATCATCCATTGAAAGGTAAATTCTTTTTGCAATTGTACCTATGGCAATAATACCCTTTTTAAGTAACCATTTGTAAGGTGCAGAAAACACTCTCTTTTCAAATTGTAAAAATTTTTTCCATAAACTCATACTGATATTTTACAATTTTTCACAATTAATTAAAAACTTCTAACAGAGCTTTTATATATTTATCTCTATCACTTTTAAGTGCAGATCCATGACTGTTGCAATCATCAAAAATAATAGTTTTAGATTTTAAACCAATGTTTTTTTGTATTTCAGATACTTGTCCTGGAGGGATGATTTCATCAACAAGACATGCAACCAAAACTGTTGGTATTTCTAATTTTTTAGTTGATAAGAATTTTGTCTCAACCGAACTAAAATCAAAGCCATATATTAATTTAGTTAATAAGATAGTTCCTGGTTTGAGCAACTGAGCCATTGAAGTTGTTAAAGGGGTTCTTAATGCAACCTGATCTGTAAATACTTCAAGCAAATCAAAGTATGGACTTTCAGCAAAAATTCCTGTTATCTCAATATCTATATTCTTATCATTAAATTCTAGACCAGTAAAAATTGCTGTTGTAGCTCCGTAACTAAACCCCCAAATACCAATTTCATTTATTCCTTGATTTGACTTGTAATAGTTCATAGTTGAATAAACATCATTTACTTCATCAAGACCAAATGTAAACGTACCTAGACCTGATTTTCCATGATTGCGAAAATCTATTGCTATTATTGAAAATCCAAGCTCGTTAAAAAGTTCAATTTTTTCTATTATTTCTTCATCAGCTTTTTGACCTCTTAATCCATGTAGAAGAAGTATTGTGGTTTCAGAGTTATTAGGAATCCACCATGTTGAAATAGATGAATTTTCTGTCTTAATTTCTATGTCTTCAAAATTTAAACCTACATCCTTTGGTGAGTTGTCTTTAATATCAGTAGCAATGTTAAAGGCTGAAAAAGAAACAACAAAAGATAGTGCAAAATATATAAAAATTAAAATAGTGATTATTAATATGCTTTTTTTCTTATTAATTAATATCAATGTTGAACTTTAGTTGGAATTTTGAAACCAACTAACCAGAAACTAAATCCACCAGATACTAATAGCAATATCCTTATTAAGGGGTTTTCTATATACATAGGTGTTATAGGAACTAATGAAAAGGATATTGTAATAAGCATCATTGTTTGAGCATAAATTTTTACTTTTTTACTTATGCCTTTGCCCTCTTTGAAGTCCGTGACATACTTACCAAACGTTTTATGATTTGTTAACCAAAAATATAACTTATCAGAAGATTTTAAAAATAGAATTGATGAGAGAATCATAAATGGTGTAGTTGGTAGACCTGGAATAATTATCCCAATTGCACCTAACAAAAAACTGATACTCCCGACAATCATATAAATTAGTTTTCGTAGAGTTATTTTTGGACTGTTCATATTTTTAAGATTACAATTTACCTGAATAATCGTAAATTCTTTGTTCAAATCTTTTATAGATTTTAGACGAATAAGGTAAAGCTAATTTAATAAAAATGTCTTAAAATGAAAAGAACTCTACAGGTGAACCCTTGTTTTTCATACACGTGCCCACGTATACTTATAGTATGAAAAGAATCTATACATTTGGGCACGAACAAGTTGATCGAAACATTACGGTTGGAGATATGCTTGATAATAAAAAAAACGATATCAAAATGACTCAGGTTACAGCTGGAAATCAAGAAGAAGCTGAAATAGTAGCAGGTCAAAACATTGATATGATTATTACTGGTAGTGACTGGTATCAAGATGTTAGAAAAGGGGCACCTAATACATTTATTACAGCGGCCCTATTTGCTGGAAGATTTGTTACTAATGAAGAGATCCTCCGCGGAGCATTTGATGTAATGATGAATGGTGCGGACTCCGTTTTAACACCTAGAAGTATGGACGTTGTTGAAATGTTAGCAAAAGAAGGAATGCAAGTTCAAGGTCATGTAGGAATGGTGCCTTCGATGGCTACTAAGTATGGTGGAATCAGGACAGTTGGTAAAACAGCAGATGAAGCCATAAGCATCTTAAAAGACATGAAAAGATTAGAGGATGCTGGAGCATTTGGAGCTGAAGTTGAGTGCGTTGCAGAAGATGCGCTTATTGAACTTAAAAAACATACTTCACTTGTTTTAAATTCTCTTGGTTCAGGTTCGGGCGGAGATGTAATGTTTCTCTTCTTTGAAGATATATGTGGTGAAACTACAGGAATTAAAATGCCACGTCATGCTAAATCATGGGGAGATGGAAAATCAATAAAAGAAAAATTAAATTTAGAAAGGTCAAAAGCAATAAAATCTTTTAAGGATGAAGTAAAGAACAATACTTATCCAGATGATGATCATATTGTTGAGATGTTACCGGGTGAAAAAGACATTCTTTTAGAAAAACTTGATTCTCTTTAATGAAAAACTGGCAGAAACTAGCTGTAGGTTTAGGAATTATAGGTATAGGGTACAACTTTATTTTAAGATACGATACGCTACCCTATTATCAATTACTCGCTATTGCCGTGGGTGTTTTCTACATTGTTAAACAATTTAGGAAATAATACTGGAGTGTTGTTTTTGTAGGCTTGGTATTCAGGGTCACTACCCCATTTCTTGTCTGCACTCTGTTCTAGTAGAGGTATTCCACTTCCTTTTGAAAGTAAGGCGTATACAAACAATGGAGAAATGAGTGCGACATAGCCAACACCATTTAAGCTTGTCAGAGAAATTACTGCTACTCCTACCCATAGGGTAATTTCACCAAAATAATTAGGATGTCGACTTCTACTCCATAATCCATTCGAGATAAATTTAGTTTTGTTTTTAATATCTTTACGAAAAGTTCTTTTTTGAGCATCTGATATAACTTCTATTGTGAATCCAAAAATCCAGATAATTAAGCCAATTATAGAAACCGTTGTGATTGTGTTTTCCTCTTCGGATATCATTGCAACGTAAACAGCAATACAAGTGAATGATACCCACATTGCTTGTCCTGTCCAATATTGCAGAAAATGTAAAAATGACTGTTTAGGCTTAGTAAAACGATTATCTTTACCGTCTTCCAATATTCTTCTAAAAAGAAATAGTCCTAATCTCAAGGACCAAATTAATACCAGAGCAAGTAGAACAGTATCAGTCTGTGTTTTATCTGGAAGTGAGTAGTAGACAATTAATGTTGAAGTTGAATAAGTTAAACTTCCTATAAAATCATAATACTTTTCTGTTTGATAGATAAATGCAAATATGAAAGCAACAATCTGAACTAACCAGATATACAATAAGACAAATTGAAGTATATTAATATTTAATATTTTCAAGTTTGTATCAGGAGTAATAAGAGATAGAAAGCCAATTATTACTGTAAAGATAATGATAAGCCGCAAGTGTCCAATATTTTTTGATGTCATGTATGAAGTGTATGTAAAGAAATATTTTACCTATAAAAGAAAAAAGGGAATTCCCATCCTGGAGAAACCCCTCTTTTCTAAATGACCACTGTAAATTCCTTTATACATACTTATTTGAGTTGAATACTGCCCAAATAAACGGTCAACTTAACTATAAAAGACTTAAGTTATTAAACACATCATTGTTTTAAATGTTGGATATAAAACTATAAAATGCTAAAAAGATAAACATGGTCCAGATTAATATCTCCAGTCTTTTCGTAATCCAAATATGGTTGTACCTGAAATAAATAGGTGTTATTTTCTTAAGGAATAGTTTCATATTTTGTGGGAGATACAAGATTTGAACTTGTGACATCTACCTTGTCGAGGTAGCGCTCTGCCAGGCTGAGCTAATCTCCCTTTTCACAAATATAGCAATAAAAATTATTAAAGTAAATCTTAACGTTCAACTGTATAGATGCGTCTACCGAATCTAAGGAAGATTCGTTCAGCCATTTCTATTAATAAATTTAATATCCATAATCCTAAATAAGCAGCAAGTAATACATTTATAAACTTTGAGAAGAGAATAATTAATATTACATATATAAATATCCATGAGATCGTGAATTTAAATGAATATATTGGTGACTGTGAATTCATTAAAAAGGTACTTCTGTATATTCTTTAATCAATGATGAATTTGTATTTTTTGGATTATTTACAGATTTGCTTACCCTATGAAAATTAATATCTAGTTTTTTTTGGACTGATATGTCCTGATAGAGTGTATCGATCTCAATATCTGATATCCAGACATTTTGACTTTCTTTGTTCAAAATTAAGGGTGTTCTGTTGTGAATAGTTAATAAATCGTCTTCAGCTTCGTTTGTAATAATAGAAAATTCTATATCTCCACTGGATCTTAACCAATAGAGACCAGCAGCTTGTAATAGTTTATTTTCTTTGTGAAAGAAATAGGGTTGTTTTTCATCGTTAACATTTTTCCATTCGTACCAACCAGAGATAGGTACTAGGCAACGATGTTTCTTAAATGCAGTTTGAAATGTCCTTTTTTCTTGAATTGTTTCCCACCTCGTATTAAACAATGGTTTAGAGTTTTTTTGACTTTTAATCCAATCGGGGAAAAACCCCCAAGTAGCCATAGTTAGTTTGCTTTCTATTAGTACTGGAACTTTTGTTTGCGGAGTGATATTAAAGTTCGTTTCATAACTAATTGTATTATTCGAATCAAAATTTTCCATTAAAAGATTATCAAGATTTAAGTAATATCGTCCACACATTTATATCTCCAAATCTTTTAGATTCAATTCATCGCCTTCTTTATATGTATCATGTTTATCTTTAAATATTATATGAACGTTGTTAGTACCAATAATTTCAATCTTCTCATTGCTAATTGTAAAATAGGTGTCCTTTTCCAAACATAATAATTTGTAAGTACCTCGGTTTAATAATTTCACAGTATTTGTTATCCAGGAATAAAATGATTCACCATAGTGAGGTATTACAATCACGTTATTAATTAAATTAAAGCCATAACCCTTGATCATTTTTTCACCCATTATCATGGCACCTGCACTGCAACCAGCAACTACCCCACCATTGTTATGTATATTCATAACTTCATTAAAAAAGGGTGTATCCTTTATCGTTTCATAGAGGTAAGTGGGATTACCTCCAGAAAAATATATAAAGTTTGCTTTTTTAACTTCCTCAATGAGCTTGTCATCAAAGAAGTCATTATGTTTTAATGCTTTAATATTCTTATGGTCTACATCAAAGTTAGAAAAATGAGAAGTTGCTAAGTCACACCAGTAGTTAATACGTGAAGAACTTTCCTTTCCAGCTGCAGTAGGGAAAGTTAATACTTTCGGAGGATCTTTTATCTTAGATAGTAATTTAGCATCGGCATCTAACATACCTGATAAGTATTCGCCAGAACCTGTAATTGCAATCAACTATACCTCCGAAATTTGGAGGCGACGACCAGAATCGAACTGGTGTACACGGTTTTGCAGACCGCTGCGTAGCCACTCCGCCACGTCGCCATTTGAGCGGGTAGGGGGAATCGAACCCCCAGCTCGACCTTGGCAAGGTCGTGTGTTAGCCGTTATACCATACCCGCGTAAATCTAATATTAGCTAAATGTCAGCATAAAATAATTAATTATCCTGTTGAGCCGAAGCCTTTTGTTGCTCTATCTGTCGTCTGTAACTCATCTACAACTTCAAATGTTATAGTGTCTGTTTTCAGAATTACTAGTTGCGCTATCCTGTCATGCTTATTGATCGTATAAGTATTTTGGCCATGATTTATTAAAGGTACTTTTAATTCCCCGGTATAACCTGGGTCAATAAGTCCAGGTGCATTAATGAGAGTTATTAAATTCTTACTAGCTAAACCAGATCTAGGTAAGATAAATCCAGCAATTCCAGTAGGTAAAGATATAGCTACTCCTGTACTAACTAGTGTCACTTCTTTGCTTGGAAGGGTAATTTCTTCAGACGAAGATAGATCATAGCCAATATCACTAACATGCTGTTTTTGAGGTATCACTGCGGAGGAATTTAGTAATTTTATTTCAATGTTTTTACTCATACACAATGGTAACCTTTCATTGATGAATATTAGAGATTTTATTTTTATAAATAAAGCAAAATCAACAGACAGAATTAAAATCTTGGAGATGTTGGGCTTTGAAGCTGAGACCGTGATTACCCAAAACACTGAAACGATTTCAGATTTAGAAAATAACAATGAATCATTAGATTTAAATAGTTACACAAATGTACAAACAGAAGTTGGAGTAGTATCGGAACCATCATCAATTGAATCATATATAAAAGATACAGAATATCGACAAACAGAAAAAATAGCTGAGACAAACGAACATAATAACTTTGCTACAGAAACATTTAAACCAGTGAATGTAACAAGTAAAATTAAAAAACTTTGGACAGATGTAGAGTCACGGCGTGAATGGGTTATGCCCTTAATGATATCTACCATTTCATTATTTATTATTACTTTAGCGGTAACTACGTTCATAACACGGTCATCGCAGCAAGAAGAAGTAGTACAAATAAGTTCCAATCTTGCAATTGAGACCAATCTGTTAATAGACGGATTAGAAAATGTACTTGAAATATCAACTGATACGTTTTACTCCAAATATGATATCTCAAATGCTAGTGCTTATTTGCAATCTGTAGAATCGTCAGTCTTGGAGTATCAGAATTTAGCTTTACAAAATGAGAATCTTAATCTTCAAGAGGTTAACTACAATTTGTCAACAATATTTAGCTTAATTAATGAGTTAGATAACTTATTAACATACCGCATATTGGTTTCAGAAGTTTTAATTTATAATGATATGTTAGATATAGATGAATCGACACAAGTTGATGTATTAACAACTTCTTTATCAGAGATAACAGCAACTAGTAAGCGCAACTATGAAGATTTACCACTAATTGAAGAAATGAATAATCATAGGAATCTAGTAAATACTGCAATAATTACTGCTGAGGATCTTCATGGTAGACTTCTTGCTGCTTTGAGAAATGCAGAATATGATGTAGTTGAATCAATTAGCAGCGCATTACTACTGAATAAAGAGACAGAAATTGCTGCTTTTGAAAATTCACTTGCTATTTTTAAAAATAATAAATTAAAATCATATTCAAGTATTCAAAAACTTGATTAATTAAATTCTGCAGCTTCTTTTTCAAAATCAGAAGCATCAGAGAATTCTTTATATACTGATGCAAACCTTACATAAGCAACCTCATTTATATCTTTCAGGTGCTTAAGTACTGTTTCACCAATGAGTTCTGATTGAACTTTATTTCCTTGTTCTTTTATATCGTTGTGAATAGCTTCAACAAGGGCTTTTAATTTTTTTTCACTTAGTTCTTGACCTCCAAAAGCATTTTTAACACCCTGATGAAGCTTTTCAAGATTGAACTCTTCCCGATTCCCATTTCTTTTTTTAACTATTATGCCGATTGATGCTTTTTCGTAGGTAGTAAATCTGAGATTACAAGCAGAGCAGTTCCTTCTTCTGCGTATTGAGGTACCTTCACTATTTTTACGTGAATCAACTACTGAAGTTTCTTCTAATTGGCAGAATGGACATACCATATATGGTATATTATAAAGTTTTTCATAGAAGAAAGCAAAAAATCTATGGAATTTTAATTATTTGATCAACAGAGAGTGTTGATTCTCCTAGATTATTCACTTTTTTAACCTCAAAAATAAACTTACTAATATTATCTACATTCAATTTATAGCCAATACTCCATAAATTATCACCTTTAACGACCTTGTAAGAGGTTTGATTCGATATAGCAACTTGTTGATTATTGTTAACTAAATATGGAGTGGAAATATAAGAAAAAACCACTACAAAAGTTAAAAGATACACGACATTTTTAAAATTATTCATAATTTAAGCTTAGAAACTTGATGTGACACTTTTTATATTAGAACATATGTGCTAAAATGAGATATGAATAATAAAGCACAAGAAATTTTAGATTTCATAAACTTTACATTAAAAAATGATGGTTATTCACCATCTGTTAGAGAAATTTGTGAAGCAGTAAATCTGAAATCAACTAGCACAGTTCAATACCATCTCAATAAACTCGAAAAAAAAGGAGTTATAAATAAATCAGAAGGAAAATCGAGATCTCTTCACTTAAATAACTCAATAAGTGAATTCAGAAGTGTTCCCATTGTAGGTGAAATAGCTGCTGGATTACCGCTAAGTGCAGAAGAGAATCAAATTGGTGAACTCCCCTATCCAGAAAGTAATTTCAATGATTCTTTAATAGCGTTAAAAGTAAATGGTGACTCAATGATTGAAGCAGGTATACATGATGGAGATTTAGTAGTTATAGACAAATCAAAAAAACCCCTTGATGGAGATATAGGTGCTTTTTTAGTATACGACACAGAAGCGACAGTTAAATATATAGATACTATAAGAAATAAACAATATTTAATCCCAGCCAACAAAAACTATGAAAATATTGAGATAAGTGAAAATATTAGTGTTGTAGGCAAAGTCGTATCTTTATTTAGAGATATGTAACTGTTCCACTCAAAAAGAGTTCTTCATTTTTATATTCTAGATCCAATTCGCCGCCAGGAAATAGTATTGTTGTTGGGTTTAAAACTTTTTTTTCAGAATATGCGTAATTGAAAAGACATAACGCTCCAGAACCGCATGCATCTGTTTCACCAACTCCTCTTTCAAACACCCTTGTTTTTATAAAGTTATCGTTAATTATTTGGTATATTTCTACATTAACTCCATCTGGAAAAGTATTAGACATAGCAACTTTGTTTGAGAAGCTTTGCAGATCAAAAGAGTCTACTTCATCAACCTCTACTAAAAGGTGCGGGTTACCTATTTCTGCTTTAATGCCCCTAAGTTCATCAATATAAATTGGCTCGTCCACATAGGTAGGTATCGGTGCACTAACTTTAACAACTGAGTCTTCAATCTTTGCTATGAGATTTCCTACAGGAGCTTGGACACTAATCATCGACTCTGATACTAGATTATTATCGTATGCATATTTAGCTGTACATCGAACACCGTTTACACATAACTCAGCAGTTGTACCATCACTGTTAAAGTAATGCATTTTCACAGTTTGGTTATTAATTGACTCAACGAAAATTACTCCGTCTACATCGTAGTCAGAATCTGCAACAAGAGAAATTATCTGAATTTCAGAAGTTGGACCAGTATATGTAGATACAATAAAATCATTGCCGGTTCCAGACATGTATGCAAAATTACTCATGCATTAACTCTATCATTTTCTCTTTAATAAAATTTGAATCATTTGTGGTGTGACTCACTAAAGACAGTTCTTTTTTAAACCAAGTAATCTGTTTTTTTGCTAATTTATAAGTTTTTTGATTAATATTGCTCTCAATATCTGTATCTATATTCATTCCGATAGCCTGCATAATTGTCTTTGAAGGATTTTTTAATGATTTAAGTTCATCTGCTAAACCATCTTCAATCATGTTCTTAGTCCTTTTCTGGATATTTATTTTATAGTCTGGATTATTCCAAAATATACCTACATTATCACTTTTAATATTTAGTTTTGGAAATACATATTTTGAATCCTCAAGAAGACTTGCTTCAATGTTTCTGATTAGTCTACGTTTATTAAGCTCAACATTTGGGAGTTCAATTTTATAAAGTTCATGGAATTTTAGTAATTGTCCATAGTTTAATTGTTCAAGTTCTGCTCGAATAGTTGGATCGGTTGGTTTGAATTCAAAGTTTTTAATCATTGATGAAAAATATAATCCAGTGCCACCTACCGCTAATATATCTTTATCGTAAGTCATTTTAGGAAAATCAATATCTATCAAATAGTTTAGATAATCAACAACTGAAAAATTTTGATCATGATCTGCTATATCTATTCCTAGATACTCAACTTGTGCTCGCATAACATCTGTTGGTTTAGCGCTTAAGATATCAAGGCCCTTATACACAGCCATTGAATCTAATGAAAGAATTGGAATATTACGTTCTATTGCAATCTCATGAGCAACAAAAGATTTACCAGATGAAGTAACACCAGTTAAAAAATATAACAATTAAACAAGTACCGCAGTCAATGCAAACGGAGTTGCGTCAGTTATTTTGACTTTAATAAAATCTCCTATTTCAACATGTTCTGATGAAATGTGAGTTGTTTGTCCTCCATCTATTTTTCCACTAAGAAATTCATCCGTTTTCTTTGAATATTTCTCAACTAATAAATTTTGTTGTGTTCCAATGAATCTTTTATATCGTTGATGACTTATCTCAGTTTGAAGGTGTTTTAATTCCATAAAACGTGAATCAATAATAGCTTTTTCGACAAAATCATCTTCCATGTAGTTTGCTCTTGTTCCGTGTCTTGGAGAAAATTTAAACATATAAACGGCATCGAACTTACCTTCTCTAATGACTTTAAGTGTTTCTTCAAAGTCTTTATCTGTTTCACCTGGGAAACCGACAATTATATCTGTTGTTAGAGAAACATCTGTGATAGTTTCTTTAGCTAGATTAAGTTTTTCCATATATTTTTCTTGTGTGTATCCACGTTGCATGTTTCTTAATATCTTATTACTTCCACTTTGCAGGGGCATGTGGATCTGATTTGATACTTTTGTTAGCTCATTCACAGCTTGTAAGGTATGTTCTTTGAAATCCTTAGGATGTGGTGAGGTGAAACGTATACGTTTGAGATCTTCAACTTCGTTTAATTCAGTTAATAATTCTGTGAAATAAGGTTTTGAGGATCCATTTATTTTTAAGTCTCTTCCATAAGAATTAACATTCTGACCTAACAGTGTTACTTCTTTGACACCACTATCAACCATTGCTTTAGCTTCATTAACGATATCAGAAGGTCTTCTACTAATTTCTGGACCTCGGACAGAAGGAACAATACAGAATGTACAACTATTATTACATCCTATCTGAATTGTTAGCCATGCTGAAACTTCTGATTCACGAATAGATGGTGCATCAGTTGGTAGAGATTGTATCTCATCAATAACTTCAGTTATTGGACCCCAGTCTTCAGTTTGATTTAAAAGATTGACTATATTAGTAAGGTTATGTGTTCCTATAACTACATCCACCCAAGGTGCTCTCTGTCTAACTAACTCTTTATCCTTCTGGGCAGCGCAACCGCCAACAAGAAGTTTTCTTTTAGGTCTTTCACCTTTCCATTTTTTAAGTTGTCCGAGTGTACCGTACAATTTATCATCTGCATTTTCACGAATAGTGCATGTATTTACAAATAAAACATCTGCTTCATCGACTGATAAAGCTTTTTGCATTCCATCGTATTCAAACAAACCAGCAATACGCTCTGAATCGTGCTCATTCATTTGACATCCAAATGTTTTTACAAAATAATTGAGGCCATTTCTAGACGGCTTCGCTTTTATTGTTTTCGTTAACTCAACTGTTGATTTCACAGTTAAATTATATGAATGTTTTTAAAGAATATATATATTATTTTTCTTTATTAGAAGCCTTAGCCTCTTTTGTTTCTGCAGGCTCCTCAGTAGTTTCTTCATCAGAGTCAGATTCAATCATACCAACAGCTTTGTAAACATCATTTTCTAGTTGTAATGCTAAGTCTGGATTTTCCCTTAAGTAGTTCTTAGAGTTTTCTTTACCTTGTCCAAGCTGCACTTCATCATAGGTAAACCAAGCTCCACCTTTACGTACTATTCCATGTTCTACACCAACATCTAATAAACTACCTTCTCTTGATATTCCTTTACCAAACATAATGTCAAATTGTGCTTCTTTGAATGGAGGAGCAACTTTATTTTTAACTATTTTAGCTCTAACTCTATTACCAATCATTTCAGCACCAACTTTAAGTGTTTCTATTCTTCTAATATCTATGCGTACTGAGGCATAAAATTTTAGTGCCCTACCACCGCTGGTAGTTTCTGGAGATCCCCACATAACACCAATTTTTTCTCGAATTTGATTTATAAAAATTACGGTTGTTTGTGTTTTGTTGATTGAACCTGTTAATTTACGTAGTGCTTGGGACATTAACCGAGCTTGTAATCCAACATGGGATTGACCCATTTCGCCATCAATTTCAGCTTTTGGAACCAATGCTGCAACTGAATCAATTACAACAATGTCAACACCACCTGATTCAATTAGCATATCAGCTATTTCAAGGGCTTGTTCACCTGTGTCTGGTTGAGAGACTAGTAATTCGTCTATGTCTACTCCAAGAGCTGCTGCATAAATTGGATCAAGTGCGTGTTCAGCATCGATAAATGCAGCTACACCACCAGCTTTTTGAGCTTCAGCTGCAACATGTAGTGATAATGTTGTCTTACCTGAGCTTTCTGGTCCGTATATCTCAACAACTCTTCCTTTAGGTATACCACCTATGCCTAAAGCTAAATCAATAGACAATGCTCCAGTTGAGATTGCTGGTATTTTCTTAATATCAGCTGATCCAAGTTTCATCAAAGAACCTTCGCCAAATTGTTTTTCAATCTGATCAAATACTGTATCTAGTTTTTTTGCCCTGTCTTTATCCATTTTTTTCTCCTAATTAGATTAATTAATTTATATTAAAACATCTTGATAAGACAAATTTTACTAGAACATCTGTTCTAATACAAGTTTTTAACAAATTTAATAAGTTCCCATAGTGCTTTATTTACTGCTCTTTGGATAATTTCTTCTCTATTTCCGTTAAGTTTATGTTTACTTGATACTAACTTTTCATTATTCGCAATAGTTATAAATATCTCACCAATCCCATATTTGCTTGAGGATATAGGGCCAGCCTCTCCTAATATTGTAAGATTTAGATCGCTTGCATAATCTAGCAATGCCTTTTCAGATAATACTTCAGTTACCTGCGGCCAATTTTTTAAATTAGTATCATTTTCTAATAGTAATTTTTTTGCCTCATTTGTGTAGACAATGGAACTACCCTTTAATACTTTGCTAGATCCTGGATTTTTTGTTAATCTTGCAGAAAGCTCTCCCCCAGTTACACTTTCGACAAAGGATAATGTAAGTTCCTTTTCTAAAAGAAGATTGAGGAGAATTCTTGAAATATCAATATTTTCATAAGCAATTATGTCATCTGTGAAAGTATCTCTCAGATTTTGCAAAAAGGATTCTTCTTGATCATTAGTAATAGTATTTTTATCGTATCTTAATTTGATAATTCCTTTACTGGCTAAATAAGCAATATCAATTGCTTCTGGTTTAAATTTGTTGATTTCTTGAGCTAAAGATGATTCTGCTTGATTGTAAAATAATATAAATTGATAATTTTTTACCTTATCATTAGATTCTTTCATAAGTCTTGGTATCAATTCATCTTGAACTAATGGTATGAACTCTCTAGGTGGTCCAGGTAATATAAATATTTTTTTACTTTCTACTTCGATCAAAGAACCTGGAGCAGTTCCCTGTGTGTTTGTTAACTTTGTAGAATTCTTAGGAAGAAGCGCTTGTTTAATATTGGTCTCTGGCATCATTAGTCCCCGAGCTTGCCATCTTTTTTTCATAAACTCAACATGTGCTTCATCTAGTTCGAGTTCAATATTTAGGTACTCTGCAATAACCTCTCGTGTAATATCGTCTTCTGTGGGACCAAGCCCACCACAAGTTATAACAACATCACAAAGATTATGTAAATATGCGAACCCAGCAATTATTTCTTCGTCAATATCTGAAACTGTTACTTCATGTGTGAGTGTGTTACCTGAATTGTATAATTCAGAACCAAGTTTTGCTAGGTTAGTGTTTACTGTGTCACCTAATAGAATTTCAGTTCCGACGGATAAGAGCCCAATTTTCATAACTGTAGGATAACAATGTTTAATCCATATATAAGTAGAATTGGATCATGAAAAAATTAATTTTTATTCTTATTTTTAGTTTTTGTAGTTCTTCATCTGTATCACAAGATATCTCTGTTGAGGAAAGTGAAGACACCGTCGCAGTATCTTCAACCACACTTACCTATCTGAATCAAAATGGAGAAGAGGTTATAGAAGATTTAACAAATA
>ERZ767114.620-NODE-620-length-18635-cov-4.788016_pt1 | contig 18635 bp, 10 predicted proteins | sample MGYA00374952_ERZ767114 | MGnify/ENA primary metagenome ERZ767114 (study PRJEB28939, sample SAMN06267156) | marine metagenome | isolation source: Columbia River Estuary | place: USA:Columbia River Estuary, USA | collected 2012-05-05 ...
TTTTTCAATTTGAAACGAAAGGACAATACGCATACGAAACAACAAACCCAAACACAAATGAAAACAACATAATCAATCAAAATTTTGACAGTAAAAATACTTCTTGGTTTACTCGTTTTGATGCTAAAATAAAACTCCCGGGAGACATTCAATCACAAACTAGAATATTTTATACAGGTGCTAGAAGTGATGCACAAAGTGATGTGGATGGCTTACTATCAGTTAATTTAGCTTTCAGCAAAGAGCTCTTTAAAAAGAAAGGCACCTTAGTTTTAAACATCAATGATGTATTCAATTCAAGAAAATATAATTTTAAAAATTTTGCACCAAGTAGAGAGAATCCTAGCAATATATCAGATCAGACATACCAAAGAAGAATTCGTCAAATCTCCCTAAACTTTTCTTACAGATGGAATCAAAACGAAAACAATAGGGAGAAAAATTCTGATTACATACCAAATATTTAGAGAGTCTATCGTTTATTTTTAAAACTTTCACGCACTTTCACTGTACCCTTTGTTTTTAAAATTATAAAAAAAACCTCGTTCAATTCATTGAACGAGGTTTATATTATGTCTAAAAAAAACTACTTTCCTTGAGCAGCTTTTTTTGCTTCCTTTTTCAATTTCATGTTCTCCCATATAGTTCCTCCGATCCAATATGGAACTACGAAGGTTAATAAGAAGATTAACAACCAAAAACCAGCTGTAAAAATAAACATGAATAAAACTAATCCTGAAAATTGTGAAAAATCTAACATTGCTGTGTATTAAAAAATTACCAATGCAAAAATAATACTTATTTTCAAAAGTTACCTATTAAAAACAAAAAAAGCTTCAGAGAAATGATACTTTTCAACTTTATATCATCATAGTTTTTCGTAAATTTGTTTTTACCTAATATATAGAATATAATTATGAAATATAGAATCGAAAAAGATACTATGGGAGAGGTACAAGTTCCTGCAGATAAATATTGGGGAGCACAAACAGAACGTTCTCGTAAAAACTTCAGAATTGGTGCTGCTGCCTCCATGCCTTTAGAAATTGTATATGGTTTTGCTTATCTTAAAAAGGCGGCTGCACATACAAATGCGGAACTAGGTGTTTTAACCTCAGAAAAAAGAGATTTAATATCCCTAGTATGTGATGAAATTTTAGCTGGTAAATTAGACGACCAATTCCCTTTGGTTATCTGGCAAACAGGATCTGGAACACAATCCAACATGAATGTGAATGAAGTGATTGCAAATAGAGCGCATGAAATTTCTGGAAAAGTTATTGGTGAAGGAGAAAAAACCATTCAACCAAATGATGATGTAAATAAATCGCAATCTTCAAATGATACATTTCCAACTGGAATGCACATAGCTGCTTATAAAAAAATCATAGAAACTACCATTCCAGGGATTGAACAGTTAAGAGATACTTTAAAGACAAAATCTGAGGCATTTAAGGATGTTGTAAAAATAGGCCGTACCCACTTAATGGATGCAACTCCACTTACATTGGGTCAAGAATTTTCTGGTTACGTAGCACAATTAAACTTTGGTTTAAATGCTTTGAACAATACGCTAGATCACCTATCTCAGTTAGCTCTTGGAGGTACAGCTGTTGGAACTGGATTGAATACACCTGCTGGTTATGATGTGCTAGTTGCAAAATATATTGCAGAATTTACAGCCATGCCCTTTATTACTGCTGAAAATAAATTTGAAGCTTTAGCTGCACATGATGCTTTGGTGGAAACCCACGGAGCACTGAAACAAATAGCGGTGTCATTAAATAAAATAGCCAATGACATTAGAATGATGGCTTCGGGCCCAAGATCGGGAATTGGAGAATTGATAATTCCGGCAAACGAACCCGGAAGTTCTATCATGCCAGGAAAAGTAAATCCTACACAAGCAGAAGCAATGACCATGGTTTGTGCACAAGTCATGGGAAATGATGTAGCCATAACCATTGGAGGAACTCAAGGCCATTATGAACTAAACGTTTTTAAACCAATGATGGCGGCTAATGTCTTACAATCAGCTCAACTGATTGGAGATGCATGTGTTTCTTTTGATTTGAATTGTGCAATAGGAATCATTCCAAATCAAAAAAGAATAACCGAATTAGTGGACAATTCATTAATGTTAGTTACTGCTTTAAATACTAAAATAGGGTATTATAAAGCTGCAGAAATTGCAAACACGGCTCATTCTAATGGTACTTCATTAAAAGAAGAAGCTATCCGTTTAGGATATGTGACCTCAGAACAATATGATGAGTGGGTAAAACCAGCTGAAATGATTGGAGGATTAAAATAATTTGTATTCCATTTTAAATTTAAAAAGCTACACACTTGTGTAGTTTTTTTTTATTAAAATTTAGAACAGAAAAGGCACTGTTGTACCCTAAGAGATCATTGTTATAGATTGTGTATGTTTGCTATAACGAATTAAACCATTTTATATGACTCAATTATTTATCAATATTAAAGAATTAGTCCAGGTTAGAGATGCTGCAATAAAAAAAGTTTCCGGTATAGAAATGAAAAAATTGCCAACTATTAAAAATGCTTTCTTACTGGTTAAAGATGAATTAATTTTTGATTTTGGTACAATGGATAAAATCCCTGATTTATCTGTTGATGAAATTATTGACTGTTCCGGTAAAATAATTCTTCCTAGTTGGTGCGATTCTCACAGTCATCTTGTTTTTGCTGGTAATAGAGAACATGAATTTGTAGACAGAATTAAGGGGCTATCTTATGAAGAAATTGCAAAAAATGGTGGTGGAATATTAAATTCTACAAAAAAATTAAAAGAAACCTCAGAAGAAAGTTTATATGATCAATCTGCTAAAAGATTGAAAGAAGTTATTGCTCTGGGAACTGGAGCAATCGAGATAAAATCTGGTTATGGATTAACTGTTTCTTCTGAATTAAAAATATTACGAATAATCAATAGGTTGAAAAACAACTTTGATACTCCAATTAAAAGTACTTTTTTAGGAGCACATGCTGTTCCCGAAAAATTCAAGAATAATAAAGCAGCATATATTGATTTAATAATTGAAGAAATGCTACCTAAGATTGCGAAAGAAAATTTAGCAAATTTTATAGATGTATTTTGTGAAACGGGTTATTTTTCAATTGATGATACTAAGAAAATTCTAACTGCAGGAAAAAAATATAATCTAATACCAAAAGTACATGTAAACCAATTCAATAGTATTGGTGGAATTGAAATTGCCTCAAAAAACAATGCTTTATCTGTAGATCATTTAGAGGTCTTATCCGATCGTGATTTAGAGGTTTTAAAAGAATCAAATACCATACCTGTAGCACTTCCCTCCTGTTCTTTTTTTTTAAGCATTCCTTATACTCCTGCTAGAAAATTAATGGATAGTGGCTTGGCTATGGCCATAGCGTCGGATTACAATCCAGGCTCATCCCCCTCTGGAAATATGAACCTAGTTGTTTCTTTGGCTTGTATAAAAATGAAAATGACTCCTGAAGAAGCCATTAACGCGGCAACTATAAATGGCGCATATGCTATGAATTTATCTGAAAAAGTAGGGAGTATTGCAAAAGGTAAAATTGCAAATTTCTTCATACTAAAAGACGTACCTAGTTATCATTTTATTCCTTATTTTTTTGGTAGCAATCGGATTAATGCTGTCTATTTAAAGGGGAAAAAAGTTCACTAAATACGGTGCTTATTAATTACTTATTAGATTTTAAAAAACGAATTATCTTTGAAATGATATCATTTTTTTGATCATTTTCATCAGCACCATAACCATAACCATAGCCATAGCCGTATCCATAGCCATAACCGTAACCATATTTCTTTTTAGAAAAATCATTTAATACATAACTAATATTGGTTACTTCTTTATTTTTATACTTATCCTCAATCATTTTCATCATACCTTTCTCAGAATAGTCCTGTCTTACAACATAAATGACTGCGTCAGAAAATTTAAACAACTCTAAAGCATCAGAAACCAATCCTACTGGAGGAGTATCAATAATAATATAATCATAGGTATCTTTAAGAATTTCAATCATCCTATTTGCCTTTTCATTTATAAGAAGTTCAGAAGGATTAGGAGGAATTGGTCCAGATAAGATAAGGTCAAAATTTGGGATTTTAGTTGAAATAATAATTTCATCTAAACTCTTTTGATTGATCAAGTAATTTACAACACCAATGTCATTAGGTAAATCAAAATCATCATAGATTTTTGGTTTTCTTAAATCCAAACCAATTAGCACTGTTTTCTTACCGCTCAAAGCAAATACGGTTGCAATATTTACAGAAATCATTGTTTTTCCCTCACCACCCACTGAAGAAGTTAAAATAATAGTTTTAGAATTGCTATTTTTTGACTCTTTAAACATGAATTGAATATTCGATCTAATAGCTCTAAAAGATTCTGAAATTACTGATTTCGGCTTGTTAAAAACTACTAAATTATTATCTTCTTGATTTCTACCCACAACTCCTAGGATAGGAATAGAAAACTTTTTCTTAATCTCTTCAACTGTATGAATTTTTTTATCAAAAATGGTCCTTATTAATACGTAAAATAGCGGTATAGCAAACCCAAACATCAACGCAACGATATAATTAAACTTAGGTTGAGGATAATGAGGGCCATTTCCAATATCTTTCGCTTTATCTATAATTTTAATGTCAGATACATTCGCAGCAATGGCAGTTCCCGCCTCATAACTTTTTTGTTTTAAATAATTATAATTGGCCTCTGATATTTCAAAATTTCTTTTGTATTTTAACAGACCTTGTTCTTTCGAAGGTATATTTTTTAATTTTGAATTTGAATTCTGTAACCTTTTATTTAGCTTCTTTATTTTATCATTATTTATGATTTTTAAATTTGAAATATTTTCCAATAAATTAGTTTCTACTGCAGTAATTTCATTATTTAAGATGTTTAAACTAGGGTGATTTTCAGTAACTACATCTTTTAAACGCTCTCTAATAGTTGACTTTTGAATAAGATTTATGATTTCTTGTGATATTTTTACGTCTTGAATTTTTATTAGAGCAGGAACTGGAACTCCATCTAAATATTCTTGATGAGTTAAAATATATTTTTTTAATTTGTTTAAGTAATCAATGTAATTTAATAGGTCTTTCTTCTCTTTTTCTATTTCTATAATTTCCTCAAAAGTTTTAGATCCCTCAAGAGATAAATTAAAAATATTATTCTCCTCCTTGTAGAATCCCAGTTCTTTTTCTATGTTGTCAAGACTATTCTTTTCTTTTTTAAATAAGTGATCAATCCACTTTTTAGTTTTTTTAGCATACAATATCTTTTGATCTTGTTTAACTTTATCAAGAATTTTCACTGTTGAATTCAAATAATCAACGATTCTTTTTTTATTGGGTCCTTGCTGACTTAATTCTATGATAGAAGAACCAACACTCACTTCCTTAACAAAAATCTGTTTATATTTCGCAACAGTACCGTCAAAGGGTTCAAACCTCATAAAGTAAATTTCTCCAATTTTAAAATCATTGTTTTTTTTGATAGAAAAATTAAAAAAAGGAGTACTTATGACTTCATCAATAGTATATTCCTTTGAAAACTTGTTTTTTAGAACTAAATAATCAGAATAAGAATCCGTATCATAAGTTACTAGTTTGCAATAATCTAAACCGTCAAAATCAACAGATAAATGAAACGTATTCTCTCCAGTAATTTCGATTTGAAAAATTTTACTATACAGTTGAGGTTTGTTTGTTTTAAGATTGATCGAAAAAGGAGTATACCCATAAACATCCTTTAATCTGTACTTACCTTCTTTAAGGTAAGAAATGTAGAATTTTGTTTCTTTTACTACTTTTTCATTGTGAGACCTAGATCTTAAAATAGTTTGAATTGTTTGTATTTCATCACTTGCACCACCCCAATTAAAAGCAATATTAGTACCGGTTGAAAACAGAGGGTTCGTTTCTTCTTTTACCGATATCAAGGAACTTAATCGATACTGCTCTTCTAAAAATCCATTCATAAATTTAGCAATGATAATAGCAGTAATTACCGTGATTACAAATAATTTCCAATAATATAAAAGATATAAGATAAAAGATTTATAGTCTATATTTTCTTTGTTTTTAGAAGTTTTATTTTTTAAACCCATATAATTAAGTATTATTAACAATAAGCAGTACGGAAGTGATCAATGTTATTATAGTAGAAATAGGAAGTAAACTATCGGTCCAGGTATTTAAAGAATTCTTTTTTGATGGAGTAATATTAATAATATCATTGTGTCTGATATAAAAAACTTCAGAATTAAAAGCATTCATAGTTGTTAAATCAATAAAAAATTTTTCTGTGCCAGAAATTGATTTTCTGATAACTTCTACTTGTTTTAGATTTCCATCTTTAGTAATGTCTCCAGAAATTGCTATTGCATCAATTATAGAGAGTTTATTTTGAGAAACAACCTGAACTCCTGGTTTAGAAATTTCTCCAATAATTGTGTATTTAATTCCAGATAATTTAACAGATACAAAGATATCTGAGCTTTTCTTTATAAACTTCTCTAATTCATTTTCAATTATTTTTCTTACTTCTCGAGTGGTGTAACCTAAGACATTAATAGGCCCTAAGTTTGGAATCCTAATAAGACCTAAATCATCAATAGGATAGTTTGAAAAATAACTATCTTTTGATGTTTGACTGCTAAAAATTTGGACTAAACTTTCGTCATTAGAAGTAATACCAATAAACAACTCGTCATTAACTTGTAATTTGTACGGTATGTTATTGATTCTTTTAATTTCTTTTTTCTGAAGTGAATCTCCTTGCAAGTAAATTGAATTTTTGACAGATACACAAGAAAAAATATAGGGAAATATAAAGAACAACAGAAGGTGCTTTCTCATTTCAATATTTTCTTTTTCAAAACAAATATACCTTTAAAATATGGTATTCTATAATTTTTTTTATTTTCGCAGTAAATTAGAAAATGATCTCCATCATTAGAGAGTATATAAAGTTCATTTCAAAATCTTCAAACCAGCATGGAGTTCATTCTCCTTTTGTATATCATTTTGTAACCAATTGTTTGTATAAGAAAAGAAATAATGAGTTTCAAAAATTGTTTTTAAACTGTAAAAATCAGTTATTAAATAATAAAAGAACAATTACGGTAAAGGAGTTTGGAATTGGTAGTACCTTCTTTAAAACTAATAAGCGCTCAATTGCTAGAATTGCTAAAATTGCAGGAATTACAAATAAAAAAGCATCAATTCTAAGTGGTATAATTCATTATTTTAAACCATTAAATATTTTAGAACTAGGAACCTCTCTAGGTCTCAGCACCTCTTCCATTAAAATTGGAAATATGAAGTCTAAAATAATTACACTTGAAGGCTGTTTGGAAACAAGCAAAATTGCACAACAATTATTTGATCATCAAAACTTTGATGGTGTTGATATAGTGATCGGTGATTTTGCAGAAACCCTTCCATTGGCTGTTAAAAACAACCTATTCGATTTTATATATTTTGATGGAAATCACACAAAAAAAGATACATTAGAATATTTTGACTATTGCTTAACCACATTAACGAATGAATCTATTTGGATCTTTGATGATATTTATTGGAGCAAAGAGATGAAGGAAACTTGGTCCTCAATTAAAAAACATCCAAAAGTAACTGTCACAGTAGATCTTTTTTACTTTGGAATTGTATTCTTCAGAAAAGAGCAAGCTAAGGAACATTTTAAAATAAGAGTTTAATACGTTCCTCGAGAATAAACTTTGTAACTTTGGTCTGTTCAATATTGAAATTTTAAAAATGAAAATATATACTAAAACTGGGGATACTGGCACAACTTCTCTGATAGGTGGAAAAAGAGTTAAAAAAAATAATCTGCGTATTGAAAGCTATGGAACTATAGATGAACTTAATTCATATATTGGTTTGATAAAAGATCAAGAAGGTATTGCAAATGGCGACAAAGATTCTTTACTTAAAATTCAGAATGAATTATTTACGATGGGTGCAATGTTGGCTACTGCTCCAGAAAAAGAAACTTTAAAAAATGGAAAAGAGAGACTCACAATTCCTAAAGTGAATGAACAATCAATCCTTTTTTTAGAAGATGAAATCGATAAAATGGATAAGAATTTACCTCAAATGACTCATTTTATCCTTCCCGGAGGTCATCAAACTGTGTCATTCTGTCACTTAGCTAGGTGTGTTTGTAGACGAGCAGAACGTTTAATCGTAGAATTGAATGATAAAGAAAAAGTGTCAAATGAAATTCTTATCTACTTAAATCGACTTTCTGACTATCTTTTCACATTGGCACGAAAATTGACAAATGATATGCAAATAGAGGAAATTAAGTGGATTCCTGAAAAAAAATAATACGTTCTTTTTTTTTCGATTTTAAATACTTTACAGATGATTGTATTGTAACCAATGCATTAATTTTTGATAGATAACGAAATTTAAATTTGTGACAATCGTAAATTTCTTAAAAAAGGCTTGCATAATTGCGTAAAAAAATTATTTTTGCACAAATTAAATAACATAAAAAATGTATTGGACGTTAGAATTAGCATCTTATTTAGCAGATGCACCTTGGCCAGCAACCAAAGATGAGTTGATAGATTATGGGATTAGAACTGGGGCTCCTCTAGAAGTGGTAGAAAATCTTCAAGATATTGAAGATGAAGGCGATTCATATGACTCAATTGTTGAGATTTGGCCTGATTATCCGACCGAAGATGATTATCTTTGGAATGAAGATGAATACTAACTCTACAAAAATATTAAGTCTCTAAAGAGGCTTTTTTTTTTCAATGAAAAGAAAAAATCGGGTTAAAAAAACTTGAATTCCAATAGAAATAACACAGTTATGTAAATAACTGAAAAACGAACAAATAATGAGTATTTTAAATTCAGTTATAAAGCTTTTTGTCGGCGATAAGCAACAAAAAGATTTAAAAGGGCTACAACCAGTAATAGAAAATGTAAATAAATTCGAACTGGCTTTTTCTAAACTTTCTCATGATGAACTTCGTGAAAAAACAAGAGCGTTTAAAAACAAGCTCAAAAATGCTACCAAAGAAGTTGATGATCAAATTGCAACGTTAGAAGAAGAAGCTAAAACTGCACAAATAGACCGACAAGAAGATATTTATACAGAAATAGATACTCTAAAAGACGAAGCATACACAATTTCTGAAGGAATATTAATTGAAATTATGCCAGAGGCTTTTGCGGTAGTTAAAGAAACTGCAAAACGATTTGTCGAAAACGAAGAAATTGAAGTAACAGCAACTCCTTACGATAGAGAATTATCTGCAGAAAGAGAAAATATTACTTTAAAAGACGAGCTGGCTTATTGGTCGAATTCATGGGATGCAGCGGGAAAACCAATTACATGGGATATGGTTCATTACGATGTCCAGTTAATAGGTGGTTCTGTTTTACATCAAGGTAAAGTTGCAGAAATGATGACTGGTGAAGGAAAAACATTAGTTTCTACCCTCCCTGTATACTTGAATGCTTTAACTGGAAATGGGGTACACTTAGTTACTGTTAATGATTACTTAGCAAAGCGTGATAAAGCCTGGATGGCTCCTATTTTTGAGTTTCATGGTTTTACGACCGATTGTATTGATTATCATCAACCAAACTCTGATGCACGGAGAAAAGCCTACAATGCAGACATTACATACGGAACAAACAACGAATTTGGTTTCGATTACTTACGTGATAATATGGCTAGTTCTAAAGATGATTTGGTACAAAGAACTCCAAATTATGCCATTATTGATGAAGTAGATTCTGTTCTAATTGACGACGCAAGAACTCCGTTAATCATTTCAGGAGCTGTACCTCAGGGAGATCAGCATGAATTTAACGAATTAAAACCATTAGTGTCTGATCTAGTTACTTTGCAAAAACAACACTTAGTGGGTGTTCTCGCTGAAGCTAAAAAATTAATCTCAGAAGGAAATGATAAAGAGGGTGGATTCTTACTTCTACGAGTGTACAGAGGTTTGCCTAAAAATAAAGCTTTAATTAAATTTTTATCACAAGAAGGAGTTAAACAGGTTTTGCAAAAAACAGAAAATTTTTACATGCAAGACAACAATAAATTAATGCCAGAAGTTGATGAAGATTTATGGTTTGTCGTGGAAGAAAAAAATAATCAAATCGATTTAACAGATAAGGGAATTGCTGATTTATCTAAAAAAACATCCAATGACAACTTTTTTATTCTACCGGATATAGGAGTTAAAATTGGAGAAATAGATACTTCAGAAATGAATTCTGAAGAAAAAGCATCACAAAAAGAAGAACTATACAAAGACTTTAATATTAAAAGTGAACGAATTCATACTATGAATCAACTTTTAAAAGCATATACTGTTTTTGAAAAAGACGTTGAGTATGTGGTAATGGATAATAAAGTAATGATTGTTGATGAACAAACAGGTCGTATTATGGACGGTCGTCGTTATTCAGATGGATTACACCAAGCAATTGAAGCGAAAGAAAATGTAAAAATTGAAGATGCTACGCAAACCTTTGCTACTGTTACTTTACAGAATTATTTTAGAATGTACAGAAAGCTTTCTGGAATGACGGGAACTGCAATTACAGAAGCGGGTGAATTGTGGGAAATTTACAAGTTAGATGTAGTTGAAATTCCAACAAACAAACCTATTCAAAGAAATGATGAAGAAGATTTAATCTACAAAACAGCCCGTGAAAAATACCAAGCTGTTATTGAAGACATCGTAAAACTAGTAGCACAAAAAAGACCTGTTTTAGTTGGTACAACCTCAGTGGAAATCTCTGAATTATTAGGGAGAATGCTGCAAATGCGTAAAATTCCTCATAATATTCTGAATGCAAAACTACACAAACGAGAAGCAGATGTTGTCGCTGAGGCTGGAAAGCCTGGGGTGGTTACAATTGCAACCAACATGGCTGGTCGTGGAACAGATATAAAATTATCTGAGGAAGTAAAAAATGCTGGTGGTTTGGCAATTATTGGTACCGAAAGACACGATTCTAGGCGTGTAGATAGACAGTTAAGAGGACGTGCAGGAAGACAAGGAGACGTTGGTTCTTCTCAATTTTATGTAGCTTTAGACGACAACTTAATGCGTTTATTCGGTTCTGATAGAATTGCTAAGATGATGGATAGAATGGGGTTAAAAGAGGGCGAGGTAATTCAACACTCTATGATCACCAAATCTATTGAAAGAGCACAAAAGAAAGTCGAAGAAAATAATTTTGGGATTAGAAAGCGATTGTTAGAATATGATGACATCATGAACTCTCAACGTGAATTTGTGTACAAAAGAAGACGTCATGCATTGGATGGAAAACGATTGCAAGTAGACATCGCAAACATGATCTATGACACCTGCGAATCTATCATTAACTCAAACAAAAACGCTAAAGATTTTCAAAATTTTGAATTCGAATTAATTCGTTTTTCTTCAATGACATCTCCTTTTACTGAAGAAGAGTTTGGAGCATTGGCTGAAAAAGAACTCACGAATAAATTATATGAATTTGTTACTGAACATTACAAAAATAAAATTGAAAGAAATGCTGTTTTAGCATTTCCTGTTATCAAAGATGTTTTTGAAAATGAAGGAGATCGCTATGAGCGAATCGTAGTTCCTTTTACAGATGGAATTAAATCTTTACAGGTGGTCACAAACCTAAAGGAGGCTTATGAAAGTGATGGAAAAACCTTAATTACAGATTTCGAAAAAAATATTACGCTCGCCATTATTGACGAAAAATGGAAAGATCATTTACGTAAAATGGATGATTTAAAGCAATCGGTTCAAAATGCATCTTATGAACAAAAAGACCCCTTATTAATCTATAAATTTGAAGCCTTTGAATTATTCAAAGTCACTGTTGATCAAATAAACAGAGAAGTGCTCTCTTTCTTGTTTAAAGGAGAGTTACCTACACAAGATAAAAATCAAATTTCTGAGGCACGTCAACAAAAAAGAGCGCGCTTAAATACAAGTAAAGCTTCTGTTCAAAACACTTCTGAACAAGCCATTCAAAACTCTAGACAACCATCTTCTGAACCTGTTGAAACTATCGTAAGAGAACAACCAAAAATTGGTAGAAACGAGAAAGTTACTATTAAAAATATCATGAGTGGTGAAGAAAAAGAAGTGAAATTTAAACAAGCAATTCCTTTAATCGAAAAAGGATCATGGGTTCTCATTCAAAAATAACCTAGTTTTAAAAAACTTCACTAAAAAAACCGTTTAGAAATTCTAAACGGTTTTTTTAGTGAAGGATCACTTCGTTTTACTCTTTCATAAATTTTGTTACAAAATATCCTTCTTTAGAGAAAACCTTAATTAAATATAGTCCACTAGACAAGTCATCAACATGGATGTATTCTATATTTGAATGAACTACTTTTAACTTTTTACCAAGTAAAGAATAAATTTCAACCTTTTCTAGGGTTCTTAAGGGTGAATCTATATTTATAATACTTTTAGCAGGGTTTGGAAATAATCTAACTGATTGCATTAGTATGTTGTCTTCTATATTTAATGGACAATTATCACCCACCTTATATGAAAAATATTTTGTTACCGCTAACCCACCAGCAAAACCAAATTTACAAGCGTAACGAATGGTTTCTCCATTTGTAAAACCACCAACTGTTTTTGTAAACTTTTTTCCACCTGCATTGTCCATTTGAATTTCTCCAAAAGGAGTTTGTTTCCATAAGTAAGCTACAACACCAGTTTTATCTGTATCTAGTAACTCAAAAGTAAACTTTACGTTGGTTCCAATTGTTTCAAAATTATAGGAATATCCCGAACTAAAAGCGCCTTGCTGAGCTTCTCCAGATGAACCAGAACAGGATGTGTTGGTATCCTCTGTCGTAGTTGCTTGAAGAACTATTGAATTGTTAGACGCAGCATTCCCAAGCATATCTTTTGCATTTACATTAAATGTATATGAGGTTTCTGGAGTTAGATTATTGATGATTAAAGAGGTTTCAACACCAGAATCTCCTTTTATATCCTGTGAACTTGAACCATATGAAACCGTATATACAACACTACCAGAATCATCTGTCGCATTTAATAAAATTTCGATAGATCGAGATGTTTTACTTCCAATACTGGCTGTAAAATTCTCAGGAGCTTCCTCATCTGCACTACTTCCAGAGCAATCATTTCCTACAACATAACTAATATATTTAGTCACAGCCATTCCTCCAGCATAGGCAAACTTACAGGCATATGAAATGGTTTCTCCAGTAGTTAAACCTCCCAATGTTTTTTTAAATTTTCGCCCTCCTATATTTTCCATTTGAGTTTCTCCAAAGGGAGACTGCTTAAATAAATAGGCAACGACTCCAGATTTATTATCTAACAGTTCAAAGGTTACTGAAACAGAATTCCCAACAGTTTCGTAAAGAACCGTATACCCTGTTGAAAAGGATCCTTCTGACGCTTCACTGGAAGCCTCTGAACACGATGTAACTTTCACTACAGAAATATTCACCGTTTGGGAAGTTCCTTGTCCGGAATTGTTATCTGTTACAATCGCTTTTATTTCGTGGGCACCAACATTGGCATCTGTCCAAGTATACTTATATGGTGAAGTAGTATCTTCTCCTAGTTTAGTGTCTCCATCGTAGAATTCTACTTTGGAAATTGTTCCATCTAAATCGGATGCTGAAGCAGAAATTACAATGTCTGTACCTTGAGCAAAGGATTGGTTTTCTGTTGGAGATGATAGGGTTACAGTAGGGTTAGAATTTGAGGTTTGTTGCACTAAAACCAGTACCTCATCAGCAGCTGTGTAGGTTGCATCAGCTACCGTTAATTTTAACTTATAGACACCCTCTTCTAAATTCGTAATTGTTGGAGATTCCAAACTATCATCATTAAAAGTAATTACAGAGGGCCCATAAATTTGTTCCCAATTATATGTAATCGCCTCTCCCTCGGGATCATTACTCAAAGAACCATCTAATGTTGCTGTAGTTTCTGGCATAATAACAACCACATTATCACCTGCATCTGCAACAGGAGGAACATAGCCTAATGGCGCATTGTATGTAAAATTCAATTTTCCTAAATTAAATTCACCATTAGTAATTACCAACCTCACAATATGTTTTCCTTTGGTAAACTCTATGTTATTAATTGTTTTACTCGCCCAACTATCCCAGCCACCTGAACTAGGAACACTGATATTTGAACTAATCTTACTACCATCGATTTCTAGATGAAAAGGACCACCTCCATTGGAGTTTGCAGAAGCATACCGAAAATTTAAATTATATTTTCCAGAAGTTTCAACCTCTACAGTATATTCCAACCACTCCCCTTTTGTTAACCAACCAATGTTTTTCCCTTCAGAGTTGTCAGAAACTGCATCAACATATTCTTGGGTTCTGTAATCTCCTTCATTATTTAGAGAAGAATCTAAATAGGCAATATTTTGCCCGATAGCTCCCTCAAAAACATCGTAATTTCCTGGCTCAATGATTCCTGGTATTGCAAATGGAGTTCCTAAAAATGGCGCTTGCTCTCCTACTTGAACATTAATAATATTAGAAACATTAAAGTTGGATCCTTGGTATACTTTTGCGTAGAGTCCATGAACACCAACGATTAGATTTTTAGCTTTCAACTCAAAAGGAGCCTCAGATTTAGAACCTATTAAAGTGGTTCCGTCGTAAAAGTCAACTTTTGTAACACCCGTTCCTGAAGTGGTAAGAGTTAAATTTACACTCCCATTTGCATAGGCTTGATTGAAATCTGAACTGATGACCCCAGAAACAGTTGCGTCTCTATTGGTTGCCATTTTGTTTGCAGGTACGTTTAATTGAAAACCATCAGAATACGTGACTGTAATTTCTGAATCTGAATAATTATGAGCTACATAGGTAGTGACTCCATTTTGTTTAAAAACGGAGGCAATAGGGTAATTTGCAGTAATTGAAGCGTCTATAACCCCCATTGCGTTTACAGAATGTAACCAATGGTATGTTTGCGCATCAGAAATACCAAACTTTAAATTTCTATCTGGATAGGCATTGTATAAATTTACAGCCTCTTGAGGATTTGTAAATGACAAATATTTCCAATAGGTATCATGCCATAAATTATCATTATCCTCCTGACTTAAAACACCTGTCTTTGAAGTAATTTCATTCCACAATTTTTTAGAATATTCTTGATCATGTCCCAAATAGAAAGAACCTCCATGAATTGGATACATTTCTATACCATAAGAGGCAGCAATATCTGAGGTCCAAAAGGTTCCATTATCATAAGAATTTCCCCAGACTCTAGAAACCAAACTATATTGTTGGTTGGATTGAAAGTTACGCTCATACACATCAAACCAATATTCTTCAATAGCTGTTTGTTCTGTGGTATAAATATAAATTCCTAAATCTCTAATAGCGGTATTCTCTGTAATGGTTCCCCAGTGTATTAATGAAGAGGCAAACTGCATGCTTTCAGAGGTAGATTCTTGGTCATTTCCTTGTGGAAAACTAGCAAACCCATTGGCCCAACTATGACCTGCATACGGACTGAAATTTCTCAAAAACGGAAACTTTGTATCATTCCTATCGGTTGAAGCTGCATCTCTAATTAAAAGATTGATCATCTCACCCCATTTAGACGACCATCCTGGCTCAAATTGCTCCATAAAAGCAGCTGCATGAATAAAATAACCCCAGTGAAAATGGTGATCATTAATATTATTATCTTGTCCATGACCTGAAGGATACCCCAACAAAGCAGACCAAGTGTTATTATAGTAAAATAAAAAAGCTTTTTCCCCTGATTGGTATTTCAACCAATCTTCCAAACGCTCTTTTAGAGTTGCGATCATTTTATCTCTGGCTTCAACATTACCTGTCTGATCTGCAATTCTTGCTGTTTGAACCAAACGATTCATTACCTGACCTTCATTATAAGAATCTGTCCATTCTGCCAAACCATCATTTTCTATATTGGCAATTTTAGCATTCATCTCAGAGGGATCAAATCCATTACTGTAATTTGCCAGATAGGGAATTGTTGGTAAAATTCCTTTGAACGTATTTTCAACCGTAAAACTGTTCCCTTCTAACATTTTTAACTCACCTCTCACAGAACTGTAGGAGTAACTACTAGGTACGGGTGAATTTGAAGTTAAATTATACCATTGATGAGGTAACAACCCTAATAACATATTGGTATTGGTACCTTCTTTGACATCTGTTGTAACTTCAAAATTGGTAGTTAAATTAGAGCTTTCCTCATTATAATTCCACGAAGTACTTGTATTGGAAGGAAATACATATGCATATTTTTTTAACTCTTGAGCGACTCCATTTACATTACTGGTATTTTGAGGTAGCATTGCCATCGACCAATAATTTTTTCCATTTAAACTCGAAGTATAGGTGTTTCCTGAAGCAGACCATGAACTTCCTGAAGGAGCGTAAAAAACAAAGTCTTGATTGTCTGAAGCATTTTGAACCGTTAATAATTCTCCTGAAATAGTAACATTCCCTGAGTTGATTTTAATTTCAACGACATCATTATCATCTTTTTCAAAATAAAGAAAAGGCATCCCAATACCTGAGGTCGCTTTTAATTCATGGTTACTATCTTTCCAATTCATCGTAACCGTCCAATCTGAATAATCAGAAACAGTAGCTTTATTCGTGTTTAAACCTGTTAATCCCACTTCAATAGGAGCTGAATCTCCTATGACTCCCCAAGGAATATAGGTAACAATTAAACCCTTATTGGTGGTTTTCATTGTCATTGGATAATTAAACAAATTACCTGCATGATCTTCTTTCACCAATTTCGACCACCAATCATTGGTTGGAACAGGTTTCCCTTGAGCGACTCCTGATAATTGTGGTGTTCCAGAAGGAAAACCATTTCTACCAGCACTGTCGGCACCAGGATACGAATTGGTATAACTACCATTTCCTACAGAAGTTGTTTGAGCCGTGTGAGACAAACTGAAAAACACACATAATAAAATAAATAAATTGAACTTATACATAAACAAAAAAGTGTTAAAATATCAAAGATTAGTGTTAATATACTTGCTATAAAAATACGACAATCAAAAAAAAATCTGAGATTTAAAAACACAACAATAAACATACATCACAAATAATTTTACTTTAAAACGGTAATAAAAAAAATTCTGAGATTTTAAATCACAACAATGAACATACATTACAAATAATTTTATTTATAAAAAATACTATACAAAACGAAAGAAAGATTCCTTTATAGAAACAGAAAGAGATTATTTAGTATGATAAAAAATGAATTAAAAAGCATCTTTACGAGTAATTTCTTGAGAATTATTTTCGATATGTTTTTTCATTGTGATTCGTTTTTATAAAATTTCTTATGAGTTATTCTAAAATTATTTTCTTATTTAATGCACCCTCTACGGTTTCTAAATGAACGATGTAAACACCTTTTGCTAAACTTGGTAAAGAAACATCTTTCGTACCATTAGATTCAAAAACAGTATTTAATACTTGTCTTCCAAGAACATTAAATAATTTAACAGATGCTCTCCCTTGTTGTAAACCAACGATTCTTAAAGAATTATTTACTTTAAAAACACTTACATTGTCTAAACTAGCATCATTAATATTAAGAACACTTTGATTGGTATGAAGATAAAAACGTCCAACACCATTTATAGCTGATTCTGTAGTAAGTTTGTAAGATGCATTTAACGCATCTAAACGGATAAAGGTATTTTCTTCTCTGTCCTCTAAGAATATTTTAATACCCTCTGGTAAATTTTCTGAACTTGCAGAAAACTCTAAACTACTCCCAGATTCAGCAATGACACCTACAGGTATTATCATGTTTTGATACTCTCCTTTTGGTAAAGACTGAATTCCTAAGTTTCTTCCTGTACCATTGGCAACTGCATGGGTATATATAGAAAAGTCATTGTCAAAACCTCCAAAGATAGAACTGTCATATCCATTGTCAAAACCAGTGGTAGTTCCATCAATATAATAAATAGATGCTGTTCTGCTTGCTTTTCCATTACTCAAGCTAAGCTCTACTTCTGGTTTAGCAACTGTTCTTTGAAAAGTATCCGCACTATGGCTTTGCATACTCTCAGTAATACCAAAACTACCTGCGGTTTTAGCAGAGATAAAAAATGCTTGACCAGGTGCAATTTCTAGATCAACTGCAAGGTTCTTCTGAACATAAGAACTTGATGATTGATCCCAAAGCCATACTGTTAATTCAGATAGTAAGTCAGTAATATTAGCTTGACCTAACAATTCAGATACAGATACAGACGCTAGGTAAGGATTTCCTATTAGGTTGAATCCATTGGTATTATTAGTTACCGCAATACTCACCGCATCAGCATCATTAAATGTTCCTGTAAAAACAACATCTCCTGCTGTAGCTAATTGTACTGAATGACCTTGTCCTTGAGTAAAAGCTCCTGAACCAGTAGTACCAGATTGGTAGTAAGACCAGGCTTCTGTGGTATTGTTGTAATCAGCAAAACCTACATTACTTCCACTACCTGATGCAAAACCTGAAGCGGTTACAAA
>ERZ767114.622-NODE-622-length-18594-cov-2.303937_pt1 | contig 18594 bp, 10 predicted proteins | sample MGYA00374952_ERZ767114 | MGnify/ENA primary metagenome ERZ767114 (study PRJEB28939, sample SAMN06267156) | marine metagenome | isolation source: Columbia River Estuary | place: USA:Columbia River Estuary, USA | collected 2012-05-05 ...
ATATGGGCTATGTCTAATCCGGTGGGTAATTTTGGAAATGGTGATCCTGTTTGGGCGAATTGGACCATGGGGGGCACTTGGGCCTCCACACATTTATGGGAACATTATTTATTTACAAAAGACCAAATATTTTTAGAACAGAAAGCCTATCCATTAATGCGCGGTGCTGCAGAATTTTGTTTAGCCTGGTTAGTAACAGATAGTAGTGGACAATTTATCACGTCTCCTTCTACTTCTCCAGAAAATACTTTTAAACTTCCCAATGGTTTTGTGGGATCTACTTTTTATGGCGGCACTGCCGACCTTGCTATGATTAGAGAATTATTTTTAGATGTACTTGCTGCGCAAAAAGTTTTAAAGAACGATAATGATTTTGCAAGTAAAATAAATACGGCTTTAAATAATTTACATCCTTATAAAGTAGGCAAGGCAGGTAATTTACAAGAATGGTATTATGATTGGGAAGACAGCGATCCTAAGCATCGTCATCAATCTCATTTATATGGATTGTATCCGGGTACACATGTAAGCGTTGATAAAACACCTGAAATTGCAGCGGCCGCTAAAAAGACTTTAGAAATAAAAGGAGATGAAACCACAGGCTGGTCCAAAGGTTGGAGAATAAATTTATGGGCAAGACTAAAAGATGGAGACCATGCGTATAAAATGGTTCGTGAATTATTAAAATATGTACCTCCCGATGGAACCAAAGAAAATTATACCAATGCAGGGGGTACTTATCCAAATTTATTAGACGCCCACCCCCCTTTTCAAATAGATGGCAATTTTGGAGGAGCGGCAGCTGTGGCTGAAATGCTAGTGCAATCGAATGAGGAGATGATCACGCTATTACCAGCCCTTCCCAAGGCCTGGGCAACGGGCGCTGTCAAGGGATTGAAGGCAAGAGGTAACTATGAAATTGAAATGACTTGGACAAATAGTCAAGTAACCAATCTTAAAATAAAATCAAGCACGCAACCCACTGCAAAAGTTTTGATGAATGGGAAAATTCAAATTGTAAAAACAAGTAAATAATTCGTTAGTATTATTAACTTTAGCAAAACAAGAATATGTCTTTGAACTTGGGTAGAACGGAATTTGGTGATCCTGCAAATAAGGGTAATGTATTATCTGTATCAGCAGCCCATGAATTATTTAATGCATGGGTATTGAATCCTAAGTTGCAGCTACATATGAAGCAAGTAGCGCATTTAATGAAATGTTGGGCAAAAGAAAAAGAAAATTTAAACGAAGCCGATCAATGGCGCTGGGAAATGGCAGGGCTATTGCATGATGCCGATTGGGATCAGTGGCCCGAGCTACATTGTAAAAAAATAATCGAATACTTAGAGCAAAAAGAAATTGACCCAGAAATTATCAGAGCCATCGCTTCGCACGGACCTATTCATTTTGGAGTAGAGCCCGTTACGCAAATGGATAAAATGTTATATGCTTTTGATGAACTTTCTGGTTTAATGCACGCTTATTCTTTAATGCGACCAGAAGGCTATAAGGGTATGGAATTAAAAGGCGCAAAAAAAAGAATTAAAGACAAAGCCTTTGCAGCCAACGTTTCCAGAGACGATATTGACGATGCTTGTAAAAGAGCTAATATAGAATTAGATATGCTGATTCAATTTATAATGGATAGACAAGCGAATGCTTCTTTATAAAAAAACAAAATAATTTTCTTAAAATAACACACAATTAAATTGAAAAAAATAAACAATTATAACATGCGCAAATACTTTTGTTTTTTATTGATTGCCTTACTCTCACAGAGTTTGCTAATGGCACAAACAGTGCCTAGTCCGAAATCACATTTTGGATTTAATATTGGTGACAATTATCAATTGGCCACTTTTACACAAACAGAAGCCTACTTAAAAAAATTAGCAGCCGTTTCTAAAAAAGTAAAATTACAAGTGATTGGAAAAACAGAAGAAGGCCGCAACCAATATATGGCCATTGTTTCCGATCCTAGCAACTTAGCCAATTTAGAAAAGTATAAAACTATTTCTCAAAAATTAGCGCATGCAGAAAATATAAGTGTAGCAGAAGCCACGCAAATGGCCAATGAAGGAAAGGCGGTAGTCTGGATTGATGGCGGCTTACACGCCACGGAAGTAGTAGGGATACATCAATGGATTGAATCTATCTATCAATTAATTACAAGAACAGATGATGAAACAAAACGCATTTTAAAGTCGACAATTATTTTATTTGTACACGCCAATCCCGATGGACAAGAATTGGTTTCGAACTGGTATATGAGAAATAGCGATACTTTAAAAAGAGCTACTTCAAGTTTACCTCGCTTGTATCAAAAATATATTGGACACGATAATAATCGTGATTTTTATATGACCAATATGCAGGAATCAAAAAATATGAGTCGTCAACAATATATAGAATGGATGCCTCAGGTTTTATACAATCATCATCAAACAGGTCCTCCAGGTACAGTGGTGGCGGGCCCTCCTTATCGTGATCCATTCAATTATGTATATGATCCATTATTAATGACGGGTATAGATGCATTAGGTGCAGCTATGAGTAGTCGTTTAAATGGAGAAGGTAAACCAGGTTATACGATGAAATCAGGTTCAGTCTATTCTACTTGGTGGAACGGCGGATTAAGAACCACCGCTTACTATCATAATATTATTGGACTGCTTACAGAAATTATTGGTAACCCAACACCTTCCAATATTCCATTGGTGGCTCAAAGATTAATCCCCAATAGCGGCACGCCTTTTCCTATTACTCCACAGAAATGGTATTTTAGAAATTCAATAGATTATTCTGTGTCTTTAAATTATGCCGTATTAAATTATGCCAGTAGATACAAAGAAGAATTGCTTTTGAATATATATAGAATGGGTAGAAATAGTATTGAAGCAGGCAACAAAGATAGCTGGACTTTATATCCTAAAAGAGCAGATGCAGTAGCAGAATTATTAAAGACAGAGAAAGTAACAGGTAAGATTGATTCTTTTCAAACAGCGATATTTAATAAAGTATATAAAAATCTGGCGAATAGAGATGCGCGCGGTTATATTGTTACAGCGAATCAAACTACTACGGCCATTGACTTTATTAATATTTTAATTCAAAGTGGTATTAAGGTGGAAAAAGCCAGTGCTAATTTTTCAGTAGCTGGTAAAAACTATCCTGCAGGTTCTTATATTGTAAAAACCAACCAAGCCTTCAGACCACATGTTATAGATATGTTTGAACCACAGGATCATCCTAACGATTTTCAATATCCAGGTGGCCCTCCTGTAAGACCTTATGATGCAGCCGGTTGGACCCCTGCATTTACTATGGGTATTGAGTTTGACCGCGTCCTAGATGATTTTAATGGCCCTTTTGAAACCATTGCTTATGGATCGATTCAAAAACCAGTGGGTAAAATAAACGCAGGTACAGAAACAGTAGGCTATAGTTTTTCGACTAAAGAAAATGCCGCCTATTATGCGATCAATACACTGTTGAGTATGGGCCAAGAAGTGTATAAAAATAAAGATCAATATTTTATTCCTGTGAATAAGGCTAGTAATAATAAAGTGCAAGCAGCCATTGAAACAATTAGTGCCGAGAAGGGTGTTGTATTTAATAGTGTTAGCACTAAGCCAGCTAATATGAATGATAAAATTATGCCGCAAAGAATTGCTTTATGGGATAGATATGGTGGATCTATGTCATCGGGTTGGGTGAGATGGATTTTTGAAAAGTATAAATTTCCTTTCCAATTAATTTATGCGAAAGAAATTGATGCAAGCAATTTAAAAGATAAATATGATGTTATTGTTTTTGTAGAAGGTGCCATTCCTTCTTTAAAACTAGAAGCAGGCAATGGATATGAAGAAAGAGAACCAAAAACCGAAGAGGTTCCTGAAATCTATCAAGCGACTTTAGGAAAAATTACTGCAGAAAAATCGATCCCCGCCTTAAAGACATTTTTACAAAATGGTGGAACCATTATTACCATTGGCTCTAGTGCCAACCTAGTTTATCACTTAAACCTACCTGTTCGCAATGCTTTAGTAGAAATGGTTTCAGGTAAAGAGAAAACATTGCCTGGTGAAAAATATTATATACCAGGAAGTGTGATGCAAATAACTTTAGACAACGAGTATAAAGCCAACTGGGGTATGAATAGAAATGCCGATGTGTATTTTAGTGCTAGCCCCGTATTTAAATTATTACCAGACGCCATTGCAAGAAAAGAGTTAGTGCCTTTAGCCTGGTATGCTTCTGATAAAACATTAAGAAGTGGATGGGCCTTTGGTCAATCTTATTTACAAGATGGTATTGCAGCCTTTGAAGCAAAAGTAGGAGATGGTAAATTATTTGTGTACGGACCTGAAATTACATTTAGAGGACAAACACATGGTAATTATAAAATGCTTTTTAATCAGTTGTATAAATAAAGCATGCCAAAAAATATCGCCATTGTTCTAATGGGTGTGGCTGGTGTGGGTAAAACTACTATTGGCTTAGCACTATCAAAAGCAGGAGGCATTCCTTTTTTTGATGGAGATGATTATCATAGTTCATCGAATCGTGATAAAATGGCTGCAGGCAAAGCGCTGAGCGATGAGGACAGAACGGATTGGCTATTAGCTTTGCAAGGTGTAATAGAGAATGCGCTACTTGAGGGTAATTGTATTTTGGCTTGCTCTGCTTTAAAAAAAGCACACCGCGCTATTTTAGAAAAAAATAGTAATGCTATACATTTTGTTTATTTGGAAGGGAGTAAAAATTTAATTGAACAAAGGCTGGCTAATAGAATTGGACATTATTTTCCTGCTAGTTTACTAGCTTCACAATTAGAAACACTAGAGCCACCTGAAAATGCTTTTACTGTTTCGATTACTCAAAGCCCTTCAGCCATTGTTGAAATGATTATGAAAACATTATTAAATCAAAATACTAGCAAGGCTGCAATAGGCCTAATAGGCTTGGGTGTGATGGGCAAGGCCTTAACACAAAACTTTGTACGTAATGGTATTAGTGTTTCTGTGTATAATAGAGAATTGAAAGGAGCAGAAGAATTGGTGGCGAAAAATTTTATAGAAAGTTTGCCTCTATTAAAAGACACGCAAGGCTTTTGCGATTATACTTCTTTTATTGATTCGCTTCAAAGCCCTAAAAAAATATTTTTAATGATTGAAGCAGGAGCCGCTACGGAAACGGTTTTGAGCGAATTAGCTGTTTTATTAAACAAGGGCGATATCATTGTTGATTTAGGTAATACATTTTATAAAGAAACTGAAACGCGTATCCATCATTTTGCAAAAAAAGGCATTCATTTAATAGGTGCAGGAATTTCTGGAGGAGAGCAGGGCGCGCTGAATGGTGCAAGTATAATGCCAAGTGGCAATAAGGAGGCCTATGCGCTAGTAGCCCCTTATTTAAATTGTATTGCTGCAAAAGATAAAAACAACCAAGCCTGTTCTACATATATTGGAGAAGGTGGTACGGGCCATTTTGTTAAAATGGTACACAATGGAATTGAATATGCCGAAATGCAATTACTTGCTGAAATATATAGTTTAGCAAGGGCTGCAGGAAAAAACCCTTCTGAAATTGCAGCTATGCTTAGTTCTTGGAAACAAGATAAGCTAGATAGTTTTTTATTAAATACAACTATTGATATTTTAAATACCAAAGAAGGGAATGATTGGCTGATTGATAAAATTCATGACGCTTCTGAAAGCAAGGGTACGGGCACTTGGGCTACCAATGCTTTAACCAATGCGGCTATTCCCGCTAGTTTAATTGCGAACGCTTTATATGCAAGACAAATTTCAAGCTATAAAAATTTACGCGTTCAATTAGAGAAAAACTATCCTCGCCAAAAAAATACCATTATAATTAATGAAGCCTCTTTAAAAAATGCATATCATTTTACAAAAATGATTATTCACTTTCAAGGCTTTTGGTTATTAGATGAATTTTCAAAAAATAATCATTGGAGCTTGAATTTGAGTGAGATTGCCAGAATATGGACTGGGGGCAGTATTATACAATCTGATTTTATGGAAACCTTGGTACCCATTTTAAAAACAACACCCACTATTCTTCTAGATACAAGCATTACTGAACAAATAAAAACGACAGCACCCGCTGCTACTGAAATAGTCACAAGTGCTTTAGAAAATAAAATAGCTACACCTATTATGTCTGATGCTATTCAATTTTTTAATGCAATAAGCACGGCCCATTCAACAGCTAATTTAATTCAAGCACAAAGAGATTACTTTGGAGCACATACATTTTTAAGAATAGGCGCAACGGCTAAAGAGCACTATGCATGGGGTTCTTAGCGCAATACTAGTAAAGGAAGTTTGTAAACCTAAAACTTTAAAGTTTCTGGTAAATACTTTTTAACTAATGCTTTATAATAAGGTTGTAATTCTGCCCAACTTTTTTGATTCGGATTTTTAGAATACAAATCATAAGGGTTGAATAATTTCACCCACTTAAACATTTCATGATCATGCTCGTCCATTAAATGTGCATATGCATTCTCACGGTGTTGCGAATAAAAAGAGTGATAGCGCAACATATATAAACCCTCTTCTGGTAAATAATCTTTCATCATATGATATACATATTCATCATGTCCCCATGACATATGTACATTCTTTAAACCACAGTTAGGTTTGTACACGCCAAATTTTTGACTGTACACCTCGTGGTTATAATCGGGATTATTTTTGAAAAATTCTGGGTACACAATTTTATCTGAATAGGCACAACCTACAGGGAAAGTATCACCCACCACTGACCATTGTGGTTCACCAAATAAACATAATACCTTACCCATATCATGTATTAAACCTACAAGTACCATCCAATCGGGATGACCATCATTTCTAATGGCTTCAGAGGTTTGCAATAAATGTTGCATTTGATCTAAGTCGGTATCGGGATCAGAATCGTCTACTAATTCATTTAAAAAATCAAAGGCATTCCAAATGGGCATTTCCTTTTTATTGAATTGTAAAAAGTCGGTCTTTTTACGAAGTACAAAATCATAAGACTGATGAGTATGGTTCAATCTATAAAATTCTTTCACCGTATCTGTTTCTTCAGCTGCATAATTTCTAAATTCTTCTGTTTTTTTATTCGTGGCAATAGTAGAAGGGTCTGGGTATCTTTTTAATATATCCATTTCCCATTCATCTAAATTGGCAAGTGGGTTATTAGCATCCATTACTTTTTTATTGATATTGTTATTTGACATGGCTATTTTTTTTGGTACATTAAAATTCGGCTTTTTTTTAAATATTACAATTTTTTAAGGGCAAAATTATTGAAAACCCAAGTGAGACGCTACCAGAATACAGTATACAAGGCCGCTAAAATACCGGTTATGATAACAGATGCTATGATAAAACCATTAGAAACCTTAAACATGGATGTATTCACTTCAATGGCAGCTGCATTATTTTGTTTGGATGGTTTTGTAATACTTATAATGACCATCATAACCACTATAAAGAAAAAAGTAATAGTCATTCTATCTAAAAAAGGATAGTTGGGAAATGCATTATTGGTCCAGTTAGGTAAAAACTTTAAAATGGTAGAAGTGGGAATGGTGATAAGCGCACCCGTTAAAGCCGCAGCGGATGTTGTTTTTTTCCAAAAAAAGCCAAGTAAGAAAATAGCCAATACCCCTGGTGAAACAAAACCAACGTACTCTTGAATAAATTGATAGGCTTGATCTAATGAACGAAGTGCCGGCGCCACAATAGCTGCAATGAGCATACATACAATAACTACCCAACTACCAATACTTACTAATTTTTTTTCACTGGCCTCTTTATTAATAAATTTTTTATAAATGTCTAATGAAAAAATAGTGGATATGCTATTTGCTTTTCCTGCTAAGGAAGCTACAATGGCTGCAGTGAGTGCTGCAAAGGCGACTCCTTTTAAACCCGGAGGAAGTAAATTCATTAAAGTGGGATATGCATGATCTGGTTTTAATATACCAGCAGCATCTGTCATTTCTGTTTGAAACATTCCATCGCGATATAATACATACATCGCAATACCAGGAAGCACTGCGATAATAGGAATGAGTAATTTTAAAAATGCAGCAAACAAAATACCTTTACGTGCTGTTTTTAAATCGGCGCCCAATGCTCTTTGCACGATATATTGATTACATCCCCAGTAGGCTAAATTATTGATCATCATGCCTCCAATTAAAACAGAAAGTCCAGGTAGTTCTGGATAATATTTATTGGACTTATCAAAGATCATATGAAAATGAGTAGGGGCTTCTCTTTTTAAAACCGCCAGTCCTTTTAAAATATTTCCTCCGTATCCATAATGCTCCGATAATAAAGAGATGGCTAAATAGGTAGTGACCAAGCCCCCAATAATTAATACAATAACTTGTATCACATCGGTATAGCCAATTACTTTCATGCCGCCCAGTGTTACAAAAACAGCAAAAATACTTAGACCCACTATACTTATTTCAAAACTTATATTGGATATAGAGGAGATGGCCAAGGCACCTAAATATATAATAGAAGTTAAATTAACAAACACATATACCAATAACCAAAACACGGCCATCACTGTGCTCACCGTATCGTTATATCTTTTAGATAAAAACTGCGGCATGGTAAAAATCTTATTTTTTAAATAAATGGGTAAGATAAAAACTGCCACTAATATTAAAGTAAAGGCCGACATCCATTCATAAGTAGAAATAGCTAATCCCAATGCAAAGCCAGACCCCGACATACCAATAAAATGTTCTGCAGAAATATTAGAGGCAATTAAAGAGGCGCCAATGGCCCACCAAGTAAGAGAGCCCTCTGCCAAGAAAAAATCGGTGGAACTCGTAGTGGCCGATTTCTTTTTTTGATATATATAATAGCCATAACCACTAATTATAATAAAATACAGAAAGAAAACAATGTAATCGGCTGTTTGTAGTTGATGCATTCAATAATATTTAATGGACATAATTAACTGTCTACTAATTTAGTTTATTTTATACAAAATTCAGGTCAAAGTACCCAGGTTTCTTTAGATTATAAAAAAATGATGCACCTATGATTGCTTAATTTTACTACTTTTGATGACTGCCACTTCCATTTTACATTTTAAATCTTCATTGTTTTGAAACCTATTTATTGTTTTGCTCAAAATCAAATTAGTTTAATAGAAAATGCAGGCGTTCCTGTAGGAGATTTACTCGTGCAAAGAGGCTATGGTATTTTTGATTATTTAAGAGTGGCCAATAACAAGCCACTATTTATAGAGGCACATTTAGATCGTTTATTTAATTCAGCAAAGATTATGCGCTTAACCATTACGCAATCTAAAGAAGAATTAAAAAAAATAGTAGGGGAGTTAATTGAAAAAAATAATATTCCTTTTTCAGGCATACGTTTAATTATTGCAGGTGGCGATGCGCCAGATGGCTACACGATTACAGCGCCTCATTTAATTATTATTCAGCAACCACTAGAGGCACCTCCTACTCAAATGGCTACTAAGGGCATTCATCTAGTAAGTCATTTTTATCAAAGACAATTAGCAGAAGTAAAAACCACCGACTACTTAATGGCCGTTTATTTACAACCTTGGATGAAGAGTGTAGGAGGTGATGATATTTTATATTATAATAATGATAGCGTCAGCGAGTGCCCTAGGTCTAATATATTTATGATTAGTCAGGATAATACTATTGTCACACCTGCAAACAATATGCTAAAGGGCATTACTCGAAAAAATATTATTACAGTGGCCGAGGCCCATCATTTGAAACTAGAACAAAGAGATATTAGTCTAAGTGAAATGAAGAAAGCTAAGGAGGTTTTTATCACTAGTTCTACTAAAAGAATTACTCCCGTATCTGGCCTAGATGACCAAAAATTTAGCCTAGAGGGTTCAAATTCAATAAGTGCCCAAATTTTTGGTCATTTATTGGCCTTAGAAAACTAAAAAATATCCCCAAATTGCTGGAAATTTTCAGCGCATTTGTCCATTTTGCAAAATGCCCTTGTTTTCATGCTTAACAATTTGGTAATCTATGTATTATACGAAGTCAAGTAATTAGGCTAGTTTATGTTTAAACTTCTTAAATTATTGATATTCAATGAATTATATAATACATAATATTTATACTATTCAGCAGTTTTTAAAGCAGCCTCCATCCCATTTTTTCTCGTTAAAGTAATGTTAATGAGAACTGTTCGTAATTCGCAAGTTTTAGTTTATTTTTGTGGCCATAAATAATATCATAAAATGAAAAATGTTTTAAAACAAGCCTTTTCTCTAATGTTGGTAATTTTAATATCTATTATTAAAGTTAACGCACAAGAAACAACATCTGAAATACAAGGTACAGTAACAAGCGGTGCAACTGGTTTAGCGGGCGTTTCAGTTACAGCCGTTCACCAACCAACTGGTACTAAATATTCAACTACTACTCGTACCGATGGTAGATACAACTTAATTAACTTAAAAGTTGGAGGCCCTTACTTAGTGGAAGTTTCTTATGTAGGCTTCAAAAAAGACCAACAAAATGAAATTAACTTGTTATTAGGTCAAGCTTTTAGAGCAAACTTCAAATTAGTAGAAGCTTCTAATACTTTACAAGAAGTAGTTGTTAGATCTACTAGCCAAGATAAAGTTTTTAGTAATTCTAGAACGGGTTCTCAAGACAACTTTAATAGAAATCAAATCACAAGTTTGCCTACTATTTCTCGTTCATACAAAGACATCATTAAATTAACACCTACTTATAACGGTATGTCATTTGGTGGTCAAAGTTCTCAATTGAACAATATCACTATTGATGGTGCTAACTTTAATAACTCTTTTGGATTATCTGGCGATATCGGTGGCCAAACAGGTCAAGTAGCGGTTTCATTAGATGCGATTGAGCAAATTCAAGTAAACATTTCTCCGTTTGACGTTCGTCAAGGAGGTTTTGTTGGAGGTAACGTAAACTCTGTATCTCGTTCTGGTGCAAATACTGCCACTGGATCGGTTTACCAATATATGAAGAGTAAAGATTGGCAAGGATATGAAGTCAATGCTGCGCCTTACACACAAGTAGTTCCAAAGCAAGATTTCTCTTATGATTTAAAAGGCTTCACAGTAGGTGGCGCTTTAATTAAAAATAAATTATTCTATTTTGTCAATGCAGAACAAGAAGAAAGATCTGCTCCTGCAAATACATGGACAGCTTCTACTTCATCTTCAGCGCCTAACGGTACAACTGTTTCTGCTGCAAAAGCTTCAGACTTAGACGCCTTAGCTGCTTTCTTAAAATCAAAGTATAATTACGATCCAGGTGCTTACCAAAATTATTCTTATGCTGCAAAGTCTAAGCGTTTAACAGCTAAGATTGATTGGAACATAAACGAGAACAACACTTTTAGTTTAAAGTATAGTTATTTAAAATCTTCTAATCAAATACCACCTTCTAATAGTGGCTCTGTAGGTCGTAGACAAGCAGATGCAACTGCACTTCCTTTTTTTGGAGCTGGTTATGCCATCAACAATAACGCAAATGTGTTTATTGCTGAGTTAAATACGAAGTTCTCTAATAGAATGAGTAATAAATTACAAGTTGGTTATTCTGCTTTAAGAGATTTTAGATCTGCTTTATCTGAAAAAGAATTTCCAATGGTGGATATCTTAGATGGTTCAGGTATTATCTCAAGTAGTAAGCCTTTTACTTCTTTTGGATATGAGTTATATACTTATGGTAACAAATTAAATACAGATGTATTCCAATTCAATGATATCTTATCTGTTTACGCAGGTAATCATGAGATTACAGCTGGAATTCAGTCTTCTTATAAAAAATATTTAAATGGTTTCTCTCCTAACTATTCTGGAACATACCGTTTCAATAGCTTAGCCGATTTCTATGCTGCAGCTGCTGGTACTAAACCTGCTGGTTTGTATAACTTATCTTATGCTTTAGGCGGTGGTTCTTTCCCATTAGTAGGTCCTAGGAATTTTGAAGCTGGTATATTCATCCAAGATAAATACAGAGCTACAGATAAGTTAACTGTTACTTATGGTATCAGAGCTGACTATACTAATTTCTACAATACTTTCTTGTATAACCCAGTAGTAGATACTATAACAAGATTCTACAATGGTACTCGTGCCAATACTGGTGCTTCACCTAATACAGCTATTCAAATTTCTCCAAGAATTGGATTTAACTATGATGTATATGGTGACCAAACCTTACAAGTTCGTGGTGGTGCTGGTTTATTCCAAGGCGCTCCTCCTTTTGTATGGATTTCTAACCAAGCTTCTAACTCAGGTATGGCCTTATTTGGAAGTATTGCAAACGGAACAACTTACAATTTCTCTCCAGATATCAATGCTAACCGTCCGCAAGCAACTGCTGGTTTAAGTAGTTCTTATTCAATTAACGTAACCGATCCTGATTATAAATTCCCTCAAGTATTTAAATCTACTTTAGCGGCTGATAAAAAATTAGGTAATGGTTGGACAGTAACTGCAGAAGGATCATACACTAAGCAACTAAATGCTTCTGTATTCCAAAATATTGCACTTCCTTCTACTGGTTTAGTGCGTTTATCTGATGGTCGTTTCAGATTCCCTTACATTACCTCTTTTCCTTTAGGGGGTTCTCAAATGGTACCTGGAAGTACTCTTAAACCTACTGCTGCTAACCCACAAATTGGTAATGCAATTTACATGACTAATTCAAATGCAGGTTATGCTGCTACAGGAACTTTACAAATTCAAAAAGTAACTAGAAACTTTGTTGGAACTGCAGCCTATACAAGACAGGTTGCTTATGATGCAGCGGTGACTGGTTCTACTGCCTCTACAATGTGGGGTTCAAAACTTACTTCTGACAATCCTAATGATTTCGTTGCTGGTTTGTCTAATAACTATTTGCCACACAGAATTATCGCAAGTATGATTTATAAGAAAGAATTTTCTAAAAGATTTTTATCATCAGTTGGTTTAGTATATGAAGGCGCTCCTAACTTTGCTACTTCTTACAATGTAAGTGGTGACCTTAACAATGATGGTATTACATTTAATGATTTAATGTTTGTTCCTAAAGATCCTTCTCAAATTAAATTAGTGAATGGTTCAACATCTACAGACAAAAGAGATCAAGTTACTTTATGGAACCAATTAAATACTTTCATTTCTAACAACCCTTATTTATCTACGCGTAGAGGTCAATTTGCTGAAAGAAATGCATACGTATTGCCTTGGACACATAAATTAGATTTAAACTTTACCCAAGACATTAGATTTACTTCTGGTAAAAACAAGCATACTATTCGTTTAACAGCAGATATTTATAACTTTACAAACTTGTTAAATAAAGATTGGGGTGTGTTCTATGTACCAACAACAACTGCTCCTTTAGTATTAACAGGAATTGATACAGATGGTAAAACACCTATCTATAGATTTCCTTTCTTAGATCCAACTAAGCAAATACCTCAATCAAGACCTTATACTCCATCTTCAAGTATAGGTTCTCGTTGGCAGTTACAAATTGGTGTTAGATACTTATTTAACTAATCAGTTTAATAATTTCTTTAGCTAGCAATAGCTATAAAAAAGCCTCCCGAATTTCGGGAGGCTTTTTATTTCTTGTAAGGCTTTTAAAATATAAGCCTTATAAAGTTTGTTTTACTTCTTCTTCTTTTTGCCTTTTTTATCTTCCTCTAATACCTTAACACGCATATTTTTAAATCTGAGTACATCGCCATGGCCTAGAAAACCAAGATGACCAGTAGTTCTCAATAAACCTGGATGTTCTTTATGGTCCATAGTGCCATTTTTAGAAGCTGCTGCATAATCCCCCTCTGTAATAACAGTACCATTTAAGGTTACTTTAATCTGCGTTCCTTTTACCATAATTTCTTCTTGATTCCACTCCCCAGTAGGCTTTAAAAAACCTCTTTTAGCTGGAATCACCCCATATAAAGAACCATGGGTTTGATAGGGTTGTATGGGCGGGTTTTTATATTTTTCTGCTTCAGTATCTAATACTTGTATTTCCATACCCAGATAAGCAGCATCACCTTCTAAGGGAGCATGCACGCCAATACCATTATTAGCTCCTGGTGTTAATTGAAAATCGAATCTATAAATAAAATCAGCGAACTCTTCTTTAGTATACAAATTACCTCCGCCACCTTCGCCCGCTTTATCGGGATGCACCACCACTGCGCCTTCTTCAACTAAATAGCCTGAAGTATTACCTGTCCAGCTATCTAAATTTGTACCATCAAATAAAGAAACAAAACCTTGGTTTTTTTCCTCCTCTGTTAAACTTGTCATTTCTTCAGTTGGAATTTCTCTTATATAAATATTTCTATAAGCTACATAAGTACCATGGGCCTGTAATTCAATTTGCTCCTTAGCAAAAATGGCTGATTTGCGATCCCAAAAATTTTCTAAGGTTACATTATCTGTTACTAATACGCCGTTTAAATAAACAGTAACTTCTGCGCCCTTCATAATTATATGAAAATTATTCCACTCTCCAATTTTATTATCGGCCACTACCAAGGGCTTGCTTTTATTTTTTATATTATTGTATAAACCACCAGAACCTACTTGTGCACCCACTTCTCTTCTACTGGTGTCCCAAATTTGAACTTGTGGACTTCCTCTTAAATAAATACCTGCATCGCCTTTCTCTGTAATTTTCCAATCTACATACATTTCAAAATCGCCATATTTTTTTTCTGTAGCTAAATTATCGCCATGTCCTGTAAATACTAAAAGACCATCCTTGGCTATCCAATCATTTTTCACTTTCTCATTGGCTTTTTGTTCTGCTGCTTTTAAAGCAGAGTCGCTCATCTTCGCTCTAGCAACAGGGTTCATTACCAAGCCTTTCCATCCTGTTAAATCTTTACCATTGAATAAGCTCACAAATCCATTATCATAAGGTAAGTTTATTAAATGTTGTTTGAGCTTATTTATTAATAAAGGACTATCTATGCCAACAATGTCTGACATCGTAGCTGAAGGGCCTAAACCATGCACAGGGTAAGAATTTCCACGTATAAGGCCTACTGCCTTTTCCAAGCTAGCTCTTACTTCTGGCCCTCTTATATTTTTATCAGCCAAGGCCAAGCGTGCTAGAATTACAGCAGCTTCTTTATTAATTGTTTCATCAGTTAATGCTTTACTCACCAGCATAAAGCTTCCAAAGCCTGGAATTAAGGAAGCCTCATGTAGTACGCTTCTTTTTTCTAATCTAGTACTCGCCTTTGTCATTCTATCTTCTAAAAGAAGTAATTTCTGTGCAGGTGTAGTGGCAGTCTGTTTTGCAGCGCTAGCTATTTTAATTTCTGGTAATTTAAAATTAAAATTATCTAAAGCGGCTTGTATATGTTTTGCATTTTCAGTAGAGGACGATTTTAATCCCTTGGTTAATGCTTGCTTAGCAGCAGCAGTATGAATACTCTCTAAAGCCCTTGCTGCATTGCCAGAGAAGGTTTCATTTTTTAATAAATTGCTGAGTAATTTCACCGCTGCATCATCACCTAATAAACCTAAATGTTTAATGATAATCTCACGCGCATAAAAAGTTTTAGCAGAACCATACACGGCTACTAAATTTTCGGCTACTTGTTGTTTTAACGCAGCATTTAAACTGGCGTCGTTTACGTATGCATTTAATGCAAAAGTAGGTTTTAGTTTCAGAGAGTCGTCGTTAAGTAAATGTACTAATTGTTTCCACTCGCCTTTACCCCATGTATGCATAGAAGTAATAGCAGTCTCGGTTTCCGAAGGTCGTTGATAAGGAAAACTATTGATGGTATTTTTTACTGATCCCACTTGTGCAATTGCCTGAGTGGCAAATAACAAGAAGACAAGTAAATAAGAAATTTTATTTTTCATTATAAGTAATTTTTTTTGAATGATTAAATGTTCCAAGGAGAACGCATCGCTGGGTTAATTAATCTATTTGCCTCCTCATCATTAATAAATTCTTGGGTAATAGGATTAAACTTTAAGTTTCTTCCTAATTGTAATGCAATTTTTCCCATATTAATAATAGTACAAGATCTAAAACCATTGGACTCATTGAGTGCAAATGGCGTTCTTTCTCTTACCGATTCTAAAAAATCAGTGACTTGAGGCGCAGGATCTGGCAGCATGGCCAATTTTTCTGTTAAATTGGGAATGTCCGACTTAAAGCCAGCATAAAGTTTTCCCTTAGGCCCCTCAATATAGGCAGCACCAGGGTCTTTAGCCTCTCCGTCTAAAATTATCTTACAACCATCTTCGTAGGTGAAAGTTAATTTTCTAAATGTACCGCAGGCATCAGGATGTTGTTGTTCTGCATCAATCTCCACTGAAACAGGACTTGTTTCATCTTTCTCTAGGAAGTATTGAATTGGATCGATATAATGTTGTCCCATATCGCCAAGACCTCCACCATCATAATCCCAATAGCCTCTAAATGTTTGATGCACTCTATGTTCATTATAAGGTTTAAAAGGTGCAGGGCCTAACCATCTTTCATAATCTAATTCTTCAGGTACAGGTTGTGCTTCTAATTTTGTTTTTCCTACCCAATAAAATTTCCAATCAAATCCTGTGGTTTTACTAACAGTTACTGTTAATGGCCAACCTAATAAACCCGATTCTACTAATTTTTTAATAGGCTTCACCGTTGACTTCATTCCATAAAAAGTATCTTCATAACGGAACCAAGTATTTAAACGAAACATACGCTTATACTGCTGAACGGCTTCTACCACTCGTTTTCCTTCGCCGATAGTTCTGGTCATTGGTTTTTCACACCAAATATCCTTGCCTGCCTTGGCAGCTTCAATGGCCATAATACCATGCCAATGAGGAGGCGTAGCAATATGCACAATATCAACTTCTGGTAGTGCAATTAATTCTCTATGGTCATGAAAAGTTTTTACATTACCTCCTACTAGTGCTGCTGCAGATTGTAAATGTTTTTTATCTACATCACAAATGGCTACTACTCGAGTGCCTGCATAAGGAATATGACCTACGCCCATACCACCTACTCCGATGATACCTTTGGTCAGTTGATCACTAGGGGCTAAAAATCCTCTACCTAAAACCTGTCTTGGAACAATTGAAAAACCTGCCACTACAGCGGCTGAATTTTTTAAAAATCGACGACGGCTATTTTTTTCCGGTGTTTTCATTTTTTGATATTAAAGTAAAAAATAATTTTTATTGCGCTATCTCTGCTTCGCTTTTCTCAGTTAAATTTATTCATTTTTGTTTAAATTTGGTACAATCCAATTAGATAAAATTGCTTTTATCTAAGATATTCATTTACACCTAATTTGGATTGCGGGCATTCCGGAGATAGCAGAAGGCTCTATTGCCATGGGCCTAGGGGATTTTAGCCAGTTCTATACTATTGTAATAATTAAGTAGCGCAATCATATCTTCCTCGGATTTTAATTTATTTTTTGAGTTTTTAATCCAAGGCTGAACGCTTGCATTAAATGGAAGTACAGATACAATACTATTTTTATCTAATGACTTTATTGGAATTATTTTTCCATTATTATAAATTCCATAATACGTTTTTTTAAAAAAGCTAGTTATACTTTTTTGTAATAAAGGGTCATAGGGGCTCACTTTCACTAAATTTTTTTGCAATAAAATTAATTGATAAGCGCCATTGTTAAAGACACGGTAAAATCCTGCAGGTTTATTGTCAATATAATCGGGGAGTACTGCAAAAACAGCTGAAATTTTAGCAGCATTCTTACTATCTAAAAAAACAATTTTATCAATCAAATTGGTTTCTGCCACCAGCTCACCATCTTTATCATTTGCATAATGAACTTCTGATGTATATAAATTTAATTTAGCCTTAGGTAGTTTATAAATGGCCCCCGATTTAAAATATAATATAGCACTGTTCCAATGTTCATCCCAAAATGGAGTCCCTTCTACATCTTCGTAATTTAATCCTGTTGCTTTTTTATCTCCAATGGCTGAAACGTTGGTAATCCTTACCATACCGCTACTTGGGCCCTGTCCTGGATTACTTATATCAATGGTTAAATTTTGTGCATGAAGCGTACTAGTGAATAGGAGGGAGCCTACTAGCATACTAAAAAGGCGCATTATGTTTAAAGTGATTTTCATAAATATATTTTTATATTAGCTACAATTGTTTAGATATTAATTAGTCAAAATATCTTTTTTGAATAAGTTAATTTTTATTTCGTATAGCCATTCCTTTTCTTGTTCCATTATGCGCGCCTTCATTAATAGTTAATGCGCCATTCACCCAAACATATTTAAACCCTTTAGCATATTGATGTGGTTCGGTATAATTCGCCATATCAGTTACTTCATTTTCATCAAAAATGACAATGTCTGCTATATAATCTTCTTTAATTAGGCCTCTATTTTTTATATTAAATTTTTCTGCAGGTAAAGAAGTCATTCTTCTAATGGCGTCTTCTAAACTAATCACACCCATCTCTCTTACATATTTTCCTAATACTCTTGCATTGGTTCCATAGGCTCTAGGATGAGGTTTGCCCACACCCATGACGG
>ERZ767114.623-NODE-623-length-18591-cov-2.998434_pt1 | contig 18591 bp, 16 predicted proteins | sample MGYA00374952_ERZ767114 | MGnify/ENA primary metagenome ERZ767114 (study PRJEB28939, sample SAMN06267156) | marine metagenome | isolation source: Columbia River Estuary | place: USA:Columbia River Estuary, USA | collected 2012-05-05 ...
TTAAAAAAAGTGCTAAAAAGAAATAACTAAAAGATGAGGGGTCAACCCACTTGAGTAAGTCAAAATTCATAATCGTATTTTACCCACGGATACCATGTCATCGAAAATTATTTATGTTTTGATTTGAGATTCATAAATAGCAATCCATTCCTCTACAGAAAGTTTTGCTGCGAGTTGTCCTATAAGCGCATAAGGAATGGCATCCATTTTTTTGAAGCGAATACAGCTTTTTCCCATGTCTAGTTTTGCCGTAGTGTGCTTCGGATATTCTGTAACAAACCAATCGTAAATTTCTTTTTTGGCATACATACCCATGTGGTACACCGCAATAAAGTTTTTTTGTGATGCTAAGTTCATAAACGGTAATGGCAGCTTTGGATTGCAGTGATATCCATCGGGATAAATCGTAAATGGCACTACATAACCAAGCATCCCGTAGTTCATACATTCCTGAAATTTTGAATCTATATGATCCAAAATCGTTTGTCTTAATTTTTGAACCACATCTTTTCGATCCTCAGGCAATTGAGTCATGTATTCAGATGGTGTAAGGGCTTTGGAGTTCATAATTTAGAATGTTAGAGAACTCTAAAATTAATGAAAATAATCGACAATTTTATCAACGATCGTTTGTGCCAATTTTTGATGACTTTCAACCGTCCAGCCAGCCACGTGAGGGGATACAATTACATTATCCGCTTTTAGCAAAAAATCCAAAGCGGGAGGAGGTGTGTCAGAAAATAAGGATTCAAATGAAGATTTTTCATATTCCAACACATCTAATCCTGCGCCTAAAATAGTCTTAGACTTAAGCGCTGCTACCAAGTCTGCGGTTACTATACAACTGCCTCGAGCTGTGTTGAGAAGCCAAAAGGCGTGTTTAAACTGACTGATGAAATTTGCATCGATCATTTGAAACGTCAACTCAGTATGTGGAACATGGAGACTTAATATTTGGGCTTTTTTTTGCAATGTTTTTAGAGAAACTTGTTGTGCATTTTCATCGCCAACATTGGATTTGATATCATAACAAAGCACCTCAACATCGAAACCTCGTAGTTTTTTTGCAAATGCTTTTCCCATATGCCCATAGCCAATAATACCAACGGTTTTGCCATCGAGTTCAAGTCCACGATTGGCCTCGCGTTGCCATGAACCTCCGCGTACGTCTCGATCTGCAGTATGCAGTTTATTAAACAAGGCTAACAACATCCCAAGGGCGTGTTCTCCCACGGCATTTTGGTTGCCTTCAGGAGCCGCTATGAGTTGAATTCCTTTGGCATGGGCGTAAGCGGTATCGATATTTTCCAGACCAGCACCAACCCGACCTATAAATTTAAGATTGGTAGCTTTGTCTAAAAAATTGGCATCAATGCGAAACCGACTTCTAATAATCAGTCCATCATAGGAATGAATTTTAGCTTCAATCACTTCTTTTGAGTTGGAATAATCTTCGTGATTTGAATGTCCTAATGCTGCTAATTGTTTAATTAATAGCGGATGATTGGAGTCAACATGTAAAATGTTCATCTTAAATGTTTAGGATAAGTTTAGCAATCGAGAAGTAAATCAATATTCCAAAAATATCATTACTTGTAGTGATAAAAGGACCTGTTGCAATGGCAGGGTCAATTCCTTTTTTGTGAAGAAATAACGGGATGAAGGTTCCTATAATTCCCGCAACAACAATCACAACAACTAAAGAGGATGATATTGCTAAGGCAGTGCGCACATCTTGTTTCCAAATCCACACAAAGACAAATAAAAACAAGGCTAAAATAATCCCATTTAAAGTGGCTAAAAACATTTCTTTTATAAGCCGGTTGTTGACACTTCCTCTTACCTCATCATTCGCCAAACCTTGAACAATAATTGCTGAAGATTGAACACCAACATTTCCTGCCATGGCGGCAATTAACGGGGTAAATAATAAGATCAAAGGGAAGTCATCAATGATGGTTTCAAATCCACCCATTATAATGGCGGCTCCTACGCCCCCCAAAAGGCCTAAAAATAACCAGGGCAATCGTGCACGGGTGAGTGCAAGAATGCTATCTTCTGCATCAACATCTTGTGTAATACCCGCAGCAAGTTGGTAGTCTTTTTCTGCTTCTTCAATAATCACATCCACAATATCATCAATGGTAATACGCCCTAAAAGAACCTTATCATCGTTGACAACAGGAATGGCCTCCAAATCATATTTGGCCATTAATTTTGCGACTTCTTCAGCATCTTCATCCACGTGGACGGAGTCCACTTTTGGAATGTAAATAGCTTTTATTTTTGTTTCGTTATCGGCAATCAAAAGATCTTTTAGCGATAAACGTCCTATCAATTTTTCTTCTTTATTCACGACATAAATTGAATGTACGCGCTTGACATCTTTGGCTTGAGCTCTAATTTTTCGTAAACAGCCTGCAACGGTCCAAGTTTCATATACTTTAACAAGTTCTTTGGCCATTAATCCACCTGCAGTGTCCTCGGCATAGGATAACAGTTCTTGAATATCTGCAACCAATTCCTTGTCATCTATTTGAGCGATGACCTTTTGCTTTCGTTCTGGGGATAGATCGGCTAATACATCGGTTGCATCATCCGAATCGAGTTCTTGAATTTCTTCTGCGATTTCTTTTACAGATAGATTTTTCAATACTTTTTCGCGAACATCGTCTTCTAATTCCGCTAAAATATCAGAAGTTGTTTCGCTGTCCAAAAGTTTAATGACGTAGGTGGCTTGATCGAGGTTTAAGTCATCCAGAATTTCGGCAATATCCGCATAATGCACATCTTTTAATTGCTCCAAAACGGCCTTATCGTCCTTAGAATCTATGAACCCGTTAAGTTCCTCGATTAAGGTCTCGGTAATTTCAAAAGGGATATGTTCCTTAGTTTCTTCCAAAATTAAATTGGTTATTGATCCGTTTCTATTGCTGCTGTCAAATCTATAAACGCTTGCACACTCAGTTGTTCTGGGCGTTTGTCAAAGATAGTATTTGCTTTTAAATTATCCGATAAATTATAGGTTTTTAAACTATTTCTCAATGTTTTTCGACGTTGCTGAAATGCAGATTTTACGACTCTAAAAAATAATTTCTCATCACAAGGCAAAGAATAATCGGCTTTTCTAGTAAGTCGCAACACTCCAGACTCTACTTTTGGAGGTGGTATAAATACCGATGGAGGAACAGTAAATAAATAGTCTGCTTCGTAAAATGCTTGAACCAAAACTGATAATATGCCATATATTTTACTGCCTTTTGTTTCGCAAATACGCTGTGCCACTTCTTTTTGAAACATGCCCGCAAACTCAGGAATTTGGTCTCTATTCTCTAAAGCTTTAAACACAATTTGAGTTGAAATATTATAAGGAAAGTTTCCAATAATCGCAAAGGGACGTGTTCCAAATGCACTGCTAAAATCGTACTTCAATACATTTTCTTGAATGATTCTGGGGGCCAAATTCAAAAAATTTGCTTGTAGATATTCTACAGACTCTGGGTCAATTTCAATCACATAGGTTGTAATGGGTTTCTCTAAAATATACTTGGTCAAAACACCCATTCCAGGTCCAATTTCTAAAACATCGGCATACCCTTCCAGCGTCAAAGCATCGGCAATTTTCTTTGCAATCATTTCATCATTAAGAAAATGTTGTCCTAAGTATTTTTTTGGTTTTACGTTCATTTAGTGCGTACTTACCTTATATTCATCAATCCATTCCAATTCTGTTCTGAAGGCTAGCATTTTATCTCCAAACTTTTGCAGTCCTTCTGCTTGAATCTCGGCTGCATGCAGTTTGTGGTAAGATTCTAAGGCTTCTTTTGACTGGGCTAAATACTGAATTGAGTAGGTCAATCCTTCAATAGATTCTTCGACCAAAACTTTTGTAAAGGTGGCTTTTAAAAAGAGTCCTGTTGCCAGTACTTTTGGAATGTGTTGTTTGATCCATACCAACCATTCGTCATGAATACTATTTTCAATATTTAGGGTTACGTTGTAAATTATCATTGGTTCATCTAATTAATTGAATCTCCTCTTAATATGCGGTATTGTTTTCGAGCTTCTACAAAATGAATACTATCTTCGTGGTTAAAGATAATGGTTTCATAATTAAGTTTTGCTTTCTCTATTTGCAGGAGTTTTGTTCTGTATATTTCTGCTAGATAAAAATAGGCATCATCTACCAAAATATCATCTTTATAGTCCGTTATAATTCGTAAGTAATTCGCTTCTGCTTTTAAAAACTCCTTTTGAGACGCATATAATTGTGCTTGCAACAATAACGTTTGATCGATGATCGGATCTGTTTTGTGGTTTTTAAGAATGGTGTCTAAAACACTGAGGGCTTCTGTTGTTTTTTTTTGAATCTTCAATAATTCTGCTTTGGCGTATAACTTTAATGCGGTATGAAGCGAATCGCTCCCTTTGTGATCCGAAATCAAAAGTTGTAATTCCAAAGCATCGTTTGCAGTCAATTGAGAAGTGGAGGACTTTAGAACTTTGAGCTGTGTTTCTGCCCACTCAAAGTCGCCTTTGTAATAGCTTGTTTTAGCAGCTTTAAAACGGGCTTCTTGAGACAGTGTGCTATTTTTAACACGCATCTGAATCTGCGTGTAATAAATCAGTGCTTGATTGAACTTATTTTGAGTCACTAAAATATCGGCGAGTTTCATTTTTAGTTCTGAAGATGCCAAATCTGTTAAATTTGCTTTTAAAGCGGTTTTTAAAAACGCGATAGCTGCCTCAGCATTTTGATCATAATAGGCTAAAAACTGTGCATATGACAACTGCAACACCACCGTTTCAACACCTAACTTATAGGTTTCCAATAGGGCTTCATAACGCTTTTTTATCTCTTGATAACTACTAGGGTCAGACCGTTCTAATTGAAGCTCTAATCGACTGCAATTGGCCTGAATACGCAAACGTGTTTCTTTAGCATTTTGAATGATAAAGTCAAAAACAGAGAGAGTTGTGTCATAAGACTGTGCTTCTTGTGCCAAAAGTGCCAAATTAATCAACCCTTGAAAAGATTCTGGGGTACGTCTATACACTGCCTTTTCTTGTATAAATGCTTTTTTAAAATCGTTTTGTTGCACATAAAGCCAACTTAACCACTGATTCCAAAGCGGGTTGGGTTTGATTTGTAATTTTTTTAATAATACATTTTTGAATAGCTGATTGTAGGGCTGATTGGCATCTTCAGATATATATTCAGAGAGCACACGCATGACTTGATTTATATAGGGAGGGTTTGTTTCGACATAGTCAAGATAATACTCCATCATTTTTTCGATATTTTGTTGGGTCGCATACAATCCCGCCAATTGGTAATAGAAAGCTGCATTGGGTTCTTTTTTCAAACCGATTTCATACGCCTGAATTGCATAATCGATCAATGAATGGATTTCAAAACGTTGTGCGACCGCATAGACATAATTGGATTGAATTTCAATACTTTGTATTGCTTTTTTATAATACAAATCCGCTTGTGTTAATTGATTTTGAAGTTGATAATTATAACCCAATTCTACCAAATATTGTGGATTTTTAAAGCGTTTCATTTGAGCTTCAATTTCTTTTTGAGCGGTTTTATACTGACTGAGTTGTTGATGGCATTCAATCACTTTAAGGAAATAATAGGAATTAGAACGTTGATTATTTCGTAGTTTTTGATACAAGGTTAATGCTTTTTCAAAGGCCCCTTCTTCAAAGTAATCTTTGGCCAATCCTGGATCGACCTGAGCCGAGGTAAGGAAGCAAAACATGCTAAAAAAAAGACAAACGATGGATTTCATCATGGTGTATTTGTAACTATTATAAATGCCCAGAAATCTTTCGAGACAATCACTAATCAATCATCGAAAAACCAGTGTATGGTACTAAAACCTCGGGGATTTGAATGCCTGCATCAGTCTGATAATTTTCTAATATCCCTGCTAACACTCGTGGCAATGCCAACGAGCTTCCGTTAAGTGTATGCGCAAGTTCTGATTTGCCTTCGCTATTTTTAAAACGTAATTTTAAGCGATTGGCTTGAAAGGTTTCAAAATTAGAGACCGAAGAAATTTCTAACCAACGCTCTTGAGCAGTTGAAAAGACTTCGAAATCATAGGTTAATGCAGATGTGAATCCTAAATCTCCTGAACAGAGTTTTAAGATCCGGTAAGGCAATTTAAGGTCGTCCAAAATTGACTTAACGTGTTCTACCATCCCATCAAGGGCTTCATAGGATTTGGACGGGTGTTCGACACGTAGAATTTCTACCTTATCAAATTGATGCAACCGATTCAACCCTCGAACGTGTGCGCCATAACTTCCTGCTTCTCTTCGAAAACAAGGCGTATAAGCGGTTAATGTTTTTGGGAGGTCGTTTTCTTGTAATAACACATCTCTAAAAATATTGGTTGCTGGCACTTCTGCTGTTGGGATCAAATATAAATCATCGTTAGTCACATGGTACATTTGACCTTCTTTGTCAGGCAATTGACCGGTTCCAAAACCCGAAGCTTCATTAACCAAATGTGGTACTTGAATTTCACTGTAACCAGCAGCGGTATTTTTATCTAGAAAATAATTAATTAATGCGCGTTGTAATCGAGCGCCTTTGCCTTTATAAACAGGAAAGCCTGCTCCCGTAATTTTATTCCCCAATTCAAAATCAATAATATCATATTTTTTGGCCAACTCCCAATGGGGCACTGCATTTTCAGAGAGGGTTGGAATGGTTCCTGCTCTAAAAACTTCTTCGTTATCCTCTTCAGTGGTTCCAACAGGAACTATTGAATTTGGAAGATTGGGTATTTTGTACAATAAGGTTTGGAGTGCTTCTGTTGCTACATTTAACTCCTCTGAAAGCACAGTTTTAGAGGCTTTTAGTTCCGCAGTTTTTTGTTTGAATTCATTGGCCTTTTGGGCTTGTCCAGATTTAAACAACTCCCCTATTTCTTTTGAAATAGCATTCAACTCCGAAGAAATCGTATCCACTTGTGTTTGGAGTCCTCTACGAGATTCGTCCAGTTTTATCACGGCATCAATGAGCGACTTGGCTTCGTTTGTGCGTTTGCTTAAACGTGCTAGGACTTCCGCTTGGTGCTCTCTTATGTAGGATACTTGTAACATAGCTCTTATTTTAAGAAGCAAATTTAATCAATTAGAATAAAACAAGAATTGGTTTTACGTCTAAATTGAGTTAGTTTTTTGTAAGCAGAGCTATTTTGGCAAAAGCAGCCTGTTGATCAAGCTCCAATTGTGATTTTAAACCCTCTAGCCCCGAAAACTTAATTTCATCTCTAATCCGATCTAAAAATTGAATCGTAAGAACCTCCCCATAAAGTGATTGATCAAAATCAAAAAAGAAGACTTCTACAGATAGTTCATTGGCATCACTAACAGTGGGATTGGTTCCAATGTTTAGCATTCCATACACCAATTTGTTGTTAATTATAGACTGTACCAGATAGACTCCATTTTTAGGAATGAGTTTATACGGTTCTTCTATTTTTAAATTGGCGGTCGGAAATTGAATGGTTTTCCCAAGACCTTTTCCTTTAACAACTGTTCCATTGATCATGAAATTATAGCCCAAAAAATCATTGGCTATTTTGATGGAACCTTCTCCTAACGCGGTTCTAATTTTGGTGGAACTCACTGCGACATCTCCTACTTCTTGTGCACTGATTTCGGTGACTTTAAATCCATAAAAGGCACCAAACTCTTTGAGATCTTTGATATTGGCGGTACGGTTTCTCCCAAAGTGATGGTCGTAGCCCACGATAATATGTTTTACATGTAACTTATTGACCAGCACATCGCGAACATACTCAAGGGAGCTTAATCTTGAAAAATCTTGTGTAAAGGCTTTGACAACTAAATGATCGACTCCTAAGTCCTGAATTAAATCTGCTTTCTCATCAATGGTATTGATGAGTTTTATGGAGGTATCTTTTTGAACCACCATTCGAGGGTGCGGAAAAAAGGTCAATACCAGCGCTTGAAGCTGTTCGGTTTGGGCAATATCTACAAGACGATTGATTATTTTTTGATGCCCCCTATGAACGCCATCAAATGTGCCTATGGTGACAACAGAGTCTTTTATTTGATCGTAATCGGCGGCAGATTTAATTTTCAATAGCTCGTTTTTGGAATTTGAAATATAAAGCACGAAGATAAAAAAAGGGATGCATTTTAAGAGCATTCACTTTTACTTTTTTTACTTATAAATTCTTTAAAGTGTTTCTAATGCCTGTTAATTATTGAAATCTATTTAACATAAAAAAGGAGCCGAATGGCTCCTTTTTTATGTTATAAATTGAATGGTTTATTTCTTAACAAACGGCAGAGACATCGAAGCGTTGTCTGTTGCTATTTTTATGAAATACATGCCTTTACTTAGGCTGGAAGTATTCACACTTAAATCGTTTGGTGTTACAACAGATTTCTGACGAACGACTTGACCTAACATATTATAAATCGTGTAGTTATCAGGCAAGTTGTTTGATGTCCCAAGCTTGATGTTAAGCACATTTGTAGTTGGATTTGGATAGAGCGTAATTTCACGGTCTAAAAAGTAACTCTCGGCTCCCAAAGTGGTTGTAGTCATGGAAACTGTTTCTTGAGAATTAAATTCTCCACCGTCTGCTATCACATTTGAATTACTGTCTGTTAATGTATAGTTTCCTATTCCATAACCACAACAAATACCATCACTTTCAGTATCATAAATCGTAAAAGAGTAACAGCCCCCTGCAGTGACATCAAAGGATTCATTAACTGTGATGTTATTTGCATATCCAGTTCCTGAGTACAAAATAGCATCATTGCCGTCTTTAAACTCCCAAGAGGTTTCTGAACCATAATCATCGGTCAGTAATGTAAGATTCACGGTGTTTGTATCAAAGAAGACTGCAAAGGCACTCGACATCGCTGTATTGTCCACTGTATTTTGATCTGCATTCCCATTTGGATTTAATAATTCCACTGTAAACGTATGACTTCCACCCGAAATATTTAGTGTAGGAAGCGTCACGGTTTCACTTGAACCCGAAAATAAAAAGCCACTCCATGACTGCGTGGTAGGCGTATCACTATCTATTTGATAACTGATTACTGCAGAAGATAAAGTAGTATTTCCATTGTTGGTAACAATTACTGTGGGCGTAAATGTTGTACCACATTCCTCAAGATTTAAACCGTCAAGTTCTATGCCTCCATCATAATCATAGGTAATTGCTGGCGCACAAACTGTGGAAGTACCGAGTTCCATTCGTCTTGGCGAATTTGCCAATACGGCTTGAATTCTTGTTTTTTGATCGGCTGTAAAAGTGTTCAGACAAGCATCGTTAGAGTAATCCATAAAATTTTCAACCATGTCAGCTCCCAAACCATCTGATGGACAACTGTCAACTGTTGGACATCCTCCATTAGAATTTGTAGCATCGGGTGTATCCGCACAATAGTCGTCATTTCCACAGGATCCCGTATCGCCCCAAATATGTCTTAATCCAAGCCAGTGTCCTACTTCATGTGTTAAGGTTCTTCCTAAGTTATAAGGACCTCCAGAACTTGGATTCGCAACAGAACCTACTGAAGAGGAAGTGACGACAACCCCATCAGTGTTTGCATTACCACCATTGGTGTTTAGACCAGGCAACCCTGAACTGGAAGGAAATTGTGCATAGCCTAAAAGACCACCTCCTAAATCAGCCAGCCAAATATTAAAATAGCGAGTTGGATCCCATTGTGTTTGGGGTTTTATAGAATTATCGAAATCTGACATTGAGAAAGGTCCATCACCAAAATCGGTGATTCTATTAATTCCTGGCTCAATGAGAGTTGATCCGATCTCATTTTGTGTTGCTAAACAAAACTGCACTTCCGTATCTGCAGCCACCGAATAGGGACTCCCTGCATTATTGCTGAAATCTATGTTTAATTGGTCATTTTGAGCTTGAATAACCGCCTCAGACAAATTATCAGATCCAAATCCATCTGTTATTACATGGTAAATCACTGGTAATGTCACCAGAATAGAAGTCCTATTAGATCTTTGCGCTTTAATCTCTTCGATTTTGGGCGCTAACCAAGATTCAAATTCTTCTTTAGTGGCTCTTTTTGGATCTACCGACTTAAGATATTGTTCGTACTCAACACTCCCACATCGAATCACATCTGATTCCTCAAGACTTTCAATATTGGCATCGGTAAGTTCCTGACCAAATAATGTTTGATTAACCGAGTTTGTTTGAGAAAAAGAAAGTGTAGTTGTAAAAAATAAAGCCATGAAAATAGCTTTCAAAGTAATTTTTTTCATTTTTAATTTAGTTAAATTGGTACTTGTAAAATTACAAAAAACAATTGATATAAATTAAAATAAAAAGTAGATAAACGATAATTGATGCCTTTACTCCCTGATTTTGACAGACTTACGGAGGGCTACGCTCAAAACCCTAGAAAGTTAGGTGCCGTTAAATGTATTCATTGTATTTTGAATCCCAGCCATCACATAGCTTTTGATAAATTCGCTGCAATGCTCTAAACGTTCTTTGAGTTTTTCGGTCTCATCATCCGTCCAATTTCCAAGTACATAATCTACTTGTTTTCCTTTTGCAAATTCATCACTGATGCCAAAACGGAGTCTGTTGTACTGCGATGTATTCAGCCTAACTTGTATATCTTTTAGGCCATTATGCCCACCTGCACTGCCTTTTGTTTTTAGGCGAAGGGTTCCAAATGGTAAATTTAAATCGTCTGTAATTATCAAAAGGTTTTCGAGTGGAATGGATTCTTTTTCTAACCAGTACTTAACGGCTTTGCCGCTTAGATTCATATAAGTATTTGGTTTTAAAAGCAAAAAGGTGCGCCCTTTAAATTTAAAGCTTGCCAAGTCTCCTAATTTTTTGGTTTCAAAAACAGCTGCATTTAGCTGCGCAAAATTCTCTACGACCTTAAAGCCGACGTTATGACGAGTGTTAACGTAGTCGGCACCATGATTTCCCAATCCAACAATCAAGTATTTTTTAGACATCTCTTCGGTGGTGTTATTGTTGCTTTTATTTTTAAATAACCAATGATACATATTCCGTAAAAATAAAAAAAGCATTCTGAATAACAGAATGCTTTTATAATAATGATTTTAAAAGATGGTTTAAGCATCTGCCGGAGCAGCACCTTCAGCCGGAGCAGCACCCTCCGCTGGAGCAGCACCCTCCGCACCTTCAGCTCCTTCTTCTTCTTCTTCTTCTTCTTCAAAGTCGTCGATAGAAACTCTAGAACGTTTCACTTGACACACAACCGTGTTATCTGGGTGTAAAAACTTATAAGCATCGTTTGCTAATTGATTAACTGTAAGTTTATTTCCAATTTTGAGTGGCGTAATATCCGCTTCAATAAAATCGGGTAAGTTAACCGGTAGAGCTTTTACTCTCAATTTACGTTTGTTTCTTCGTAAAGATCCTCCATTAGCAACTCCTAACGATTTTCCTATGAGATGAACTGGAATGTCCATAGCAATTTCTTTATCGTCAAATAGTTGATAAAAGTCGATGTGTAAAATGCGGTCTGTTACAGGGTGAAATTGAATATCCTGTAGAACTGCATGAAACGATTCACTACCTAAAGCAATCACAACTGTATGTGCGTTTGGTGTGTATACTAGTTTAGAGAATGCCAATTCTTCTGCTGAGAAATGCACTGGCTTGTCTCCTCCGTATAATACGCAAGGCACCTGTCCAGCATTACGTAAGGCTTTAGTTGCTTTCTTGCCCACGCTTTCTCTTTTCGATCCGTTAATTGTAATTGATTTCATGTATTTATATTTATTGATTATAATTGTTTTACATTATGAATTTAGAACTAATTGATTCGTTTTGATGCACTTTGGTCATCACATCGGCAAATAAATCCGCACAGCTTAAGACCCTAATTTTTGGGCTTTCTTGCGAAACCGGAATAGAATCTGTTACGATAAGTTCTTCTAATTTTGAATTTTCGAGGCGTTCGTAAGCATTTCCCGATAAAATAGGGTGGGTACAAATGGCTCTTACACTTAAGGCTCCACGTTCCATCAATAGATCGGCTGCTTTTGTTAAGGTACCAGCAGTGTCCACCATATCATCGACCAATACTACATTTTTTCCAGTTACATGACCAATCAATTCCATATGAGAAATTACATTGGCTTTAGCACGTTGCTTGTAACAAATAACCACATCACTTTCGAGAGCTTTTGAATAGGCGTAAGCACGTTTAGATCCTCCCATATCTGGGGAAGCTATGGTAAGATTGTCTAAGTTTAAACTCTTTAAGTAAGGTAAAAAGATGGTGGATGCAAACATGTGATCAACTGGTTTTTCAAAAAACCCTTGAATTTGATCGGCATGTAAGTCCATTGTTATGATACGAGTGGCACCCGCTGTTTCCAGCATTTTAGCCACTAATTTAGCAGCAATAGGGACTCTTGGTTTGTCTTTACGATCTTGTCGTGCCCATCCAAAGTACGGAATCACGGCTGTAATATGTCTAGCAGATGCACGTTTTGCAGCGTCTAGCATCAACAATAATTCCATTAAATTTTCTGGACCTGGATTGGTAGAACCGATTAAAAATACGCGTGTTCCACGAATCGATTCTTCAAAAGAAGGTTGAAATTCACCATCGCTGTAGGTCGATGTAATTACATTTCCCAGAGGGATTCCGTAAGAAGCCGCAATTTTTTTACCGAGTACCATGGAGTTGGTACATGTGAATATTTTTGGCTCTGGAATTACATTAGACATGATAGCGTTCTGTTTTTGAGTGCTTTAAACTGGTTTTTTTATCGAGGTGCAAATTTAGAAATTTATTTGAACTCTTAAAGGATAATAGCGACTAATTTTAATATGATTAAAGAAATAATTTTATAGTTTTGCAATATACTTAAGCTCAAGTGGCGGAATTGGTAGACGCGCTGGATTCAAAATCCAGTGACTTCGGTCGTGTGGGTTCGATTCCCACCTTGAGTACATAGAGAACCGCATTACCTTCTTAAAAAAGGTTTTGCGGTTTCTTTTTTGTACGGTAATTGTACGGTAAGTTTGAATAAAACGCCAAAAAATCTATCCTAAGCATACAAAACTACACCCCCACTATTGCTTTTAAAGTCGGTTTCTTTTTTGAGGTTTGTCTGTGGAATGTATATGTAGCCTTAGAGTTTGGTACAATTAACAGAATACTTCGATTTGATTGAACTGGTGGTTTACTTTTAAGAATCAAGTATCTATGTCGGAATATCTATTTTTATTGATGATTAAGCCAATCGTTATATTTTTCATCACTTAAATTTTTATACCTTAGCACTAACAAATAATCTTATGAACAGGTTACTTTTTTTAATATCATTTCTAATATCAACTTTTCTAGTTGCTCAAGTACCTTCTTATTATGGAAGTATTGATTTTACGCAAGAAGGAAATGCACTTAAAGACGATCTTTCAACCTTAATTATTAGTACCCATACAAACTGGCACTTACTTTATAACAGTCACCACAAAAGAGTCCAAACAGACCAATACTTATAAAATCATTAAGAAATGAAAAAGTTCTACACCATACTATGCATAGCCATAGCATCACTAACACAACTCCAAGCTCAAGCCCCACAGGGGTTTAATTACCAAGCTACGGTAAGAAACAGCTCAGGAGACTTAATTATAAATACCAATGTGTATTTTCAGTTTAATGTGATTCAAGGTTCACAAACCGCAGTGCCTATATTCACAGAGACGCACTATGTTCCAACAGACGATTTAGGGCAGGTTAATCTTGTAATAGGTCAAGGCACAGCCAATACAGGCGTCTTTTCAGAATTGGATTGGTCATTAGGGAGTTATTACTTAGGCATAGAACTTGACACAGGCAATGGTTATGTTGCTATGGGCACCACACAACTACTTAGCGTACCCTATGCACTATATGCAGAAAATTCAGGTGGGACTAGTGAACTTCCGAGCGTAGGAGCTGAAGGCCAAGTTTTGAGTGTTGTTAATGGTGTTCCTACGTGGGTTGATTTTGAGGCGCTGAGTCCATGTGGAGACGAATCGTTTACGCAAACTTGGTACATTGATGCTGATGCTGATGGTTATGGGTTTTCTAGCGGAACTTCTTGTATTAGACCAGAAAATGGATTTTTACTTAATGAATTATCAGGAAATGGAATTGATGATTGCGATGATAATGACGATAATGAATATCCAGGACAGACATGGTATATTGACGCGGATGGTGACGGCTATGGCACTTTAAGTCAAACTTCTTGTATTAGACCAGAAAATGGATTTTTACTAAATGAATTATTAGGAAATGGAACTGACGATTGTGATGATTCAAATTCAAATACAAACCCTGGCTCTGATGAAGTGTGTGATAATATAGACAACAACTGTAATGCAGAAGTTGATGAAAACCCTGTGGATGTAACCACATGGTATGTTGACGCAGATGGTGACGGTTATGGTTTTATCCAAATATCTGTTGTAGCTTGTTCTCAACCAGATGGATATGTGTCCAATAGCGACGATTGTGATGATTCAAATTCAAATACAAACCCTGGCTCTGATGAGGTGTGTGATAATATAGACAATAACTGTAATGCAGAAGTTGATGAAAATCCTGTGGATGGAACCACATGGTATGTAGATTCAGATGGTGACGGTTATGGTTTTATCCAAATATCTGTTGTAGCTTGTTCTCAACCAGAGGGATATGTGGCCAATAGCGGTGATTGTGATGATTCAAATACCTCAGTACATGCTAATGCTATTGAAATAGAGGATGGTATTGATAATGATTGTGATGGAAGTGTAGATGAAGGTTCAGGTTCAGTAACTGACCAAGATGGGAACACATACGGTTATCTTACCTACGGCGACCAAGTATGGACCGTTGAGGACTTTAAGACAATTACTTACAGAGACGGTACGCCTATCCCCCAAGTAACTGAGATGAATGAGTGGGATACGCTGTCCACAGGGGCATGGTGCTATTATGATAATGACCCTACAAAGCCAAGACTATATAATTGGTTTGCAGTAATGGGCATCCACGATACAGACCCTAACACACCAAATAAAGAATTTGCACCAGAAGGTTGGCACATTCCAAGTGATACTGAGTGGACAACCTTTGAAAACTATCTCATTAGCAATGGCTATAATTATGACGGTACTACCGCAGAAAATAAAATAGCCAAAGCCATGGCCTCCACCACAGGCTGGAATAGTTCAACAAATTTAGGAGCACCAGGCAACGACCAAAGTTTAAACAACGACAGTGAGTTCAACGCGGTCCCTGAGGGTCTCCGTTACAGCGCTGGTTCGTTCAACAATGAGGGTTTCAGTGCTTTCTTTTGGAGTTCCACTGGGTTCAGTACGGCTTACGCATGGAACCGCAACCTGAACAACCAATTCAGTTACCTAAACAGGGCCAACGGCATCGCCAGCATGAGCAAGCGAGACGGCTTTTCGGTGCGTTTTGTTAGGGATTAAAAATCTTGACTCTTGACTCTTTAAGGGGCTGCCTTATGCAGCCCCGTCTTTTACAATCAGCGCCGTAAGGCGCTTAAAAAAATCAAACTCAACTTTGGGTTTGATTTTTTCTAAGAAGTTAAAAAAAAGTTGTTTAAAAAATCCAGTGTTTGTTTCGAAAACAGCTCAATTGGGTGTACAAATTATCCCCAAGAATAATTTATTGTTTTTGGGGATAAATTTTTTAACTTGCTTTTCAAATATTTAACCAATGAAAAAAATACTATTCACACTGGCTTTACTTGCTTCTTTTAGCTCTTTTGGGCAAGAAGATAATAAACAAGGTTTAGTAATAAAGTATTTTAAAAGTGGAGAGGTTATGTCTAAAGTAAACTATGTAGATGAAAAAAAACAAGGGGAATCAATAATTTATCGTGAAAGTGGAGAGCCTTTTAGTAAAACAAACTATGTAGACGGAAAAAAACAAGGAGAATCAATAACTTATTCTAAAAGTGGAGAGGTTGTAAGTAAAACAAACTATGTAGACGGAAAAAAACAAGGAGAATACTCTTTGTATTTTAAAAGTGGAGAGGTTATGTCTAAAGTAAACTATGTAGATGGAAAAAAACAAGGAGAATCAATGACTTATTATGCAAGTGGAGAGGTTAGGAAGAAAGGAAACTATATAGATGGGAAATTACAAGGAGAATATATAGAATATTATGAAAGTGGAGAGGTTCAAAAGAAATCAAAATGGGTAGATGGGAAAGTACAAGGAGAATATATAGAATATTATGAAAGTGGAGAAATAAAAGAAATCAAGAATTACAAAGATGGGGTGTTAATTGAGAATTAACTCCTACCTCAACCTAACTTCACAAACTGCAATCCTGACTAATCACTAATTTTTGATTTTTATAATTTTTGTTGAAGGTCCTCAATTTATCTAAATCTTGCAGGAAGAAGTTCGATAATTGGACTACGTTGAGTACAAATTATCCCCAAGAATAATTTTTTATTTTTGGGGATATTTTTTGCTTTTGTGTTTTTTTTCTTAAATCCCTTATATTTGAATAAATCAATTTAACAATGCGTTACTTCTTTTTAGCTTTTTTACTGCTGAATCTATCAAGCTATAGTCAAACAATTTCCAAACAAGTCATTGGTCCAGGCGGACAGACTTTTGAAAATGGGAATAACAGCCTTAGTCATACTGTAGGAGAGGTCGCTGTTGGTGCTATGACTGATGAAGATGGTACCTATCAATTAGGAAATGGGTATTATCCCTCATTAAATCTATCTACGCTAAATACAGAAACCCCTGAACTAAAACTTCAAGTAAAGGTATTTCCAAATCCTACCAAAGAGGTTATTTTTATTACCCATCCAACAGAACAATTCTTTGAAGTAAAGATTGCAGATGTAAGTGGAAAACAAATCCTACAAACAGCACATCAAAAACAGCAGCCTTTAAGCGTTCAAACATTAACCAAAGGCACTTACTTTATAACAGTCACCACAAAAGATTCAAAACAAACCAACACTTATAAAATCATTAAGCAATGAAAAAGTTTTACGCCATCCTATGTTTAACCATAGCATCACTAACACAACTGCAAGCTCAAGCACCACAGGGGTTTAATTACCAAGCAACAGTAAGAAACAGTGCTGGCGATTTGGTTATTAATACCAATGTGTACTTCAAATTCAATATTATGCAAGGTTCTCAGACCAGTCTTCCTGAGTTCACAGAAACGCACTATGTACCAACAGATGACTTGGGACAAGTAACTCTTGTGATAGGTCAAGGCACAACTACTGAAGGTATGTTTTCCGAATTAGATTGGTCATTAGGAAGTTATTACTTAAGCATAGAGCTCGACACAGGCAGTGGCTATGTAGCTATGGGAACTACACAACTACTAAGTGTACCTTACGCACTATATGCAGAGAACAGTGGTAACAGTACACCAACAACACCTAATTTAGAAACCGTTCTTGCTGAAAACAACTCAGCCAACAATCAACAGATAAAAGACTTACAAGACCCTACTGATGCACAAGATGCAGTTACAAAAGCATATGCAGAGACGATACTTAGCTCACAAGGATTAATGAACTTTAATGATTGGACTAATTATCAAGTAACACAAGATGATACAACTGTAGATTTAGAAACAAACTCTTTTGTCTTTCTAAATGCAAATAATACTACGCTAAAGATGCCTCAAAACCCTAACGATTTTGATGTTATTTATTTTTATGTAGTTAGGGCTTTGTACTGGAATTCTCCTCAAGCCGGTCATAGTATTAATAATACTTTTCAAGCAAATGGCCACCCTATAACTGGTTTTCGAGATGGCGCAGCTGGCCCAGGTATGATATATGATTCAACAACTACAAACGGATACGCAATAGGGTGGTGGAAAAATTCAGGACTGCATACTGCTATCTTCCAAAATGGGCAATGGTTTTTAGGTCATTTTTATATAAATACAATTACAAATGACCTTTTAGATTTTGATGGCGATGGTTTTACTGAATCTGACGGTGACTGTCTGCCATATGACCCTAATACTTATCCAGGGGCACCTGAGATTTGCGGCGACGGTCAAGACAATGACTGCGATGGAGAAATAGATGAAGGCTTTAATGAATCTGGCTATTGCAACGATATCCCTCTTTCAAATGATGGGCAAGGAATCACAAATCTCTTATTAGAATCTACAAATTTTGTCTCAGCAGGAGATGTTACTTACGAAGATTTTACAGACCCTATTGTAGACATTAGCCAAGCGGTTACTGCCAATTTGCAAATCACTTTTGAAACAGGTTATTCCTATTTTACAAATGTTTGGATTGATTTCAATAATGACTTAGTATTTGACAACGATAGTGAATTAGTTTTTCAGGGAGAATCAACAAATGCAAACCCAACAACCTTTGATGCCTCCTTTTTAGTTCCTGCCGATATTGCTTTGGGCAATTATTATATGCGAATAGGAACTGCCGATTCTGGCCAAGCAACCCCTAATCCATGTTACAGTGGATCATACGGAGTAACTATTGATATGATTGTTAACATAAC
>ERZ767114.628-NODE-628-length-18545-cov-4.209064_pt1 | contig 18545 bp, 16 predicted proteins | sample MGYA00374952_ERZ767114 | MGnify/ENA primary metagenome ERZ767114 (study PRJEB28939, sample SAMN06267156) | marine metagenome | isolation source: Columbia River Estuary | place: USA:Columbia River Estuary, USA | collected 2012-05-05 ...
ACCCCCAATCGCTCAATACGCACCAGAGCGAGTCGCCAGCAAAAACGGGTGGCTCCTTAACCCTCGATTCAACGATCTCGCTGCCGGCCTATGCAAGAGAGATGGACGTCCATCTGATGCCAGGCAACTATCAAGGCGGAGAAGCCCAAGACGCTGCCGCAGGCATCATTTATGACAACGGCTTGGACGTGTTTTCCTTTGGCGTGATGGGTCAAAACCTAGATGACATTGGTCATTCGATGGCGAACTTTACTCGTCTCAAATGGCCGAATCTCAACCCAGATCTCATCGTCGATGTCGGCTGCACCATCGGGCACAACACGCTGCCGTGGAAACAAGCTTTTCCCCATGCTGAAGTGCATGGTCTGGATGTCGCCACATCGTGCCTAGCGTACGGGCATGCGCGAGCAGAGGCGCTGGGTGCCTCCATTCACTTTCGGCAAGCCAGTTGCGATGCGCTCCCCTATAAAGACAAGAGCGTTGATGTGGTCTTTTCCTCTATGTTTCTTCATGAATTACCCACTTCTATGATCAAGGCGTTTTTTGCTGAGGCACACCGGGTGCTCAAGCCAGGTGGAATCCTCATCAATATGGAGCTACCTCCGAACGATGCGATCGGCGCCTATGACGCGTTTTATCTGGACTGGGATGGTTTTTATAACAATGAGCCCTTCTATAAAGAGTTCCGCGATTTGAGCTACCAACGCGTATGCACTGATGCAGGCTTTGAGGCTGACGATTTTTTTCAGGCGACGATGCCGCGTTTCACCTACGTGAGTGAGACTGAGTTCGCGGAAACGGCCATCGCAGACGCCTCCTTTGACGGCGACACTGGGCGCCTATCAGATACGATCACCTGGTATGCCTTTGGCGCGCAAAAGAGCCTGTCGGTATGAGTCATGACAAGAAAACCGTCAAAGCGGGGCGACCCGCCTTTTTCAAAGACCCTGAAGTGGATCGTCTTCTGGCAATTATCGTTCGTTTGATGACAGAGCACTCTGTGCTCAACGAGCGGGTCAAAGCGCTGGAATCGCTACTCATTGACTCGGGCGCACTCTCCGATGACGCTCTGCAAACATTCGAGCCGAGCGAATCACAGGACGACGAATGGGCACAAGCGCGACTACAACTGATCAAAGACGTGCTGGAATCTGGCGCGAACATTACAGAACAATAAAGAGGGGTAACGCATGACATCTTTGTGGCTATATCTACATATTCTGTTGCTCGTCTTTTGGGTCGGGACCGACGTGGGTGTTTTTATCGCTGCTCGATGGTCTGAAAGAACCGCCTTGAGCATTGAGACACGTCAGACCGTCTTACAGCTTGGCATGGTGTTAGACAGACTCCCGAGATCTGCCCTGACCTTAATTATGCCCTCAGGATGTCAACTGGCGAATGCCAGTGGCTGGCTCAATCTGTCTGATAGTGTACTGGGCGGCATGTGGGCGTTTGCCGCCATCTGGCTGGTGATTTTATGGCGCGGGTTCCTCTCACCCGACCCGACAGTCCAAGAGCAGTCAGCAAAAATTAACTGGGGTCTCAACTTAATCCTGGCACTCGGCGTTAGCGCAATCGGTATTTACTTGCTGACCAGCACCACGACGCCTGACTGGCTGGCGTTGAAGATACTCGCTGTGGGCGCCATTTTTTGCGCCGGTGTTGCGCTTGATCTGTTTTTCAAGCCCGCCGTGGATATCTTTCTGGCATTGGGATCAAACCCTGATGACGCCGAGCTGAATGCGGCCTATCAACGTGCTCTATCACCGGTCTATATCGCCGTCTTAGCGATTTATGCGTTTGCATTAATCGCCGCGGCACTCGGAGTATTCAAATGATCAGTCACCGCGGCACCGCGGCACGCGTTTTATTTTTGCAGCTCAGGCTAGGGAGCATAGCCGTGCTCGCCGCCCTACTGTCATCACCGATGGCATTGAGTGACTTCGAAACGGAAATCGCCGCAGAAGGGGGCAAGTGGGCGCACTATTACGAGCAAGCAGACTTGGACGGCCTCATGACGCTCTATGTCGAAGACGCCATCGTCGCGCTCCACGGACAGCCTGCGCTCTTTGGTATTGATACGATCCGAGACTATTTTGCGCAGCGTATTGGAAAGGCGGAGGCTACTTTCGAACTCGACTATGAATTGCGTGAGACACATGGTGAACTCGCTTACATTATTAGTAAGTACTGGCTCAAGGCGACCGATAAGACGACCGGCGCGCTGTATAAAGAAGCGGGCCGCTCGCTACTGGTCTACAAAAAACAAGACGGTCAGTGGAAAATCGCTGCTGATATTGACCAAACAACACCCGATGTGACTTGGCCCGCGCCATCAGGCTTAAACTAAACGAGATACGCGTTCAAATCGTGCAGCTGATGATCGAGCAACGCGATCCGAGGCTGAATAGACCGATTGGGTCAATCAATAATCGGCAGGTACAAACAAAATATGATGCAAAAACAATGGCGCCTAGCTGCCAGACCGGAAGGCATCCCTGACCGATCGCACTTTTCGCTCACCGATGCGCCGATCCCAGCACTCCAACCCGGCAAAGCCGTCGCGAAAACCCTTTATCTCGGGGTTGCACCGGTGATGTTGCGTTACATGCGTAACGAGACCGAGTTTGAATCGCCCCTTGCACTCGGCACGGTGATGCCGGGTCGGGGCGTCGCGCAAATCATTGAGAGTAACTGTGATTCACTGCCCATTGGGGCAATTGTGCAAGCTCGGCTCGGATGGCAGGAATATGCGCTGATTGATGATTCAGATCATCCCGCCCCTTTCTTATTGCCCACCGACTTACCGCTCTCCCATGGTATCGGTGCCGTCTCGTTATCAGGCATTACCGCATTAGTCGGAGTGCGCGATATTGGAAGGGTTGCTCCAACCGATCGCATTCTCGTCTCGGGTGCCGCGGGCGGGGTGGGCAGTCACGTTGCAGAAATTGCCAAAGCACTGGGCGCTCACGAAGTCGTCGGCATCGCCGGCGGGTCAGCGAAGTGTGCCAGACTTCGGCACGATATGGCCTACGATCACGTCATTGACTACAAAAATGAAGATGTCGACCTCGCTTTAAGTGCGCTGTTTCCAGAGGGTATCGACCTCTACTTTGATAACGTTGGGGGCGCGCTACTAGACAACGTACTGGCGCGGCTGAGACGGCGAGCGCGCATCGTTATCTGCGGTTCAATCTCTGAGTATTTGACTGAAGCGGAAAACAAACACCACTTTATCAACCTGCAAAATCTTGGCCGCCAAGATGCGAAAATGGAAGGGTTCTTCGTCTTTGATTACCAGGACAGTTACCCGCAGTGCCTTCACCAACTGGCAACCTGGGTGCGAGAAGGCGCGCTGAATCCAGTGGAAGATATTTCACACGGCATCGAGACGCTACCAGACGCACTAGCCGATTTGTATCTCGGCAATAATGTTGGCGTCCGCATGGTTGAGGTGGGGCAGCCCGACCTGCCCCTTTAACCTAACCAACCTATTTGCCGGCTCGTATCGAGACACCTACGGAGCATTGGGGCATCCTCCTTTGCAGAGTGGCTTTTTATCGGAGCTGATTTTCGGTGCCCGTTATCGGGACTGGTTATTAGTGCTAGGAGATGAAGCAATCAACCTCAGTCGAGCGATTCCGAGACCATGAACACGGGGTCCTTCGCAAACGCTTGAAACTGTGCCGCCACCGCTTGCATTGCCTCGCTCCCAACTGCCTCGCTAAACGGCTCCATGTCCTCGACCTCAATAATCTCTGAGTACGCGTAGGGTGGCGCTTCATCTAATCCTAATAAACCACTTACTTTGAGGACCCGAAAATCGCTGCAACCAGGCAAGCGGCGCACATTGGGGATGTCTACGGTTTTTGCCCAATTTTCATAAGTCAGCGGGTCTGTGTCGGGCAATAAATTAAATAAGACGACGATAGTGGTCATAGAACGGCCTCTACAGGGTGACGGTTCCACAGCATACACAATCCCCTCTTATGGGCACTCGCTTTTAAAAAGCTAACGGTTAGTCCCCAGCAATCATTGCGATACTCACAGATCATAGTTGACGGCTGTAGGCACAATGGTGTCGACTGGTCCAACCTATTGTGAGCCATCTCGTTGTCGTGACACTGCTTAACGAACATTTCCCTGCGCTCTTCAGTCCACTTGATCTGGGCGGCATCACGCTACGCAATCGATTGATCCACGCGGCCATTGTCACCCAATATGTCTCTGAGAGCCGGCCAACTGAGCGGCTGCTTAATTACTATCGCGCTAGAGCAGCAGGTGGCGCAGCAGCAATTGTGACAGAACCGATTGCGGTCACGCATACGCAGCGTGAAGGGTCGCGACTGCGATGCTGGGACGACAAAGGGCTCGATGACCTTCAGCGCGTCGTTGAAGTGGTGGCTAATGAAGGGGCCCATATTTGGGGGCAGCTTCAAGATTCAGGCCGCGGGCACCGAGCAATCGGCCGTAATAACGACGCGATTGGCGCCTCAGCGTTACCGGATGATCTCAGTTGGACAGTGCCACGAGTACTGTCGAGTAGTGAGATCCGTCAACTGATTGAAGAATGGGCAGAGGGGGCTCGGCGACTCCAGCGCGCCGGCTTCACCGGCGTCGAAATTTCGGCTGGGCATGGTCATTTATTTCATCAGTTTTTGTCGCCTTGGTCGAATAGGCGAACCGATGACTATGGCGGTGATCTCCGCAATCGTGCGCGCTTTCTCACTGAGCTGATCTCAGCAATACGCAGCACCTGTGGTCGAGCCTTTGTGATCGCGCTGAAATTACCTGGTGAAGATGGTGTTGCTGGCGGTATTGATCTGCCGATGGCCTCAGCCATTAATGGTGTGCTTGCAGACCACTCAGAGAACTTTGACTTATGGACCTGGGTTTGGGGGGCGCACGCACGATCGCTTTACCAGCACTTACCCGATGCAACCGGGGCTCGTCACCCCTACCTAGGGGATATTCACCGGCTTCGTGCCGAGCACCCTACAATCCACACCGGTGCTATTGGCTATCTCACTGATCCCAACGAATGTGAAATGGCGCTCAACGATGGCACAGCAGACGTGGTCTTTCTCGGGCGGCCGCTGATTACAGATGCAGCCTTTCCGAATAAAGCGGCCTCAGGCAACGCCAACCGGATCCGCTACTGCGTCTCTTGCAATAGCTGCTGGCGCAATATTATCGAGGCCGGCGCTTTGGCCTGTGACAACAACCCCCGCGTGGGCGACCCTGACGAACATCGCGAGCTGACATTGGCAGTCACACACCAACGACACGTGGTGGTAGTGGGGTCGGGGGTGTCGGCAATGGAAGCGGCGCATACAGCAGCGCAACGAGGGCATCGTGTTTCAGTCATCGGCAATATCGATCAAGTGGGGGGTAAAACCCGCCTTCATGCGCAACTACCCGGGGGCGAGAACCTTTCCAGTGTCTACGACTATCAATACCTGATGGCCCAGCAGGCGGGCGTGCACTTTACACAGAACCGACAAGCGCAAGTGGAGGACGTTTTAGCACTCAACCCTGATGTGGTGTTACTGGCGACGGGCGCGCGAGCATCGCAACCCATCTGGCTTACGGATGATTGGGCTGAAATGGGGCTGATTCCTAGCCTTCGGGAAATGGGACAAAGCCTGATTGACGGCATCGGACGATCGCCAGGCCGAGCCGTATTGATAGACCACGACCACACTGAGATGACCTATGCGGTCGCACTGCAAATGGCGACTCGTTTTGATCAGATTACCCTCGTGACATCGCGAGAACGTATTGCAAATGATGTCTCGCTGATCAACCGCCAAAATATTCTTCAGCGCTTGTTCGACCATGACATAGAGCATATCTGCCACGCCGAACCCGACTCGTTAGATGGCCTGGAGGCGGGTCGGCTGATGATAAAAAATGTCTATAACGACAAGGTCAGTGAACTCAGCGATGTGGTCACAGTAGTGCATGCCAGTAGCCGACTTCCCAATCAATACTTGCTCAAGCCACTGCGTGCCAATGGCCTGGAAGTGATTCCCATTGGCGACTGCCGCGCGCCACGCTCTCTGATGGCGGCCACCCACGAGGGATATCACATCGCGAATACTTTATGAGGAGAAAGTGCCGATCTCGGTCAGGCGCGTGATTGATCTTCCGTGTCCACCTGAGCATTCAGCGGCAGCTCTGTCGTATTCTTAATCTCTGTCACCGCAATATGAGAGTGTAGCTCTCTAATCGCATCAGACGCCGACAGTGTGTTGCGGACAAAGTCCTCGTAATGACGAATATCGCGACAGACGATTTTCAACACGTAATCCCAGATACCCGCCATGGTGTAACACTCCACCACCTCAGGAAGACACTCCACACTGCGCTCAAATGCGAGCAAGTTTTGTTTACCAATTTGATTCAAATTAACGGTCGCAAATACCACCACCTCTAGTCCTAGCTTGGCACGATCGAGGACAGCGACCCGTCGATTGATGAATCCAGCCTCCTCCAACTTGTTCACCCTCCGCCAACAGGGCGACTGAGATAAGTGGACCTGCTGCGCAAGATCACTGGTGGAAATAGCTGAATCATGCTGCAACACCGATAGAATGTTGATGTCAATTCTTTGTAAATTCATAAATAAATAATCCACAATAAAGCCAACTTAAGGGCTAAATATTTCATGTTTTCGCGGAATACACCATAGATCGAATAATGTTTTCTGTTCGCGTACCGCACAATAACGCGGGGTAGTTCACGAGCAAATGACATGAAACAGGCAGCATCGCAACACATTCGGAAGATTTCACTCGAGGACAAATATACTCTTGAGCAGTCTCGCGCCTATATGACCGGCGTCGAGGCATTAGTGAGATTACCCATGTTGCAGCATCAGCGTGATGTCGCCCGCGGCTTGAACACAGCGGGCTTTGTATCTGGTTATCGAGGGAGTCCACTCGGTGGCGTTGATCAGGCCATGTGGCAAGCTGATCACTATCTAAAACATCACCAGATACATTTTCAACCGGGCATTAACGAAGACCTTGCTGCCACCGCAGTCTGGGGTAGCCAACAAACCAATCTGTTCTCAGGCGCACGTTACGACGGCGTGTTTGGACTTTGGTACGGCAAAGGACCTGGCGTTGATCGCAGCATGGATGTCTTAAAACACGCCAATGCCTTTGGAACGAGTCGCTTTGGTGGTGTATTGGCTGTCGCAGGCGACGATCACGCTTGCAAATCTTCCACGCTGCCCCACCAATCGGAGCACATGTTTATCGGCGCATCCATACCGATACTCGCGCCGGCAAATGTACAAGAGGTACTCGATCTCGGCATCTATGGATGGGAACTCTCACGTTACTGCGGGTGCTGGGTTGGCTTTAAAGCCATCACCGAAAATATGGATTCAGCCATCTCCGCGGACATCAACCCGGGGCGAGTCAGCATTCAAATTCCCGAGAGCTTCAACTTACCAACGGACGGTGTTCACGCTCGTTGGCCCGACCCCCCTATGGAGCAAGAAAAACGGCTCAATAAATACAAGATCTATGCCGCACGCGAGTTTGCCTACGCTAACCAACTGAACAAAGTGACGCTGGACAGCGTCCGACCGCGCCTTGGCATCATCACTTCGGGCAAGGCGTATCTGGATGTCATGCAAGCGCTCGATGATATGGGGATCGATAATCAGCTCGCCGCTCATATTGGCATTCGCGTCTTCAAGGTGGGTATGCCTTGGCCTTTAGAACCACAGAGCACCCATCAGTTCGCAGACGGACTGGAAGAGATCCTCGTTGTTGAAGAAAAACGCTCCGTCATCGAGGACCAACTCACCTCTCAGCTTTACAATTACCCTGTTGCGGCACGACCGATTGTCGTCGGGGAGTTCGATGAGCGAGGTGCCGATCTACTCCCCAATACGGGCGAACTGACGCCTGCCATCGTTGCGCTGGCGATTGCGAGCAGGCTACAACGTTTCTTTTCGAGCGAGGCGCTGACGTCTCGGATAAATTGGATTCAACAAAAAGAGCGATCACTTAATCACGTTCAGACTCAAACCCAACGGGCACCGCATTTTTGTTCTGGCTGCCCACACAACACATCAACCAGAGTGCCCGAAGGCAGTCACGCGATGGGAGGTATCGGGTGTCATTACATGGCGACCTGGATGGATGACCGACCCACACAAACGTTTACGCAAATGGGCGGCGAAGGGGCCACGTGGCTTGGGCAAGCGCCGTTTACCGACACGCAACACGTCTTCCAGAACTTAGGAGATGGTACGTATTTTCATTCCGGAGTGATGGCAATCCGAGCTGCGGTCGCAGCACAGGTCAATATCACCTATAAAATTCTCTTTAACGAAGCAGTGGCGATGACTGGGGGCCAACCCATTGATGGCGCGCTATCCATCAGCCAATTAATTCAACAGCTTAGTGGGGAAGGCGTCAAACGCATTGCGCTAGTCTCGAATCAACCCGATCAGTACCGAGGACAGTTTTCAGCCGTCGCAGGCGTCACACTGCATCATCGAGACGAACTCGATGCATTACAACGCGCATTACGAGACTATTCAGGTTGTTCGGTTCTCATTTACCAGCAAGCTTGCGCCGCAGAGAAACGCCGCAAACGAAAGAAATCGACGGTGAGTCATCGTCCGCGCCGTATCGTTATCCATGAAGAAATTTGCGAGGGTTGTGGAGATTGTAGCGCGCAATCTAACTGCCTATCGGTATTACCCAAGGCAACACCACTCGGCCGTAAGCGCCAAATTGATCAACACGGTTGCAACCTAGACTACAGCTGCGTGAAGGGGTTCTGCCCCAGTTTTGTGTCAGTGCTTAACGCAGTACCCAAGCAACGAGCCCCGCAAGATGACGCGGAAATGCTCTTTGAGCCGCTTCCCGCTGTTCGGCTACCCGATCTCACTCGGCCCTGGAATACCGTGGTTGCTGGCGTTGGTGGCACGGGCGTGCTGACTGTCACAGCACTCATTGCGATGGCAGCCCACATCGAGGGGAAAGGGTGTGCCACGCTCAATCAGACGGGCTTAGCACAGAAATTTGGCGCCGTAGTGAGTCACGTTCGGATCGCACAGCAACAGGACGATATTAAAGCGGTCAGAGTCCCTGCGGGCGAGGCCGACCTACTGCTCGGTTGCGATTTAGTCGTCAGTACTGGCTACGATACGATGGGCAAAACGGCGATTGGCCGAACGCAGGCAATCATCAATGATGCCGCATTGCCCACCGCAGCATTCATCCACGATCCGGATGCTGAATTGCCCACCGTAGCGATGCGGGCTCACATAGAAGAACAAACAGGGTCCGAAAATGTCTTGTTCGTCAATGCAACTCAGATCGCGGAGCTGTTATTGGGGGACTCACTGTATGTGAACCTGTTCTTGCTAGGGGTCGCTTTTCAGCAAGGGAAGGTGCCCGTGAGTGACACGGCACTCAACGCAGCCATTGAGCTCAATGGGAAATCGATCTCTGGGAACCAAAAGGCACTGCTAATGGGACGGCGTTATGCGGTCTGGCCAGATCGCGTTGTGGCAATGTTGCCCGCGTCAGCATCAGAGCAACTGATTACCCCAACCATCGAGGCGCTGATTGATGACCGAATGCAGCGCCTGACGCGGTATCAATCGGCACGACTTGCCGAACACTACCGGCAAGAGGTTGAGAGGGTGAGGGCGGTCGATCCCCAAGCGGACGAAGCTAACTCGATTACGCGCGCGGTAGCGGAACAACTCTACCGGCTGACAGCCATTAAGGATGAATATGAGGTGGCACGCTTGTATACCGCACCAGAGTATCGGGCGCAGCTCGACAGCCAATTTGAACCCGGCTATCGGCTAGCATTTCATTTAGCACCGCCCTTACTGAGTCGACGAGATGCCGAGACGGGTCGCATTCAAAAACAGGTTTACGGCGCTTGGATGCTGGGTCTATTTCGGCTGCTGAGTCGGCTCCGCTCGATCAGAAATACCTGGCTCGACCCATTTGCTTGGACCGAAGAGCGGCGTTCGGCTCGGCAGGACCTCAATCGCTACCGGGCCGATATTGAGCTCATTCTTGCGCAATTACGTGCCGATAATTATGTGGACGCCTGCGAGTTTGCTCAGCTTCCCGAGGGTCTGCGAGGCTTTGGTCCAGTTCGGGAGCGAACACGCGCTGACTATGAGCGCAATCGAGCTCGGCTCCGCGACACGCTGAGTCGCGCTAAAGGCCAGAGTGACGTCCTGTTGTGGACTAAAGAGCAGCATACAGCGTCATGATCTGAGCAGTGGCGCCTACATCAGAAAGCAGTCTTCAACCTCGGGGCGGGCTCGATACCCAGTGTCCCAACGACACAGTTGTTCACGCTCAGCGATCAAATCCAACCCGGTGTAGCGCATAAACTGGAAAAATGCGGCCAGCGTGCAGTCGGCAATACTGGGGTCACTACCCGTCAAAAAAGCCCGCCCATCACCCAGTAACGTCTCCGCATAATCGAACCCGGGCTGCATGCGTGCAACCAACTCTGCCGCGTGCTCAGCATTAGCCTCGTAGCCCAGCGGAGATTTTGTCGCATGCACCCACGCGGCCAGATCATGGGCGACGCGCATTTCTAGCGTGCGTTCAATATTGCGGGCGTACGCTAAGGGCTCCGGATCAGAAGGTAACAAGCAGGCTGCGGGAAACGCCGCTTCGAAGTAGTCGATAATCGACAGCGATTCTGTCACATACGCACCTGAATCCAACTCTAATACTGGTAACGTCCCAAACGAATTACGCGCTAAGTGCTCAGGCTCTCGATGACGCCCCTTTAGGGTGTTCACCACCACGGGCTCAACGGCGATATCGGCACCTCGTGCGCGACGCTCAGCAAGATACAGCGTGACGCGCGTTGGATTAGGAGCAAGCGGTACAGTATAGAGTTTCAATCAGGTCTCCTTGCGATAGGCTCGCGCTACTTTTTAAAAGCTGAAAAAAGGTCGAACCCACTACCCCTCAACTGACATCATAGCGGCTGGCTCGTGCGTTAGCCGACATCCGCACGGGCTAGCGGACTTCAATGATTTCAAAACCCTGAGTGGCTGTTCGCCAATCTAATAAAATGTCATAAATCTTGCCATCGAGCAGGGCGTCTTGCAGTGATATTTGACTACCCGATAGGGAGCACTGTGCGTCAGCAAGCGACACCTGATCATCGACCTGCAGGAATGGTTTTTCGAATCGAGCCACCGTAAACGCTGATGTGCTGTCTACAGATTGACCGTTCTCATCATAAGCCCGCGCAGTGATGGTATGAGCACCGATACTCATATTGTTGTAATTCCAAGCGAGAGAAAATCCCGACTCACTCGCGCCCACAATTTCAGGAAAGGCATTACCAACATCGCCCCTAGCACCGCCATAGGGCGTATCAAAAGCGTAGGCACCATCAATCCAAATCTCAACCTTTTCAATCCCGTCCGATGCAACAGCCCAGCCGCGAAGGTTACCGATCCCCGAGTAAACGCTGTTAATAACAGGCTCCTCTAGCGCAATTCGCAATGTCTTGCCGGTGCTCAGGACCGCTGCAAATGTCGGCTCGATGGTGCAATCGACGGCCGTGGGCAGCAAGTTAAACTGATCACCCTGCAAGCTGCCCCGACACGAACCTGTCACCTCCGCAAGACGGAATCCCACCGCAGGTATGAACACCACCGACAATGACTCATCGGGTTTCACTTGTCGCGCAGTCTGTCCCGTCACCGATCCGTTGCTAGCCCCAGCGATACGGACTTGAGCGTAACTTCCTTCAAAGTTATCGTCCCACCGCAAGTGAACCGACTCAACCAGCTTGCCAGATGTTGAGTCCTGGTAAGTCACCCAGGACTCTCGATAGTCACTGCCATATGGGGAGGCGCTATCCATCTCCTTACACGGAGGTTGAAGCACAAAACCAGACGCTAACGTTAACTCATCTGGTTCAGTCGCATCAGTGAGCACGCTACCGCTATTGGTCAACACCGATAGAGCACGTATATCGATTGGGTGAGGCGAATCGTTGGAAATTCCATGGCCCTTTCGACGTCCACTCCCACCACCCTCTAGTTCGCAGGCTTCATCGACGGCAAAGTCGGTGATGAGCTCGCTCGCAATACGCTCGCTTTCATAGCCAGCCAACATGAATCGCGTTTGATTAAATCCCCGCGCATTGTCAGCAGACTCGGGATCGTCGCCTGCCAGTCCACAAGCCTGACCGGCACACTCATTGATATTGGGATTCGAAAACACAGCGACTTCAGGCTCATCGCCGTAACTCATAATGGTATGGAATACGCCTTGACGATAGTGACCAAAACTAAATGGGTAAGCACCCGAATCACCTTTTTCCGCTATGCGCCGCTCGTGCAATGACCCTAATATGTGCCCTAGTTCATGGGCAGTGGTGGTGTCGGTGCAGTAACTATTGCCGGTTGCATTCTCCGCGGGTAACCACTGTACTACCGCCATATAGGCTGATCGAAATGGCGCGCCCTCAACGACACTGTTATAAGCCACGCCGCACGACTCCTCGTCCTCTGGCACATTTTCTCGAAGCAACACCACAAGGTCTGCGCCATAAAAAGTGCGATCATCGTTTATGTTTGTAAATGGCGTCTCTGCTTCAAACATTTTATTCAGCGCATCACTTTGAGAGAGTGACGGCGCAACGTCCAAAGGGCGCACCTTCACAATATTAAATGCCAGATCTATCTGACTGTCTGCCATTGCCTGATTTGTCAGCTCAATGACAAAATCGGCGATGGTATTCGGCGTATTCATCGCTGATTCGTGATAAATCAAAAGATCAATGGTTGCCTTACCCGAACTGTAAGCAGGATACGTGACCTGTTCATCAGACAGGTCCATCAACGCCTTGGGCTGAGGCAATTGGCGAGATTGCAAAAGCTGGAGTGACCACGTCATTTCCTCGGAGCGCTGCTTAATGACAGTACCGAGATCCGCCGGTCGGGCCCAATAAGACTCCGCCTCGTACCAAACAATCTCATCGCCCTCTTGAGCCAATCGGTACTTTCGTGAACCCTCTCTGAGTGACCCTTGTAGTTCTCCCAGTGATGACAGCACCATGGTCAGACGAGCGCCCGATTTGGTGCTTCCCGCGATGACCTTATTGCCCAAATTTGATCGCGACACGCGCTCAATTTTAACGTGGTACTCCTCCCCCAGTTCGGACTGAATCTTGAGGTAGTCCCCCGCGCGAGCATGCAATTGTTTCAGCGAGACCACCCGCTCCGGCATCCGCTCTCCGCGACTGAGCTCTAACGATAAAGTATCAGCATAGGTAGTAGCCGAAAATGCCACTGCCCAGGTCACTGCGAAAGCAACAGAGCACTTCACCCAGCCGATTAGCTTCGGTCGATACGTAGAGACCATTTCAAACGCCTAAGATCTGTTATTCAGAAATTCTGTATAACATTGAGGTGCAATGGTTTAAAGGGTTTAAGGCGTGGTAACTAAGTGCTCTCTATACGCGATTTATGACGCGGACGGTTCGTTAGTAGGCGAACTGCGCTATCTCGTCGATAAGTTTTTAGGGCGAGCCAATTGTGCCTTGTGTGACCTCTCGCACGGATGGCATCCAGCCGGAAAGCGCGCTTGGCGACAGCAACAAGGTGCCACGACTCAGCTCAGCTGGCTGCATAGAGATGAGGTGCCTCACCATGTGCTCGCCCACGTCAGCGAGTCCCTTCCCTGTATCGCGATAGACACCAACGGCTGTGTCGACATACTGATCTCCAAAGACCAGCTAGCGCGATGCGAGGGTGATTTCATGATTTTCGAGCAGTTATTAGCGCAAAAACTGCAGGGACTGGCATCTGAGCCGATACCAGCCGCAGGGCTCAATTAACTGCTCGCAGCGAAGACGACACTGCAGTTCATCGTAAAGCCATGCTCATACTGACGAATATCGGCCATATCGTTAAGGATCTCTGAGGCCCTTCATAAAGAGGGGGAAGCAACCACTCAGTCACTCGAACATTTTCATGAACGTATCCATATCGAACTGACTGCCATAAAGCATAGAACTCTTCAGCGCGACATCGGCGGCAATCGCCACGGCCGTCTTAATTTCTTCTTCAGTCGCACCCGCCGCACGAGCAAAAGCCGCATGTGCCGGAATGCAATAAACGCACTTCATCGCGACCGATGCTGAAATAGCCGCAAGCTGAGCGTGCTTGAGTGGAATAGCGCCGTTGAACACGTTTTTTTCAACCGCTTCGTAATACGCAGCGGCCGCGGCTTGTTGTGATTCAGGGTGCAAGACAATAAAGGGATTAGCTGTTTTGACCTCTCGCACCGCGTCCTCTGTAAAGGCCGTCGCAGTGAAAAGAAACAGACATGCTGCCAATACCAATCGCATCGAATAACTCCTATTGGTTGTTAGATTCAATAATGGCGCCGCGCGAAGACGAGGCGCCAATTCCACCCTAAGTCCTATTGACCGGTGTAATAGAGCGGCTCACCTTGAATAGAGCCAATGGGGGTTGCAGCTCCGGCGGCGGCGGCCTGCAAAAAGCGAAATTCTTCGCTCGCTGCGACCTTATCGCCGAAGGCGGCCATATCTGCCCAGTCGTCAAAGGACATGACGTAGTGCACTTTACCCGTGCCGCCCACACCCTCGTTATAAATGCTGACTTTGGCACCCATCGCCGTATGCATTTCTTTAGCCCTTGAAAACGCGGCATACACTGCAGCCGCTTTGCCGGCATTAGGCTGCCAAACATAAACGCGATAAGGTCCATCTTGGGCGAAGTCTGCTGCTTTAGCTGAAGCATCCCAATTTAAACCCTCAAGGGAGTACATTAGGTTGCCGGACGGCGATGCAGCCGCTTGCTCCCAAAAAGCCTGCCACTCTTCATTAGCGTTGGCTTCCTTCGTTTTCGCCCATGCCTCGGCTGAATCCCAGCGTAGAATGTAATCGAAAGTCGGATAGCCTGAGCCACCCACATCCATGCGATAAATGCCTACCTGCGCACCGTATTTCTCATGCATCTTTGCTGCCGTCATCATGCCCTGCACTAAACCTGCCGGCGACGAGGAGTTAGCTTGCCAGCGGAAAGCCTCCAATCGCTCAGCAGACACCATGCCGGTAAATCCAGCCAAACAGCACACAACAATCCAACGCATTGCCTTACTCATAACACCTCTCCTGTTTATTTTCGGCGGGCCACACCACGCGACCGCCTATCCAATGGACAAAGCAAATATGCCCTTTTCAAGTACCGATGTCACGACTAGCATCACGCCGAAGGTCAAGGTGCCATGGCCAGAAAATGCGTATAGAAGAGATCGCTTATTGGCTGTTTACGCGCCAGTACAGCGGGTGGGATAACTAGAGAAGTCGCTTCACCGGCACGCCGCTCGCTAGCAGGTAAGGCTCTAGCGCCCGATACAGTGAGCGATAACGGAAGAAGGGCACCTTTGGGTAAAGGTGGTGGATGGCATGATAATTCTGATAGACCCAAAGCCATGTCATGAGGGTATCGAGGCCCGCGCGCGCTTGGTAAACCGTGGTGGTTTGCATACGCGCTTGTTCCGAGTGGGGGTGATGGACCGACCAAGCAAACAGGGTCGTCAATACCGAGTTTCCCAGCATTTGTCCCAGCAGTAGGGTCATGACGGTCACACCAAGATCAGCACACAGTAGCAATAACAGTACGCGAGTGGTCATGATAGCCAGATATTCAAGGCGAACCGTGCGCCGCTCGGCCGCAGTAAAATGCTCAAACTTCAGGGCAAAAACCCACTCTTTGGGTATTCCTTTTAACCACATCGCCACCAGCTGCGGGAGATTACTGGCAGCGAAAGTCCCATCGGGGTCGTCTGTGGGATGGTTTGTGGCACGATGATGCAGCAAATGGCTCCGACGGTGTGCAACAAACGACACCCCCAGTACATGACCCGATACGTAGCCTACCCACTCGTTCATCCATCGTCGCTCTAGACTCATACCCGTCACGGCACCATGGACTGCGTCGTGAAGTGGCGTATACATTGCATAAGCACAGAAACTGATCCCTGCTAATGTCCACATAGAAAAGACAGGGTCTATCAGCAGGTTGCGCACGCAGGCGAGGAAGACCAGCGCGCAGACAGCAAACAATACCGCCGTAGGCCAGGCAAAGCCGCCGATGTGCCGTATGACAACTTGCTGTGCTTCTTGCTCGTTGCTGATCATAGTAAGAAATGCTGAATAGACTTCAGCGCCTATTATAGCCGCCTTTATGCCGTGCTAAGGGGTGCAGAAAGCGACAGCCAGCGTTGCAATAAGTGACAATCGATCGTCATTTTTCAGCGCCTGGGGCGGTGCCTAAACGATAACTGACGTCAGATAAGAGCGCTCTGACACTCTCAACTGGGACGGCAAAGAGGGCACACCATCACTGAATAAAACGGCTGTTTGATCGCTTTAGCCCTCGTCTCCATGAGCACACTCGAAACAGCACAATAAAAAGACTCACCGCTCATTCAGATAAAAGCACAGTGACAGTCCAGCGACACTTTGTCAGATTGCACCGAAGCGCGATAAATTAGCGTGGATCTCGATAAGGAATCTCTTGCCATGCCATCACCCTGTCATTGCCGAATCGCCACCATCGATGACCTCGACTCGCTGGTCAAGTTGTTCGACCAATATCGACAGTTTTATGAATGCGCTCCTGATCAAGTCGCAGCAAGAGCCTGGCTCGACACGAATCTGAAACTCGGCCGTTCGATTATTTTTGTAGCCGAAACGAACGCCGGCATACAGGGCTTTACGCAACTCTACCCGGCACTTTGCTCTGTAGAGCTGGTCAACTATTTTATACTTTATGACTTGTACGTCTGTGATCGCGCGCGGCGCGGCGGCATCGGTCGCGCCTTGATGGAAGCAGCGCGTCACTGGGCGACCGGACAGGGCGCTGCAAGAATCGATCTCGAAACAGCACGCAGTAATACCGCTGGCCAGCAACTTTACAAAGGGCTCAACTACCAGCTCGACGAGGTCTTTATAAAATTCAGTCTGGAAATAAACAGCTGATAACCGGTTTTTTAAAGCGTAATGGCGCGGTTACGGCCAGAATTTTTGGCTGCATACAATGCTTCATCTGCACGCTTCAGCATTTGCTCAGTGCCCCGACCCACATTGCTGTGTACCACACCGATGCTGACGGTTGTCGAGAGCACTTCTTGCGTACCGAGTTCCACCAAGCTTCTTAAGGACTCAGCAATGATGGCTGCCTCATCGCGCGTCACACTCTCCGCAATCACCAAAAATTCCTCACCGCCCCATCTGGCCACAGTATCCTGAGGCCTCATGCGGGCAGTCAAAATCTCAGCCACTCTTTGAAGAATGCGGTCACCCATATCATGCCCATGGTGATCGTTAATCAATTTGAAGTGATCGATATCGATCATCATGATGGCGTATCGACGATGCCCCGCTACAAATATCTGTAACCTGCGCTCTGCAACGCGACGATTAGCAATCCCCGTCAAAGTATCGGTATTCGCTGCTTCGTGAAGACGCTCAACGCGCTCGGCGGTGCGCTGCAACTCAGCACGCTCACTAGCCCAAATACTGAGTAGCCAGGCAAATAAACTGTAGGTACAAGCGACCATGAGCCCCAATCGCCAATCATTGAAATAAGCATCGGATAGCGTTTCGCGGCGGCTCCCGACGATAGCAACCACGCCCATAACAGTGCCGGTAGTCACTCCGATAACAAGACTGTAATGCGCCCACAACAACGTCGCCACCCACACCAATATCGGCGTGTAGAGTAGACCCAGTAGGATTCCGATTATGGCATCAGCGGGGGGCGCTATAAACCAGGATAAGGACCACCACAGGATTAACAGGGTGAGCATTGCCAGTGCAGCACAGCGGTGCCAAAAAATGTTCGTCTTTGGCCATAGCAATAAGAAAAGCGATAAAACTATGAACCACAGTGACGCTAGCGCATTGGACAGCAGAGACCCCAATCCGAGTAGGGCAGAGAACAGTGTTGCACCGGCTAACACCCAGGCAAAAACCATCAATATGCGTAACATACGCGACGCAGACTGCTGGTCGAACTGCGCGAGAGTCGCCTCGGCAGGCGCCGCATTGGCGGGGCCACGCTCCATCGCTACCTGAGGCCGCTCGGTGGCAACTTCTTTACTCCCCCTGTCTGCGCCAAAAAAAGATTCACTCAGGGTTGCGGGCGATCTTGCTCAACCCGTCGGCACGTCAGTAAAAGGAATGCCTTTATCTAATCGGGGCTCCTGAGGCAGACCCAGTACCCGCTCGGCAATGATGTTGGCCATGATCTCGTCGGTACCCCCGGCAATACGCATTCCCGGTGCCCCCATGTAGGCACGCTGAATAATGCCTGCTTTAACAGCCAGCGCCTCATCAGTAATCGCGCCGCTAGCCCCTAACAAATCCATCAGGAAAGAGGCCATTGCCTGCATTTTGGGTGCGCCCACCAACTTACCAATCGAATTTTCAGGGCCGGGAAGGGCGCCTCGAGACAATGCGGTCAAAGACCGATA
>ERZ767114.629-NODE-629-length-18543-cov-4.135276_pt1 | contig 18543 bp, 13 predicted proteins | sample MGYA00374952_ERZ767114 | MGnify/ENA primary metagenome ERZ767114 (study PRJEB28939, sample SAMN06267156) | marine metagenome | isolation source: Columbia River Estuary | place: USA:Columbia River Estuary, USA | collected 2012-05-05 ...
CTAAATTTTATGAATATAATTATTCTGGTGAATATAAATCTTATTATCGTGATGGTCAATTAAAAGCTTTGAACAGCTATTTAATAGGGACAAAACATGGACCTTATAAATTTTATCACGAAAATGGAAAAATTGAAAAGGAAGGAGCTTTTAGGCATGGTGTTTACGATAGAGTACAAACCGAATATAAATATTATAAAAATGGACAGCTTTCAAAAAAAGTTATGTTTAAATATGATGGAAATGCGAAATTTGTTAATGAGGAAAATTATTATCAAAATGGTCAATTAAAGGATAAGTATGAGTTCTATGAAAATGATTGGGGAGATAAGGAGGAACATGGACCATATGAAACTTATTATGAAAATGGTGATTTAAAAGAAAAAGGTAGCTTTCATAATGGAAATAAATTAATTCAAGGAGAAATCATAGATTCTAAATTTTATGAATATGAGTTTTGCGATGAACATAAATCTTACTATGAGAATGGTCAAATAAAATTAAAAAGTTATTTCAAAAACAATGTAAGGGTTGGTGTGTGGGAATATTATTATGAAGATGGAACAAGTATAGGAAAAGTTAATTATGAAATTGAGGATTTAAATTATGATTGAAATAAATGAATAGAATAAAATTATTTTTGTTATTGTATTTTACAACTTTATTATTAACAAGTTGTCAAAATAAAGACATATACATATCAGACCTTGAAAAGAGAAATGTTGACGGAAATACTTTGTTGTTTCTAAACAATAAATTATTTGAGGGTGTTTTTATAGATAGATTTGATAATGGAAAATTGAGATTTGAGAAAACTGTTAGTAAAGGTGAAATTAATGGTGTTCAAAAGATTTATTTCGAAAATGGAAATATAAATGAGGAATATTTTTACAGTGACGGCAATAAAAATGGTTATTTTAATTCCTATTATGAAAATGGTAAATTACATGGTAAAGGATTTTATAAAAATAATAATTATGATGGACTTTGTGAATGGTACTACAAAAATGGTCAATTGGATAATAAAACCACTTATAACAATGGAATTGAGAATGGACCATATGTAATCTATTTCGAAAATGGAAATCTGATGGAAGAATCAACCTTTGTGGAAGGGAAAAGATTTGGAAGTTTTAAGGAGTATTATGATAATGGGAAACTGAAAAAAGAAACAACATTAAAAGGTGATGAATTAGAAGGTTCCTACAAACATTATTATGAAAATGGAAAATTAATGAAAGAAGAAAATTATGAAAATGGAAAATTAATTTTTGAAAATAATGAATAATTACATCAAAGATTGGTTTTTCGTTATTAAAAATTGTAGTGTAGATAATACCTATAAAATGGGATGGGGTAAATCAATTATTGAATGTTGTAATGAAACTCCTAATGAACCAAATATCTCATTTGATAGAATATCATTAAAGATGTTCAAGTACTATTGGAATCAAACAATCTTCTTTGATTTACAACAAAGTCCAAATCCAATTAATCCACCTGAACTATACACTTACGTTAAAGAAGTTATTAGTTCATATCAGAGTGACTATGGGTTTAAACCAGTGTTATTTGACAAGGTTGAAGATAAGATAACGATTGATATCAAAAATGTTCTAGGAACTCAAAATATAAAACACCTCAAATGAAAATAAAATTTTTACTAATTGCATCAATTTTTATGATTTCTAGTGTTTATTCACAAGAAAAATGGTCATTAAAAAAGTGTGTAGATTACGCACTAGAAAATAATATTTCAATCAAACAAAGTGCGCTTAGTATTTCACTTTCAGAGAGAGATGTTGAAATTACTCAAGGTAATTTTCTGCCAACCATTGGAGCAAGTTCTAGTGGAGGGATTAACTCTGGGCTATCACCAGACCAAACAGGAGTATTAAAAAACACCACCAATTTTAACGGGCGGTTTAATCTTGGAGTAAACGGTACTATATTTAATGGGTTTAGAAATTTAAATTCCTACAAACAAGCTCAATTAGGTATAGAATCTAGTAAACTAGATCTAGAAAAAGCACAAAATGATGTTTCTCTATTTGTTGTTAATGGGTATTTAAATATCCTTTTTGCAAAAGAGAATTTATCTGTAGCCAAGGTTCAGTCAGAAATTAGCAAAAAACAAGTTGAAGCAGCTAGCCAAAGATTTGAAGCTGGTATTATACCTAAAGGAGATCTTTTAAATACTCAGTCTACTGCAGCGAATGATCAACAAAACGTAATTGCTCGTGAAAATACACTAACCCTAGCATTACTAAATTTAGCTCAATTATTACAAATATCTTCAGTAGGATTTGACATAGAAGACATGACTGTAAATTCACCCTCAGGCCTTTTACTGTATGAATCATCTGACGTTGTTTATGAGAAAGCATTAACCACTCAACCTCAAATTAAAAATGCTGAATTAGGTATTCAAAATGCAGATTTAAATATAGAATTATCTAAAGGAGCATTTTTACCAAGTGTAAATTATAGTATTAGCGGGGGAACCTCATACTTTAACCAGATGAATAATTTATTTCCTGGTCAAAAAAATGAATACTTTTTCAAACAAGTACTAAAAGATAGGGTTACCTACGGAGTATCATTGTCACTAAATATCCCGATTTTTAATAGATTTCAAACAAAAAATAATGTAGCAAAATCTTACATAAATAGAGAATTATCTCTGTTAAACCTAGACAATCAAAAACTACAACTACAACAAACTATTGAGCAAGCATTTGCAGACGCTAAAGCAGCCTCAAAAACTTTTGAAGCAGCAACCATTTCATTGAAATCACAAAGAGAGGCCTTTAAAAATGCACAAGAGAGTTATAATTTAGGAGCTAGCACTTTATTTGACTTTGATTTGGTAAGAACTAGATTGGTAAGCGCTGAATCTGCATTAATTAGAGCCAAATATGATTTTGTATTTAAAACCAAGGTACTTCAGTTTTATTACGGAGATTTTAATCTAGACTAGACAACTATATAGTAGATAAAACGGCAACTTTTGGTTGCCATTTTTTTATACTTTATCTTTACAAAAAAAGTTTTTGAGTACCATATTACACATAGAAACTTCTACAAAAAATTGCTCTGTTAGCATTGCAAATTGTGGAGAGTTAATTAGTTTAAAGGAAATCAATACTGGAGATTATTCTCATGCAGAAATGCTCCACCCACTAATTAATAAAGCTTTACAAGAGAGTAAACTAACCATTAAAGATATTGAGGCTATTGCTGTAGGCAAAGGTCCCGGATCTTACACTGGTTTACGTATTGGTGTTTCTGCCGCAAAAGGATTGTGTTTTGCTAATGATATTCCTTTAATTTCAATAAATTCTTTGGAAATTTTAGCACAAACCATGAATATTGACAGTGGTCTTATTATCCCTATGATAGACGCAAGAAGAATGGAAGTTTACGCTGCCATTTATGACAAAAACTACAACTCTGTAAGAGAAACGAAAGCAGAAATAATTGATTCACAATCTTTTTTAGATGAATTACAAAACCATACAGTTTATTTTTTAGGTGATGGAGCAAAAAAATGTGAAGAAATTATTCTTCATGAAAATGCCGTTTTTATAGAAAATGCATTTCCTTCAGCTAAAGAAATGACTACTATTTCTTTCCATAAATTTAAAAATAAGACTACTGAAGACGTTGCGTACTTTGAACCTTTTTATTTGAAAGACTTTATAGCTACTCAAGAAAAAAAGAAAATTTAAAATACATATTCTCTTTGTTATTAAATTGTTACACAATTTTTAATGTAATTTTAATAAATGATGGTAATAGAGATACTCATCTAAATTTCTTAACTATTCCTTCATTTTTTAAAAACTATTTGTTCAAATACTTTCTTGATATTTGAGTAATCTTAAAGATTAATTAGAATCATAATATTTAGTTTTTGTCAATTAATATTATTGATTAATTAACTGCCTTTGGCCAAGGCAGTTTTTTTAATAATTACGAAACATTAAATTAACATTAGTGTTGGTTATTTGCAGCGACAAAAACTAATACATACTATGAAATTTAATTATCTGGTTATTTGCGCAACTTTATTTATTTGCTCAAATCTAAGTTCTCAGGAAACAAGTGCTCCAAAATTTGGTAAAGGTCTTTTTAATTTAATTGGTAAAGACAGCTCGTTCTCAATGAATGTTAGTGCTAGAATGCAAATGCTGGGCACATCAAATTGGGATGTTAATAATGGTTTATACAATCCAACTTCTAATCTATTAGTTAGAAGAGCTCGTTTAAAATTTAGTGGTTTTGCTTATTCTCCAAAATTAAAATATAAATTAGAATTAGGGCTTTCTAATAGAGATATTGGAAAAGCTTCCTCATTTACTAATGAAGCTCCTAAATATATTTTGGATGCTGTAGTAAAATGGAATTTTTCTGGAAATTTTGTGCTTTGGTTTGGCCAGACGAAATTACCTGGAAATAGAGAACGTGTTATTTCTTCGGGAGACTTACAACAAGTAGATCGTTCTTTGTTAAATAGTAGATTTAACATAGACCGTGATATGGGATTCCAATTAAGACATCACTTTAATCTTACAGATACGTTTATTATAAAAGAAATGTTTGCAATATCTCAGGGTGAAGGTAGAAATATAACTACCGGAAATTTGGGAGGTCATCAATATACTTCTAGAATTGAATTGTTGCCTTTTGGAAAATTTGCCAGTAAAGGAGACTACAGAGGAAGCGACTTAAAATTTGAGCCAGTACCAAAATTAGCTTTGGGTTTTACGTATGATTTTAATAATGATGCTGTAAAAAACAGAAGTAATCAGGGTTCTTATATGACAAACGATACTGGATTTTATTCAACAAATATTTCAACAGTTTTTGTAGATGCTATGTATAAGCACAAAGGTTTTTCTGTAATGGCTGAATATGCGTACAGAGATGCAGAAGACGCTTTTGCTAAAAATTCTGATGGAACTTTAACAGGTGATTTAGTACAGGTTGGTAACGCGTTAAACTTACAAACAGGTTATTTACTTTCTAAAACTTTGGAGATTTCTGGAAGGTACACCAATATAGATTGGGATAGTGACATAACTGGTAAAGGAGCAGAAAACCAATACACTCTTGGTTTATCTAAATATATTGTTGGTCATAAATTAAAAGTTCAAACAGATGTAAGCTATTTAGACTTGGCCACAAAAACAAACCAATTCATGTATAGACTTCAGGTTGATATTCATTTTTAATAAAATAACATAACGGTAACATTCATAAACGAAAGTCACTGTAAATTCGTAATAAAAATAAAAACAAGAACATGGGAGATCCATATATTTTAATGTTAATTGCCTTAGCTATCTTAGCTACGGTAGACTTAGTAGTAGGAGTTAGTAACGATGCTGTAAATTTTTTAAACTCAGCTATAGGTTCTAAAGCAATAGCAATAAGAAACATCATGATTATTGCAAGTATTGGGGTATTCTTTGGTGCCATCACCTCTAGTGGAATGATGGAAGTAGCACGTAAAGGAATTTTTAACCCAGGAATGTTCATGTTTCAAGACATTATGTTCATTTTTATGGCAGTAATGATTACTGATATTTTGTTGTTAGATGTATTTAATACTCTGGGGATGCCTACCTCTACAACAGTTTCTATTGTGTTTGAGTTATTAGGAGCTGCTGTAGCCATTTCATTAATAAAAATTTCACAAAACGATGCAGAATCAATTAGTGCCATTTGGAATTATATTAACTATGAAAAAGCATCTTTAATTATTTTTGGAATTCTATTATCTGTAGTCGTCGCATTTTCTGTAGGCGCACTTGTACAATTTGTTTCTAGACTTATCTACTCTTTTAACTTTGAAAAAAGACCTAGTTATATTAATGCACTATTTGGAGGATTTGCTATTACTGCAATTACCTATTTCATTATCATAAAAGGAATGAAAGGAACTCCTTACTATAAAGATGTAAAGTATTTAATTGAAGACAATACCCTGTCTATTATAGCAGGAAGTTTTTTGTTGTGGACAATAATTTCTCAAGTATTTATTAAGTTTTTTAATTTAAATGTATTGAAACTAATTATTGGAATTGGTACTTTTTCATTGGCTATGGCTTTTTCAGGTAATGACTTAGTAAATTTTATTGGTGTTCCAATCGCTGCATGGAATTCATATGAAGCTTGGAGTATATCTGGTGTAGAAGCAAATGCGTTTTCTATGGAAATAATAGCTAAAAAAGTGCCTTCTAATGTATGGTTACTTTTAATAGCAGGAGGTATTATGGTAGTCACCTTATGGACGTCTAGCAAAGCACGAAATGTAATCAAAACAGGAATAGATTTATCTCGTCAAGGAGAAGGTCATGAAAAATTTCAGCCAAATCCGTTATCAAGGTTAGTAGTAAGAGCATCTATGGGAATTAATGCAGGATTAACCTATGTATTGCCAGCTAAAACAATTGCATTTGTAGATTCTAAGTTTCAAAAACCAGTAATTGAATTACCAAAAGACAAAACCTATGAGTTACCTGCATTTGATATGGTTAGAGCGTCTGTAAATCTAATTGTTGCTGGTATTTTAATTTCTATTGCTACTTCTTTAAAACTTCCGTTATCTACTACTTATGTAACATTTATGGTTGCTATGGGTACCTCTCTGGCAGACAGAGCATGGGGAAGAGAAAGTGCTGTTTATAGAGTTGCTGGTGTTATTAATGTAGTAGGAGGTTGGTTTTTAACAGCCATTACTGCATTTTTAGCTGCTGCACTAGTAGCATATCTTATTAGTTGGGATATGGTTATGATACCTGTACTACTAGTTCTTGTAGCCTTCTTAATAGGAAGAAATACTATCATTCATAGAAAGAAATCTAAAGAAGTAAAAGAACAAGAATATATAGAAAGAGCAGATTTAATAACTATTAATGGAGTTATTGAAGAAAGTGCAGATCATATATCTGGTGTTGCTAACCGTGTAAATAAATTATACACCAATGTAGTTAATGATTTATCTAATCATGATTTAAATAAATTACGTAAAACAGATAAACACGTTGGAAAATTAAACGAAGAAATAGATAATTTAAAAGATGGCGTATTCTATTTTATAAAATCTTTAGATGACACCTCGGTTCAAGCAAGTAGATTTTATATTTTAGTTCTTGGTTATTTGCAAGATGTTGCGCAATCTATTAGTTATATTTCTAGAGCTAGTTTTAAACATGTAAATAATAATCATAAAAACTTAAAGAAAGGTCAGTTAAAAGATTTGAAAGGAATAGACAATCAGTTAACTGAATTGCTAGGACAAGTTAGTACAGTCTTCGACTTAAGAGCTTTTGATGATTTAGAGGATATATTAATAGAGAAGCAAGCCTTATTGAAAGATGTCTCTAACTCTATTGAAAAACAAGTCACCAGAATAAGACAAGAAGAATCTAGTCCAAAAAATACTACTTTATATTTTAGTATTTTACTAGAAACACAAGATCTAATTACTGCTTTAATGAGCTTGTTACAAACCTATGAAGAATTTCATATTACCACTAGAGAATTAAATTAAGTACTAAATCTCTTCATAAGTATAAACCCAGGTCAAAAACAAGGCCTGGGTTTTATATTTCTTGATTAAGAGATAGCAGCACCATCCTTAACTCCATGAAAGAATATGATTTATCTACATTTTCTTTTAAATGAGTTAAGTTTTTATACTCCACTGCCTCTATTTCTTTCATCATTTTTTGATACCTTTTTAAAGGTATTAATTCCAAAACATCTATCTCACCAGACGGTATATAACTTGCCAGATGACTTTCTATAGTCCCAGTTGTTAAACTTCTTTCTGTCGCAATTTCCTTTATAGATAAGCCTTTTTTAAACAACTCAAAAGAAATTTGTTTGGTAGATTTTTTATCCTCTTTTTTTTGTTCATTAAAAGTATTAATCCCATTCTCTTCGCAATACAATGTTACTAATTCAAGAATTTCTTCTCCATACTTTTTAACTCGTATTTTACCCATACCATTTACTTTTAATAACTCTTTTTCTGTTCTAGGTAAACTATCGCATATAGCGTATAAGGTGTCTTGTGTGAAAATTTGAAAATGTGGAATATTTTCTGCTTTAGAAATATCATCTCTAAGTTCTCGTAAGCCAAGAGCTAAAATGGGATCTCTTTTTGAAGATAATTTTTTCTTTTTAGATGGAGCTGTTTTTTGAAGAACAGAGGCTGCTCTTACCTTTAAGTAAAACTGTACTTTAAAGCCCTCAGTCATTTTTTTTAATGCAAAAACTTTTTCGTTTAATACTTCCTGTAACTTATCAAACTGTGTTATAAAGTCTTTTTTTACAGCTTTATTGTCTGAAGAAAAAGAGAGAGTGGCTATGGGTTGCACAATGTTTTTAATGCTTTCAGTCAAAAAATAATCTACTGCCTTTTTAAAACGTTCTTGAATTTGAGAACTGTTTTCGGGTAAAATACTCTCTTTAGAAATAGTGTTTAACTGATTTTTAAAACCATTAGAAACTTTCATTAAAGCTACAATTCCATCATCTTTGATAAGTTGTAAGTGTTCTATAACATCTCCTTTAATACTGGTTCTATTCTTATAATAAATATCTATTAACCTGGTAACAGGGTATAAAAAGGGTTGGTAATCAAATAACTCTGAAATTAGATTGAGTTGAAACTGTATTTCGGAAGCGGTTAAAATAGATTCATCTGGGTGATTTTCTTCAACTTCTTTACTAAAAATTTGTACTGTATGATCATTAATAATAGCACTACTAGAAATAGGTGTTTTTAACACCAAGCCTTCAAGAGATGTACATCTACTCAAAGCTACATAAGTTTGCCCATGTGCAAAAGAAGCCTCTGCATCTATAATAGCTTTATTAAAAGTTAACCCCTGGCTTTTATGAATAGTAATAGCCCAAGCCAAACGTAAAGGAATTTGAGAAAAAGATCCTACAATATCTTCCTTTAACTCTTTAGTTTTTTCATCAATAGAATAATTAACGGTATCCCATTGATCTTTTTCCGTAACAATTTCGTCAATTTCATTGGCACATTGAACGGTTACATTTTCCCTTGAAATAGCTGTAATAATTCCAATTTTACCGTTGTAATATCTTTTTTCTGGTGAAGAATCATTTTTAATAAACATCACCTGTGCTCCTACTTTGAGTGCTAATTTCTCATCATTAGGATATGCATTTTCGTTGAACTTCCCAGACACCTCTGCTTTAAAGAAATAATTTTTTGTTGTAAGCTTATTTAGCTCAGAATCATTAATTAAACTCGCTCTATTATTGTGAGTAGTAAGCGTAATATACTCCTCGTCTTTATGGGGAGAAAATGCAGGTTGGTATCGATTATTTAAAACCTTGGCAGAAGTTTCTGACAACTGATCATTTCTAATCTCATTTAAAATCTTGATAAAATCCTCATTTTTTTGCCTATAAATATGTTGCAATTCAATAGAAATAACTGCTGCTGCTTGATAGGCTTTTGCACTAAAAAAATATATGGTATTGTAATACTCTTTTAACAAACTCCATTCATTAGGTTTTACAACAGGTGCCAATTGTTGCAAATCTCCAATCATTAAAATTTGTACACCTCCAAAAACCTTATGCTTATTTTTATACCTTCTTAACACCTGATCTATCCCATCTAATACATCTGCACGCACCATACTTATTTCATCAATAATCACTAAATCTAATGATTTAATAATGTCTATTTTAGTCTTAGAAAATCTGCGTTGTTGGTTAGAGGTATGTGCAATTTGGTTTGGTAAAATAGGTCCAAAAGGCATCTGAAAAAAAGAGTGAATTGTAACTCCTTTAGCGTTAATAGCTGCAACACCTGTTGGGGCTACTACTACCATTCTTTTGAGAGATTTTTCCTTTACGCTATGTAAAAAAGTAGTTTTACCTGTGCCTGCTTTACCCGTTATAAACAAGTTTCTATCGGTGTTCTCAATAAATTGGAGAGCAAGTTCTAACTCAACATTTTTAGGCATGGTAGCTTTTTAAAAGCAAGATACTTAATATAAAAGGCTTTTTAAATAAAAATCCCAAGCAATACTGCCTGGGATTTTTTATATAATTTAAACACCTAACTTACATTTCTAATGCTTTGGTTGGGTTGTTATCCATTAATAACTCTACTGGATTTTCTAATGCTTCTTTTACCGCTACTAAAAATCCTACAGACTCTCTACCGTCTATAATTCTATGATCATAAGACAAAGCTACATACATAATAGGTTGTATCACTACCGCCCCATTTACAGCCATAGGTCTATTTACTATATTGTGCATCCCTAAAATACCACTTTGTGGTGGATTAATAATTGGCGTAGACAACATGGAGCCAAAAACACCACCATTGGTAATGGTAAAGGTACCCCCTGTCATTTCATCTATTGTAATTTGTCCATCCCTTGCTCTTATTGCTAAACGTTTTACTTCACTTTCTACACCTCTAAAGGTCAATTTTTCTGCATTTCTAATCACTGGCACCATCAGACCTTTTGGTCCTGAAACTGCTATAGAAATATCTTGAAAGTCGTGTTCTATCTTAAAGTCTCCATCAATCATTGAATTTACATCTGGATACATTTTTAAAGCTCTAACTACGGCTAATGTAAAGAAAGACATAAATCCTAAACCTACTCCGTGCTTAGCTTTAAAATCTTCTTTATACTGGGCTCTTAAATCAAAGATTGGCTGCATGTTTACCTCATTAAAGGTAGTAAGCATCGCTGTTTCACTTTTTACAGCTACCAAGCGCTCCGCTACTTTTCTTCGTAGCATAGACATTTTCTTTCGGGTTGTTCCTCTTGCACTATCTTCTGGCATTGTACCCATTGATGGAACTGCTTTTACAGCATCTTCTTTTGTGATTCTTCCAGCTTTTCCAGTTCCTTTAATTGAAGATGCCACTATGTTTTTTTCTGCTAAAATTTTCTTGGCTGCTGGCGATGATGTTCCTGTTGCATAGGTTGAAGTAACTTCTTCTTTTACTGGAGTAGCTTTGGGTGCTTCATTAACTGAAGTTGAAGTTAGTGTGGCAGATGAACCCTCTGGTTTTTCTGCGGCAGTGTCTATTAAACAAACTACAGCTCCAACAGCAACAGCATCTCCTTCTTCCGCTTGTAAAGTAATAATTCCGCTTTCTTCAGCTGGCAACTCTAACGTAGCCTTATCAGAATCTACTTCAGCAATAGGTTGGTCTTTTTCTACATAGTCTCCATCCTCAACTAACCAGGTTGCAATTTCTACTTCTGTAATAGATTCTCCCGGTGAAGGAACTTTCATTTCTAAAACCATAACATCTTATCTTTTATATAGAACTATTTGCCGTAATTGCAATCAATACATACCCGACAATAATTAAACACACGAGCCACCAATATTTCTTTAACATTAATTTAGTCCACTTATTTGAACCCCATGGATCTAACATAATATGATCTATTTTTGTAACTTAAATAGTATAAATGAATTACACTTCAAATTTAATATTATAATAAAAACCTACCCAACCTTTTTGTAGATATTTTTAGTTTCATTCTAATCAATCTTGTTTTTGACAAATTTTTATATTAATCACAAAAAAAACCCGCTCAAAAGCGGGTTTTTTTTTAAAAAATCAACATTTATTTCAATAATGAGCCATTGTAATACATGTATCTTTTTGTAATTTTTCCATCGTCATTAAAATCATCCATGAAAAGTACTTTTAAAACAATTTTCTTTGCTGTTTTGTTATTAGTCATTCTCATATTCCACCAAGATTGTACTACTTTAGATTCTCTCCAGTCATATTCTAAATAATCTGGGTATCCAGATTCATCAAGAGCATCTAGAGTCCAATCTGAAAAAATCACTTTATCTCTTTCCTTTCCTTGCTCTAATGTTAAAGTTTCAGGTTCATTTATATCTTCTATCACTGCGTTTTCATCAAAATAGCTGTAGGCTTTTTCTCCATCATTATTTAAAAATGCATACATTAATTTTCTTACTGTATTAATATTTTCATGATTTATATAAATCTCCCCATTTTTTCTATCGTTCCCTGGCCATGCATCCCATGCTCTCATATAGTTACTGCTATCAGAATAGTCCATTACAGATATAATTTTAGTAGCATCTTTGTTTAATCTGTACAGCCTATGAACAGGCATATCAAATTCAACACCTGTTTGCTTATGTACACCGTAAATTCTTTCCCAAGTTTGAACCCATGTTTGATCTCCTTTGTATTCAATAGCGTCTGGATATGCTGGCTTATCTTGAGTAATTTTAAAATAGTCAACATTTGTATTCCACCACTTAGATTGCCCAATAAAATTATTTTTTGGAGTTCCTTTTTGATCTTTATTTGAAGAAAGTGCATTGTATGCTTTAAAATCATCATCCATCATAGAAGATAATTTTTCAACATCTGCATCTACATAGGCTTTATTAAATGCCTCTATTAAAAGAATACCCGGATGTTTGTCATAAACAACTCCATTTTTCTTTTTTTGAGCACTCATAGAAAATGTGATGAGTGCAACTAAAATAAACGTTAATTTTTTCATTGTTTTAAATTTTTCATTGTTATATAATAATTTAAGACAATATATAAAAATTAATTGTTTAATGCAATTAATAATAGGCGAAAAGCTAAAGTTTATTTTGAGAAAACACTGTCTATAACAGCTTTGTGTCGTTTTTTAAATCGTGTACTAGAACCTGCTGCAGGAACAGCATAGTATTTTCTAGATCTTACATTTAATTTTACTAATTCTAGTCTTTCTAACATAAAACTCCATGCCCCCATATTTCTAGGCTCTTCTTGTGCCCAAATATATTTTTTCACAGCAGGATATCTATCTATTACGCGTTGTATTTTTTCTAAATGCAACGGAAATAATTGTTCTATTCTAACCAAGGCAACGTCTTCTCTTTCCAAAATTTCACGCTCTGCCAGTAAATCATAATAGAATTTACCCATACAAAAAACAAGCTTGGTCACTTTAGATGGGTTTAATGAATCGTCTATAACTTCTTGGAATTCTCCTGTAGCTAAATCCTCTATGGAATTAACCGCTTTTGGATGACGTAATAAACTTTTAGGTGTAAAAACGATTAACGGTTTTCTGTAGTTACGCTTCATTTGTCTTCGTAACAAATGATAAAAATTTGCTGGAGTAGTACAGTTTGCCACTGTCATATTATCTTCTGCACACAATTGCAAGTAACGCTCTATTCTAGCAGATGAATGTTCAGATCCTTGTCCTTCATACCCATGCGGAAGTAATACTACAATCCCATTTTGCATTTTCCATTTGTCTTCTGCAGCTGATATATATTGATCAAACATAATTTGAGCTCCGTTAGAGAAATCTCCAAACTGTGCTTCCCAAATGGTTAATGTATTTGGATTTGCCATGGCATACCCATAATCAAATCCTAACACACCATATTCAGATAATAACGAGTTATAAATCGTCATTTTTCCAGAATTATTTGGGTTGTTGTTTAATAAATTAATTCTTTCTTCAGAAATTTCATCTCTTAAAATGGCATGTCTGTGAGAAAAAGTACCTCTTTCTACATCTTGACCAGAAATACGAACGTTAAATCCTTCTTCTAATAAACTACCATAAGCAAGATTTTCTGCCATACCCCAATCTAACGTATTGGTGTCAAAAACCATTTTTGACCTTCCTTGTAAAATACGTTCTGCTTTTCTAACAAAATGTACATTTTCTGGAACAGTAGATACTATTTTAGCTATATTTTTTAATTTGTCTACGGGATAGGAAGTGTTTTCTGTCTGTAACATCGAGGTTAACTGCTGACGCTCAAAACCTTTCCAGGTAGATTGCATAAACTCTTTAACTTTAGAAGTTTTTACTTTTTTAGATTCGTTAAATTCTGTTTCTAAAAGTTCTTTAAAGTCTGTAGTTACTTTTTGAAGATACTCAGAATTTATGGTGTTTTCTTCTAATAACTGCGCAGCATATAAATCCTTAACGTTTTTATGTTTAGAGATTGCTTTGTATAATTTAGGCTGTGTAAAACGAGGTTCGTCACCTTCATTATGCCCGTATTTTCTATACCCTAATAAATCTATAAAAACATCTGTTTTAAATTTCATTCTGAAATCTAATGCCATCTCCATGGCATGACAAACCGCTTCTGTATCATCTGCATTTACGTGTAGCACCGGAGATAATGTAACTTTGGCTACATCGGTACAATACGTACTGGAGCGGGCATCTAGATAATTGGTTGTAAAACCAATTTGATTGTTGACCACTATATGAATTGTTCCTCCAGTTTTATAGCCATTTAACTTAGCCATTTGAGTAACCTCATAGGCAATTCCTTGACCAGCAATGGCTGCGTCTCCGTGAACTATAATGGGAAGAATTTTACTTTCGTCTCCGTTGTATTTTCTATCTATTTTGGCTCTTGCAATTCCTTCAGCAACTGCCGCAACAGTTTCTAGGTGCGACGGATTGGGAACCAAATTCATTTTTATTTGTTTTCCGTTTCTGAAAGTTTTACTAAGGGTTAATCCTAAGTGGTATTTTACATCTCCATCTATGTTTGTGTCTTCAAAGTCTTTCCCTTCAAATTCACTAAATAAGTCTCTAACAGGTTTCTTAAAGATATTTACTAAGGTGTTTAAACGACCTCTGTGAGCCATTCCTAAAACACACTCTTCAACTCCATATATCTCGGCTGCATTTCTTAAAGCTACACTAATCCCTGGAATTAAAGCCTCCCCTCCTTCTAATGAAAATCTTTTTTGTCCTACATATTTTGTTTGCAAAAAACTTTCAAAGGTAACCGCCTGGTTTAATTTAGATAAAATATACTTTTTTGCGTCTTGAGTGTAATTTGGATGGTTGTCATTTACTATGAGTCTATCTTTCCACCACGTTAATTTCTCTGGATTTCGCATGTACATGTACTCTACTCCAATAGAGTCACAATAGGTTCTTTCTAAATGTCCTATAATTTCAGAAAGTTTTTTTGGACCAATTCCTACAATTTCTCCTGCATTAAAGGTGCTGTCTAAATCACTTTTAGAAAGACCAAAATTTTCGATATCTAAGGTAGGAGTGTATTTTCTTCTATCTCTAACCGGATTGGTTTTGGTGAATAAGTGGCCCCTTGTTCTATACCCATTAATTAAATCTACTACTAGAAATTCTTTTCTAACAGATTGTGGAATTTCTACTGATGCTTCAGAATCGTCTGTTAAAGAAAAGTTTTCATTGGCCAAGTCATAGCCTTGAAAGAAACTTCTCCAACTAGGTTCTACAATGTCTGGGTTTTGTAAATATTTATCATACAAATCGGCTATATAACCGGTATGTGCTGCATTTAAGAAAGAAAACTTATCCATAAAAATAGATTACAATATATCTATGCTAATTATTGTCTGTAAAAATACAACTTTTACAAAAAATAGCGATTTATTTAGGCATTTAAATACATCTGAATATGCTTTAATGCATTGTTATTAAAATAGCCTTAAGTAGGTAAACCATCAATAGTTTTAGAGGTTTAATAAAACTAACAGTTGATTAGGTGTTTTTTTGCAAAAAAAGTTTTTGTGCTTTTTGTAAAAGATATATATTTGCACACGCTAAAATAAATTTATTCTAGCAAACTCCTCCTTAGCTCAGTTGGTTAGAGCATCTGACTGTTAATCAGAGGGTCCTTGGTTCGAGCCCAAGAGGGGGAGCAACATATAATGATAAAACGGTTATACTTTTATAGTGTAGCCGTTTTTTTTTACTTTTACTAAAAACCTGAACAATGAAAAAACTTCTGATTTTACTCATTACTTTTTTATCCCTAAGCATTCAAGCACAAACCAATGAATACGAAGTGATATCATATCTTGAAGAAGGATTTAAGGCACCAAACACCAATTATTTAGGTGAAGCATGGTTGAATCAACTGATTCGATCAGATGAATCATTATCCTACAACATTACTAAAGCTACTTTTAAGGCGAATTCAACATTGAATTGGCACAAGCATACAGATCGTCAGGTTTTAATTGTTGTTTCCGGAAAAGGTTATTACCAAGAAAAAGGGAAACAACCCATTGTGATTAAAGAAGGTGATATTTTAAAATGTACCGCTAATACAGAACACTGGCATTCTTCCTCAAAACATCAAGACGTAACTTATTTAGCTATTTATAAGGGTGAAACTCAGTGGACTGAAGTCTTATCCCAAGAAGACTATGATGAAGTATCTAAACTTTTAGTTAATGATTAAATCTGCTTTTTTAAAACAATAACTCTCTTAAGTTAATTCACAAATAGATTCACTTGTGATGAAATTTCTGTCATTAGGGGGAGTAACTTAAAATGATAAAACCGTTATACTGTTATAGTGTATCGGTTTTTTCTTTTTCTAAAGACCTGAGAATGGTTTTCTCTCAGAATATTTTCAAGAATGAGGAATTGTTAATATTACTCTTACTTTTGTGATATGATTGAGATATCTACAATAATTGAACTTATGACATTTGGATCTTCAACAATGTTTGGAATCCTCTTTATATCTAATCGTTTCAACAATAGAAAAGGCAACCCGTTTTTAGGTCTATTTTTAATTTCCCTTGGTTATTTTTCATTACAAGGGATACTATATGACTTCTATGAAAAAGAGGTGTTTCGATTAGAGGTTTCTTTATTCTTTCTTGTTTTACTTTTCTTTTATCTAAATAAAACTATCAGTCGTACTGTAAAAAACTGGCATTATTTATTGTTTCTTCCTGGTGTTTTAATGAACATCACCACGAACTCTCTTGTTCTTAATAGGATAATGTTTTTTCATATGTTATATGAAATATTCTATCTACTAACATTTTTATTAATTGTTTATATCTTTAAAATATTGAGTGAACATGAACTTAAGCTAAAAGAATTTTATTCAAGTACCGAGAAAAAAACATTAGCATGGTTAAAAAATCTCATTATAATTATTTTTTCCTTCCACTTTTTTGAGTTTGTAGAAGCAATTATCCCAACAAAAAGAGCGGATGAATTAGAATTTATTTTTTCAATACTTTATTCTTTATTTCCTTTCTCATTGGTTTATTTAATTGGTGTAAACGCATTTACTCAATCTCACATATTCGAATACGAACTGCCATACCAAAAAACAAAGGGTGAGTTGAATGAAAATTTAAATCAATTGGAACTTGAAACAGAATCTCGTTTTAATCAATTGGAAAAGACTATTGTCAAAGAGAAGCTTTTTACACAACAAACCCTTACACTTAGAGATCTGTCATTATCTTTAAATATAAAGGAACGTAACCTCTCCATATTGATAAAGTCAAATACAGGTGACTCATTCTATGCATATATCAACAGGCTTAGAATAGAGGAGTTTAAGCATCTGTTAACTCAACCTGAATATCAAAAGTTTAGTTTATTTGGACTTGCTCAAAAGGTAGGGTTTTCTTCAAAATCAACATTTTACAAGGCTTTTCAAGAGATCGAAAATAAAACCCCAAAATCATATTTAGTGGGTTTAAAAAGTTCGTCTAACCTCAAACGAACTCACAGTATATAATTACTGTTCATGTTTTAGTTATGTTTGTTTTAAAACAGCATAACCTTGAATAACAAACACAGATTCTCTCTATTTTATTTATTGATTATCCCAGTTAGTATATTGACTTTAATTAAATGCGAGACGGTTGATATCACCTACGTTCCAATTAACAATAATAGAAGTGCCATAGACCATGCATATGAATGTGAAGAAACATTAGGCCCACTCCCCAAGTTTAGTTGTGATGATGCAATTGAGGTTCCAACAACTAAAAATGGGATTCAACTTAACTCTGATAGTTCAAATTATTTGGATTGTGATCATCCATGGGCTTTCGGTATGGCATGTCAAACAGGAAATAAAGTGGGCAGATACCAAGGAATTAATTCCGATGGAAGTGAAAATTTAGATGTTGTATTCATCACTTTTTGTAGAGATGGAGGTTTAGGTGTTATAGGCCATAAATTATCTACAGGTGAAACTTGTTTCTTTTCGATTTTAGATGGAGTTGAAAATAACAACCTTCCAACACCTGGAGAATCGGGATATAATGAAAAGTGGATGACACCCTCAGCTGTGGCAGCAGATCAATGTGTTAATTGTCATATGTCCAGCCCCTTTCTTCATACTCCAGCTGTTGACCAACTCCAACACCCACAAATTCCTGATGAATTGCTTGTGCCATTAACAGGTAATACTCCCTACTCCGTAATTGGTGAGGAATTTCGTCAACCTTTCAATGTTAATATTCAAAACTCATGTACCACTTGTCATCGACCTCAATGCACAGAACAGTTTCAAAACTATCCGCTCGATGAACTGGTTATGCCTCCCCCTTTTGAAAATATTACTCAGTTTGATCACAGTGAAATATCACAGGTAGATAGGCAAGCAATAAGGGATTGGTGTCAAACTTTAGGACTTGGTTCATTTACAGGGAGTGGAGAA
>ERZ767114.631-NODE-631-length-18497-cov-2.845005_pt1 | contig 18497 bp, 12 predicted proteins | sample MGYA00374952_ERZ767114 | MGnify/ENA primary metagenome ERZ767114 (study PRJEB28939, sample SAMN06267156) | marine metagenome | isolation source: Columbia River Estuary | place: USA:Columbia River Estuary, USA | collected 2012-05-05 ...
TTTTAGCTAATGGAAGTTTTATAGAAATATTTTTTAGATTATTTCCCTTGCATCCTTTTAGCTCTAAGAACTTTCCGTTTCCTGTACGACGTTTTTTTGGTACTTCAATTTTTCTAACACCACTCAAATAATCTGCAGTCATTGTACCACTATTTAAAATGTTTTTTGGAGTCCCCTGACTAATAATCTTTCCTCCATATTTTCCTGCCATAGGCCCTATGTCTATCAAATGGTCAGCCTGTTCAATCATGTCTTTGTCATGTTCTACAACAATTACTGAATTACCAACATTTTTAAGTGCTTTTAATGATTTAATTAGTTTTTCATTATCTCTTTGATGTAAACCTATGCTAGGTTCGTCCAATATATATAAAACTCCTACTAATTGTGATCCAATTTGAGTAGCTAAACGAATTCGTTGAGCTTCTCCTCCAGAAAGTGTTTTTGAACTCCTACTTATTGACAAATAATCTAATCCAACATCTAAAAGGAACTGTAAACGAGTAGAGATCTCTTTTAAAATCTCTTTTGAAATGATCTTTTGAGTTTTTGATAATTTTTTTGGTAATTTATCAAACCAATCAACCAGATTAATGATATCCATCTCAGAAAGTTCTGAGATATTTTTATTATTAATTTTGAAGTATAAGGATTCTTTTTTTAGTCTTGACCCTTGGCAGCTTGGACATTTAATTTTATCCATGTATTCTTTTGCCCAACGTTTAATAGATCTAGAGTCTGAGTGTTTAAATTGGCTTTCAATAAAGTTTGCTATTCCTTCAAAATCTAAATTATAGTTTCTTGACAACCCTAAAGATTTACTTTCTACAGAAAACTTGTCTTTTCCTCCGTATAGAATGATATCTAATGCCTCTTTTGGGATATTTGAAATGGGACTAGATAAATTAAAATTATAGCGTTTTGCAATAATTTCTAGTTGTTTAAAAATCCAAGAATCTTTTTGAACACCTTGCGGCGCAAGACCTCCATTTTTTATTGATAAAGAAGTGTCAGGTATTATTTTATTTTTGTTTACTCTATAAAGAGTTCCAATGCCACTACATTCAGTACAAGCTCCTCTGGGGGAGTTAAATGAAAAATTGTTTGGTTCTGGATTTGGATATGAGATTCCTGTACTTGGACACATTAAGTTACGACTAAAAAATCTAACTTCATTGCTACTTTCTTCAATGACCATTAGAATATTTTCTCCATGATACATGGCAGTATTTATACTTTCTCTTAAACGGCTAGTAGACGAACTTAATTTATCAATTTTAAGTCTGTCAATAACTATTTCTATATCATGCAATTTATAACGATCAAGCTTCATTCCTTTTGTAAGATCAACAATTATTCCGTCGATTCTAACTTTAACAAAACCCTGTTTAGCAATTTGTTCAAATAATTCACGATAATGACCTTTCCTTGAGCGTATTACAGGAGATAATATAGAAATGCGTTTACCGTTGTACGTATCAAGGATCAAGTCTTTTATTTGTATATCGTTGTAACTGACCATTTTCTCGCTGGTGTTGTAGCTGTAAGCATCTCCAACACGTGCAAATAAGAGTCTTAAAAAATCATAAATTTCTGTTATTGTGCCTACTGTAGATCTTGGAGACTTGCTGGTTGTTTTTTGCTCAATAGCAATGACAGGAGAAAGTCCATCGATTTTATCAACATCAGGTCGTTCTAAACTTCCGAGAAATTGACGAGCATAAGCTGAAAACGTCTCAATGTATCGGCGCTGACCTTCAGCGTAAATTGTATCAAAAGCTAGTGAGGATTTTCCACTTCCTGACATACCCGTGATGACAACTAACTGGTCTCTAGGGATGTTTACATCAATATTTTTTAAATTGTGTACACGTGCTCCCTTAACTTCAATAAATTCATCGTTTTTTGTCATAAATCATAAAATCTTTTATAAATTTAAAATATTTCTTGGTTATGAAATGATTTCAAGCTTGGCAAACCTAAGTAACAACTTTTTGACTCCACCATTTTCAAATTTGATTTCTGCTTTTAAGTCAGCAGCCTTTCCTTCAATATTTAAAACATTTCCTTTTCCAAATCTTTGATGATTAACAACATCTCCAACAATTAATTTGTTGTCAAATAAGTTGGTGTTGTTTTTTGTTTCACTAACTTTTTTTAAGTTTTTGGGAGCTGTTATTTTGAAAGATTCATTAGTTTTAGGTTTTGCTTTCAAGTAGGCTGGTTTTTTATACCGAATGATATTAGGATCTACGTCTCCAAATATATCAGCGCTCAACATTGGATTAAATCTACGCTCTTCTTTGGGAGTCACAATATCTAAATATTGTTCATCAATTTCTTCAATAAAACGGGAAGGTTCTGAGTCTACTAATTTTCCCCATCTGTATCTGGATAGAGCATAGGTAAGATAGGCTTTTTTTTCTGCACGTGTTAAGGCAACATAAAATAATCTACGTTCTTCTTCTAGCTCATTCCTTGTATTCATACTCATAGCACTAGGAAATAAGTTTTCCTCTAATCCCACTACATAAACATATTTAAACTCTAGTCCTTTGGCTAGATGAATTGTCATAAGTGCAACTTTATCACTTTCCTCACCTTCTTCATTATCGAGATCTGTAGCTAAAGCAACGTCCTCCAGAAATTCTGCTAGCGAGCCTGTTGAGTCAGCTATTTCTTGTTGTCCCTCAACAAAATCTTTAATACCATTAAGAAGTTCTTCAATGTTTTCCATTCGGCTAATTCCCTCAGGTGTTCCATCTTTTTTAAACTCCTTAATTAATCCACTCACTTTACAAACATGTTCTGTTAAGTCAAATGCATTTGTAGTTTTACTCATGACTTGAAAACTTTCAATCATAGTAGCAAAATTTTGTAGTTTATTTTTAATACCAACGTTTATGTTGACAGTAAGATTATTAAGATTTCTTAAAACCTCAAAAATAGATATGTTATATTCATTTGCAGAAATTATTAGCCGATCAATGGTAGTTTGACCTATGCCCCGAACAGGGAAGTTAATAATCCGTTTTAATGCTTCTTCATCAGAAGGGTTAATTATAATTCGAAGATAGGAAAGTACATCCTTTATTTCTTTTCGTTGATAAAAAGAAAGTCCTCCATATATTCTATAATCAAGCCCCCTTTTCCGTAAAGCATCTTCAATAGATCTTGATTGTGCGTTGGTTCTATATAAAACTGCGAAATCGCCATTTTTAGATTGATTTCTCATCTTGTTCTCAAAAATAGAACTTGCTACATAACGTCCTTCATCTCCATCTGTTAATGAACGATTAACAGTGATTTTTTCTCCAACTTCATTAGCAGTCCAAACAACTTTTTCTAATTTATTTTGGTTTTTTTCAATGATCGAGTTAGCAGCATTAACAATATTTTTTGTTGAACGATAGTTTTGTTCGAGTCTAAACATTTTTACATTTTGGTAATCCTTTTGAAAGTTTAATATGTTGTTGATGTTGGCTCCACGAAATGCATATATACTTTGAGCATCATCGCCGACAACACATATGTTTTGAAAACGATCTGAAAGAGCTCTAACAATTAAATACTGAGAATGATTAGTATCTTGATACTCGTCGACTAAAATGTAACGAAATCGATCCTGATATTTTGCCAGTACTTCTGGAAATCTAGTTAATAGTTCATTGGTTTTAAGTAATAAGTCATCAAAATCCATAGCGCCAGCCTTGAAGCATCTAAAAACATATTCCTTGTAAATTTCTCCTATCTCTGGGCGTTTAGACATACTGTCTGCCTCTTTAAGTTCTGGATTTTGAAAGTATGCTTTGACAGTGATTAAACTATTTTTATATGACGATATTCTAGAATGAACTTGCTTGTATTTATATATATCTTTGTCTAATTTTTTTTCTTTAATAATAGACGAAATCAAGCGCTGAGAATCCTGTGTGTCATAAATAGTAAAATTAGACGGATAACCAAGCTTGTCTGCTTCAAATCGTAAAATTTTAGCAAATACAGAATGGAAAGTACCCATCCATAAGTTTTTTGCTTCACTATCTCCCACAATAGAAGCTATTCTTGATTTCATTTCACGAGCTGCCTTGTTGGTGAACGTTAGAGATAAAATATTAAACGGATCAGTGCCTTCGCTCATTAAATAAGCGATACGATAGGTTAAGACTCTTGTTTTTCCAGAACCAGCACCCGCTATTACTATCATAGGTCCTTCTTTCTGTAGAGTAGGAGCTAATTGAGCTTCGTTGAGTTGGCTTAAATATTGTTTCAAATTAGAATTTTTGTAAGATGTGAAATTAAGTAATGTTAATTATAATTTTAAAATTTACTAACTTAAATTATAAACAATTTTTAAATCTAATATTTGATGTTTATTTTTACTTTATGTTCGGTAATTTATCCTCTTGATTTTGAATATAATTAGTAACTTGGCAACTAGTAATCAATTAATTTTTTATTAAATAAAAAAAACCCCTACATTTCTGTAGAGGTTTTATTAATTTTAAATTTTACTTATTATTAGTGATTAATTGTTGTAGTTTAACTGCGGTTTCGTAGACTATTTGTACATCCCTTCCTTCGAAGTTAGATTTGGCTATCAATTCTAAGAGGAATTCTAACTCTTGTCGAGATAGGGTTACATCTTTACTTAAATTTTGCTTTCGTAAACTTTTTAAATCACTCATAATTTTTTGTAAAACTTTTTTAATAAACATTAGTTAATTATCGATTATTCAGTATAGATATAAATCTCACCAGAACCATTAATCATCATATTACCATTTGCTCTGTAGTTAGAATCAACTCCTTCAATACCTGATTCTTCGTTTACAATAACTGCTACTGCGTATGCATCAGATGTAATTGCAGTTTGTCCTTCAGTTGCTCCTACAAAATCAAATGCCCATCTACTTGCTGATTCATCCCAACCGAATGCCGTACCTTGTCCTTCGATTACAATACCACCATCAGCTGCAGAACCACCATTGTTTAAGTTAATGAATCTATCAGTTACATTTAAGTCAGTTGTATTAACAGTAGTAGAAGTTCCATTGATAGTTAAATTACCAGTTACAACTACATTATCACTAAATGTTTTGTTACCTGCAATTGATTGTACACCAGAAGTTCTTACAACAGTTGAATCAACTGCCATATCATTAGCGTTTGCAGTAATACCATCACCACCGATTACGTTAAGTGTTTTACTATAAGCCCCACTAGTTGCAGAACCACCACCAGTTAAACCAGTTCCAGCAGTTACAGATACTGAAGTAATATCACCTGTATTAGTAGTATAACCCTGTGCTATAATAGCTCTTACTGTTGGTATTGTAGTTTCATCAGTTGCTCCAAAATCTTCAGCTGAAGTTATTAATGTTGCTGCTGCGATTTCTGAAGTTGTTATTCCACTAACATTCAATGTTACTCCACCTGAAGAACCACCGCCTGATAAACCAGTTCCAGCAGTTACGCCTGTAATATCACCTACATTGGTAGTATAACCAAAATCAGTTACAAATGTATGTATTTGGTCTGCTGTTGCTAAACCAGTTCCACCATCTGCAATTGCTGCTGTTTTTGCTTTTACTGTACCAGCACCATTATTATTAGATAATTGAATTGTAGTATTATCTACTGCTACTTCAACTTCATTTGCACCTACAGTGATACCATCACCACCGATTACGTTTAAAGTTGCTGCTCCAGTGGATGCTCCACCCGTCATACCCGCTCCTGCGGTTACTGCGGTAATATCACCACCACCCGTTCCTGCTCCGATATCGGAGAGTACTTGAGCCCCTGTTCTATAATCAACATTACCTGATGAATCTAGAACAAGAAATTTGTCTGTATCGCCACCTGCTGCTGCTACTGATGATAACTTCAACGAAGTTATGTCAGCTGCCGAGCCTGATACGAGTACTTTTTTCCATTCTGCCATTTTGTTTTCCTCTTATTTGTTTGTTAAATGTTCCCTATATAAATATAGAATTATTTTTATTACCTTTATAAATATATAAAGAAGTTACTACCACTTACGGCGTATGCCCCATTTGTACCTGTCGGTAATGTTGAAACAGGTGTTATTATTAGCGTTCCATCTGAATTTACTTTAAGTTTCTCCGTACCACCAACATTAATTTGAAATACATCACCTGATGGTGATTGGTTTTTTATTAAAGTTAATGATGAGGTTACTGCTCCAGTTAATTCAACGGAACCTGTTATTTGTGCGTTTGTTGTTACTATAGATTCTAATGAATCAGAACCATTATTTTTTTTAAAGAATAACTTTCCATCATAAGTATTGACAGCAAGTTCACCTAATGTTAAATCCGATACCGATGGTACTTTTGATTCAACACTACTTCTTTTAAGTTTTATTTCGTTTGCAGCCAATTTGTACCCTAATTATCTATTAAAAGTTTCCGCCATCTAAGGTAACGAAGTTAATACTTCCTGTTATGTTTAGTGAACCTGTTATCTGATGTACATCTGTTTGCTCATCGCCAAATATATTAGAACCAGTTGCAAATGATATAGATTGTGATACTACATTTGTAATTACCTTAGTTGCGTTTAGTGTTCCGATGTTTAAGTCTTGCCCTACTAATCCAGCAACAATTCCTGCTGAACCACTAATTAACCCATCTACTCTTTTGTTTAAGATGTGAATAGCCGCTCCCATTCCAGAATGAGATTGACAAACATAGTATAAAGTATCAGGTGCATCAAATTGAACATTGAATTCTACGTTACCACTAGCAGTACCTAAGTTAGTTAATCCATCTGTAAATTGAGTAGCTGCATCGTATGCTCCAGTTGATGTTTGAATTCGGAAAGGATGACCTGATGCGTTTACTGCGAATCTGTATTTTTCACCTCTCATTAAATAAAGAGTTGGTTTGTTTTCTGTTCCACTTAAACCAGGACCACTAAATGTATAAACTCCACCTGCAGCTCCTACACTCCATATTGATGTTCTAGTTGCCTCAGCTTCTATTGTATCTAAATCAACTGCTTGAGTTACAGATATATGACCTACTTTAGTAGAATCAGCTGATGGATAAGTAACTTTAGCCGTATTAGCATTTACTGCTGAATTAGCTGCTACTTCAGTATCAAAATCTGCTGAATCAAATAACTGAGATACATTAATCTTTTTCTCTGTTCCATCATCTGATAATATTAACTTATCAGTAGCTTCTACAGTTATTCCTGTCCCATCTGTTTGGGAATCTATATCTAATGAACTACCTGCGGTATTAATTGTAATTGTTTTAGTTGCACCAGTTCCAGTAGCTGTAACTGCGTTACCTACGAAGTTAAGTGTTGTAGCTGCCGTTGATAATGATGAACCTTCTTCTTGTATTGTAATATCACTACCACCACCGATTGAACCATCATCGATTTGTGAACGAAGTGTTCTACCAATATATTGATAAGCAGTTATGTAAACAAATTGATTTGATGCCGGTTGATTACTACCAACCCAAGTTAAAACACCTGTCTTAAAATCAAATACATATGATGCCGGGTCAGATGGAGATGCAGTAATCCCAGATGCCGTAGATGATGTATCTTTATATACAACAACTTTATAACCTGGAGTTGAACTCTCAGTATTATTTGGTGAATCACTAGCAATTATATATTTCGGTGATATAAAGTTTGTTTGTTGGTCAGTTTCAATTAATTGGTCTGAAGTTACCGTGTCAGATACAGATGAAGGGTCTGAAGTTGTAAAGTAATATACTTCCCTCTGCCCATCAGCTGCTTGTTTTAGTTTCTTTCTATAGTGGTATTTTGCAACGGATACATTGGGATTTATAGAAGGGTTAACGATACTACCAGAAACTACTTCACCATTTTGTGTTGAACCACTATATGCTAATTGAGTACTACCCGTTGGGATAAGACCATCATCGGTAAGTATCTCACCTGCTCCTAAATCAAAAACATCAGTAAATGCTTCTTGTCCTAGTGATAGATTATCGGTTGTAAACCTTCTACCTTGTAATAATCTCTCCGACCTATTATCTGAATTATATGCCATTTTTATTCCTCTTTATTACGATACTGAAACCGTTATTTGTTCCAATGTTTGTGATGGTGTTCCTTTATATCTAATAACTAACCAAACTTTATCATTTGATGCGTTAATTGTTTGCCCACCAGCGTTATTTAAACCTAATGTTAATGTTCCATTTGAATTAGTTATTGATGAAAAATCACCTTTTACAGCTATACTATCACTAAATGGATTCATTGCCCCATTTGCTGTTGTGTTCAAACTACCACCATATGATTGGTTACCTTTAACTGCATCAAATATAGTTGAAGCGGTTGAACCAAACATAACACCTACTGCTATTTTGTTAGCGGCTGTACTATCAAAGTTTACAAAATCAGCTGATGAGTTTGGACTCATATCAATTGTTAATGTACCTTTGTTGTTTGTAGCGTTTGTATCAAATTCTCTTAGATACCATTTGTAATGCCCTGCGTTATATGCTGAATCATCATACCAATATCCGTTTGTTGATTCGTGGTTAACTAAGTAACCCGGCTTAACTTGCAAATCTTCCCCATCACCATCAGTTAATGCGGTTGCACTATTCCATCCGTTTGATAATGCGGTTGATGTACTGATTATTCTTCTATAAGTTTCATTTGTAAATCTTTCTACTGATATAGATGATGCAGTTCCACCACCAAAGTATCCCATTGAACCATTTCCAGCAGGTTGTCCGAATGTTCCGGCTGTATGTAATAATACTGTCTTAGTATCTAACGTACTTTGTGAACCAGCTCTGTTTTTTGCAGTAGTGGTTAAAGTAAATGATGTATCACCAAACCCATCCACATTAATTGTATCACCAGTACCACTAATTGTGTAAGTTGCATCTATTTCTACTAAATCTGTTCTATGTGGTACACCACTATTTCTTGCCGTTGTACCATCAGCTGATGTTACCATTCCAGATGTTTGGATTGTACCACCACTTGTTGATAGAGTATCTAAACCTGATGTGTTTGTGATTGTATATCCACCTGTACTTCCTATTGATACATTTACTACTGAACTATTAGCTGAATACATTGGTTCGAATACTCCACTAGCAGTTGCAACCAATCCCCAAGTACCACCACTTATATATGGTGCTCCAGAAAGAGAAGATGAAGTTAGTGTAAGTGGTGTTACCACTTCTCCACTACTTGCCAATGAGTTTGTACCTATATTTGTATTGATTGATGAAACAGGTGCCCAAAATATAGTTTCACTTGCTTCTTTATTTACAAATGCTGCTTGAGAACCAGTTTTGATTCCAATTACTGAAGTTAATAGATATGTTCCTGATGCTGATACTGATGTATTTGCTTCAGTAGTCCATCCCATCATATTTTGTGAAAATATACCACTAAATTTACCATCTTGAAAAGCTGCAGGAATAACTGCTGGGTTAGCAGTTCCTATTTTAGCGATTGTTACTCCATTTGAAGTAGAGAATGATGAATTAGATAAAGTTGCTGTTGATGCTGATGTTTCAGTTTGTGTTCCACTATTATTATTGTTGAATCTAAATGAATGAGTTCCTTTTACTTGAAATTCACTTGCTCCACCACTATTTAATGAACCTAATCCGAATAATTGTGAATCAGCTGATGATTGTATTGATGTAGAACCACCTGCTACTGAAGAATATGATATTCCGTATCCAGTATTAGTATATATTGTTTTACTTGGAAATATAGTTCCACCAACCGATGCGAATCCTTTATCAATAAGATAACCTAAATCATCAATATCATTATCATTTGGAATATAACCAGATGGTGTTGTTGATGTTCCAACATTACTCTTAGTTTCTGATATAGAACCATAAGTTTTTGTATTTGCTGTTGGATTTGCTGCTGATGAGGATAATAACCCCGCAACAAATCTTAATACCTCAGATACATCCGTATCTTTAGTGAAATTATTAAAATAAGAACCATCTAAACTATTTTGCCAATCATTTGATGTTGGTACACCAACATTAATGTTATGTGCCTTAATTGATTGTGATACATCCAATGCAGTATCACCAGAACCAGTTATTTGTAAGTTCTTACCATCTACTTTAGATAATACAGATGTTATTTCTTCGAATATACCACTTCCACCAAATCCTGCAGTTGCAGCTGCTCCAGAAACTTCAGTTGCGAAGTTGTCTATGGAGTTTTTAGTTAAAATTACTTCAGTATGACCTGATGTTCCATCAGAATGTGCATTTAGTATGTAAATTTTCTTATTTGTTGAATCATAGTATGGTAATCCATCTAATGTACTTCCATAATTAGCAACAGTTATCGTTGGGAGTCCAGCTCCAGTGTATAATTTTGATATTGGTGCGTAATCGTTAGCGGCAGTTGAACCACCCGGCTTACCGATATAAACTATCGGACCATCTACTTTACCATCAACTGAACCACTACCGATTACAATCTCTGCTTCACCAAATGAGGTGATATTCCTTACAGATGCTACCGAACCTCTTCTATGTTTTATTGTTTGAGCCATATTTTTATCCCATTACTTGTATATAGTTGTACTATTACTTTAATTCTTTTTATAAATATTAATCATTTTAGAAAAACCCGCCACCATCGATAGTATCTTTAGTATTTCCTACTTGAATAGATGCTGAAGCTATGTAGCTTCCTATTTGTTCTTCTAAAATTTTTAATCTACCCTTCACAACTAATGCGTTTCCTGCATCAGATGCTGATGTTTGTGTAAATACGGATTGTCCGTTTACAGTGAAATCACCTTTAATATCTACACTACCCGTTACTTTTAAATTATTTGATGTCATCAAATGTGTATATGAACCTGGGTCTTGAGAACCAGTATTCCATATTGATGAACCTCCTGAACCACCACTACCTAAACCAGCTAATGAAACTGAATTACCATTTGAAATTGATAAATTGTTTCCACTTAACGTTAATTGTTGTGAATCTGTTTCAGATGTTATGTATCCCAACGCTGATATTTGTGATGAACCACTAATTGTTCCAGCAGGAATTTCAGTTTTAGAACCACTTAATACAGTAGTACCATCTAATGTTCTTAAAACAGAACCACTTACTATCCCATCTGGTAAATTAGAACCAGTTGGTATCGTAACACTATTACCATTAGATATTGTTAGAGTATCACCTACATAAGTAAGTGTTTGTGAATCAGTTTCGGATGTTAGATACCCCAACCCAGCAATCTGTGCTGATGAGGATATTGTTCCAACAGGAACTGATGTTAAGTATGATTGTAAATCACTAATCTGTGATTCTGAAATTGTTATTTGTGATGAACCACTAATTACACCCTCAGTAGACAATTTAGCTTTAACCGCTGCATCTGTATATCCAACTTTATTTGAGTTAGTAGTAATTGCAGTTGACTGGTTTGCTGTTATAGTTGTTGGTTTATCACTTATTAAATCATAATCAATTTGTACTGAACCACTAACTATTCCAGATGGTAAGTTAGCTACTGTTTGTGCTGAACCACTTACTGTACCACTTGGTAGTAATGGTTTAATTTGTGCTGAACCACTTATTAAATCATCCCCTATTTCGTTACCATATCTAACATCAAATTCAGTTAGTAGCTGTGCTGATGAGCTGATTACACTTTCGGCGCTTAATCTTGCCTTTACATTAGACACAAAGTTATCTCTAATAGAGTTATTAGCTAATATTGAATTTTTTTGGAATGGTGTTATAGTAGTGGGTAAATTACTAAGGTTATAATAATCAATATTTGTTAATTGATTACCATTTCCTTCATATGAACCACTAAATGAACCTGAATAGTCTGGCACGGCACTTCCCTTATTTTTATTGTTTCTTTACTATAAATATAACATTTATTAGTAATCAGTTAGTAATGTTAAAATTTCATCTAATGATTCATGTCTATGATTATCTTTTAACATAATATCATATACATAATTTGAACCTTTTAACTTTGGAACTTCATGTACTGCTGAATCATTATTGAATTTTAAGTCAATTTGTTGTTTATCACCACATAATATCATAGTAGAACCTTTTCCTACTCTACCCAATACCATTAGGAGTTGTTGTTTAGTTAAGTTTTGAAACTCATCGACAATACATATTGAATTATCAAAAGTTCTTCCTCTAAAATGAGATAAAGATACTAATTCTATTTTTTCATCACTAATCATTTTATCTAATATCGCTGGTTTGTTATAAACTTTCCTCATATTAGCTTTAATTGGTACTAACCAAGGTTCCATTTTCTCTTCTAATGAGCCAGGAAGAAATCCATTATCCTCATTTGATACTGTTGGCCTTGTTATAACAATTTTGTTTACTTTTCTTTTAAAAAACATATCTAATCCTATTTGACATGCTAATAACGTTTTACCACTACCAGCCTTACCTACAATAAAATTAAATGGGTGATTTAATATTTGTGCTTTCGCTAACTTTTGTTCTTCCGATAACGTAATAGAGAATCTAACCGTTCCTTTTGGTGGAGCTTTATCTTTGTTTTCAGCCATACTTTCCTTTTCAAAATTAATTTAATAACTCTTTAGTATAAATACAATCAAAGGCATAAAAAAAGGGGAAATTTCTTTCCCCTTAATTTAATGTTATTCGATAATCAAATGATTACTGAATTCTGTTTAATGAATCTACATAAACTTTACCATAGAACTCACCTCTTAACATCTTCTTCGCGTAACGTGTCATAACACCTTTACGTGGAGTGAAGTTTTTAGGGTCATATACTAATGGAGTCATAATTAATGGAATGTATGGAGAATAAACTGCTCCAGTTTCAAGGAATTGTGTTCCTCTGTATCCCATTAGGATTACGTTTTCTTTCATATAAGGATTCTTATAAACTTGGAATCTACTATTTAATGAACCAACTTTTGTTACACCGAACGCAAATTGAGCATCACCATTGTCAGCTGTTGAAGCGTAACCTGGGATAGATTCAATTATTGTAGCAACATCTGGAGATACAACTAAGAAATTAGCTCCACCTCTTAATGTTTTTTGGTGAATAGAGTTAGATACACCAGCGATTACAGTACCAAGAGTTTGAAACCAAGCTCCCTGATTGTAAGCAGATGCGCCATATTCAGCGTTATCCATTGCTGCGAATTGTGTTCCGTCCCATACTCTACCAGCTTTAGCTGACCAGTATCCTTTAGACCTTGCACCATCCATTAACATATCTAAGATTTCGAAATCAATTTCTTGCGAAATGTATTCTGATAACATAGATGTTAATTCAGCTTCAGCATCAATTGAATGATATGCATTCAAATCTTGTGCGAATTCTGGAGTCCATTGTGCTTTTAACTTTCTAGTCTTAGCAACAATTGGTAAACTCTTCATTTCAACATTCAATTCTGGAATATCGATATCAACTTCTGGGTTTCCACTTAGGGAAGTTCCAGTTGCTTCAAAATCACCTCTTGCAATATCAGATGGTTGTTTGTGATACTTAACTACTAAATCATTAGTAGCATCTAATTCTCCTTCAAGAACAACTACTAAATTTTCACCAACTAATTTTGAAAATTGTGGGTAGTTTGCAGTTACACCTGTTGCAGATACTCTAAATGCTCTAATACCTTTATCATCAAATCCTGCGATAGATGCTGTTGGTATCAATGCTTGGAATACATCTCCGTTAGCGTCAAGTTTTCCTGCTTTAGAAGCAGAAAATGCTGTATCATAATTATAATCAGCAGCTGATAAAGAACTTGTCATAAACTTATTTGCAGCTGTTGCTGTATGTAAAGTTTGTGCAGCAGATGGTGTATCGTTAACTGAGTAACCAAAGTTACCAGCACCATATAATCCACCTGATGGGTCATTATCAGTATCAGTAATACCGAATACAGAATCAGCTTGTGAATCTTTTCCAGCACCTGTTGAGAAACCAGTTTGAGCAGTACCATATTTGAAATCTAGATAAAATACTAGTCCAGATGGTAAGTTCATTGGTTGTACACTAACGAAATCTTTTGCTACGATTTCACTAAAAATTCTTCTTACTAATGGTAGAGCTACACCAGCCCACTCTTCTGAATTTGCAGAAGTACCAGTAGAAGAAGCTTCTTTTACTAATTGTCTTGCTTGGTTTTCTAAAAGAGTTGCAACACCCGCTTTTTCAACGTCGTTGTTAATACCTTCAAGAAGACCGGTCTTTTCCCACTTACCAGCTAAAGCTCTTGTAGCTTCAGATAGTCTTGCAGTGTGAGAAGAACCTTCATTTAAAATGTTTTTTAAATCCATTTTTTTTCTCCTATTAATCTTAATTTATTATTTTAAACCAGCTAGCTTTTTCCATCTAGCGGCCATTTCATTGCCCTCAGAAATTATTTTCTTTGGTGCTGAACTTTTTGTTGTTTTAGAAGCATAACCTTCTTTAACAACTGTTCTTTTCTTTTTAGCAACATTTAAGTTTTCTGCTAAAGTTGAAAATACTAATTTAACTTCTCTTACAGATGATGTTCTATCAAAGTTTTCAAGAACTTTAACCTTTTGGTTTTCGTTCAATTCAAAAGTTCTGAATAATTTGTTAGTGTAAAGTAGTTTAGCATTTAATAAATTTACTTCATTGATAGTTTTTTGTAAACTTTCAATTGTTAAATATGCTTCTTCTAATTCTTCACTAGCAACTTCTTCTTCTTCCATTGATTCATCTTCTTCAGATACTTCTTCATCAGATTCTTCCATTTCTTTCAAAGTTCTAATAACTTCGTCTAAATCGATATCTTCTTCTTCAATATCTTCATCTTGATTTTCATCAGATTCGTAAGTTTCATCAGCGTTCTCATCTGATTCATCATAGTTCTCATCAGCGGTTTCATCAGCGTTTTCATCCGATGTTGCCATTTCAGCTTCTAATTCAGCGATAACAGACTCTAAGTCTAATTCATCTTCATCTTCTTCAGCTTCCATTTCTTCTTCAGCTTCTTCTTCAGCTGGTGCTTCAGGTTCCATATCCATAGATACTTCTTCTTCTTCACCTTCTTCTTCAGTTACTTCTTCTTCGTGTGTTGCTTCATCTTCTTCAGCTACTACCAATTCATCATCGTTTTCTACTTCAGAGGAATCATTTGCATCATCAGCAGGTTGAGCGTTATCGCCAGCACCTAAATCAGTTGAATCTAATTCTTCTTCCATTTCATCAACATCTTCATCAGCTTCTTCAGCTAACTTCGCAGATATCATTGATTGTAACTTTGGAGTGAACGCTTCTTCTAAGGCTAATTTAGCATTTGCTAGAGCAGTTTCTTTAACGGCTTTAGCATCAGCGATAGCTTCAGATAACAAATCTTTTCTATTTGCCATAATTGTTCTCCTAAATTGTTTTTGGAAATAAGATTATTATAAATCTTAATAGAATATTATTTACTAATATATTTAATCACCTATTGGAAGATGATATTTTTATCTACAATAAATAGTGAGGTATAAATGAAAACACTAAAAAAGTGTTTACTATTTAATTTTCCATTTGGTTTTTACGCCATTGGGCTCTCACCGCTTGTTGCATTTTCTTTCTTTTAACAGCTGAAGGTTTGATAAACTCTTTTCTATCTTTGAGTTCTTCTAACTTCCCACTATCTTTCATTTTTCGTTTAAACATCTTTAGAGCTAATTCAATATTTCCATGTACTACTCTTACTCCACTAGCACATCCAGGAATCTCCATATCTTCTTTTCTTACTCTTGGTTTAAACGTTTTTTTAAAGTTCTTTTCGTTATCTTGCATATTATAATATAAATGTTTATAAAAAAATACACCTACCACATTGTTGTTGATAGGTGTATATAAATATCTAAATAAATTTAGTAAAATTACTTTTCCATTCCTCTGAATGATTTAATTTTATATTTTTTGTAAAGTGCACCTATCTCTTTATGAAATGGTAACATTTGTTGATTGTAAACTTTAGCTGATTGGTCTTTCAGTTGAACCATTTGAATTATATCGTGGTCATCAGCTTTCTTAGCAAACTTAGTTCCAACATAACCTGATGCATTCTTTCTGATTACATCTGGATTTGGAACTTCATTAATAGTACCTTCATTAACTCCTTCAGATAAATCATCAATACCCTGCTTCATATCTCCAAATAGTTTTCCAAATTGTTTTTGTTGTTTGGAATCTAATTTTTTAATATTCTTTAGATGCTTCTTTACCATAAAAGATAAGTCAACTGAAATGTCTTGTAATATATCTGAGTAATCCATTGTTATTATCCTATTTTCTTTAGTGAATGTGTTTGAGTTGCTATCCAGCTATCACCCACACCTGCCATCTTAGCTGCTTTCTTAATAGCTTCAACAGTATTTCTTGCTTTTACCTTATATACGTTCTTCTTAGATAGTTTAACACCACCAAGATTCATATCAGCAAAACTCATTTCCCAAGTTGCGAATCCACCTTCGTTGATTTTTTCTTCTTCTACTTCATCGGATTCGTTTATTTTTTTATTATTAACTGATGCTAACATATCTTTTGCTGATACCTTCATCTTTATTAATTTAGATGATGGTAGTTCACCAAATCCAAATGATTCTTTTAATAAGTCTTTTAATTTCATAGTTCCCTTTGATTCTTTTGTGAATTCTTTTGCGTTATCTTTATCATCCTTTGAAACATCTTTTACAGGATATTTTTTACCATCTACTTCAAATTCACTATCACCATTTGCAATTGCTTTTGTTCTAGCAGCTCCGAATTCATTTCCTTCTTCAAGATCTTTTTCTTCTAATTCATTGATTTCGTAATACTTCCCTAACGTTTCACCAATTTCATCATAAGATGATTCTAATCTTTGTTGTAGAGTTGAAACTTCTCTTAAAGTTTTCTCAAATATTTTAAATGATTCATTCATTCTCTTTACATGTCTACCAACAGTAATACCATCAAATGAACCTTCGGTTTCTTTAACCATATTTTTACCAGCAACTTCTACCAATCCTCTGATTGATTCGTACACTTTAGATAATCCTTCTTTTCTATATACAGATTCACCAAATTTTTTGTATGATTTAACTGCTTCTAAAAAAGCTTGTTTTTGTTCTGTAGTCATCTCTGAAGATTCTTCTGTTCTATCATCTTCTCTCATTGATATTCTATTATAAGAAGGTGATGCTTGTATTCTCATTCCTTCAAATGATTCGTTTAATAAGTCTTTTAATTTCATTGTATTTCCCTTTGATTCTATTATGTTGTCTGCGTATTTACCATTCAATACTACATCAGCACCACCATTATGATTCCACCATTCTCTATGAGATGCATCTAATTTTTTTATTCCTGCCTTTGATGGCCTCTTAACTAATGATTCTGCTACTTTAAGTAATTCTTTTAATTCATCATAAAAATCATCAAGCTTATCTTCGTTACCAGCAGTTGGTTTGAATTTATGTTTTAAAGTTGTTTTTATTGCGTTAACTAATACAGGTCCAAATGAATTTACTACTCTATCAACATCCATTTTTTCACGTTCCACTGCTTTTATAATAGCTTCAACATTATTATAAATAGCCTCTGCAAATCGTATCCCTCTGGAATCTTTTGATTTATGCTTTCCAGCCTCTTTTAACATATCAGTTAGTTTCACAGTTCCCTCTATTTTTATTTCCATCATCTTCTTAGCCTCAGCTTCGATTTGTTTCTTAATGTTAGATGGTACTTTTTTATCGTAATATTTTATTTTTCCTTTTGAATCAATGTGAGCTACATTTTTGTAATCACCCTTTTCTTCTTCAGCTTTATTGTAAACAGTTAATCCGTTTCCTTTACGAGCCATTCCGATATCGTACTTAGCTTCGTTAACTACTGATTCATCAACTGCTGGTTTAATAAACATTAATCCAACTTTTGATTTAGGTACTTTTAATTTTTTGATTGCTAATAGTTTTGCATTGTAAAGGTCTTTAGCTTCACCTTTTTTAATTTCAATTTGTTTACCATTGTATCCAGCAATCCATCCTGCAAACTTTGATTCGTTTACATTATCTCTCATTGCTTTAGATTCTGTAGTTAATCTTTTTTTGTATTTTTTAGCCATCTTCATAGCTGCTTTTACTATACCTTTAAAATCTTTAGCATCTTCATCTGCTACTTTACCAGCATCAAATCCTTCAATACTAACGTAGTATGGTTTATCTTCATCTTCATATTTACCAACAAACAACATCAAATCTTCACCGCCATCAAATATGAAGTTACTATTACCACCATGATATCTAGTATCATCAGGTTCAGAATCTACATCTACCCCTACTGCTCTTTGTAAAGATTTTCTAACAATTTCTTGCTCTTTATCTGATAACATTGGTTCTGCTCTTTCATTCAAAGCTTCGTTTACATTATCTCTCATTGCTTTAGATAAAGTTTTAATATACTTTAATTCTTCTTTAGCACCTTC
>ERZ767114.634-NODE-634-length-18474-cov-2.879817_pt1 | contig 18474 bp, 25 predicted proteins | sample MGYA00374952_ERZ767114 | MGnify/ENA primary metagenome ERZ767114 (study PRJEB28939, sample SAMN06267156) | marine metagenome | isolation source: Columbia River Estuary | place: USA:Columbia River Estuary, USA | collected 2012-05-05 ...
GTGCCGTTGTTGTAAAACCTGCCGTAAAATCGCGGACTCAAACGGAGGCTGAATCTTGAACTTAAATATTTCAGAACCGGGAGTTGGCCTGACTGATAAAGCCGTTGAGTTGTCGGAAAGCCTCTTTGGTCGTCAGTATAATGAAGCGCTTGTTCACCAAGTGGTCGTGTCCTATATGGCTGGTGCGCGTCAAGGAACGAGTGCCCAAAAGACACGGTCCGAAGTCAGTGGTGGCGGTCGTAAGCCGTTTCGACAGAAAGGAACGGGCCGCGCTCGTGCAGGAACAATCCGTAGCCCAATATGGCGTGGCGGTGGTGTGACGTTTGCTGCAAAACCTCGTGATTACTCCGTGAAAGTGAATAAGAAAATGTATCGCGGCGCAATGCAGTCCATTTTTTCTGAGTTAGTGCGTCAGGATCGACTCATTGTGACGGAGGACTTCTCGGTAACGGCGCCAAAAACAAAAGAGGTTCTGCAGCGCTTAAAGGATCTCAATCTTAATCAGGTTTTGGTGGTGGTTGAGGAAGTCGATGAGAATTTATACCTGGGTGCACGCAACATCCGACAAGTTGATGTTGTCGACGTCCAGGGTGTGAATCCCGTGATTCTGTTGGGTTATGAAAAGGTGCTATTTACAGTGGGCGCCTTGAAACGGGCCGAGGAGATGTTGGGATGAGTGCAGATGCAATTTATAACGTTATTTTAGGCGCTCACATCTCAGAGAAAGCGACCGTCGTAGCTGAACAGTCCAATCATTTCGTCTTCAAAGTTCGAAAAGAGGCGACGCGGCCTCAGATCAAGGCGGCTGTTGAGAAGATCTACGGGGTGAGTGTCGCCGGTGTGACCGTTGCCAATGTGAAAGGCAAGGTCAAAAAGACCATGAGAGGTCTGAGCAAGAAGCCAAGCTGGAAGAAAGCTTATGTGCGCGTGGTCGAGGGTCAAGAAATTGACTTCACCGCCGAAGCCAAATAGCAAATTCAAGAATTGATACGCGAGAAGAATAATGCCAGTCGTTAAAGCAAAACCTACATCGCCCGGTCGCCGGTTCGTCGTTAAGGTCGTTCATCCTGATCTGCATAAGGGTGATCCCTTCAAAGCTTTGGTTCAGGCGAAGCCTAAGAGTGGCGGACGAAATAATAAAGGTCGAATCACGACGCGTCACATTGGTGGTGGTCACAAACAGAAGTACCGAATTATTGATTTTAAACGCAATTCGAAAGATGGCATTAAGGCCGTGGTTGAGCGCTTAGAGTACGATCCGAATCGAACCGCAAATATCGCGTTATTGAAATACGCCGACGGTGAGCGAAAATACATTATCGCGCCGAAAGGGGTTGCGGCGGGTGACGAGGTTCAGTCGGGTGAAGGTGCGCCGATTAAGGTTGGCAATTGTATGCCAATGCGCAACATTCCAATGGGTAGTGTGATTCATTGCGTCGAGTTAAAAGCAGGCAAAGGCGCTCAAATCGCGCGCAGTGCGGGTACTTCCGTGCAGTTGGTTGCCAAAGACGGTCGGTATGTCACGCTCAGGTTGCGCTCTGGTGAGATGCGACGAGCATTGGCTGATTGTCGCGCAACATTGGGCGAGGTGAGTAATTCTGAGCATAACTTGCGTTCGCTTGGTAAAGCCGGCGCGACCCGTTGGCGCGGTGTACGTCCAACGGTTCGAGGGGTTGTTATGAACCCGGTAGATCACCCTCATGGTGGTGGTGAAGGTAAGACGTCTGGCGGCCGACACCCGGTTAGTCCGTGGGGTATGCCAACCAAGGGTTATAAAACCAGAAAGAATAAGCGTACCGACAAGATGATTATTCGTCGTCGTCGCGCAAGTCGATAGGAGATAGTTTGTGCCTAGAAGTTTAAGAAAAGGTCCATTTATTGATCTGCATTTAGCCGACAAGGTTCAAAAAGCCTTGGAAATAAATGATAAGCGTCCGATTAAGACCTGGTCTCGTCGGTCGATGATCGCGCCGGATTTTGTTGGTTTAACGATTCAGGTGCACAACGGACGTCAGCATGTGCCGGTGTTTATTACAGAAGATATGGTTGGTCACAAGTTAGGGGAGTTTTCCCTGACACGGACGTATCGTGGTCATGCAGCGGATAAGAAAGCGAAGCGACGGTAGGTTGCGGTTTAGATCCAGGGTAATGAGGAACAGGTGATGGAAGTTTCTGCAAAATTAAAAGGTGCTCGGATTTCGGCTCAGAAGGCGCGTCTGGTGGCTGATCAGATTCGCGGGCAAGCCGTGGGGTCAGCGCTGAATACGTTGACTTTTAGTACGAAGAAAGGCGCGCATTTGGTTAAGAAATTGCTGGAGTCTGCAATAGCGAACGCCGAGCACAATGAAGGCGCGGATGTCGACGAGTTGTCTGTCGCCAAGATATTTGTTGATGAAGGCACGACCATGAAGCGGATTAAACCCCGAGCTAAGGGTCGCGCGGATCGGATCTTTAAAAGAAGTTGTCATATCACACTCGCAGTGGCAGACAGCTAAGTCATAATCGGTAGAGATTAGGAGACCGGAATGGGTCAGAAAGTACATCCTACAGGCATGCGCCTTGGTATTGTGAAACAACATACCTCGATTTGGTATGCCCAAGGACCAGCGTACGCCAAGAATTTGCACGCGGATTTAGAGGTTCGAGCGTTTATCCATAAAAAGCTGGCGCAGGCATCGGTCAGTCGGATCGATATTCACCGGCCCGCGCAAACAGCTCGGATCACGATTCATACGGCGCGGCCAGGGATCGTGATTGGGAAGAAGGGTGAAGATGTCGAAGCGCTTCGGCAAGAGATAGGTCGGATGATGAAGGTGCCCGTCCATATTAATATCGAGGAGATTCGCAAGCCCGAGATCGATGCGTATTTGGTTGCGCAAAACGTCGCGCAGCAATTGGAGCGTCGGGTCCAATTTCGTCGAGCAATGAAACGCGTGATGCAGAACGCGATGCGTCTCGGTGCCGAAGGGATCAAGGTCCAGGTGTCAGGTCGTCTTGGCGGCGCTGAGATCGCTCGTTCAGAGAATTATCGCGAAGGACGCGTGCCATTGCATACCTTGCGCGCTGATATCGACTACGCCACTGCAGAAGCATTGACGACCTATGGCATCCTTGGTGTCAAGGTTTGGATCTTCAAAGGTGAAATTCTGGGTGCTCGCGAAGAAGCTGCGGCCGCCTCCAATACTGCTCAAAATTTTGGTTAAGAGATCATGCTACAGCCTAAGAGAACAAAATTTCGGAAACAGCATAAAGGGTCTAATCGTGGACTTGCCCATCGCGGTAGCACGGTCAGCTTTGGTGAGTTTGCACTAAAAGCGGTCGGACGAGGCCGTATGACGGCGCGTCAAATTGAGTCTGCTCGACGTGCAATGACCCGTCGTGTGCGTCGAGGTGGCCAAATTTGGATTCGTGTTTTCCCAGATAAGCCTATTACGCAAAAGCCGCTCGAAGTAAGACAGGGTAAGGGTAAGGGTAACGTTGAATATTGGGTTGCTCAGATTAAGCCTGGGAAGGTGCTCTACGAAATGGAGGGTGTTTCCGAGGAGGTTGCACGTGATGCGTTTCGTTTGGCCGCAGCGAAGCTGCCATTTCCGACGACGTTTGTTAAACGCGTGATTATGTAATCGGGAGAGACTGATGATTGATGTAAAAGAATTGCGATCGAAGACGCCTGCAGAAGTACAAGACGTATTGGTCGGACTTGCTAAAGAGCAGTTCGGTTTAAGGATGCAGAAGTCAATCGGCCAATTGACGCAGACCCATCTTTTGAAGCGGGTGAGTCGAGATATTGCCCGCGTTAAGACGGTAATGGGTGAGCCGAAGGACGGCTAGAGGCGGTTGGCCTGTTAGCGGCGCCAGAGAGACGAATAGAGATTAAGCGCTGGGCAAATGGCGCGGCACTAAGAAATAGGACTGATAGTCATGAGTGGTGAACAGAATTTAGCACGAAATGTAAGCGGTACGGTTGTCAGCAATAAGATGGACAAAAGTATCACGGTGTTGGTAGAGCGCAGGATTAAGCACCCGATATACGGTAAGTACATCAAGCGCTCAAAAAAGATTATGGCGCATGATCCAGAAAACCAGTGTTTACCAGGCGATGCCGTGACGATTCAGGAGTCGCGACCCATTTCTAAGAGTAAAACTTGGATGCTGACGTCGATCGACAAGCGGGCAGTAGAAATTTAACACGGCATAGATCTGGCAAGATTTCTTGCCTTAGTGGAGTTTAAAGCATGATTCAAGTGCAATCGTATCTAGATATCGCCGACAACAGCGGCGCTCGCCGGGTGATGTGTATCAAGGTGCTGGGCGGTTCCAAGCGACGGTACGCTGGGATCGGTGATGTGATTAAGGTCACAGTGAAGGAAGCGATTCCACGGGGCCGTGTAAAGAAAGGTCAAGTGTTGGACGCGGTTGTAGTACGGACGAGAAAAGGTGTTCGGCGGTCGGATGGGTCGTTGATTCGGTTTGATGGTAACGCTGCAGTTTTGTTGAATGCCAGCAAGCAGCCCATTGGGACTCGAATATTTGGACCAGTGACTCGGGAGTTGAGGAACGAGAAGTTCATGCGGATTGTTTCTCTGGCACCAGAAGTTTTATAAGAGATCGGATTGATGAAAAAGTTGAAGAAAAACGATTTGGTCGTCGTTCTTACCGGAAAAGATAAAGGTAAGACTGGAGAGATCACAAGAGTTCTGGATGAGCGCAAGCTCTATGTTTCTGGTGTGAATATGATTAAGCGTCATACCAAAGGTAATCCACAAGCGGGTCAGCCTGGCGGGATCATAGAGAAAGAAGCGCCAATTCAGATATCGAATGTAGCTATTTTTAATCGAGCCACAAGCAAGCCAGATCGGGTTGGTTTCAAAACCCTAGAAGATGGTAAGCAGGTTCGGATATTTAAGTCCACTGGTGAGCAGATAGACGACTAAGACTATGACAGATTTAAAAAAGATATATGACGAAGAAATCAAGCCTAAGCTCAAAGAAGAGCTGGGTTTAGCGAATGTGATGCAGGTCCCAAGGATCACTCACATTACGTTGAACATGGGCGTGGGTGAAGCCTTGAATGATCGTAAGCAATTGGATGCTGCGGTATCTGATATGCAGGCGATTGCTGGTCAGAAGCCGATCATCACGAATGCGCGACGTTCAATCGCTGGCTTCAAAATCCGAGAAGGCTATCCGATTGGCTGTAAGGTGACGTTGCGCCGCGCCATGATGTATGAATTCTTAGATCGCTTAATCAGCATTGCTTTGCCTCGACAAAGAGATTTTAGAGGGATTAGTCCGAAAGCTTTTGACGGCCGCGGTAATTTCTCCATGGGGTTCTCTGAGCAGATCGTTTTTGCTGAGATAGACTACGACAAGATTGACCGAATCCGAGGTTTGGATATCAGTATTACGACCAGTGCTGCGACGGACGACGAGGGTCGTGCACTGCTCAGGGCGTTTAATTTTCCGTTGCGCGAAGCTTAGGCGGCGCGTTTAACAGAATTTAGAAGTAATTAACCGAGGACACGATGGCTAAGAAATCAATGATCAATCGCGAGAAGAAGCGCGAGAAGACAGTTCAAAAATTTGCTGCCAAGAGAGCGGTTTTAAAGGCTCAGATTAGGGACTTAAATCTATCTGATGATGAGCGCTGGGCAGCTCAGGTCAAGTTCCAAAAGCTGCCTCGAAACGCCAGTCCAACACGGCAAGTTAGGCGTTGTGTCTTGACGGGTCGCCCTCACGCGGTATATCGCCGGTTTGGTTTAGCTCGACAGAAGTTGCGTGAGGCAGCGATGCGCGGTGATATCCCCGGGCTTGTGAAGTCAAGCTGGTAATCAGGAGAGACAGAATATGACAATGCAAGATCCATTAGCCGATATGTTGACTCGCGTGCGGAATGCGCAAGCGGCAAAGCATCCCGACGTATCAATGCCCGCCTCTGGCACAAAAACAGAGATTGCCCGGGTTTTGAAGGAAGAGGGTTATATAACCGATTTTAGTCACGGCGTTGATGATGCAGGCAAGCCGAGTTTAAACATCGCATTGAAATACCATGATGGCAAACCAGTGATTGAGAAAATCGATCGAATGAGCCGGCCTGGTCTGCGGATTTATAAGAACAAACAACAGATCCCGACAATTCAGTCTGGTCTGGGGGTTGTGATCTTGTCGACAAATAAAGGTGTTATGACGGATCGAGCAGCACGTGCTGCAGGCGTTGGTGGCGAGCTTCTTTGCTCAGTTTTCTGATAAGACAGTCTTTAAAGGTTAATTTTCATGTCTAGAATAGCAAATAACCCGGTACCAGTGCCTAGCGGCGTTGAAGTGACGATCGATGGGCCTGACCTGAGGGTCAAAGGGACGAAGGGCGCGCTGCAGTTGACGCTCCACGCCCTAGTCACCATTGTTCGCGAGGAAGATCTGTTATTGCTGAAGGCCGTAGGGCCAACTCAGCAGGCAACAGCGCTCGCAGGGACCTTTCGGTCTCTGGTGAGCAACATGGTTCAGGGCGTTAGCGAAGGCTATCAAAAGCAGCTTGAGCTCCAAGGTGTTGGATATAGAGCGCAAGCACAGGGCGCAAAGCTGAACTTAACCCTCGGATTCTCTCACCCGGTCGTCTATCAGGTGCCTGAGGGGATTGAAATCGAAACCCCAACCCAGACTCAAATTATCGTCAAGGGTATTGATAAGCAGAAGGTTGGCCAAGTCTCTGCAGAGATTAGAGCGTTCCGACCGCCTGAGCCTTACAAAGGTAAAGGGGTGCGCTATGCCAATGAATATGTCAAACGTAAAGAAGCTAAGAAAAAGTAAACCTTAGCCAGATCGCAACAAAGACGAATTAAGCGTCTTGTCAGGAGACAAATCGAGATGAAAAGTAAGCGGGACGCTCGTTTAAAAAGAGCACGTAAGAGTCGATCCAAAATTCGGGAACTATTGGTTCCAAGGCTTTGTGTTTATCGGTCACCTCGGCACACTTATGCTCAGATTATTTCTGAAGACGGTGCTCAGGTTAAGGTTGCAGCCTCGACGCTCGAGGGCGCGCTACGGGACGGCCCGACGGGCAATATCGAAGGTGCGGCGAAGGTGGGTGCCTTAATCGCAGAGCGGGCGAAAGCTGCTGGATTTGAGAGAGTGGCGTTTGACCGCTCCGGTTATAAATATCATGGTCGGGTCAAGGCTCTGGCAGATGCGGCTCGCGAAGCCGGTTTGCAGTTTTAAGCCGTCAAGACAAGAACGAATTAAGGAATAGGCATGGCTTACAACGAACGAGATAAAAACGAAGAAGGTATCCAGGAAAAGCTGGTACAAGTCAATCGCGTCGCAAAAGTTGTTAAAGGCGGGCGGATCTTCGGGTTCACAGCGTTGACCGTTGTGGGTGATGGTAACGGTAAAGTCGGTTATGGCCGGGGCAAGGCGCGCGAAGTGCCGATGGCAATTCAAAAGGCAATGGAAGCTGCGCGTCGCAATATGATCGACGTCGATTTAGACGGCACTACGCTTCAGTATGAAGTCAATGCACGGCATGGCGCCTCAAAGATCTTTATGAAACCAGCATCGGAAGGTACTGGGATTATTGCGGGTAAAACGATGCGGGCAGTTCTCGAGGTCGCCGGTGTTCGAAATGTATTAGCAAAATGTTACGGATCAACAACGCCCGTGAACGTGATCCGAGCAACGTTTAAAGGCCTGCAAAATATGCGTTCACCAGAGTCTGTCGCTGACAAGCGTGGGCTCTCAGTAGAAGAGATTCTGGGATAGATCATCATGGAAAAGAAGACAGTCACAGTTACGCTAACAAAGAGCGTTCATGGCCGACTCAAGTCACACAAAGCATGTGTGGCGGGTTTGGGGCTGCGCAAGATCCGGCAGTCAGCGGTTGTAGAGGATACGCCGTCAGTCAGAGGCATGATCAATAAAGTGGCCTACATGGTTTCTGTAGAAGAAAACAAGGCGTAAGGAGACAATCGACATGCGTTTAAATTCGATATCGGGTGCGCCAGGCAGTCGGCAAGCAAAGAAAAGAGTTGGTCGAGGCATCGGTAGTGGTCTTGGTAAGACGGCCGGTCGCGGTCACAAAGGCCAGAAATCGCGTTCAGGTGGCAAGGTTCGCCCAGGCTTTGAAGGTGGTCAACAGCCTTTGCAAATGCGGCTACCAAAATTCGGTTTTACAACCGAAAAGAGCCGGATCACTGGTGAGGTTACCTTGTCAGAAGTTGCGGCGGCAAATGCAGATGTTGTGACGCTAGAGGTCCTGCGGCAAGCTGATTTGATCAACGGTAACACCAAACGGGTCAAAGTGATTCTGTCTGGCAAGATTGAAAGAGCCGTTACAGTGCAAGGGTTGGGTGTGACCAAAGGCGCTCGCGCTGCAATTGAAGCAGCTGGTGGGTCGATCGAAGATTAAGAAATAGCGTGGCAGGCCCCTGCGAGTCAGGCAGGGCAGGCGTTGAAAAAAGATAGTAGGAAGGATTAAGAAATGACGAGTGCACTAGCACAGGGCAAAGCAATGGCATCAGGAGGCGGGTTATCTGAACTACGCAGCCGTCTGCTGTTTGTGCTCATTGCGATCGTTGTTTACCGCATAGGCAGCCATATTCCCGTGCCGGGCATCGATCCAGACCGCTTACGTCTGTTGTTTAACCAGAATCAAGGCGGCATCTTAGATTTGGTTAATATGTTCGGTGGTGGCGCGCTAGAACGCATGAGTATCTTTGCGTTAGGCATTATGCCGTATATCTCGGCCAGTATTATCACGCAGCTTTTGGTTGCGACAACGCCGTCCCTGCAACAGTTACGCAAAGAAGGCGAGGCCGGTCGCAAGAAGATTGCGCAGTATACGCGCTACGGTACGCTAGGATTGGCGCTTGTGCAGGGCATGGCGATGAGCAGTGGTTTGGAATCGCAAGGCTTGTCTTACACGGGTAGTTTTATGTTTCATTTCGTTGCCGTTGCGACGCTTGTGACTGGCGCTATGTTCATTATGTGGCTAGGGGAGCAGGTTACCGAACGCGGTATTGGTAATGGGATATCAATTATCATTTTCGCGGGGATTGTCTCAGGTTTCCCCGGAGCGATTGGTCAGTCTTTTGAGCAGGCACGGCAAGGCGAGATCCAAATTATTGCACTACTGGGTATCGCAGTACTAGCCATTGTGATCGTTGCGGGGGTTGTGTACGTCGAGCGGGGTCAAAGGCGTATCACGATCAATTATGCTCGCCGGCAGCAGGGCAAACGAATGTATCAGGCCCAAAGCTCTCACCTGCCGCTAAAGGTTAATATGGCTGGGGTCATACCGGCAATTTTTGCGAGCAGCTTATTGTTATTTCCAGCCTCGCTCGGTCAGTGGTTTGGCCAGTCGGAAGGGATGGAGTGGTTGCAGGACTTAAGTTTGTGGATTGCGCCGGGTCAACCTTTGAATATTATTCTATTTTCGATCGGAATTATCTTTTTCTGTTTCTGGTACACCTCGATTATGTTTAACCCAAAAGAAGTGGCGGATAATTTAAAGCGTTCTGGTGCCTTCATCCCTGGCTACCGCCCAGGCGATCAAACCGCGCGTTATATCGATACCATCATCACGCGGCTGACCTTGTTCGGGTCTCTTTATATGACAACGGTCTGTTTGTTGCCGCAGTTTTTGGTGATTCAATTTAACATTACGTTTCAGTTAGGTGGTACAGCATTGCTGATTGTTGTGGTGGTTATCATGGACTTTATGGCTCAGGTTCAGACCCATTTAATGTCCCATCAGTACGAGTCGCTGATGAAGAAATCAAATCTTCAAAATTTTGGACGGCGCTAGGAGTTAGAGCAATGAAAGTAAGGGCTTCAGTAAAAAAAATGTGCCGGAATTGCCGGGTGATTCGGCGAAACGGTTCGGTGCGAGTAATCTGCTCTGAACCAAAACATAAACAACGCCAAGGATAACCGCGGTGATTAAGGTGGACAGGAGCAACGCATGGCTCGTTTAGCTGGAATTAATATTCCTGACGATAAACATACAGAAATCTCGTTGACGTACATCTACGGGATTGGGCGTACAACGGCGAAAGCACTGTGCGAGAAGACCGGGATTAGCGGTAATGCCAAGGTTGGAGAGTTGACCGAAGGCGAGCTTGATGATCTTCGAGGTGAAATCGGTAAGTTGAGTGTCGAGGGTGATTTAAGGCGTGAGGTACAGCTGAACATCAAGCGACTCTTGGACCTAGGCTGTAATCGAGGGATTCGGCATCGTCGGAGTTTGCCAGTACGAGGGCAACGCACCAAGACCAACGCGCGAACGCGCAAGGGTCCTAAGCGTCCTGTGCGGAAGTAGTCGTACAACACTCCATAAAAATAGTTTTAGTAAAGTAGGAAGACAGAATGTCTGATACACAAAGCCAGCAGGCGCCGGTAGCCCGGAAAAAAGGTAAGCGTCAGATCGCAGATGGATTAGCTCACATCCACGCGTCCTTTAATAACACGATCGTGACCATTACTGACCGACAGGGCGGTGCACTATCTTGGGCAACAGCCGGTGGGTCGGGATTTAGAGGCGCTCGTAAGAGTACGCCATTTGCAGCTCAAGTCGCCGCCGAACGTGCCGGCAATGCAGCGCTGGAATATGGGCTTCAGAATCTAGAGGTTTTTGTTAAAGGACCAGGTCCAGGGCGTGAGGCCGCAGTAAGAGCACTAAATTCTGTGGGTTATCGAATTACCAATATTACAGATGTGACACCGATTCCGCATAACGGATGTCGACCCCCTAAAAAGCGTCGGGTGTAAAAGAGGAGATTGCCAATGGCCAGATATCTCGGCCCTAAGTTGAAGTTGTGTAGAAGAGAAGGCACCGACCTTTTCCTTAAGAGTGGCGTTCGGCCGATTGAGTCGAAGTGTCGAATGGAGACCGCGCCAGGAATGCACGGTCACCGTCGATCGCGTGCGACTGATTACGGTATCCAGTTACGAGAAAAGCAAAAGGTTCGCCGAATTTATGGCGTATTGGAAAAGCAGTTCCGTAATTATTACAAGAAGGCTGACCGCCAGAAGGGCGCAACAGGTGAGAATTTGCTGCGAATTCTAGAGCGGCGTCTTGATAATGTCGTGTATCGTATGGGCTTTGGCTGTACCCGTGCAGAGTCTCGACAGCTCGTGTCACACAAGTCAATACTTGTAAATGGGCAAGTGGTTAACATCCCATCTTTCCAGGTGGAAGCTGGCGATACGGTAACGGTTCGAGAGCGTTCACGAAGCCAGTTGCGTATTCAAGGCGCACTGAACTTGGCAGCTCAGCGTTCTTCAGTCGATTGGGTTGAAGTAAACGTGGATCGCTTGGAAGGGGTGTTGAAAGCCTATCCTGAACGCGACGAGCTTCCATCAGAAATCAACGAAAATTTGATTGTTGAGCTTTACTCTAAGTAAGCGACTGAATTCAATTAAGATTAAGGAAGAATAAGGTATGCCTCATTCGTCATTAGAATTTTTAACGCCCAAGCATATCCAGGTTGACCAGGTAAGCACTACTCAGGCGCAGGTGATCCTTGAGCCTTTGGAGCGTGGTTTTGGCCATACGTTGGGTAATGCGCTGCGCCGTATCTTGCTGTCGAGCATGCCGGGTTGTGCGATTACGGAAGTTGAGATCGATGGCGTTCTGCATGAATACAGTGCAATTGAGGGCGTTGAAGAAGATGTCATCGAGATCTTACTGAATTTGAAAGGAGTCGCCGTTAAGTTGAACACGGCGGATACGGCTGAGTTGACGCTGACCAAGACCGGCCCAGGAGTTGTGACGGCTGGGGACTTTCAGCTAGATCATGATGTCGAGATTGCTAACCCAGATCATGTTATTGCGACGCTTAATGGCGCGGGCAAACTGAACCTTAGGGCGACCGTTGGTCGTGGTCGAGGCTATCAACCTGCAGATACAGCGGTTAGCGAAGAGGATTCCGGTCGGGTGATTGGCAGTCTGTTGTTAGATGCCTCCTACAGCCCGGTGCGCCGAGTTGCCTATAAGGTCGATAGCGCGCGGGTAGAGCAGCGAACCGATTTGGACAAGCTCATCATCGATCTTGAAACCAACGGTACCATCGATCCTGAAGAAGCGATCCGACGAGCAGCAACGATTTTACAGCAGCAAGTTGCCGTCTTTGTCGATTTGGAAAGCAGTGATTCGCCAGAAGAGAAGCAAGTTGAAGAGCAGATCGATCCGATTCTATTGCGACCGGTTGATGATCTTGAACTGACGGTTCGTTCAGCGAACTGCTTGAAAGCGGAAAATATTTACTACATCGGTGATCTGATTCGGCGGACCGAAGTTGAATTGCTAAAAACGCCCAATTTAGGTAAGAAATCGCTCACTGAAATAAAAGATGTTTTGGCGTCACGTGGATTATCACTGGGAATGCGACTAGAGAACTGGCCACCCATGAGTTTACGGGGTGACGATCGTTTGTTGGGTTAAATCATCGGTCTGAACAAGCCGAGCTAAGTTAGATTAGGAACTACCATGCGTCATAGAAAAAGTGGAAAGCAACTCAACCGGAACGCCTCTCATCGAAAGGCAATGTTCAGGAATATGGCTTGCTCGCTCATGGAGCACGAAGTCATCAAGACTACCGTGCCAAAAGCCAAGGAACTGCGACGGTTTGCAGAGCCATTAATCACGCTTGCAAAGCAAGACTCTGTGGCAAATCGTCGGTTGGCGTTTGCCCGAACAGGCGATAAAGCGGTTGTCGGTAAGCTTTTTACAGATTTAGGACCACGCTTTCAGGATCGTCCCGGTGGCTACACTCGAATTTTGAAAGCGGGTTTTAGAGCTGGAGACAAAGCACCGATGGCCTATGTGGAATTGGTTGATCGGGAAATCCCCGATGAAGAAGATTTGGATGTCGTAGAAGAAGCCTGAAAGAAGTTCAGGTGAAGAAAAGGGGCCGGTTTTTCCGGCCCTTTTGCGTTTGATAAGACGCCTGAAAGAGTATTGAGTTAGAGGCCTAAGAAAAGGATAACCGCGATGATCACAACGTTTTCACCAACCCCAAGAACGTTAATGGGGCCGGGGCCATCGGACGTCCATCCGAGAATCTTGACGGCGATGGCGAAGCCGACCATTGGGCACTTGGATCCCGAGTTCATCCGGTTAATGGATGAAATTAAAGTGATGTTGCAGGGCGTGTTTCAAACTCAGAACGCTTTGACTATTCCGCTATCAGCACCGGGTAGTGCGGGGATGGAGGCAAGTTTCGTGAATCTGATTGAGCCAGGCGACAAGGTGATCATCTTACAAAATGGTGTGTTTGGTGGCCGTATGGCGGAAAACGTACGGCGGTTCGGCGGTGACTTGGTTTTGCTTGAGACGGATTGGGGGCGCGCAATTGATCCTGAGCAACTGCGTACGGCATTGCAGGCCCATCCGGATACTAAAATTGTTGCCTTTGTGCATGCAGAGACCTCGACGGGTGTCCGGTCTGATGCAAAAAGTTTATGCGAAATGGCCCATGCTGCAGGCTGCTTGACGATTGTCGATTGTGTGACGTCCTTGGTCGGTTGTGAGGTTGACGTGGATGGCTGGGGCGCTGATGTTGTCTATAGCGGGACGCAGAAGTGCTTGTCCTGCGCGCCCGGACTCTCTCCCTTTACGATGTCCGAACGTGCGGCGAGCCTAACCCAAACGCGAAAAACGCCGGTCTCCTCTTGGTTTCTAGATATGAATCTCGTGATGGGGTATTGGGGCGCGGGTTCAACGCGAGCCTATCATCATACAGCGCCGGTCAATGCGCTTTATGGGCTGCATGAAGCGTTGTTGATGGCAACAGAGGAGGGGCTTTCCGCGGCATGGGCTCGCCATGCGCTGAATCATCAGGCGCTTAAAGCCGGTCTTGAGGCAATGGGCCTGCGATTTTTTGTGCCGGAATCCGAGCGTCTCGCGCAGCTCAATTTGGTTGAAGTGCCCGCAGGCGTTGATGAGGCTCTGATTCGCCGAGCTTTGCTTGGGTCTTATAACTTAGAAATCGGTGCTGGCCTGGGTCCGCTCGCTGGAAAGGTCTGGCGAATTGGTCTGATGGGATATGCTAGTCGAGCTGAAAATGTCTTATTGTGCGTATCGGCGCTTGAAGCGGTTCTGGCTCAGAGTAACGCATCCATTCACCGGGGCCAGGCGATTGATGCGGTCCAAAGCGTTTACGCAAGCGCGTAACATCGCATCGCCTATGGGTTAAAAGCTTGCTCAAGTAGAGGCTTTAAGTATTGCCCGGTCGAGGACGTTTGGTGGTCTGCTACGGTTTCAGGCGTGCCCTGGCAGAGGATGCGTCCTCCCCCAGCGCCGCCTTCGGGGCCAAGGTCAATCACCCAATCGGCGGTTTTCACGACATCTAGGTTATGTTCGATCACGATCACAGTGTTACCACGATCCCGTAATTTGTGAATGACGCCCAGCAGCTGGTCGATATCATGAAAATGTAACCCGGTCGTTGGCTCATCGAGGATGTAAAGAGTTCGACCGGTATCTACTTTGGCGAGTTCCCTGGCAAGTTTAACGCGCTGAGCCTCGCCGCCAGACAAGGTTGTCGCACTTTGACCCAAACGGATGTAGCCGAGGCCAACCTCTTGTAAGGTTTCCAATCGTCGCCTGATCACGGGAACCGCGCTAAGAAAGGACACCGCTTCATCCACTGTCATATGCAAAACGGCATCGATAGAGCGACCTTTATAGAGAATCTCGAGTGTCTCTCGGTTGTAGCGTTTGCCCTCGCATTCGTCGCATTGCACATAAATATCTGCCAAGAAATGCATCTCGACCTTAATCAATCCATCTCCTTGGCATGCCTCGCAGCGTCCCCCTTTAACGTTAAAACTAAACCGGCCAGACTTGTAGCCTCTAGACCTTGCCTCTGCCGTACCTGCAAAGAGGTCTCGAATCGCGGTAAAGATATTGGTGTAGGTTGCCGGGTTAGAGCGCGGTGTTCGACCAATCGGACTTTGGCTGACATCAACGACTTTATCTAAAAACGCCAGACCCTCAATTTCGGCGTAGGGCGCCGGCGTCAGTGTGGTGGCACCATTCAATGCAGTGGCAGCAACTGGATACAGGGTTTGGTTAATCAGGGTCGACTTGCCTGATCCAGAAACACCCGTGATGCAGGTCAGCAGCCCGATTGGGATGGCCAGATCGAGTGTTTGCAGGTTGTTACCAGATGCCCCCAGGAGCTTAAGCCACTGCGCGTCTTTTGATGGCTGTCGGTTGCGTGGTACGGCCACGCGTCGGGCACCGGAAAGAAATTGGCCAGTGATCGAAGTTGGGCAGTCGAGGATATCCTGGAGTGAGCCTGAGGCCAGCACAGCGCCACCCAACTCACCCGCGCCAGGACCGATATCAACAATAAAATCAGCCGCTCGGATGGCTTCTTCATCATGTTCAACGACAATAACGGTGTTGCCAAGGTCACGCAGTCTGTTCAAGGTGCTCAGGAGTCGTTGATTGTCTCGCTGATGAAGACCAATTGAGGGTTCATCCAGAATATACATAACACCAACGAGACCTGCGCCAATTTGGCTTGCAAGACGGATCCGTTGTGCTTCACCGCCTGAGAGCGTGTTAGCGGGTCGTGCGAGGGAAAGATAATTAAGCCCGACGTCGATGAGGAAGCCCAAGCGGGCTAATATTTCGCTGACAATCTTTTTGGCTATTTCGGCTTCTTGGCCATCGAGATCTAGCGTTTTCAAGCATTGATAGGTATCTTCAATACTAAGATTTGAAATATCGGCATAATTCCTAGATTGAATGGTGACGGCTAAGGCGCCCGGGTTCAATCGTTGGCCAGAGCAGGCGGCGCACTGCCGCTCATGTAGCCATTGCCCCAGTTGGTCTTTGACAGCTTGTGAGCTGGTCTCGTCATAGCGTCGCTCAAGGTTCGGAATAATGCCTTCGAATCGGTGCTGTCTCAGCACCCTTTGACCGGTTTGGTCTGCATAGTAAAAAGGAATCTCGGTTTCGCCGCTGCCGTACAAGATGACCGTTCGGTGTGCCTCAGACAACGCACGGAAGGGCTGCTCCAAGGAGAAATTATAATGGGTCGCAATTTGTTCTAGTAATTGATAATAATAAACGTGCCGGCGGTCCCAACCTGAAATAGCGCCCTCCGAGATGGCCAGCTCATCGTCTCGGATGATGGCCTCTGGGTCAAAAACCCGTTTGGTGCCAAGCCCGTCACACGTTTTGCAGGCGCCGTTAGGATTGTTGAAGGAAAAGATTCTTGGTTCTAAGGCCGGCATGGAGTAACCGCAGGTTGGGCAGGCATAATTGGCGGAAAACAACAGGTTCGTTTTGGTGGGCTCATCAAGGTACGCAATAATAGCCAGCCCGCCTGAGGCCTGGATGGCGGTTTCAAAAGAGTCCGCTAATCGGGTCGCGAGATCGGCTCTAACGCTGAAACGGTCGACGACAACCTCGATGGAATGCCGCTTTTGTTTATCAAGGGTTGGTAGATCATCAAGGTCTGTGACAATCCCATCGATTCGGGCTCGCACAAAACCTTGAGCGGCCAACTGTTTGAAAACTTGCTGATGCTCCCCTTTCTTCTGCTGCACAATCGGTGCGAGCAGCATTAGTCTGGTTTCAAGTGGCGTTTCTAAAACCAGATCGACCATTTGAGCCACGGTTTGTGCTTTGAGAGGTTGATGGTGGTCCGGGCAATGTGGTGTGCCGACCCGCGCGAACAACAGCCGCAAATAGTCTGCGATTTCGGTAATGGTGCCGACCGTTGATCGTGGATTATGCGACGTCGATTTTTGTTCGATCGAAATTGCCGGTGATAACCCTTCAATATGATCGACCTCGGGTTTTTCCATGATGGCAAGGAATTGCCGAGCGTAGGTCGAAAGGCTTTCAACGTACCGCCTCTGGCCCTCTGCGTAGAGCGTATCGAAGGCTAAAGACGATTTTCCAGAACCAGAGAGCCCTGTAATGATCGTTAGTGAATCGCGCGGAATATCGAGATCGACATTTTTTAAATTGTGGGTGCGAGCGCCCCGGATCGAAATCGTTTTCTTAAGCATGGTCGACATCCCGAGGTAATCATTCTGCTGTTTTTTGGTGCCGCGTTGTCTCACGAAAAGGCAAGGAGACGCGTTGATTCGTGCGAGTAATCGCAAACCCTGTTATCATCTACCTCCCAGTTGATGCTGCGCAAAAACAGCCTCGAGGCCCGCTCTAGCGGCGATATGATGAGGGTCCTTCAGCGCTTCTCGATGGCAACCAACGAGCTGGTAGCGATACTAAGGGTTTGAACGTCATTTCGCAAAGATCAGATTGTCCTTAAGTGAGATCCATGAACACATCAGAACGAACGACGGCGGCCATTGTAAGCCTTTTGTACTTCGTTCGAATGTTGGGCTTGTTCAGCATTTTGCCGGTTTTTACCTTAGCTGCGAGCAAGCTCTATGGCAGTGGTCCTATGTTGATAGGGCTCACCCTTGGGATCTATGGCTTGTTCCAAGCTTTGTTGCAAGTGCCCTACGGCTATCTCTCTGATCGATTTGGCCGCAAGCCAATGCTCATCGCGGGGCTCAGTATTTTTATTGTTGGAAGTTTGATTGCAGGGCTGGCTGAACGAATTGAGTGGGTCTTGGTTGGTCGAGCGTTACAAGGGTCGGGCGCGATTGCTGGCGTGTTGTTAGCGGTGCTCGCGGATGGCATGCGTTTTGAATATCGGGCGCGCGCGATGGCAATGGTGGGGGGCAGTATTGGGCTCGCCTTTGGCGGATCTCTCGTACTGGGACCACTTCTTTTTGCTTTCGGCGGCTTGCAGGCGTTATTTTATCTCGCCGCCTTGACGGGAACTTTGGCGCTGCTTCTGGTTTGCTTTGTGTTGCCTGGAGCGAGCAGCCTAGCCGTTGATCCCACTGAGGGGGACGATGCCAGCGTAGCCGGGGTGGCGTCTTATCGACTACAACTTCAGATGTTAAATCTGAGTATTTTTATGAATCATTACTTACTAATGTCGAGCTTTTTAGTGATCCCGATCATGCTCAGTCAGTTTGGAGTGGCCATTGACGAGCATGCTGTTTATTACTTGTGCATATTGCTCGGTTCCTTTCTGCTGATGTTGCCGCTGGTCATTCGTTGGCGAGGCTCACTCGATATTTTGGTCAAGATTCTGCCAGCAATCGCTGTGATGTTGGTTGGCTTTCTTGTCTTAGCGTGGTCTCCAACGCTCATATTGTTTGTGATTGCTGTGTTGGTGTTTTTTGTTGGTTTTAATTACCTCGAAGCGACCCTGCCTGCACTCGTTTCAAAAGTTGCGCCCGCTGCACGGCGAGGCTCGGCGATGGGGGTTTACTCCTCGAGTCAATTTTTAGGGATATTTGCCGGTGGTGGTGTCGGTGGGGTGTTGATTGAGCTGACGGATATCACCACTTTGCTGGCGGTTAATGCGGCGCTCCTCATGCTTTGGGCCGGCGTTTTAATGGTGCTGCAGCGGGGATCAAATTCGCCTCGGTCGCCGG
>ERZ767114.640-NODE-640-length-18402-cov-13.756889_pt1 | contig 18402 bp, 17 predicted proteins | sample MGYA00374952_ERZ767114 | MGnify/ENA primary metagenome ERZ767114 (study PRJEB28939, sample SAMN06267156) | marine metagenome | isolation source: Columbia River Estuary | place: USA:Columbia River Estuary, USA | collected 2012-05-05 ...
TTGTACCGAGGGTCACATCATAGTCGAACGAAATAACATAAGACGGGTTTATGATGGTATCGCCAGTGGTCGGGGAATCGCCACCCGCCCACATTGAAGAAGCGGAAGCATTGCCGTTTAGTTGTGCGGTTATTTCAGCCATTTTTTTATCCGTAGGTCAGTGAGAGCCTGTCATCCCAAGCGTGTTGGAATCCGATCATATTGTTTGCACCGAGCGCGTACTTTACTGATATGTCTGGATATGCACTGCTATCAATCCGCATGATTCTCCAAGCTGCATCAGTGCTAAGAGTTGCGGGGGTGGCCTCTCCCAAATACAGCATTGCGCCATCTTCATCTACCAACTTTGTGAACTTCACATCTACCACCTCGATTGCCAAGTCTAGCATTTCTTGCAGTTCAGCAGCTAGTGCTGCGTTACTTGAGTGCAGTACGCCTAGATCGTTAAGAATCATCATCGATCTGTTGAAAATTACGACTGTTTCTAGGTCTCCATTCTGCATCAAAGGCATGCCGAATGACGTAAAATCAACGTGAATAACGTATGGAGCATCTGACTCGGACAATTTTGTGTAGTTAGCTGTCAGTGTCAACTCTGTATCGCTGTTGACTGAATTAATTACAAAAGGCTGTCCACCCCTGCGAATGAAAATATCGCCAGACTTGACATACGTCAAAAACTCTGTGCCAGAGCCTGACACCACTGGGCTGTTTTCTATCAGCGTAACAGAACCTGCCTTGTACTGGCTCATTTATTGGCCTTTCGTGCTGACTCAGACGGTCTGGCTACCTGTAGTTTCCTGCTCGACATTTACTAGCCACCTGTGGGATTGTTTTTTGGAAGGGAGAACTCTACGATAAACTCACCCTTTTGGTCAAAGCATAGTGTATCACCTTCTGCTTTTGTTGCTATTACTCTATCTATTTCTTCTTCTGTATTGGCTCATAGATTATGTTCCTATTATCATGCCATCGGATAATGAATCTGTGCTGTTTTTGGTAATGTTAGAACCACCAATTACTGCATTAGTCCTTATTGTGCTGCCGTCAATACAATGGATGTTTGTGGTTTCATTATAAGTCGTTTTTCTAAAATTGGCACTAGAAGCAGAAATAGTTGATAACTGGCTTTTAATGCCATAACCTGTATAACTGCCTGTTGATGTGAAAGACCATATATCAACCCTAGAGCCGTATGCGTGGAAATACATATTTGAAGTTCCAGATACTTTTGATATGTTGTTAGCAGTAAGCGTTGAACCCATCACCGTTGAAAAGTCGGCAGCAGAAGATGAGGAATTGTACATATCTATGGCTTGTACTATCAGCGTTGAGCCGTTGTTACAGGAAAATGAGCCACTGTTACTTGCAGCCCCTGATGATGGTGTGCGTATGCTTGCATCATTAGCCACTAATGTTGATTGTTCCAAAGTTGCAAACTTACCACCACAGGCAATATCAAACCGTCTTACAACAGCATGAGAATATTGCATATAGAGAAACGGCCTCATAATAGTTACCAGTGTGGATGGAATAGCGTTTATGTGCAGCCTAGAATAGAATCCTCGGAATAAATGTATTGAAGAATATGTTGTTCTTATGTCGTTTGGCAAAATCCTCCAAAAAGGCGATGAAGCGCCCTCGAATGAGTATATCCACGAAGAGCCCAGTGAAATACCTGATTGTATATCGTATGACGTAACACCAGTGTCACCCTTTATCTCTATCCAACTTAGGTCTACATTTCTGGCATCAACCCCAATAGACTCAATATACCCTGCCTTTATCAGAATGGTTGCCTGTATACCTCCAAATTTATAGCCCTTATATAGCCTACTAAGACCTTGCAGGGCTGCGCTTATGCTGGCGTAGTCACCAGTGATTTGGTGTACTGTTACTGTGGTATCAGCTGTTGAGCCTATTTCTGTATCAGCGCCTAAGTTAAAATTAACCCCGTCAAAAGATATTGACTTTCTTGCACCATCGCCAACATAAAACTTATTAGTTCCACTAAAGTCACCCATCTGGTAACCACTCTCACCAAAGGTAGGATTTGCAGCAGATGAAACTAAACCACCAATAACTTTGCTAGTAGATACAGTGCCAGAGAATTTTGCACTTCCTGCTGCGTCAACCCAAAATGGGTAATTGCTCCCAAAATTCGAGAATAGTATTAGCGGATTGGCACTTTCGTCGGGGACATTCACTTTCCCCATAGTTACCTTGTAGTCAGCACCGATGGTTTGAATGTAACCGCCCGCAGATCCACCATCACCCGCATCTATTAATACCCCGTCAGTTTCTTTGCCAACAGTTATCTGAGTAGTGGCAGCCAATGTTCCTGTGCTAATCTTACCCGCTGCTAGGCTAGATATTTGAGTAGAAGAAACTGCATTATCTGCCATATTAGCTGATATAAATTCTGCATCAACTGGGTTTATCTCTGTTGCCCAATCACCTAAATCAGCTACATCATTTGCAACTAATTTATCAGTAGTGAATGCCACACCTGCTGTAGGAGTACCCCCACCGAAAGAATCTACTGGTATTAAGCCATAAGTATATGTAGTGTCTTGTGCCATTTGAACGCCAGAAGCATAACTAGCATAAATGCTATTACCTATCACCCTTCTTGGTGTTCCTGTGTAGGGGTCACCAGTTCCTGCTACTATATAAAAGTCAGCACCCACATAGTCAATATCATCTGGTATTTGGAATGAAAGACTTATACTGTAGAACGTTTTTTCCGAAGTTATCGTGCCACCAATTACAGGTGCGTCATTTTTTAATAAAACTGTAGTAGATGCCCCATCACCAATTTTGTCCACTGACGTAATTGTCAGCAGTTCATCTCGATCTGTTTTTGATCCAGTTATCGTTATTGACGATCCTGTGTAAATTTTTCCTCTCAGCTTTACTCCGTAGAAATCAGCATCAGTGGGTGGGGTATATGTGATAGTAAAGTTGCCATCAGAATCCATGATCACTGCTACATCTGTAACGGCAAGAGGTGCGTCATTTTTTAATAAAACTGTAGTAGATTCCCCATTACCAAACTGATCTACTGACGTAATTGTCAGCAGTTCATCTCGATCTGTTGTTGATCCAGTTAGCGTTATTGACGATCCTGTGTAAAGTTTTCCTCTCAGCTTTACTCCGTAGAAATCAGTATCAGTGGGCGGGGTATATGTGATAGTAAAGTTGCCATCCGCATTCATAACTGACGCTACATCAGTAACTATTGCAGGTTCTGGATTGCTTACGGATATGCTGACAGGATCAGAATGCTGCCCAACACTCGACACAGCCTGAACCTCTATACTGAAAGATCGACCTGCTCCGTCATGCTTGTTTTTGTCAAACGTATAGACGTATTCAGCAGCAGTGACTAATTCTTCTCGCAGTACGTCAAGGCCTCTCCTCACTGTCACTTTGTACCCACGAAGTGTAAGGTCTAAGACACCGTTTGGTGATAGGATTGAACCGCCATTTGTAGTCGACAATTCAGCCCAACGGAACACTGCATTAGGGCTTTTAAATTTGTCAAAGCCAGAATCGTCATCAATCCTGTTTACCAACTCCAAGCGCATGATCTTCGGCAACTGAACCTGAACTGGCAAGTTAGGGTCGATAGGTGTGTCCTTTGAGATTACCGAAAGGGTTATCTCCTCCACAACACGCTCTGGAGAAACAATACCTGCCTTGCTCACGGATTGTGCTGAGAACTCATAAGTAGAGCCGTCAGATGCCATTGTCGCGGTAGCTTCGTTTCGGATGCCGTATGTTATGTCAACCCACTGTGGCGCTCCCTTTAGTCTGTACTGGAACTTACTGTATGAGTATCCCGCATCGGCAGGCGGTGTTGTTGTCATTGTGATGGTCGAAAGATTGCCTAGAATGGTTTGTGGAGTGTTTAAGGACTCAACCAGTGCCAATGCTACAGGTGAGTCTGCAATTTCAATACCGCCCTGTGATATGACCACAGGTGCTTTCTCAGAGACAATGTACTTAACGACAGAGTTGGTTAGTGAAAAGTCCTGACCCGCAATGGTGTTCAATAGACTGCTATCAAAATAAGGATACCAAGTATATGTTTTTCTCTTCGCCTTATTCTCAGAAGCCATTTTTCGTATTTCGGTACTAGTACTGAGTAATGCTGTCGGTGTCGTTATGTAGCCAGACCTTGACTCGATATTGCTCCGAAGAATAGGCAGTGGGCTTACTCTGTTTTTGACAAGAACGACAACAGTACCACCGTGACCCATGCCTCCGTGACCACCGTAAAACCTTTTAGTTTGGTCGCCAGTGGCTAAACCGCCATTACCACCGTTTACCTTTATTCGGCTTGAGAAGTCTGTAAATAGGTTCTCACAAATAATCAGAAGACCCGCTCCAGAAGCACCGCCACTACCACCGTCTGCACCGCTACCTTCTGACACGCCACCGCCTGAACCAGATGATCCCATCAGTGTGGCAGGAAGACCTTTTAGATTGCCAGATTGGTCAATGCTAATACTAAGCTGCGAGGCACTCTTATAAGTGCTTTTTGGGGCAAGGTCGGAATCTGAACGACTGTTGTACCGCCACATGCGTTGCGCCCAATTATAGTACCCGTCACGGACACCTTCACCTCCAAAATCGACATTGCCAGTAAAGCCTTTAGTTCCTCTCACTCCAGACCAGTTGCCAAAGACTGTCTGACCGACACCGCCTGAATATCCACGGCCTGAACCTTCTATTGTTGCCCCGACACCCATGGTGATGTCAGCACAGTCAATTGTTACGTTCTTATCGATGAAAAGTGTCGAGCCTTCACTAAGTACGATATTACCATCGTGGTAGTACCTGCCACCGCTAAGTGTGTCTGAGCCAGTTAGTGTTGAGACCAAGTTTTTACCGAGCGTTAGCGTATTGCTCGCAGAGTCAAGGGTGAAGTTTTGCCTCCCTTGTATGGGTAACCAACCTGCCCTATTAATTGAGGCAACATTATTACCAGATTGGACATTGATAGCGGTAGGTATCCCTGCTGTTCCAAAAAGAGACAGCGTTACTGTGCCAGACACGAAGTCTATTTCTGTTCCCTGAACTTCCATTGTTGCGTTCAGGTCACCAACGCTGTTGTAGTCTGGGTATGGCAAAGTCACTCTGACGAGATCGCCAACTTCAAAGGGGAGTCCATCACCAATAAATGTCGTTATCTTGGCTTTAATGGTCGGGTCTGAGTATCTGGCACGGATTCCCTCGGCTAGGCGCTCAACCGTTGTCTGTGCGTCACGACCTATGTTTCTGATACCCTGCAACTTTAGCGTGAGAATCTCGCTCGTAATGTTGTTTCGGTCAACAGAGTCCTGATCAATGTAGATATTTCGTCTGGAATATACTTCAGAAGCATGTAGGTATTCCCACAGCAATTCAAACCTGTTCCTGATCGCTTTTGAGTCTCTTTTTATGCCTGAGAAGCTGACCGTTTTGCTTGCGTCAAGCACACCGTCAGGCATTGCAGTCTGTGGTACTGAGGAGAACCTGCGTAGACTCAACTCACCCAACTGGCTCACTTTTATGAACAGGTTAAGTGGTCTCATTACCTGAGACGCTAGGAACTGTTTTGCTTCTGCTTTTGGAGGATTATAGAAAGCCAACTCAAGACCAAAGAGGTCATCCCCCACATCCTCGAATGAGGACAGGTCTATTTTATCCGCTGTCAAACCTGCGTGCCAACCAACGGGAAGGGTCTTACCTGCCTGACCGTATAGATCGCCTGTCATAATGGCGATAAGCATTTTTGGAGTAGGTAATTCTAGGTAGATAAACTCTTCAACCTTCGTTCCGTTCCCCTCCGCTGAACCCTTGGCAGATACTCGCTGTGTTCCAAGCACTGATCGTGTAATGCCCTTCAGCTTCGGTCCGACAATCGAAGTGTACCTGATTATCTCGCTTGAAGTCTGACCAAACCTGTCAATGCCAGACAGCTTAACGTATCCGACAGTCTGATTTGGAGCATCAGACCATGCGCCATCGTGCGCGACCATCTGAAGACCATCTGTCGACTGCAACTCAATCTCTGTTAGGGAATCATCGCTAGTGAATGAGGTTAGAAGCACGTTTTCGATTCGCGTGAAGATGTTCTTTTTGATGAACCTCTGGGTATCTACCAATTTGATAATGTAGGTTTGTCTATCGTTATCTACAGCGTCAACCCAAAATGTAGAGACCTTCGAGTATTCAGAGAAAAGCAATTCATCGTATCCGACCCAAAGGTCGACACGGTTGCTGACAATCGTATCGTTCGCTTCATCGGTCAGCGTTCGCAGTAGGCCTGTTAATTCAGGGGTGGCTATGCACGATACGTCCATACCGCCTAGGACAGATATTCCCTGTTCTGGCGTAACATTCTGACTTCTAACGCCAACTGAGGTCGCACCGTTAAACTGCAACTCACCAGTGGCGATGTCTGCATGGCTGACAATCCAAAATGGAGTTGTTTCGTTGTTGATCTTTATAGCAAATCTAGGCGAACGTGATTTGCTTGTATTTGCGCCAACAAAAGCTTCTGATAGCTGTCTCATTTATACCTGCTCTATACAAGAAAAAGTGAACCTGAAGGTGTTAAACCTTACATCGGTAGCGCGTGATTGGGAAAACTTGCCGTGAAGCTTAACGAACATCATTCGGTCATTTTCTTCGGGGTCAGATATAGCGAATACCTCACCGCCAGAGACGGACGAAAGGAACTCAACGAAGGTCGGATAATCTGCCTCATCAATGACCGCAGTGGAATATGTCTTCACATATCGGAAGTAGTCAAGCGTGGTCTGCTGAACACTCCCGTCCATCGACTGAATGGTACTTGATGCAACATCTGGGGTCTTGCTGAAGTCAGACCTAAAGCTAATAGTAATGTCCTCCCCAAGATTGTTCACTAGGCTGCGTTTTGCATCATATAAAACCGTTACATCAGCCATTTAAGACCTGCCCCTGAGTTGAAGAACCATCAAATAATACACCATCTTTCGAGAAGAAGTCTTTCAGTTTCTCAACAATGTCGTCACCCGCGCCCGCTCCAAAGTTTCCACCAGTAATGTTCACGGACACCTGTTGAGTATTACCACCACCTCCGCCATTAACGATTGGAGTAGCGCCAACATCTGCCTTTTTGCCACCACCGAACTCTGTTGCTTTAATGGCATCTATTTGCTTGAAAGCAGCAACACCAACAGCAGCAGCAGTAGCCCAACCCAAGAATCCGCCCTGCCCGAGCGCCTTGGTTACGGCAAGAGCAGCGTTAATGTGAGCCATAGCCAGTGAATACTTCTTGCCTTCCTCAAACGTCTCTTTGTTATCAGCCTGCATCATTCCGTTTGCAATACTACTCAGTGACGTAGAAAGAGAATATAGCTGCTGTTGTTTCAGTGCTTCTGCATCCAACAGCCTCCTTTTCTCAGCTTGGACATCTTTCGCTTTTCTTATCTGCATGGAAGCAACCAACTGAGAATTGTAATCAGAGTAAGTTCGCCTCTTATCGTCAGCATCGTAGAACATACGAAGATTTTCATCGATGTTCTCTGAAATAATCTTATTCATCCCCTCATTGCGCATCTTAAATAAAGCTATTTCATCGTTGTGGTTCTGCTCCGCTCTTTCAGATGAAATCCTGTTCCACATATCAAGACCCGCAGTCCTGATAGCAATTTCTGCGTCAACAGAGTCCTGAATTGCTTTCGCTTCATGAAAATTAGCTACTCTAATATTCTCATAAGCGCCCATTCGGATGTTGTCCAACTCCATCATCTTGGCGTAGGATTCGTCTATCGCGTCCTGCTTGGCTTTCTCAGAAATAAGGAAGTTTGCCGTGGCTATGCCATTGGCGATCATTGTAGCGACTCGCTGAGACTCTTCAGCCTTTGTCCTGTCATACGCGATCTTGTTCCACACTTGGTTCACACCAATGCGTCTGTCTAATTCTTCATTCGTCAGTTGTTTCTCAACGGCTGCAACGTGTTCCATTTCCCGAAGCACGGTATCTAGTCTTGCCAACTCTGACTTACGCAATGCCTCATTAGCTAACATTGACTCACCAAAATCACCAGTTGCCAAATTGTACGCTGTCTGAAGCCTCCTCTCTGCCTCTGCTACCTGTATGAGATTCCAAGCTGCCTTTGCTGCTTCATCGCTTAAACCGCCCATTTCGGACATCATTGAGCGTAGAGCAGTGTAATCATTGGTCTCAAAAGCTTTGGTCATCGCTTCGGTGAAAATTTTAGCCTGTTCACCAGTTATTCCCAGAGCCTTGCCTACCTTATCAGCAATTCGGTTATAATCTTTGATGGTTTCATCGACCAGTTTCTGTCGTGCTTTGGTTCGTTCTTCGTAATAATACTGTCCCTTGCTGTCACTGTCATGAGGCATGGGTATAGGATTAGCAGCGAAGTCATCAAGCTTCTTCCGCAAAGAGACAAGGTCATTATTGAAGTATGTCTGGAAGTTTTCCATCCAACCGCCCGACATGGCTTTTGCCAATTCGGTCATAGTTGCTTCTTTCGCAGCAGCAGCATCTGTCTTCAGGTTTGATAGCTGACCACGCAACTCGTCAGTGACTCTTTTTGGGTCGGCAAGGAATCTGTCTCCAAATTCTTCAGAGAACCCTTTCGCAATAACACCACTGAATGTGAAGGTTTTATCCAACTCTTTTGCAGCTTTTACGAGGTCTTCTATTCCTGACTTAGACTTCATCAGGTCTGGGTACAGGACGTTTACTAACGCTGCACCAACAGATAGGATTGCACCCACCACGATACCACCGACTCCGAATACCGAAGCCATCTGTGAACCCTGCTGAGAGAATACGAGAAGGGCATTTTGACCGCCCTGAAGCTGAACCGCAACGTCCTGAATTTGGTACGAGAACAAGCCCAATCCCGCCCTAGCAGAGCGAGTAGCTTTAGGTGTCCTGCCACCTAGTTCGGTGTTAAAGTTTTTGCCAGTGGTTGTCACGCCACTGAGTTGGGCTTCTATCTTGGCAAGTGAAGCACGAAGCGCCTCTATTTCTAAAGATGCTTTATCGTCTGCCTCAATCCTGATTTTAGCGGTGGTGACTGCTGCCATTTTGATTTACCTTCAATTGATTTTGCTTCTCTTTAAAGTAGGCAAGCCACCCGTTAAATTCTAGGACAGGCATTGATTCTATAACACTGAGGGGTTGACCAAGAATTTCAGCCAACTGATACCTAACAAAGGCTTCAGTCGGCTTACGTTCCTGATCTATCATCCGTTTTTTTCTGTGTCTTCCTCAATGCTATCTTCGTCTGTTCCAAGCACAAAGTTGCCCATTCGTAAGACTATGTCTGAGTCAACCTCATTCATTAAGACAGGCTTGTCCTTACCTGAGAAAACATTATTCCCATCGGCATCCAAAGCACATTCAATCAAAGCATAAACGTATAGAGAAAGCTGAGAGTCAACCTTCTTCGTTTTAGCCAGAATTGCATCCTTCTGACGCAAGGTTAAAGGTGTGCAGTAAATCTCAAAGCCCAATTCCTCGACTTTGAGACTACGCATTTTAGACTTCTTAACTGAGAAGTCGTCCTGAAGTAATTGAAGAATGTTGCTCATGTTTTATTAAGCCACCGCTGATTGGGTTAATGCGCCATTGCCTTCAAAAGAGAAGGAAACATCCTGCATAGCATCCATCGAACCAGATGTTGACATACTGGTGATAATTGCGCTGCCAGAGAAGTAGTTTTGACCTGTCGTATTGCCACCGAAGTAGAAGTTAAGCGACACTTCAGTACCAACTGCCAACTCTACTTGACCTAGGTCTGCTTCGTCAAAGAAGCCGTCACAAGAACCGCTCCAAGACTTTAGTCCTAGGGCTTTACGAGTGCGCCACTGGTCACCAAGAGTTGTATCCTCAAGGGTTTCACCTGACTGATCGATGCTCCAACCAGTTAACTCTCCAATTTGGACAGCACCAACGTAGACACTGCCCTCATTACCTGCGTGATTTGCCATGATTAAATCCTCAATTAAACAATCGTTTCGGGGTCTGCGACCAGTGTCCGATATTTGATAGTATACGCCATGTTCAAAGCATAGGCATCGTTATTTCCGACCACCGTCTTGGTAATGTCAGAAGACTCAAGATAGCTGTCATCAACACCTATCCCAAGATCGTAATCTGCTGCCATAGCTTTCTCAATGGCAACACAAAATTCGTCAGTCTGGTCATTCGCGCTGTTGCCCGATGCCAAGACGTATATCTCTGCACTGAGAGTCCTTGCCATACCACCTGCGGACTTGATCAAGGTATCCCTGCGTGAAGACTCTCTGTTTGTGTAAATGACGACAGCAGGTAGTTTAGCTTCGCTTAGAGCGTGCCACACGTTAGTGTGTACTCTGCCACTCAATATTGGCACAGCATTAAGAATAGACTCTATAGCAGCAGCTATCTGGTATCGACTATGACTCATGTAATATTACCTGAAATAGTCCTGCATTATCTTTTTCGTTGTTCATCACAACGTATGCCTTACCTTCTAAGGTAATTGTATCGTCCTGAAATAGGTCTGCCAAGTCATACCCAAAAAGCACGGGAGCAAAACCCTCTACTCCACCATGACCAACCTCTCTCTGAACGTATTCTTGATTCAGTATACCACGGAGAGTGCGACCATTATGGGTGAACACTATGCCGTGGTCATCCTCTGAAAAACACTCTGCTAGGTCATCATCAAAATCAATCGGCATGGTTTATCAACTCTGGTCGATCATTCTTTTTGGACTTCTTAACTGGTTCAACAGTAGACAGGTAGCCCAAATTAGAAAGTGAGACACCGATCTTCTTATCTGCTACAACGGATGCTCCCTTTTGGTATCTAACGCCCAAAATGGTGCATGGCTTTACTACATAATACTTCATTTCTTTCGCCCCTTGGAAGGCGCTTTTGGCTTCTCTTCTGCTTTAGCTTCTTTTTCAACAGTGGTATCAAATACAACTGCCATACCAATGTGAACAAGAAAAAGAGAGTCAGAACCAACAACGTCTCCGACTGATACTGGCTTCCCATTGTGGTTGGTCGCTTCCGTAATTTTCAGGGTGTATTTAGACATAACATATCACCTAAAGTTGTTAGAAAAAAGGGGGCGGTTAAGCCCCCCATCTATCTGCTATTACGAACCTACTACGAAAGACTTAGGGTTACGCAATGCAAGGTCAACAGTCTTGAAGATGATGTAACGTACACGACCTTTCAAGCTGTGAGTGTAAGGGTCTACGTTCAATTCCAGACCGCCCCACTCGCCCATCAACAAATCAGAGAAGTTGCCGAAGAAGTAGTCACCCGCATCGATCTGCGTAGACATGATACCTTCATAACCCTTGATTGTGGTTTCTGGCATGATGAAGTTGCCCTCAGAACCCGAAGCTTGCTTAGAGGTGGTAGAAAGATGTTCCCAACCATCTGCACCAAACACAAACTTAGGATTGCCGACCAAGGCGTTTTGAGCCATTACGGTCTTAACCATGTTGATCATTTCATCATAGCTTGGAGCGCTTGGTGACGTAAATGCTTTCAGGTTAACACCAGAAGCTGCCTTGATACCAGTTGGCTGACCTGCCAGACCTGTACCGTAGAACGCTGCCTTGTCCAAACCAAGAGCGATAGCCATTGCCAAGTCACCTTGGATTAAGCTGTCGATTGATGGAGTAGACTGCTGCAATGATCTGCGAGTAACTTCGGTGTAGCAAGCTGCATCTTTTGGAGACAGCGTGAACTGGTCGAAAGAAGGTTCGCTCTCAGAAGCATCGCTATCTTCAGCAGATAACCAAGACATTGTAGAACCGCTCAACTGACGAGGAATATCCACGTTGCCGACCAAACCTGACAATGTACGCATACCTGCACGAGCAGCAGCCATGTTGTTACGCATAACGTCAACAAAAGAACCCGCAGACAAGTCTGTAGAGGTAAGTGAAGCTGTACCGCCACCAGTTGACAAAGCACGAGAAAGGATAGCTTCAGGAATATACGCGCCACGGACTGAGAAGTCAGAACCGAAGCCCTTGGTAGCAGCATCAGATACTTCTAATTCAAAAGCAGCACGCTTCTGCAATGCACGGTCATTAGGATTGCTCAAAGCAGCCATCAGACGCACGAAAGAGTATTCTTTCAGGTCTTTGCTCTCAAGGTCAACCTTGCCGTCATGACGAGTGTCGATCTTGGCTTTGTTGTTACGCTCACCCACGACTGATAATGCTTCGTGTGAGAATTTGTCGTAAGACCAACCATCAGCGATAGCAGAACGCGACATATCGTCAAGGTCGTGCATTTCACCCATCTGGCGAATCTGGTTTATACGGTCACGCTCTTCCTTTTGGGCAGATGCGCGTAGATTTGACTCGTCAAAGGTCTTCGCTACAGGAGCAGCTTCTTCTTTGCGGGTTTCTTCAATGTTTTCTTTAGGCATGATTTTAACCTCAGATTGTTCAATTTTGTTTGTCGTATCGTCAGCTATTGATCGACCGACTCCAACGGTTGGGTCGAAAGGAATCGACACAATGGATACTTCCAAAGGTGTCCAATCGGTAACACGGTAAGTATCCGCAGCACCGTCTTTGCCTTCTTCATACTCATACTTGTCAATCTTGTACCTGACGGACACGTTTTTGCGAATACCGTCCTTAACATCGTCAAAGAATTCCTGACCCTTGACGCTTCGTGAGAACTTCAACACTGCCCTACCGACACGGTCACTATCAATACGGGCAGACTCAACTACCCCCACTTGATGCGCTATGTCGTGGTCAGCTAATACAGCCCCACCGCTATTCAAGCGGTCTAGCCTTACGCTAGAAGGACTGTGATCTAGAATTTCTACACCATACCATCGTTCCCCTGCAAACTCGGAACTAAAGGCAACTTCAATTGTCCTGTCGTCTTCGTTGACAGTAGAATTGTCGATGACCATATCCCGTTGCAGTGGCTCTTTCCTAATATCGACTTTAGGCATTTTTATTTGCCCCCTTTTTTGAAGTCGTTTTGCTGTCCGATTCGTCTTCACCAACATCTTCAGTATCAGCAACAGCCTTACCTGATTTGTCGATGATAACGCTTATTCCCAGTGCTGCCAACTTTTCGTTTTCGGCAGCTATTTCCGCGAACACATCATCTGGGTTATCACCAGATTCTCGGATTATCTGAGACCTGCTCTTTAGCTTATTATTGATAGCCTCAACAGCAGCTTTTGAGTCCTTCGCAGGGTCAACCCACTGCCAACGTCTAGGTTGGTATCTGGCAGGTAGGTACTCGTCAGCAGACTTAAATAGGTTCTTGCCGTTGATCTTGATTGAGTTATTTAGTATAGCATTTGCTATCCAACGGTTTCTAACCTTTTTAATAAAAGATCGGATAAACCAGTTTTGCAGCTTCTTGTAGCCGTCACGCTCGTCCAACACTCCCGCACGGATTGAAGAATAGTTTACATCTTCCAAATCGTTAGCGATTGTCGCATAGCTAATATCCCAACCTGTGGATACTGCACGGAGGTTCGACTTCTTAAAAGCTGCATACATTTCATGCGGGTACTTGGGGTCAAACGACTCAAGTTTACGACCTCCAATATCCCAGATAGCCCCTGCTTCTACAGACTCAAGAGAGTTGCCCATAGCGTCTGTTTCGCCAGAGTAGCTGTCGTCAATAGAATCGTCAGAAGATAGAACAGCCATCTTGGACGCACCCCAACGGGCAGCAGTGATAGCAGCTTCATCGTAAGAGTCAAGAGCCTTAACTTCTTCCAATGATGCGTGAAACCAAGGAATGCCACGGCTCTGGTTGGCGTAGTCGCGCACGAAGCAATGTATGATGTACCGAGCCTCAACTGTATAGCCGTCACCAGAATTGTAATTACCCTCGATACCAAGGTGTTTGAAGTGGTATCTGGTAATCTTGCCATTACTATCTCTTTCAACGCCCAGACGGATGCTAGAGCCATCTGTACGCTGCTCATTCTTTGCTACGTCAAGTAATTCGGAGTCGATGAAGCTGAGTTGCATTCCGTACTTGCCTGACTCTCGACCTTCATGGATTCTGACGATGAACTCACCGTCTTGGGGGGCTGTGGTGATGCAAAGGTCTTGGAAGTCCAGAAACGACATCTGTTCCTCGAAGTCGCACTCATTTTCACACCAATCTTTCCACGCTGCGTCAATCGCATCGTTTGCCACCTTATCCAGTTTGACCTTGTTTCCAGAACCGAGGGTTGTCGCAGTATGGACACCGATACCGTCTGCTCCAACCACGTTCTTCCGCAACACCATGACAGCTTTCTTGCCGTAAGGATTGGTTCGCACTAGGTCGCGTGACCTAGCCCGTAGAGAATGTAGTTGGTGCTTTAGGTATGAGTCGACAGAGGCTGACTGAGTAGTCCATCCGCTCAGAAGCCTATCTACGTTGTTGCTGTAGAAGCCACTACGTTGATTAATGTGAGGGTTTTTGCCATGAGCAGAACCACCTTCCCGTGTCGATTCAGAAGTGGCGCTAGAGCCACCGAATAGCCAATCAAATACACCCATGCTTATACACCCAATCTGACTAACGTGTTAGATGACTTTACGGACTTTCCTGCTTTAATCCGTGAAGCCCTGCGCTCTAAACTTACCTTTCTTGCATACACTTTTTCTAGCATCACCAACTCTTCAAAAGACCTTCTGCTCAATGAGCGACCCGCGATTGAATAAGCTTGCTGCTCTTTCGTTGCTGACTTTTCTATAGTTGCCCTGATTGCAATTAAGGTTTTGTAAGCATGGGTAGGGTGAGACGAAGAATGCCCAGATGCTAATGGAGATAAAACGTCAATAAAGTCAGAAAACACAACGGTACTCTTGCCATCAGACTTCCTGACAATCTTCGCATCAAAGTGATAGTAGCCATGCTCAGAATTGTTTGGGCTTTCCCACTCCACAACGAAAACGCCATCAACATTGGCAGCAGTTATAGCGAATGATGAGCCTTTCTCATCACGGTTAATGAATGTGTAAATCAAATCGTATAGGGCGGGGTCGTAGGTCTTTGATAGTTCGGTTCTTTTCCAAGTCCATAGGCTATAAAGTGTAGCCGATTCTGGCTCAACTTCTGGGTAGTTTTTAATGTCGAATTGGTTTATAAAGGTCATCGTCTGCTCACCCAGTTAGACTTTCTTTTACGAACAGGAGCGGTAGGTCGCCTCTTCAAAGTATCTAAGGGCTGTTCTTCCTGCTCAGGATTGTCACCATTATCCACTACCTTAACAGCCTTTTCCAATAATTTATTGACATTAGGCTTCAGGATAGCGTAGCAAGCTTCGTTGTAGACATGCAAGTCCAACACCTCGTTACGCTCGCGCAGCTTAGACCAAAAGAACTGGGGCTGTCCACGAACCCATTTAGTCTTCCGCTCTTCCGATAGCAACTGTGAGAAAAACTCGTCATCAACATCAGCAGGGAAGTGTATCCTGCCAGAAGAGCCATCTGCGTGAAGATAGTTCATTAAAATCAAGTCCTTGGCACTGTCAACTCCGACCAAGTACAGGGAAACACGCTGATTACCAACCTGCCTCGGCTTGGATGCGATAGCACCGTAATATTCGCTTGAACCCTTGATTGCAAATACCCTTCTGCCCTGCCTTGGCTTGACGAAGTTGTACACCATATCACGCAAGTAACCTGAGTCGACTGCGGTACAGGCTATCTTCATTTCACTACCACGGACTGTGTAACCTTGCAGCAGAAAGTCGTCCAGTTCGCGCCATACGTCCTGCCTGACAGGGTCACCCCAGATAATACGCAACTCAATGTTCCACCGCTCCTTATTCTCGCCCCAACCTTGGGTAAGCACCTCTAAGCGGTCTTTCTGTACGTCAATCGCAGCGGTAATGAATAGAATTTCGTCTGGCAGAGAGCGTGAGTCATAGCTTTCGCGCCTAGCCATCATGTCCTCGACTCGCAGGTTGGACGACTCGCCCTTTTCTTCCCATGTTTCAGCCAGTGAGGTGTTCACAAACGTCTTCAGCGTCTCAACATCCTTCGACATTTCTAGGAAGTCGGTAGCTATCTCCGACCATTTTGACCAAGGGGAGTACAATTCGTTCAGATGGAATCCCGCCCTGCCATTAAACTTGGCTGTGGCACGCCACTCACCGCCCTTCAGCATGATGTGCTTCTTGTTTGGGCTGATTATGCACCCGTTATCGCAGACATAGAACGTCTTGCTAGGCTCTTTTTCGCCATGATCGTCCTCTGGGATAACGATATTTGACCACTTCAGGGTCTGCATGTGGTTGCACTCAGGGCATGGAACGTAGTAATAACGCTTGTCCGACAGGTTAAACTCTTTCTCGATTCTGGAATGATGCTTGATTGTCGGGGTACTGGTCAGAATTATCTTCCTGTTCCAGAAGGTTTTGGTACGTTTACGAGCCAAGGACACTGGGTCACCTTCCGTACCTGCTGACACTGGGTATCTGTCGACCTCGTCACACAGAACAATACGGATTGGACGCGATGCCAAAGATGCAGGGCTGTTAGCGCCCGCCATAGTGATATGCCCACCCGCAAAGACTTTGTGTCGAATAGTGTTGCCAGAGGTCTTTGACTTTGTGTCCTGCACTTTCCCACGAAGGACAGGAGTGTCTCGCACCATAGGGGCTAATCGGTCTTTCGACCAAGTGTCTGCCATTTCCAGAGTTGGCTGTAGGCAAAGCATTGGTGACGGGTCGTGATCGATGTAATAGCCGACAATGTTGTTGATCAATTCTGTCTTTCCGACCTGTGCAGAAGTCATGGCGACAATGGTGTGAGTCATTGGGTCGTTGACAGCATCCATCATGCCTACTTGGTATGGCGCTCTATCGTTCGACCACTTACCTGCCTCGGATGAAGACTCTGACGACAGCACTCTGTTAAGAACTGCCCACTCGGATACCGTGATGTCAGGTGGTGGACACCAAGCGTCACTCGCTACCTGCTGAAGTATCTGCTGCAATAACGGCTGTGGCAGGTATTCCGTCTCCGCTAAGTTCGTCAAGACATTCATGTATTGCCCTCGTTAAAATTAAGTCTATCTCTTCCGCACCATCAGCAGTAAGCAGCACTGTAGAAAGCTTTGTTGGCAGCGATAGCATCTTGGCCTTTGCATTACGAATATGCTCTGCCCAGTGATGCTTAACGTCTTCTACACGACAGACCTGACCGTTCAAAATGTTTGTTTCTATCTCAAGCTTCTTGCGTCTGGCTTGGTTTAGTAATGCGGTTTCCTTCTTTATGTCCAGACCTTCTTCATTCTGCCCTTCGTTATCAACGAGGAACTTGACGACATCTGACATATAGTAAAATGCTCTGTCGCCACTACCTGCGTGCTGAACTCGGTGGGGCGGTAATCCTCGAATGCGAAGCCTCATCGTCTTCGGGTCGCAGTTGAATTCTCTGGCTAAACCTGTTGCTGACCATTCTGTGAGTGGTGAGGATTTATTGGTGGTGTTAATTGCTGACCTATTGGTATCGCTCATGTGTCTAATTGTCCAATAAATAGGTTTTTTGGGTGTAGCGCACTATCACTGGTGTGTTACCCAAATTGGGTAAATCATACCAATGTATTCGTTTGTCATAATTTCGTATATTTTATATTCTTCTTTTGTTGGTTGTGTTTTTCGGACTATAACAGTTTTTCTGTGCCAACCCTCATTAAAAATCCCAATAGCGATGTTAATATTTTTTCATATAAGAATCAAACATGCGCTTCACAGGCAAATCCACTGTTCTTTCTAGTTTCCCTAGACGAATCGCCTATCCAGGCTACCCATTTCGTAGACGAATCGTCTAAAAATAGTCCATTTCGTAGGTGATTCCACTGGGGCATGGTGCTGATAATATTAGGATTTACTAATTTCCATGTATCTAAAAAAATACCGCAGTCCGAATCACCCGTGGGGCTAAAATCTCCAGACAGTACCTTTTTTGTTTTATGCCTGAGACATCGTAGGACAGCCTGAGACAGGCGTTTATAGGTCGACCAATGGCAATGCATAGATTTAACAAGCGCCTCTCAGAGCGCCTCTCAGAGCCTCACAGGGTGGGCGTTGGTCATTATTTGATCAGGTTCGCTGGTCATTTTTTGATCAGGTGCGACCCGTTGACAGACAGACAGACAGACAGGAAGACAGACAGACAGACAGACAGGAAGACAGACAGACAGGCATACAGAAAGACAGGCATACAGACATACAGACAGACAGACAGACAGACAGACAGGCATACAGGCATACAGGACACCCTACCTTTTTTATAGGGTGCGTCAACGCGATGGGGAAGTGGTGCATCAACGCGATAGACAGACAGACAGGAAGACAGATAGACAGGCATACAGACAGACAGAC
>ERZ767114.641-NODE-641-length-18393-cov-3.604553_pt1 | contig 18393 bp, 15 predicted proteins | sample MGYA00374952_ERZ767114 | MGnify/ENA primary metagenome ERZ767114 (study PRJEB28939, sample SAMN06267156) | marine metagenome | isolation source: Columbia River Estuary | place: USA:Columbia River Estuary, USA | collected 2012-05-05 ...
GGGTTAGCGTGTCGCTATGACGTCGTTTGTGCATCTCAAGCTCCATACTGAATATTCGCTAATAGATGGGCTACTGCGCATCAAGCCCGCGATGGCACGGGTAGCAGAATTAGCCATGCCCGCTGTTGCGATTACGGACCACCATAATTTTTTCGGGTTATTGAAAGCCTATAAAGCGGCCGCGGCTGAGGGCATTAAGCTCATAGTGGGTGCTGATCTGCATGTCATTGATCCCAATGACCAGGAACGACATCACGAGCTGTGTCTGCTCGCTCAAAATGAGCGTGGTTATCAGAACTTAATGTTGTTGTTGTCTGAGGCTTATCAGCAGGGCCAGTTTTTAGGTCGACCTCGGGTGCAACTGGACTGGGTTCAAGCTCACTCTGATGGGTTGATTGCGTTGTCAGGCGGGCGGCAAGGGGATGTTGGCCAGGCCCTTTTGCATGGTCGTGAGGATGATGCACGATCCGCTTTACAGCGGTGGCTGCAATGGTTCCCCAACCGATATTATCTGGAGTTGCAGCGCACTGGACGGTCTGATGAAGAAGAGTATGTGCATGCGGCTGTTCGACTCGCTAGCGAGTATGTCTGCCCCGTAGTGGCCACAAACGATGTTCGGTTTCTGGATGCCAGCGAGTTTGAAGCGCACGAGGCGCGAGTTTGCATCGGCGACGGACGAACATTGGATGACCCTCGCCGGGCGCGCACCTACTCCGAGCAGCAGTATCTCCGTTCGCCGGAAGAAATGGCCGACTTGTTTAAAGACATTCCTGAAGCGCTTGAGAATACAGTCGAAATTGCGCGTCGTTGCTCCGTTTCTTTGAGTCTCGGAGAACCCTTCTTACCCAATTACCCTGTGCCAGAAGGTGAAGGGATTGAGCAGTTTCTGAGTCGTTTGTCTTTTGAGGGTCTGGGTGAGCGATTCCCCGGTCAGACGGACCAGCAGCTCACTGCTTACCGTGACCGGCTCGACTTCGAGCTTGAAACCATCAACCAAATGGGTTTTCCCGGCTATTTCTTAGTGGTGATGGATTTTATCCAGTGGGCAAAAAAGAACGACATTCCCGTTGGTCCTGGGCGCGGTTCGGGTGCGGGATCCCTCGTGGCTTATGTCCTAGGTATTACAGATCTTGATCCGATCGCCTATGACCTACTGTTTGAGCGTTTTCTGAATCCAGATCGGGTGTCCATGCCGGATTTTGATGTGGATTTTTGCATGGAGCGACGAGATGAGGTGATTGATTACGTCGCTGAAACCTATGGGCGGCAATCCGTCTCGCAAATCATTACCTTCGGTACGATGGCGGCCAAAGCGGTCGTGCGGGATGTGGCTAGGGTGCAGGGCAAGCCTTATGGGCTTGCCGATCGGATGTCTAAGCTGATTCCGTTCGAGGTCGGAATGACGCTGGCCAAGGCGCTCGAGCAAGAGGAGCAGTTGGTTCAGCTACTCGAGGAAGACAGCTCGGCCCAAGAAATATGGGACATGGCAGTTCAGCTCGAGGGTATTACCCGTAACGCAGGCAAGCATGCGGGGGGCGTTGTGATCGCACCCTCTGAGCTCACCGATTTTTCTCCGATCTATTGCGATGAAGACGGTAGTGGCCTCGTGACGCAGTTCGACAAAAATGATGTAGAAGAGGCTGGGCTGGTGAAGTTCGACTTCTTGGGCCTCAGAACACTCACCATCATTCAGTGGGCCATTCAGATGATTGACGCGCGCGCTGAAAAACCCCTAGTGATCGAAACTATTCCGCTGGATGATCCCGCCGTATTTAACGTGCTTCAGGCGGGCGATACGACTGCCGTGTTCCAGCTGGAAAGCCGTGGCATGAAGGAATTGATTAAGAACCTGAGGCCCGACTGCTTCGAGGACATCATTGCGCTGGTGGCGCTATTTCGTCCGGGCCCTTTGCAATCGGGCATGGTGGAAAACTTTATTAACCGCAAACATGGACGTGAGCAAATTGCGTATCCAGATGCTCAGCACCAGCACGAATGGTTGCAACCGATTCTAGAACCCACCTACGGCATTATTCTTTACCAAGAACAAGTGATGCAAATTGCACAGGTCCTTGCGGGTTATACCTTGGGCGGCGCCGATTTATTGCGGCGTGCAATGGGTAAGAAAAAGCCTGAGGAGATGGCCAAGCAGCGAAGCGTTTTTGAAGAGGGCGCAGCGGAGCAAGGAATCGATCCCACGCTGGCGATCAAAATCTTTGACTTGGTCGAAAAGTTTGCGGGATATGGCTTCAATAAATCGCACTCTGCTGCGTACGCATTGGTTTCTTATCAGACCGCTTGGTTAAAGACGCATCACCCGGCAGAGTTCATGGCCGCCGTTATGAGCTCCGATATCGACAACACCGATAAGCTGCTGACGTTTCGAGATGAAGCGCGGCGAATGGGTGTGCAGGTGCTTCCGCCCTCTATTCAGGAGGGGCAATACGCCTTTTCTGTGAACGACGAGAAGCAGATCCGCTACGGTTTAGCGGCGATTAAGGGGCTAGGTGAGGGCCCGATTTCTAACCTACTCACTGCGCGACAAGACGGCCCTTTTCAGAGCTTGTTCGACCTGTGTGCTCGTACCGATCCCCGTAAGGTCAATCGACGGGCATTAGAGGCATTGATTAAGAGCGGCGCCATGGACGAACTGGGTGTTGAGCGTTGGACGCTATTGGCGGCGCTTGATGATGCGATCCGGGCAGCGGAGCAGGTCGCCAGCAATACTGCAGCGGGCATGCAGGATTTATTTGGCGAAGTGATCGCTTCAGGTGAGACCACAGAAGATCCCTATCAAGAGCATCGAGGCGCGCGAGCGTGGTCTTTGATCGAACTCCTGAATGCAGAGAAGGAAAGTCTCGGCAGCTTCTTAAGTGGCCATCCTATCGAGGCTTGCGAGCAAGAAGTCAGAAAGTTTGCACCCCGGCGGATTCGAGAATTACAGGCCAATGGTCAGGCGGTGGTCGCAGGATTGATTATGGATATCAGAACGATCAAAACACAGCGGGGTCCAATGGCTGTCCTCACCCTAGACGATGGCTCTGGCCAGATGGAAGCGACGGTGTATAACGATGTGTTTAATGAATACCGTGAATTGCTCCAGAAAGATCAGATCGTGCTGTTAGAGGGCCGCTTGCAAGTCGATGATTTCAATGGCGGTTTAGCGATGCGAACCAAAGCGGTACGCTCGTTAGAGCAAGCCCGAGAAGCAAGGGTGTCACAGCTCAAGTTGCGGGTGCCGAGCTATCGGGTCGACGAGACGTTCAATACCTTGCTGGCCGACACTTTGCGAACCGCGGTGGGGGGGCAGTGCCCTGTCGTGATGGAGTATGTGCAGGCGAAGGGCTCGGTTGCGGTCCGCCTAGGCGGTGCGTGGCAGGTGCATCCTAATGATGCGTTATTGGATGAATTGCGTATTGCGGTGGGCAATGACGCCGTCGACTGGGTCTATGAAGGTTAGTGCGTTACTGGGCACCATCCTATTGATGTGGGGTTGTGGCGAGACGGCTCCACCGTGCCAGACCGCGGTGCAGTCACCCGTTGCGCCGAGTGCGGGGTGCTTGGTTATCACAGATCGCGGCGTCTTGTTGGTGCGTGACTGGACTGGATCAGTGGCGTTACCGGGAGGCAGTGTGCGGCCGGGTGAGTCGGCTCGGTGTGGTGCAGAGCGAGAACTATTTGAAGAAACGGGCTTGGTGGCTTTGGCGGGCCATACGGCACAAAGGTTCGACAATGGATTTCAGTTGTTTTGGTGTGAGGTCGCTGCTTCCGCAGAGCCAACCATTCATAGACCGCTTGAAATCAGACAAATCATTTGGTGGCAGCCGGACGAGGCGCGCTTCATTGAGTGGCGCTACCCGCGCCAAGGCGATCAGATACGAGCGCTGATTGCAGGGGACCGGATGGCACCGGCATCTTTGGTCGAGTCAGATTGGTAACGATACAGGTACAAGTGGAATGAGGGACCATCATGAGCAATGAGCAAATAGAAGCGGCGGTGTTTCGTCGTTTGTTATCCCATCTCGACGATCGCAAGGACGTTCAAAATATTGATTTGATGAATTTGTCCGGATTTTGTCGGAACTGCCTTTCTAAGTGGTACGCGCAGGCTGCTGAAGAACAGGGGGTGGTGATGGATAAAGAAGCGGCGCGAGAAATTGTCTACGGCATGCCTTACGCTGAGTGGAAAAGCCGCTATCAAACGGAGGCAACACAGGCGCAGCAGCAAGCTTTTGCAGAGCAGGACGCGGCTTCAAGAAGCTAGTGCAGCCAACACAGAGGCCAAAGAGACCACATCGGCATATTTGGCATTGAGGTCATAAAGATTGGCCTCGTGTGCCTTGGGGTCCCGGTCACCACAGGCCTCCCTCGGCACAACGACACGGTAGTTGTTCTGAAGCCCGTCGACAGCGGTGGCTCGAACGCAGCCGCTGGTAGTGAGCCCTGTGACGACTACCGAATCGACATTTCGATCCGTCAGCCATTGATCTAGCGCGGTGCCGTGGAAGCTGCTCGCATGACGTTTCTCAAGCTGTAGATCATCGTCTGCGATGGGCAGCCGCGGATCAAATTTAACCCAGTGAGAATCGGGGGTCAGCAGATTGAGGGCGGGTATGCGCGCTCGAAAAACCGACGCTTCATGATCATTGCGATAGATGACGGTGGTCAGCACCACGGGTAATTGTGCTTGGTGAAAGGCGTTCATGAGCTGAACGTTAGCGCTGACGACCGATTCTGCGTCGGAGCCCAACGGACAGGCCGGGTCGGTAAAGCCCACCACGACGTCCACCACAATCAAGGCGGGATGGTTGCCCATCCCCCCGTCGACACGCGCCAGCGCTTGTCGATTCGCGTCGTTTTCTGTTTGTGTTTCGTCGTCCATCGCCGGTGCGCCAACTTTTTCTCTAGGTACGCGGTATGATGAGGGATCTCAACGAGACGCGCTAGTGGCCTCAGAGGATTGTGCTCAGATATGACGGATCCCATTTCACCTTCAGTTGATGTCAGTGCCTTGATCGACGCGGATTGGCCGGAATGGCGCGCTGCTCTGGAGGACATTCGCCGCGAATACGGTGATGAGGGGGTAAGAGCGCTGTTGCGGAGGCTGCAGGAGTACAGCATTGATCAAGGTGTGACCCCCGCAGACGCGCTCCTCAATACCCCCTACACCAACACCCTTTCGCCGCATGAGCAGCCGGCTTATCCAGGTGATTTGGCGTTGGAAAAACGGATTGAAAATATCATTCGTTGGAATGCCGCGGCAATGATACTCCGGGCCCAAGACGAAGGTGCTGGTTTGGGTGGGCATATCGCAACCTATGCCTCAGCGGCCACCACTTTAGAAACCGCATTTCACCATGTTTTTTCCGCCGAGGGGCGAGGCGATTTAGTACTGCCGCAACCTCATGCCGCGCCAGGTATTTATGCGCGAGCCTTTCTTGAGGGTCGTCTCAGCGAGCAACAACTGCGAAATTTCCGTCGTGAGCTGGGAGAAGGGGGTGGGCTATCGTCTTATCCTCATCCCCGCTCCATGCCTGACTTCTGGCAGGTTCCGAATGCGTCGATGGGGTTGTCGGTGCCGATGTCTATTTACTTGGCTCGGTTTGCCAAGTACCTGCAGCATCGGGGTCTTAAAGCACCGGATGATGCGCGGATTTGGTGTTTTATTGGCGATGGAGAAGCCGATGAACCAGAAGTGCTCGGTACGATTAATATCGCTGCCCGTGAGCGATTAGATAACTTAGTGCTGGTGGTCAATTGCAATTTACAGCGACTCGATGGCCCGGTGCGGGGCAATGGAAAAATCATCCAAGAACTGGAGCGGGCATTCCGCGGAGCGGATTGGCAAGTACTAAAAGTGATTTGGGGGAGTGGTTGGGATGCGCTGCTGGCGGCAGATCATGATGGTGTTTTGCGTCACCGTATGGAGGAATGCCTCGACGGAGATTATCAGCGCTATTCTATTTTACCCGGAGGAGAGCAACGAGAGCATTGGGTTGATGGCGATCTGCGCTTAGAACAACTGATGAATACCCTTACCGATGCCGAGGTTGCTCAGATCAAGCGAGGTGGCCAAGATCCTAAAAAATTGTATGCCGCCTATCGTCGCGCATGTGACAGTGAAGACCGGCCCACCGTGCTATTGGTCAAGACGGTCAAAGGCGATGGCATGGGGTCCGCCCTACAGGGACGCAATACCGCTCATCAAAAGAAAGATTTATCACGAGAGGAGCGGATTGCCTGCGCGCGTGCTTGGGGGATTCCCCTAGACGATGAAGCCATTGCCCGAGCCGATTTTTATCGACCGGATGAGGATAGCGATGAGCTGACTTACTTGCGCACTCGCCGTGAGGCGTTAGGCGGTTATCTGCCGCGAAGAGAAGTGCCTCCGTCGACCTTGAAACCACCTGCAGCGGCCATCTTTGAAACGTTTGATGCCGGCAGTGGCGGCAGAGCATTATCGACCACTACCGCTATGGTGAGGGTCTTAACAAAGCTGTTGAAAGACCCTGAGGTGGGCAAGTTTGTCGTTCCCATCGTGCCTGATGAGGCGCGGACATTTGGAATGGATGCGCTATTCAAAGTAGCGGGCATTTACTCTCCCGATGGACAGCGATATACCCCCGTCGATGCGGAGGCGCTCAACAGTTATCGCGAAGCGATTGATGGTCAGATACTACAAGAGGGTATCTGTGAAGCCGGTGCGATTGCGTCGTTCATTGCTGCTGGCACCGCTTATGCGACGTTTGCGGTACCCACGATCCCTTTTTATATTTTTTATTCCATGTTTGGCTTTCAGCGTGTCGGCGACATGATTTGGGCTTCCGCGGATATGATGGCGCGCGGTTTTTTGTTGGGGGGTACAGCGGGTAGAACGACGCTCAACGGCGAGGGCCTGCAGCATCAAGATGGGCACTCGCCGATTCTGGCCAGCACTGTACCCTCGGTTCGAACCTATGACCCAGCATTCGCCTGGGAGTTGGCCATTCTGGTGCAGTACGGCATTAGTCGGATGTTTATCGAAGATCACGACGAATTGTTTTACCTCATGATGTACAACGAAGCACTCCCGATGCCCCCTCGACCTGAGCTCCCTGATCTCGAAGAGGGCGTCATTCGCGGTGGGTATTGTTTGGAGGCTGCTGTGGGCGAGGGGCCTCGGATTAACTTGCTCGGCTCTGGCACGATCCTGTTCGAGGTTATCGAGGCGGCGTCGCGATTGCGTCAAGAGGGATTTGCCGTCGCGGTATATAGTATTACCAGCTACATCGAACTGGCGCGCGACGCCGAGCGGGCCTCATATTCAAACGGGACCTCATGGCTCAGCCACCTTTTCAGTGAACCTAGTGTGCCGACTATTGCGGCATCGGATTACGTCCGTACCTTGCCCAGAATGATTGCAAGCTGGGTGCCGGGACCAATGGTGGCATTGGGAACGGATGGGTTTGGGATGAGCGAGCGACGTGAGGCACTGCGCGCCCACTTTCGGATCGATGCCCAGGCCATTGCAGAAGCTGCACGGTCACTGGTCAATGCCTGAGAGGATTCTTTCGCCCTGACGGACACTCCTGATAGCGCCCTGGTTTGGGTCACTCAAATGCTCACCTGAAGGTGTTTTAAACTTGTCGTTGAGAGTGCGTTGAGTTGGTGCCCGGGTGCGAGTGGCGCTACACTCGTGCCCAATGACTAATAACTCAGTGGCCTGTGTGCCGCGGGAAGAGAGGAGCATAAAATGGCTGAAACAGTGCTGATCAAAGAAGTGGCCGCGCGAGATGGACTGCAAGCACAACCTCAGCATCTCACGGTAGCGCAGCGCTTAGCCCTATTGGCTGCGCTGGCAAAGACCGGCGTGCCAGAATTAGAAATTGGGTCGTTCGTTTCACCCAAGGCGATCCCGCAGATGGCGGGGACCGATGAAATTGCGGCGAATCTTCCCGAGACAACAGCGGCCTACAGCGCCTTAGTGCCGAATATGAAGGGTTACGAACTGGCGGTTCGGGCTGGGGTTCGTTGTCATGCGATTGCGATTGCAGCGACCGAAGGAATGAACCAGAACAATATTCGTAAAGGGCTTGATGACACCTTTACCATGGCCGAGGAAATACTCGATCGCGCTGCTGCTGAGGGGGTCGATATTCACGTTTATCTCGCGGTCGCTTTTGAATGCCCCTATGAGGGCGCGGTGGCTGAAGACCTTGTTTTAGCGCAAGTTGAGCGGTTAATGCGACATAACCCAGCCCGTTTGCTGATTGCCGATACCATTGGTGCCGCGAATCCCGCAGCCGTGCAGTCGATGATGCAACAACTGATCGATCGCTACGGTCCAGAGCGACTGGGTTGCCACTTTCACGATACGCGCGCAATGGGCCTCGCCAATGTCTACGCCGCGTTACAGGCGGGCGTCAGGCAATTCGATGCCTCAGCGGGCGGCTTAGGCGGTTGTCCCTTTGCGCCGGGTGCAAAGGGCAATGTGGCCACCGAAGACGTCGTTATGCTCTGTGAGTCGATGGGGTATCAAACGGGAATCGATATGCCCAAGTTACTCGACGCCGTCTCGCTATTGGGGGAGATGATCGGGTCGCCACAAGGGGGCAGGGCTCATACTTGGCTGACAAAGCAATGCGCTTAAGCTAATTAATGCGGGTTTCAGATGCCATTGTGGGTCGACAAAGTGTGCGTGCCTTTTCCCCCGACAAACCGGTTGCCGACAGTCTGATAGACGACTTACTGGAGATCGCAGGTCGAGCACCCTCTGGCTCTAATATCCAACCTTGGCAGGTTTATGTGGTGCGAGGGGAGCACAAGGCGCGTATCACCGAGGCCTGCTCAGCACGCTACTTAGCCGGTGATGAAGGGAGCCCCGAGTATTTTTATTACCCGCAGGCTTGGCGTGAGCCTTATATCGGCCGTCGCCGAGAGACGGGTTTTGGGCTATATGGATTATTGGGGATAGACCGTCACGATGCCCCCGCCGTTCAGGCCTACCGCGTTTTGAACTATCAGTTTTTTGGTGCGCCGGTGGCGTTATTCTTTACCATCGATCGTGATATGGAGCAGGGGAGTTGGGTCGATTACGGGATGTTTCTGCAATCACTCATGCTGGCAGCCAGAGAGCAGGGCCTAGAAACCTGTGCACAGGCGGCCTTTTGCCCTTACTACGATTCGGTGATGCCTATCTTGGGCGCGCCCTCTGAGCAAATGTTGGTCTGCGGAATGTCGATAGGGTACGCCGATTCCGACGCGGTCATTAACGAGTATCGAACATCGCGTTTATCGGTCGATGTCTTCAGGACACGACTCAGTTAACCGACCTGAGCAGTGCTCTCGGCATGCCTCTCAGTCGTATTCTCAGCGCTCTTCTCAGCACTGCACTGAGCACTGTTCTCAGCACTAGCCTCCAGCGACACCCCGGGCCATGACAGTTCAGCGCTCAATGATTAGCTGGCGCGTGCCACCATTTGCTTGGCAATGATCATTCTTTGGATCTCGTTAGTGCCCTCACCAATACAAAGGAGCGGCGCATCGCGATAAAAGCGTTCGATCTCGTAATCGGGGGAGTAGCTATAACCGCCAAAGACGCGCATGGCATCGAGGCTGTTTTGCACTGCCGCCTCTGACGCAAAAAATTTGGCTTGTCCTGCTTCCAGATCGCAACGTTCTTGCTGGTCAAACTTTGTGGCGGCTTGATGCACCAATAGTTCGGCGGCGGCCGCACGGGTCGACATCTCGGCGAGTTTTAATTGGATCGCTTGGTGCTCAGCAATCGTCTTGCCAAATGTTTTACGTTCCATGGCGTAGTGTAGCGCCATGTTAGTGGCGCCTTTTGCCATGCCCGCGCCGCGTGCGGCGATATTAATGCGACCGAGCTCTAGCCCACCAGCAACCTGCTGAAAGCCTCGGCCTTCCTCACCGCCCACCAGGTTATCTGCCGAGACTCGGAAGTTATCAAAAATCAGTTCAGCGCTATCGATTGCGCGATAACCCAGTTTTTTGAGCTTTTTACCAACGGTAAACCCCTCACCTTTTTCGCAAATAAATAAGCTCATACCGCGATGAGCAGGCGACACGGTGGGGTCGGTTTTCGTTAACACCGCGAGGCAGTTGCCGTAAATGCCGTTGGAGATCCACGTTTTAGTGCCGTTGAGAAGGTAGTCAGTACCGTCTTTTTTGGCTGCCAAGCGCAGGCTCTGGAGGTCGGATCCGGCGTCCGGTTCCGTGAGGCCGATCCCGCCACGCAGTTCACCGGTTGCAAATTTCGGCAAGAAATACTCTTTTTGGGCATCGGTACCGGCGCGCTCAACACAATTTGCCATGATGAGATGTGAGTTGAAAATGCCCGATGGCGCCATCCAGACTTCGCAAATGCGTGACACGATTTTGGCGTAGGTTGAGGCACTGAGGCCCAGTCCACCATAAGTCTCAGAAATGGTGGCACCGAACAGCCCGAGTGCTTTCATTTGTTCCACTAAGTCGCTGGGGTACTCATCGGCCTGATCATGCTCTTTGGCGATTGGCCGCAGCTCTTGCTCAACCCATTTGTCGATCGTTGCAAGGATTTGCAACTCAACAGATTCGTCGTGATTCATCGTTGTGCTCCTGATCGGTCGTTAAGCGACATGGCGTTTGGGGATCAGAATCTGGCGCTCAAAAACGCAGACTTCGGTGTCATCTTGATTAACGCCGCGAGTGAGGACGCTGACAATACCGGCATTGGGTCGCGATTTAGATTCGCGTTTGCCCAGGACCTCCGTGTTGGCATAAAGCGTGTCACCCGGAAAAACGGGGGCCGGCAGTTTGATTTCTTTCCATCCCAAATTGGCAATGGCGGTCGCGCTCACGTCCGACACACTCATGCCCACCACAATCGCAACGGTGAGCGGGCTGGCCACTAAGGGACGACCAAATTCCGTGGCAGCGGCGTATTCTTCATCAAAATGAAGCGGGTGAGTGTTCATGGTTAGGAGTGTGAACCACGCGTTGTCATTCTGAGAAATGGTTCTGCCCGGCAGGTGGTGGTATATGTCGCCCACCACAAAATCCTCAAACAGGCGTCCGGTCTGGTGTGCATAGCGGTCATGAACGGTCGGTTTGGTCATTTTTTATTACCTAATATGCGGACAGAGCGGGTTGTCGCGCGGCGAATACCATTTAAAATGTCTGGACATTTAAAGTTTGGGGGGTTGTCGCTCGTCATGCAAGCTGAGGAAGAAAAAAAAGGGAGCTCTCGCATCCCCTTGTATCGTCAAATCTCTGACACGTTGCTGGCGGGCATTCGCGATGGAAAATTTCCAGTGGGTAGCTTTTTGCCGGGGGAGATGGACCTCATCAGTCGCTTTGATGCCAGCCGCCATACCATTCGGGAGGCACTGCGTGTGCTCGAAGACATGGGAATGGTGGCGCGACAAAGGGGTCGAGGCACGGTGGTGCTCTCGACCGATGCTGCACCGGCGTTTGTTCAAATGGTCCGTTCACCGTCTGAGTTGTTTAGCTATCCCGATACCAGCTTATTTCGACTCCTTTCCGACGAGCGGGTCATTGCCGATAAGTCACTGGCGAGGGATTTGCAGTGTTCGGTAGGGGAGGAATGGGCCCGAATTTCTGGTTTAAGGACCCTTGGCAGCGACGGGATGCCCATTTGCTGGGCCGATGTCTATGTCATTCCAGAATATAGTTCGATCGCCCAACGACTCGGCGGTAGTACGCGACCGGTTTACGAAATGATCGCTGATACGTTTAACGAGAAAATCGAAAAAATCACGGTGCGGGTCTTTGCGGGCGTGTTGTCGGATAAAAAAGCTGAGGTATTGGGTGTCGAGCCCGGGAGTGCGTCACTGAGCGTCTGTCGGTCCTATCAGGGTGGTGGTGGGCGCATATTTGAAGTGTCCATTTCGGAACATCCCGCCAGTAACTTCAGTTATAACTTTGAATTCACGCGTGGCTGGCAAACCGCCGATCACTGGTCTTGGAGCACTTAAATGACGGACGCCACAGCAATGCCGCTGCGCAGTTTCTTATTCACCCCCGCCAATCACCCGCGCAGAGTGGAAAAAGTATTTGAGGTAGGTGCAGATGCGGTCATTCTCGATCTTGAGGACGCGGTCGCAGTGAGTGAAAAAGCCGGTGCGCGACAATGCGTTGTGGACGCATTCAGTGCGCGACCCAATAGCAGCACTCAGTATTATGTGAGAGTGAACAGCATTGATACACCGTACTGCGAGGAGGATATCAAAGCCACCGTAGGCCCCTGGCTCCACGGTGTGGTGCTGCCCAAAGTAGAGTCAGGATCTTGCTTGAATCGGGCGGAGCAGTGGTTGGCGGCTGCCGAGGCGGCTTGCGGTATGACCTTGGGGCAGTTGGATCTGATGCCGATCATCGAAACAGCCGCTGGGGTCGAATCAGCAAAAGAGATCGCGACAACAAACAGCCGTATCCGCAGGATGGCGTTCGGAGGAGGGGACTACACCCTCGATCTCAATTACGAGTGGAACGCTGACGAAGCTGTCTTGGCTTACGCTCGAGCCAAGTTATCCCATGCCGCGCGACTGGGTAATCTTGAACCCCCGATCGATACAGTGGTGTTGCAAATCCGTGATGACGAGCGGTTCCTGCAGTCGGCACGCTACGGCAAGCAATTTGGTTTCGGGGGTAAATTGTGCATCCATCCTAGCCAAGTCCCTCTGACGCACGATGTCTTCACGCCGTCAGCAGGCGAAATTGCCCATGCGCGGGCGGTTGTCGCCGCGTTTGAAGCGGCTGAGGCGGCCGGTATGGCCTCAATCCAGCTGGATGGCTATTTCATCGACTACCCCATTGTTTATAAGAGTCAGCGTATTTTGGCGTTGGCAGAAAAACTGCAGGCATAGGCCGGTAATCGGCCTTGAAAGCGCCTTAACTGCGGTGGTCAGGGGCGGTAAAGCGCCACACTTTCGTTTCACAGTTGAGTCGGATCTGACGTCATCTTGTTGTACTATGTCCGGACATTTGCGAGAGCACGAGATGTCATCTTTACAGACCAATGATGAAGCGCGATCACTGAGCCGCGCCATTGCCGAGCGAGCGCTCGCGTTGCGGGCGACAGACGTGCCGAGCGACGTGTGGCGGTATTTGAAGTTATGCTTAGCGGACGCGATTGGTATTGCTTTTGCGTCTAGGGACTATGATTTTGCCCACAAATCACTGGCTTCTTTGGACGCTCTAGGGAGTCAGGGCAGCGCAACGATACTGGGTCAGTCGGGCACGGTCGCTGTGCGAGATGCGGCGCTGATGAATGGGTTGCTAATTCATGGTCTCGATTATGACGATACCCATTTGGCCTCGGTCGTGCATTGCTCGGCGAGTGCCCTGCCGGCGACGCTGGCGCTGGCAGAGAGCAGGGGATTAGACGGTCAGGCGCTACTGCTGGCAACCTTAATGGCAATCGAGATTGACGCCTTGCTGGGTGCCCAAGCTGGCGGCGTGTTCCAGCAGGTGGGGTTTCACCCCACGGGTGTGGTGGGCGTATTTGGGGCTGCGGTCGCGGCAGCGGCGCTCATGGGGGGAGATGTCGACGCGCTAATTAGAGCGCAGGGTATTGCACTCAGTCTCAGCAGCGGCAGCATGGCATTTTTAGATGATGGCAGTTGGACCAAGCGTCTGCACCCGGGGTGGGCCGCTTCGGCCGCGCTGCAGGCTGCGTCGCTGGGTGTGTCAGGTTTTGAAGGACCGGGCGACGCGTATGGCGGGCGCTTCGGGTTTTACGCTCTTTATGCACCGGGGGCGAAAGTCGATACGGCCGCAATCGCCACGTCGTTATTTTCAAAGTGGTCCCTCGAGTCAGTGGCGATCAAGCCTTATCCGATTTGTCACTTTAATCACGCTCCAGTCGATGCGGCCTTGGCGTTACGCGCTGAGCAACACTTGGCACCAGAGCACATCGCGTCGATCACGATTTTGTTACACGAGCGACAGTTCGGTGTTGTGGTGGAGCCGTTGGAGAAGAAACGGGCCCCCCAGAGTGAGTACGATGCCAAATTCAGTGTGCCCTATGCCGTGGCCACAGCGCTGTGCAAAGGTGTTTTCGGTTTGTCAGAGTTGCACGACTCGGCGAGGCTAGATCCCGCAGTGCTTGACCTGTGCCAGCGGATTGACTGCGCTCACGATGAGCGATCTCGCTATCCTGAGGTGTTTTCAGGCGGTGTTCGAATCACCTTAAAAGACGGCACCGTGTTAGAGCAGTTTGAGCAGGTGAATCGCGGTGCAGAAGGGCAGTTACTGCCGGCGGAGCAGGTGCGTGACAAGTTCATGGCAAATTGTGCGCTGAGCATCACTGCCGAAGCAGCGGAGTCGATTTGGCAGTGTCTGATGCGACTCGATGAATTGGAGGACGTGGCGAGCTTAACGGCCTTGCTGCGGACGGAATAGACAGGACCGAGCGGCGCGTCGCTCATAGGAGTAAAACATGTTGATGAAAGCCGGTGGCCAGATCATGAGTGCGGCGGAGTACGAGGAAAGTCTCCGTCGTTATCAGCCGACCGTCTACGTTGACGGAGACCTGATTGAATCGGTGGTCGACGAACCGCGATTGCAACCCGGTATCCGTGCGGTGGGTGTGACCTACGATTTTGCCCAACGACCGGAGTATGGCGGGTTGATGCTGGCAGATCAGGCATCGTCTGGAAAGACTGTCAATCGTATGCTCCACATCAACCGTCACTCGGAAGATTTGCTCTCCAAGTTGGAAGCGGTGCGTCTGATTTGTCGTGAGAGTGGGTGCGCTCAGCGCTACCTGACACACGACGCACTCAATGCCATTCATCAGGCGACTTGGCAGATTTCTGAAGATACCGGTGGGGAACAGTACGAGCGGTTCTTAGCCTACTTGCACCGCGTGCAAGATGAAGACTTAACGCTCGGCGTAGCCATGACCGATGGCAAAGGCGATCGCAGTAAGCGACCGGCTGACCAGGTGGTGGCGGATAGTTATGTTCATATCCAAGAACGTAGGGCAGAAGGCATCGTTATTTCAGGCGTCAAAGCCATTGTGACCGGTGGGCCGTATATGCACGAACTGCTCGTCATGCCTTGCCGCACCATGCGTCAAGAAGACGCTGACTTCGCTGTGTGCTGTGCGGTACCGATTGATGCAAAGGGCTTAACGATTATTTCCCGGCCAGCCGGTCGGCCGGGCGAGGCAGATGCACATTTCAGCGCGAAGTATGGACAGAGCACGGCGGTGTGTCATTTTGACCAAGTGCTGGTGCCCTGGGACCAGGTTTTTTTTGCGGGTGAGCACGACTATACCGAGCACTTGGTGACCTCCTATGCCAATCATCACCGGCACAGCTGTATCGGTGCTCGCGCGGGGTTCGGTGATCTCTTGATCGGTGCAGGGGCGCTGATGACCGAAGCCAACGGATTAGATATGGCCACGGTACCGCACCTCCGAGATAGCATGGCGGAGTTGATTAAGCTGGTAGAGGGGTTTTTTGCCTGTGGAGTGGCCGCTTCGGTTTACGGGATTGAAGATCCCAGCGGCTCTTGGATGCCGGAACCGATATTCTCTAACGTGGGCAAATTGTTATTGGCAACGCAAATTTACGACATGCACCGGATTGCCCACGAGGTGTCAGGGGGACTGATTGTTGCTTTGCCGGGGCCTGACGAAGACCATAACCCCGCAACATCCGGGGATTTAGCGACGCTACTCGCCGGTCGTGCTGACATTCCTTACGATCAGCGCATGCAGGTGGCTCGATTTATGGAGGACATCACTGCCTCGTCGACGGCGGGGTGGTATTCGGTCATCAGCCTGCATGGCGGCGGTTCACCGCAGGCGATGAAACGAGAAATCTTTCGACAGTACCCGATCGAGGAACGTCGGGAGCTGGTTGAGCGGTTACTCGATCGAGGCGTCGCGGATTCGGGCTCGTCTGGCGCGCCTGCGCGGCAAAAGCAACCCGGTCAGTGTTGCGCCGAAGGGTGCCAGCCATCCACGCCACCGACTGAGTCGTAACCGCGCTAGCAGTCGGTCGATTGGAGGCGTGCTCGAGAGACTGAGACGAGCTCCATATATTCCCTATTGGTCACACTGTCGCGCATGTGATTGTGCGCTAAGCTTGCCACTGCGCTGAAATCCTCCCCTGGTCAGTGTGCCGACGCCGCGTCGTCCTCGAGACAGTACAGCTGACCTGTCACACCATTTCGTTCGCAGCACTACTCTTTCTTCGCTAGAGCCGTTCGGCCATATCTGACGGGCTGTGTGGTTTTCCATTCAGTCATTTGCCTATTGCAAATCCAAATAAGAATGATTAGCATTAGCAACATCATTTGCATTAAGACCGCAAAGACGTGTTACTGAGCGCAAAACTGGCAAACACCAACCCCTCTGCATTGGGAGATTAAAATGAACAAATATGCATCTAAGCTGATCACATTAGCCTTTGTGGCGTGCGTCAGCCTGTTTTTGGTAGCTTGTGGCGGGGGCAGTAGTGGGTCCAGTTCGCCACCCCCACCGGCTCCTCCCGCAGAAGACCCACCGCCCCCGGATACGGACGGCGATGGTGTCATTGACGATGAGGATAACTGCCCAGAGGATGCAAACGCTGACCAAATCGACAGTGACGTTAACGGTAAGGGCGATGCCTGTGACCCGATCCCTACGAAGTATGGGGCAAAGGGCTATATCGAAGCCGGGACTGACGATGGCGTGAGTTACACCGGCCAGACGGCACGGCAGGTCCTGCAACTTGGAATGGTAGGTTACATGGAAGCCCTCGAGGACGACCCCGGAGTTTCGGCCGCAACGGTAAAGAGCGGATTGAACTTCTATATCAAAGGAGAAGGTGCTGATGACACGAACCACGGGTTCACGGTAAAAGGCGGCACAGCTACCGGTGAAGAGGTGATTCCTGGGCCTACCTACGGGGATATCAGTAAGGGTAAAAACTTAGATGGGAAAATCGCGGGTGGCAGCCTAGAGGGCACGGGCGAAACCGGAAAGCTGATTGAAGACGAATTTTTTGGATGGGTCACCGGGATGGATTCAACGCCGTTGCCAATCGAGCTCGTCGATTACTGGATGGATGGGCTGGCCGCAGAGGCGACTGATGGCGTCGCTCCCACGGTTAAGGTGGCTGACGGGACCGAGGTGCCAATCGATACGCCTATGATTTCAGCCACTGGTGTTCACTATCGGCAGCTGATCCAGAAGTTCCTGTCGGTGGCTGTCAACTTTTCTCAAGGGACCAATGATTACATGCAAGCGGACTTTGCCAATCAGTTGGGCGAAGAAAAGCCCGGTAAGGGCTACTCTGCCGGCGCGCACAATTTTGATGAGGCGTTCGGGTATTACGGGGCGTCTCGCGATATCAACGATTACACCGATGACGAAGCTGCCGGCAAAGGAGGCCGAGCAGAATACGGCAATGGGTACTACGACTCCAATGGCGATGGTTTGATCGACTTGAGAGGCGAGTACGTATTCGGGCACTCACAAAACTGTGCCAAGCGAGATCGTAAGAAGAATGACGAGGGGATTGCCTACACAGACTTCTCGAAGGCTGCGATGGACGCATTCCTTTTGGGACGACGAATACTGGAAAACGCAGAAGAAGCGGGTGAACTGACCACAGAGGCAGCCGCGGCACTGCAGGCTCAGATCACTATTGCTGCGCTGACCTGGGAAAAGTGCATCGCTGCAACGGTTGTCCACTACATTAATGATGTTTCGGACGACATGGCTGAATTCTCAGGGGGGGGCTATGCCGACCTCTCGAATTTCACCACGCTTGCGAAGCACTGGGGTGAGATGAAAGGGTTTGCACTGGGCTTGCAGTTCAGCCCGATATCACCTTTTAGAACGGAAGATACCGGGGTTTCTGTTACTGATCTGAAGCGAGTGCTGTCACTGATGGGGGACGCGCCGGTCTTGGCTGACGGTTCTCAAGGGGGGCAAGCGACTGCCGCTTCCAGCGCTGAGGCTGCGATTGAAACTTATTTGAGTGGTCTTTTGGAAGCACGAGATATCCTCGAGAAGGCCTATGAGCTAGATCCCGAGGTCGTCGCTGGTTGGTGACAGTCCTTATCGCGTTGTGGTTCGGATAAGTGAGTTGGTAATGCCGGGCCACAGTCTTCAGTTTTTAATCACGCCGCGTTGCGGCGTTTTTCATTTCAAGAGAAGGGTGTAAGACATGTCAAATTGGTGCATAAGGCTGCTGCTTAGCGGTCTTGTTGTGCTTGCACTGGGTGCCTGCACAGACAGCGGCGGACAAACAGAGCCCTCGCCAATCCTCGGTGATGGTGATGGTTCGTCACCCGGAGCCGGTGGCGGTGACGACGGCGACGGGGCAGTAGGCTCAGACTATTCCGTCGCAGGAATGCTGACCGTTTACGTAGATGAGATACTGATACCCAACT